>SDBV01007062.1_pt1 | contig 15420 bp, 32 predicted proteins | sample 2277081 | NCBI WGS metagenome assembly SDBV01 (sample SAMN10402039, study PRJNA504765) | marine sediment metagenome | isolation source: marine sediment core GS10_PC15, 223 cmbsf | place: Arctic Ocean: Southern Knipovich Ridge | collected 2010
CCGAGGTTGCCCACGCTGTGCTTGTCGACATTGTGACCGCACGTAGCGCAGTAGCTGACCTTAGCTGGCTTGTTGTTCATCTGCTTCCTTCCATATCTACTGTACCCGCCAAGTGGTCACAACGCATGGGTCAATCCAGTGTATTTCTAAAGAGGTTGACGGTGCAGTGGGTAAGACCCTACCTGTGGCATAGTGATCTACCCTGTCTAGGGCGTCTGAGGGATGCTATCCGTCTTCTATGCGCGGAGCCTGGCTCCAATATGCAAGTGGCCCGCAGCACCCATTGGCCACGGGCCACTCTCTACGCGCTATTGAGACGGCTAGACCTCCGTTCGTACGATCTCCTCGTCGCCGTCGAAGATCACGATGGCACCGTCCTTGCGCTCAATCGTCAAGCCGGTATCACCGATGTACACCAGATCCGACTCGCCCACGCTGAGAACGGGGCTCTTGTTATGGTCGAGGTGCAACCCCGTGGCCGGCCTCGTAGCTCCAGTACCCTTGCCCGCGTCTGTCTTTGGTCCTTGCTCTGGCATCCTTCGCCTCCTTGCTACTAGCCTTTCCTCTACCACTCATCGTACCACAGGTAAGAGCGCGGCGACTAAGTCACTTGGTTACGCTTTGGTAAAAGTTGACCGGCGGGTATATCCGTCTCTTGCGCGCTCAGCTGGCATAGCTCTACCACCGAGACCGCAGCGCCGCGTCTACTCGCGGTCTCTCGCTTGCTGTTCTGCGTCCTGTTAGCTCTTTAGGGATCGGCCTCTTTACCAGCCTCATCTTCTCCGCCACGATCTCCGCGCACTCCTCTTGAAGCTGGCGGAGCCTAGCGTTGAGCGGGGCGAACTCGACCGACAGGCAGCCGATGGCGTCGTCAATCGCTATCTCATGCGTCTCCCGACAGTCCTCGCACTTCCGATAGTGCGCCAGGGCCGCGGCTAATCGACGGGACACCTTGACGTTCACGCCTACTCCACCCTCATGGCGACCTGGGCTACTATCGCCGCGGTGATCTTCTCGTCGACGACGGCTAGGACCGTGGGATTTATCGAGCTCCACTGGCTACCTACAGGCGCGAGGGCGTAGGTCAAGTGAATGCCTACGTAGGCCTCGCTGGTGGTGCCGTCGGGGTACGTCACGAGCTGCCTCTCATCGCTGATGATTATCCCTAGCGTGCCCAGCCCGCAGCGTGCAATCGCACCGCGGCATGGCTGCGGAACATGTACCGTCATGCTGGTATCCCTTCATCGTGCTCCGGCAGCTCTATCCCCAGCTCGCTGGCTATCCGCTCCAGGTACCACTGCTTGTGATGCGCGCCGTCTGTACAGACAGCGTCCCCAAGCAGGACCCTGACGATCTCCGCGACCGGGTTCTTAAGAGCGTAGGTTGCCTTTTCGTCGCGCCCTTCGTTCATGTCGTCACCTCCCCGCTTCGACACCCTCATCTCCTTGACCGCCGCCTGCACGAACGCGCCCAGGTCAGCGAATCGCTTCTCCATGCGCTCGACACGCTTCTTCAGGTTGTTCCCCGCCAGTAGTGCCGCCGCCAGCTTCCTAATTTGCTTTACTTCGTCATTCATTGTCATCCGTCTCGGCGAGCCTGTCAATAGCTAGGCCGACCCGCTTCAACTGCTCCGGCCAGTCGACCATCACGATGTCGTCGCAGCCCTTACAGTAGGCGTCGGCGAACATGTAGGGCGCCTTCCTGACGTCGGCGATGAAGTGCCCGTCTCGGCACCTCAGCATAAGATCGTAATCTCTACTCACGGCCTCGCTCAACTCCCTTGTCGAAAGACTCGAGCGCGTCCTCAGAGATTTCGTGACGTACTCTCTCGAGGTCTTGCTTAATGCCCAGCACGAAGCCGTACTCCAACAGTCTCCAAGTCAGGCGGTTACTGTAGACCGCCCACTGGTTAGTGTGCTCTTGCGTTAGCTTCTTCACGCGGCCGCGAAACTCACTCGCGATCGAGTAACAGTGCACGGCGAATAGCTCACTGTCTTTGGCGGTGAAGACTGCACTGCTTGAGTTTCCGTACTTAGCGTCGTCGGGCACCACCTGGTACCCAACACCGTCCAGTGTCTGCGGCTGCTCACCAGTGACCTCCTCGTAGTGCGCCTTGAACTCTTCCTCATGGCGCTCAAGCACCTGGATGTAAAGAGTGACGTCCCTTGCGACGAGAAATCCTACAAGCTCGGCCCAGTGCTTAGGAATCACGGCACGGGACTCCTATCTCTGCGCCAGTTCACCTGGCAGCCTGCTCCTGTGGCGATGGCCAGGTCAATGTCCTCGCGGTAGGCCGCGGTAACCACCTTGCTAAGCTCACGCCAGCACGGGTGCGCCATGCTGAGGATCCTCACGTCGTAAAGCTCTCGCCGAAGACGCTGGGCCTCAACGCCTAGCAGCACGACAACGTCGGGACTGTACTGGTAAATGGCCAACGTCACGTGATCAAGGTCGGCGCTGTACACGGCCTTTCCGTTATTGGCCACGTCGCGACTGGCGTTGATGACCTTGAAGGCGACTCCGTCTGGGATGTACTCCCTCAACCGCTTCCCGGTCTGACACTGCCACAGCGCGAGCTCCCACGTCTCGTCGTCCCAGTCGCGCTCGCCCGGGCTCGCCTCGCGACGCCACGCGTTCTGAAGAACGAAGAGAACCTTCGAATTGCTCATCAGTGAGCACCTACGTTTTCGTCACGAACTTCGTTCATGTCACCGGCTCCCCACCGCAAAGCCCATCTTCGTCCTCACAGAGCCAGTACGCACCTGACGGTGCTCGCGCAGTAGTGCGTACAGGTCGGCAATGCTATTTGCGCCCTCTACGACGGGATTGCCCTTTTGCATCTTCGCCCACTCACGGCCCTCTACCTCAGTCAAGGGGCCAAACTCGACGTTGGCCATGCACCGGCCCTCTCTTTTCAGGGCTTTGTGGATGTTCTCAAGAGGCTCATTCGTCGTGATGAGTACCAGAGTGTTCAGGCCCTGGCCAATGAAGCCAGACGTGAGATTGAGCAGGCGTGACATTGACTGTCCGCTGCGCTTCTTTGCGTCCGCTGTCAAAAATTCATCGCTGTCTTCCACTATCAGAAGGCTCCAGGGATGGCCGGTGTACACTCTCTTACCAGGTTCTACGGTTTCCGCTTTGGAGTCAGAAGTATCAGACGACCCACTTCCCTCGTCCGCGCTCTGAAGGATGACCTGAAGCATATAATCGGCGTTGCCGAAGAACCTCTCAGGGTCAACAATGTAGTTGACCATGCACCACTTCTGCCACGCCTGAGCCAGCGACCGGATGCCGTAACTCTTGCCCGTACCAGGGACACCGTGCCATAGCATCAAGCGCCCATTGTCTTCCAAAGGCGGCCATAAATCCATCAAGATCTCTAGTCCGTCACGTGCTTTGCTCGTGTAATTGATGCGCACATCATCCCAAGACGGCACAGTGATGCGGCGCGTCCGGCACGCCACCCTGCCCTGCTCATTGATGGCCCAGAAATTAACCGGCACCACGTTCGGGTCTTTGGACTTCATGATTGGAAGAACCTTTTTGATGGCCGCCATGATGTCATCCAAAACCTTGCGATTATTAGAGGCTCCCTTGACGCCCCAGTTGTACTGGCTAGACACGCTCACGACAATTACGGTATCGCCCATGTCGAAGAGCTTGTACTCCCACTGCCCCTTCTCGCGTTCGTCCGCGGGGCTGTGCGTGTACGTCTTCTTTATGGCGTCGGAGTTGATAACCCTCACCACCGCATCTATATTCGCTTCGCTGGTCACGTCGAACGATGCTATTTCCTGCAGCCCTCTTTCCAGCACCGCCTGCATCATAATCTGCGACAGCACACCGTATATACTGCAATCACCTAGGCCAAAAGCTAGTCGTGTTTCGGTGTCCATAACCTACTCACTCCACCTTCGAGCTGCTCATCCGAGAGCACCTACGTTGCTGTGGTGCTCACAGTACTCCTCGTCGTGGCACGTGCAGTGCTCGTGCTCAGACGGCCTCCGGATCTTGAGGGTAGTGTGGCAGTTCGCGCAGGACGTGAAGACATGACCCTCGACCTCAGCGTCCTCCGCGTGCCCGGGGCACAGGTGCATCTGACAGAACGAGCAGTGGAGGCCCAACAGATCTATGGCGCGCGGAGCCTTCTCACAGCAGAGCAGCGGATACTTCCTTCGTTCTACCATGACTTGATCCTCACTCTCAGCAAGAACTCGTTGATCGCGTCAAGGTTACCTGTCTCTTGAACTTCACTCTTCTCGTACGCCGCCTTCAGCTGCGCTTCTAGCTTAGCGGCCCGGTCAACAACGTTGCCCAGGCTGAAGTTCCCGTGGCGGACGTCGCGCAAAAAGTTGACCGTGTACTCGCCCGGCCCGTGCTGAGCCATGTCGATCACGAGCTCGCCGGTCCTAAGCAGCGCCTCACCGACTATCAGCACGCGCATGTACTGAGTCGCAAACTTCCACGCGCGGTCCGTCGGCTGGTCCTTGGTCGGGTCGTCTGGCTTCTTGAACAGCTTGGTTCGCTGGTTGTGAGCGTACCCGAGGAACGAGTCATGGATCCGCTTGCGGTTGAGCACGTAGGGAAGCAGCGACCGCAGCTCAGGGGCAAAGGGCAGGGTCAACTGCACCGCCGGCGCGACGAACGTCTCGAGAATGGTCGGGTTGCACCTGGTGGCGAGGTGGAGGAAGTGCCCGATCTCCCACGTCTGCCTGTCCTCGTCCTTGCTCTCGTCCCACACGTGACCCTTGGGTGCCGGGCCCAGCTTCAGCAGGTCAGACGTGGGCGCTATGTGGACGGCGTGGTAGTCCCAGTCACTGTTCTCACGCTCAAGCCCGTAGGCTCGTGAGCCGGTGAGGACCTTGAGAACTATCTTCGCCTGCGTTGACTCGGTCACAGTATCACCTCATCGATGAGCCCCGCCTCGAGCGCCTCATGACCCAGGAAGTAGTGGGGCAAGTTGTCCATGAGCCATCCGTACCAGAAGTCCTTATCCTTGTACCGCGAGTCAGTGGACGTGTTGCGCTCCGCGAGGAAGTGTGCCCACGACGACATGGCTCGCTTCATGAGCTTCGCATCCTCATCCTGGTGACGAATGCTGCCGAACGTCGAGCCTGTCGGGCCGTGCACCATGATGACGTCATCAGGCGCGGCGAAGCGCTTATCGCAGTGCTGAAGAATGACGGCCGCCATGCTCATGGCGTAGCCACGCACCTCACCGACGAGCTTGCACCCTTGAGAGCTCGCGTGCTGCATCGCCCTCAAAATTGTAGAGCCCGCGTCAAGCTCGCCACCGTTCGACGAGATTAAAATCGTGATCGGCGTCTGCTTCACTGCCAAGACCTGGAAGATCCTCGTGAGCTTGCCCGCGATCCACGGGTCGATGTCGTCGTTGATGACTACGATGCGGTCGTTAAGCAGCTTGAGATCAAGCGCGTCAACGATGTCCAGCCCTTCGGAGATAGTCACCCCCTCGACATTCGTGGGGGACTCCTCTTCCTTATCTGCTCTTTGAACGCTCAACCTCTATCACCTCTTTTGTCGTTGGGATCTTAAGCTGCTTGCGCGCCCGCTCTGACAGCTCGTCCTGGTCCTTCTTAACCTGGCGCCGACGGCCCTGCTTGGTGGTGTCCTCGCCAACGACCCCGCCGATCCTAGGCTGGCGCTGACGGTTTCGCTTGCGGCCCACTATCGCTTTCCCGCCACGAAGTCCGCGGTCTTCAACTTGAAGGTGAGCCGCTTGCCGCGTGAGTTGAATAGCGGTGGGTCGGTGAACGCGATCACGCCCTCACTTATCCGCGGCACTCCCTCAACGTTCGCCACTACCGACGGGATGCCGGCCTTGACTTCAGCGACAATGACTTCGATCGGCAGCAATCCTAAGTGCACGTATGGCACGGGAAGGATGTACAGCTGGGTCGCCACGCTCTCGACGTCAACGCGCCGCAGCCACGACTCGCCGATGAGCACGTCGAACAACCTGAACGATACGTCGCCGTCCCTACGATAGTCACCGCCGCTCTGGATCTTCGCGCCGTAGCCCTCGCCGTAGAGCACGATAGGATACTCGGCCTCGCCTGGACCGCGCCACAGCGCCTTCATCTTGTCGAGCGTGAACGTCTCCTGAAGGTACTCAAGCAAGAACGGTGGCATCTGTGACTTCTCGTGGTGGCCGTAGAATCGCACGGCCCAGTCACCACGAAGTTCCACGGCAGGATAGTCAGGACGCTCCTGCTCCAGGCTCACGCGAATGTTAGTGCCGTCGATCTTCTCGGTCACGATGAAGCCCTTCGGCACGAGGAACTCAGGCCGGCGAATGCGCTCTGTGTTGACCGCGAAGTTCTCGTACCGGTCGAACAGTGTATCGATCTTGGGGTACTCTCGCACGCTCATTCGGCTTCCTCCTCAACGAACTGACAGGTCGGGAACAGCTCGTGCGGCTCCCGCTGTGCCGTCATCTTGTTGTTAAACATAAGCGTGTATCGCAGTGAACCGAAGCGCTGGCACTCCGGACCGTCAGACCCGACGACCAGGAACTTGCAGCACTTGTCGCCCTGTCCAGCGCCGCACTTTTTGAGGTCGGCCACGGCGTTCTCTGGGCCAAGGTCCTCGAGCTTGCTCTCGTCCGTGCCGATGAAGGCCGTGTCGCCCTCGTACACGACGGGCACCTCATCATCGCTACAGACGCCAAACGGATCGTTAACCGCCACGCCCAGCTTGTCATCGTCCTTACGTCGGACCAGCGTTCCTTGTCGAATCATCACGCACCTACCCCAGTATCCAGCTCATGAAAGCGAACGCCAGGGCCTCTGTCGGACAGCAGCGCTCGATGTAGCCGTGTAGCCACACGTTGTAGGGCAGCGAGCCCAACGGCCGAACCTTGGTCAGCTGCACGCCGGTGCCGCTCGGTGGCCTGTCCTTGTACAAGTGTCCTTGTGTAACGCGCATCATCCTCTACCTCACGGCTACTGGCTGATCAGACTTCTTCTTTTTGCGCTCCCTGATCGACAGGGACCGCGACCCAAACTCCTTGCGCACCGCGCCCTGCTTCTCCAAGCGAGCCCGAGTCAGGTCGCCGTTAGCGAACCCGTCCTTGACCGCGCCAGGCGAGATGGCGTCAACAATATAGCGCTTTCGCTGCGCGGGCTTGAGCGCCTTCCTGAACTTCTCCAGGTCCCACACGTCTGAAGACCTCGGCGCCGAGAACGAAGCCTCCCAGTTCGAGGTCTCGTCGTACACCATGCTAGGCCCGCCGTCGTACATGCTCTCCTTGACCTTCGTGTGGATGTCCTCGAGCTCGCTGAGCAGCTTCTCTGCTCCAAGCCGAACAAGCTCATCCTTGACAGCGGCGTACCGGTTGACGTACTCGATGAGCATCTCCATGGTGCCCCGCGCACCGCCCGGCACGTCCGGATCATTGATGACGACGTTGCCCTTCACCTCCTGAGGGCCAGCCACGTCATCGGGATCGGCGTCGGTTATCAGATTGTCAAATTCAGTACGTTGCCCGTCCATCTTCTAGCCTTCCTTCCTTAGCCGCTAGACTCCGAACAGCTCCCTGGGCGTAGCGATCCTGTCGGCGAGACCGTACTCGACCGCCTCCCGTGCGTTGAGCCAGAAGTCCCTGTCGATGTCCTTGAGGATCTTGGCGTAGATCCGCTTCTCTCGCTCGGACGGGCTCAGCGTCCTCTTACGAGTCATCGGCTTCACGTCGACCCCAGCCGTGACGCCGCTGCGAATGTAGCAGTTGATGAGCTCCACCTTGGTCCGCTCAAGCTCCTTCGTGCGGATGTTGATGTCCTTGATGTCACCCTTGACCGTGGCGAACGGCAGGTGCATGCACAGGCTCGAGTGCGGAAGCACCAGGCGCGTGTGACCGGCCGCCAATAGCAGCGTGGACATCGACGCGACGTTCAGGCCGATCGTGGTGATCGGTGTTGGGCTCATCTTCAGCTGGTTTATCAGCTGGATAAAGTCAAGGAGCATGAGGCCATCGTCGATGTTCCCACCCGGGCTGTCGATCAGCAGGGTGATCGGCTTCGATGGATCCTCATGAATCATGGCCATCATGTCGTCCATGATGAGCGCCGGAGAGAACTGATCGAAGCGGTTCGGCACCCCCACCACCAGGCTCCGCAGGATCAAGACTCTGCGCGCTCGCGTGAGGTACTGCTGTGAGCTCTCAAGCTGGTCTTCGAAGAGAGCTTGCTTCGCGTCGCCTTTTCTTATCCGTTGGTACATGAGCTAGCCTCCCTGCTGAACCTTGCTTCGAGAACCCCGCGGTGCACGAGGGCACCGGATCCATCTCTTCGGAACGATGTATTCTTTGCCGCCGTAGCCGTTATCATGTGAGGGCTTGACCCCGAACTCCTGCTCGAGCGTCCTCTGAAATGACTTCTTGTACGTGAACACGGTGGCCTCGTCGTCACCCTCGTTGAAGACGATGCACGTCTCACGTTCTTGCTTAGTCAGTGGCTTTGGCATTGTTCCTCCCTCTAACTGTACCCTCCCGAACCCGCATAACCAACGGTCTTCGTCAGTGATTTTTGTGCTTAAAGCGGGGAACCTGGCAGCGACAGTCGCGCCAGTCGCACCCGTCGGCGCCGTGCCAGCCCATCTGGTGGCGGCAGTCTATACACCGCATTCGACCTCGGTGCCGAAACCAACGCGCGGGAGTCCTCATATCCTCTCGACCTTAGTAAAGTCAATGGCATTCGGGTCACTGCGGTCAGCTCGGTAACGCAGGATGCGAGGGTGCCGGATGCGGTACTCTTGGCTCCAGCCTTGGCCCTCAAGCTCAACCACCATCCTTAGATCGCGGATCTGCTGGCAATTAAGCGGACTCAGCTGCTCAAAAAGTCGAGCGCGCGTCTCGTCGTCGCCAGGGATGACCGTGCAGATCTCACGCAGCTCGCCAGTAGCCTCGTCGATCACGCTGACCGCTAAGTCACCAAGGCCGCGTTCCCACTTGCCACCTACGGCGCCGTGGTGCCAGCCAGTGACCAGCCCGTCGATGCTCAGGTGCTGCTTCACCTTGAGCCATGCCTTGCTCTCACAATAAGTAGAGGACGGATCCTTGATCACGAGCCCCTCGCGCCCCTCTTCTAGCTGCCGCTGGAGCAGGTCCCGACGCGACTCCACGTCCGTGCGCCGCCACACCTGCACTAGCGCGATCCACGCCTCACTGCTGGAGAACATGTCCTCGAGTAGGCACCGCCTGTTCTCCAGGCTCACGCCCGACATGTCCTGCCCTTGAAACCGGCAAACATCGAACAAATAAAGAACGGACTTCCCGTGCTCCTCCTGCACCTCAATCGCACGAGCGGGCTTGCTCCCCACCACGCTCATTGTCGAGCCCAGGACGCCACCCTTCCCTTCCGTCATAACGAGCTCACCGTCTAAAATTGTGTATCCATCCTGGCCAAGCGCGACCAATTTATCATGGTCACGCAAGTGCGGGACGTTGTCTTGGAATTGGTTGTACGCTCCGCCTTTGTTGCGCCGCCGACTCGTGATGAACACGCCCTTCGGCGTGCAGTGAACGAGCGCCCGAGCACCGTCCATCTTCGGCTCCACCCACGTGTGCGCGGGGCTCTCAATGACGTGCTCACGACTCAGGCCTTTGACCTCGGAGTGAGCCTTGGGAATGTCAAACTGGATGAGCTCGACGTCGTCCTCAGCAGAGTAGCCACAGTGGACTCGGTACCGCGTCGGTAGCTCCTCGACCTTACGGACTTGCGGGCACGCGCGGCAGAGGTCTACCCCCACGTTCTTCTTCTCAGCCGGGCAATAGTGGTAGAGCGTTCCCTCTTGGTCTCGCTTCGGGTCGATGATGCGTGTCATCTAGCTACCTCAGGCTCGCACCGAGAAGGCTTTACGTTGCTGTAGTAGACCTTGAACTTTTTGCCCCAACGATACCAATGCGCGTCGCGCTCCTCCGCGCGCATCTCGTCGACAAAGTCCTCGGCCTCGCGCAGCCGTTCAAAAAGCCTACCCTTGTAACCGTAGGGTCGGATGCTGCGCTTCATGTGGCCCATATCTTATCGCCTCCTGGCCTCGCACCGCCTGGCCGCGATCGCGTCCTCTTTGCTACAGAAGAGCGACCGGCCACACGAGGGGCACTGCTCATCGCAGCCCATGGCTCTCGGACCGCGCGAGCCGCACTCGTCGCAGGCGACCGCGAGACGATACTTGATTCCTATCCTAGGCCAAGTAAATTGGGAGTCCGCATTCTGGCGCTTGGCAAGACCACGCCGCACCAGCGCGTTCAGTGTAGCTAGTAGCTCTTGCAGCGTGTACGCCGAGCGCCACGCGGTCGGCGATAGCTTGCTGTGCGCACGCCGTTGCGCGACCGTCAGGTGCGAAAGATTTGTGGCCTTCATGTCGTCACCTCTTTCTTCATAGAGTGATGGGCTCCCAGTTTCGTTGAAGCTCGTCCCAAGGCACCCACCTAGTAGAAGAGCCGTTGTCACAGAGGAGCAGCACGCCCAACGGTTCAGGACTGTAGCCCATGAACCACTTGCGCTTTCCCCTGCGCGATCTCCACCAGCGAGGCATGAGATTGAACTGCATCACTTGCTCTCTCCGTCAAGACGGATCTTCTCGGCCAGTACCTTGGCCAGTTTCTCTCTCTTCTTCAGAGTCATTTTAGACCAACCACCGTCCCACCACTTGAGGTCGTACGTGACGGGACAGTACGCCGTCAGCCACTCTTGGTAGAACTCCAGCGAGACCCACTTCTGAACCTGCTCACGAGCCTCGAGCAACGCCCGCTCCTCGCGTGGTAGAATTTCGTACTCAGCATCGGTCAGGCCCCAGTGGTCCTCTGGCCAGTCCATCCAGAGTCCGCATCCCACCGGCTCCCAGCCATTCTTAAGGAAGATCACTCTGGCGTCGGCGGTGATAGCGCATCCAAGCTCCCCCTCGCGATGCTCAGCCAGCGTGGGCGCCCCTGACGTGTAGGCCCTGATGGCCTCGGCGCGACGCTCGCGACCCTCACGTACGAAGGGACTGTACCTAGGGTCGGCCGATACGATGGGGTGCCTCATCAACTTCTCCTGACAAACCGCCTGTGGCACGAGCTTCCGACGGGGAACCATCCCTGGCTACGTGGGTGGTTTGGATCGGTCGTCCACTCGCCGTCAGTTGTGATGATGCCACCGTACTGCGGGGCCTTGGTAGTGGGAATGTCCTTTCCGCAGATGGCGCAGGGGTAGCCGTCGAAGTGGCCGCGCTTATGACTACTTCGCTCTTGGTAGCGCTCGCCCCACGGCTGCACTGAGTAGACGTAGTTGGTGGTCGTCATCGTCTTCAACTCTTCACCTCGACCCCTTGCTCGCGGCAGAGCTCATCGAACGCCTTGCCCGCGTCTGCAAGAGGCTTCGTGACGCCGAGGACCTTGACCCGGTTGAGCACCGTTTGGTTGCGGTGTCGGAACTCTCCGTGCCGCTTAACCGTGCCCTTGATCTTGACCGTCTCCCCGACCTGGATGAGGTGCTCGCCGTTGGCCGCTTCCTTCTCCGCGTAGCTAAGAAGCTGGGAGCTGAAGGTGACCAGCGCGTTCCCCGCCTCGTCCTCGAAGTTGTAGAGGTGGGAGGTTCCCCAGTCGGTCTCTATGATCTGTGTGTGGAGCACCGTGACGGTAAGCGTCAACCGCTCCTTGACCTCACCGATGTGGCTCCCTGGTCCTTTGGCGACATCTGAATCTCGCTCCACCTGCTGCCTCAGCTCTCGCTGGTGAGAGGAGATGATGCTGGCCGCAAGGCCCGCGCTGCGAAGCTCCATCGCCGGGACCCTAGAGACCACGAGGATGTTTGAGAGGTAGTCGTTGTCCGTGTCTGGGTCGATGGCCTGCGCCCACGTGAGCGCCTTGTTGGCTTCCTCTACATCGGCCTCTTCGACGCCTACGTACTCAAGCTTCCTCTGCTCCTGGCTTCCGTAGTCCTGAAGCATCTGGTGTAGCACCATGTCCGCAGTGGCAGTGCCGCCCCGGTCTTGGTCCTGAGCCTTGGAACGACTGAGCCAGCCCTTGACCCGAACCCGGGCCGCCGCGGTGGCGAGGAACTGCTCCAGGTCTAGGCGGTGCGCCTCCTTGAGCGTCCCGTCGAACCCACCGCCCATTGCCAGCAGCTCGGCTGCCCCAGCCAGGGCCTCAAGGTATCGCGCGAGGGCGTGGGGGTCTGTGTGCCCGGTGAAGTCCTTGACGCAGCTAGAGCCGACCTGCTTGGTCTCACGTCGCTTCGTGTTGTAGACCAAGAAGGTGTCCCGACGCACTCTGTTCTGCTTGCAGTGCTCGCACAAGGGAGCCGCCTCGCGGTAGTCCTTAGTGTCTATGTCAGCCCCGGGCACCGCTCGAACAACGGTGCCGGCCTCGCCCGCGTGCTGAAGAGTGGCGAGAAATTCCCAGCCCTTGAACTTCGGGGTCTCGCCCTCGAGCTCAACGGTGATGTACTTGACGTGAATCTTGGGGCAGGAGTTCTCGTGGTGGTGCAGCTGCTCGCAGCTGAACTCCTCGACCATCTCCTCACCGACGTCCCGGACGATGATCTGAGCGACGCCGAGCTTGTTGGCCCTCTTGGTCAGCTTATCAACCTTGGCCCGCAGGGCGTAGTAGTTGTTCTCGTGAATCCTGTACCGCATCACTTGTTCTCCGTTATGACGCAGAGCTTCCGCGCCCGGCACACGCCAGAGATGGTGCGATCCCAGGTCTCTCTGTTGCACCGCCTGCACTTCGGAATCGGGGGCATCCCAATCTCGTACTTCTTGTCACCGACCATGTGGATCATCCGCGGGTCAACCACCTCATCCAGGCGACCCCGCATCTCGTACATCCGCATCAACCAGTAAGGAAGCCGGCAAATCCGGTTTCCGCTCCGGTGAATGCGCCCCGTGACCCTGCTGGTGTAGACGAGAACCGCTGACGCCGGCGCCCAGCCCCAGGCCATGGCCTGCTTCCAGGTGACGTACTTCGCAATCTTCTTAGCCATCTTAGCTTACCTCCGGGTGGCAAAAGTCGCATTTTGTCCAGAGGGCTGCCTGCCCCTCGTGACGACCGGAGTTGTGGTCCTGTCGTATTCGATTGCGATACTGGACCAGCCCTCTGGTGAGGGCGTCCTGATCTCGCTTGATGTGGCGGCCACATTTGGCCTTGCCTTGGGACTGACCGGTGGCTGCGAATTTGCAGGGCTCGGTGTCCAAGTTAGGCGGGAGCCTTCCGGGATCCCGCGTGGTGACCAGCTCTTCGCACCTGGTCCGCTGTGTGGCCTTCGTGTTGTTCTCCATCTCGCTTCCTTTCCTAATTCTATGGTATCAAATTGAGCCCAATTTGTAAATAGTATCGGGCCACACGAGGTTACGGCTTGGTTAATGTTTAGGCGCCGCCGACCTTCAGTGTCCTCACGTGCTTGGGGCAGTCGTCACAGAAGATCTGCCAGGACTCCCCTGAGCGGCGCTGCCGCCTACAGTTGAGGCAACTTACCCTTGTCCTAACGAAGCGCTTAGGACGGTGACTGGAAGGCCCCAGAAACATGCTGGAGATCTCCGCCAGAATCTCGTCGGGGTTGCTAGCCACGGCACATCTCTCCGTGCTTGAAGCTCCACTCACCCCAGCGTCCCTGGGCGTAGCGGATGACCTTGTCGCAGTTGAGGCAGCGTACGAACGAGGGCCGCTCGTCGAAGCTGTGGTCCGCGTCGTAGTAGGTGTGCTCTGGCTTCGGCATGACCCACTCGAACCCGGGCTCCTCCGAGATGTTGTAGAGCCCAGAGTCCCGCGCATCATCGATGCTCTTGACGAGGCCGCCTTCCTTAATGCCCAGCCCGGAGAGCGGCGCCTCGTTCATCTTGTCCTTAGCCATCTTAGATCTCCGCTCGCCCCGCTCGATGCAGCCCCTCATTTATCTGCTCCCGAATGACGCGGGCCTCGAAGTCCTCGTCGCTGTAGTTTCCCGTCAGGCTTGCCCACTCGCGGCACCAGGCAGTTGCGCGAAGAGCGCGCCCCTGGTCGATCGGCTGGGCCAAACCCTTGATGACCAACTGGTGCTCCGTCGCAGGGTCGGGAGTCTTGATCTCATTCTCCTTCGCCAGCGTGAGAGCCAGGGCCCTCGCCTTCTTCGTGATGTTTGACATCTTAGCTCCTTGCCCTCTTAGCACAGATTTTGCAGGTGACCTCGGTGAGGTCGGTTGTGAGCCTGGTGAAATCCTTGATCAGCGAACCGCACTCAGTGAATGTGTACCGCCGACCCTTCAAGTCCACCGCGTCTTTTCTGTACCCCGCCAGCTCTAGGTGCTTAAGCATCTACGCCACCTTCTCCCAGCAGTCACTGTCCTCTGTGTTGCAGAAGTATGTGACTCCGGAGGCATCTCCATCGCTACCGCGACAGTCGGCGCAAATAGTCCGACGGCAAAATGTGCAGCGACGAAGATCATCGATCCTAGTAGCTGTGTCGCAGCGACCGCAATCCGCCTCTGTCCTTGTGGCTGGCCCGTGGCTTAGACTCATCTGATTTGTTCCTTTCCTAATACTATGGTATCATTTTGTACCTAAATTGTAAATAGTATCAGGCCACGACTTGGTTATTGTTTGGTTAAAATAGGGGTCTAGCTGCGCTGCTGGGCGAGCGCGCTCTGCACTGGGGCAAACGAGCGCCGGTGCAGCGGGCAGACTCCGTGCTCCTTAAGCGCCGCCAGGTGCTGAGGAGTCGGGTAGCCCACGTTCCGCTCAAACCCATAGGCTGGGAAGGTGACCGCTTGCAGCCACATGAGACGGTCACGAGTCACCTTAGCGATGATCGACGCGGCAGCCACGCTTAGGCTGTGAGCGTCGGCGTGGTTCGCGAAAATCGACGCTTGCCCGAACTCGGACCTCAACCACGACAGCCGCCGGTCATCTACCACAGCCGCGGTGTCTACTCCCTGCTCAGCCACGCCTCCGAACGCGCGGATGAACGCGCGCCGTCTGGCGGTGGAGACTCCAACCTCATCGATCTCGGCGTTGCTCGTCCAACCGGTAGCCCAGGCGACGGCCTCACCTGTGATGCGCTCGTAAAGCTCAGCCCGCCTCCGGTGACTCAGCCTCTTGCTGTCGTTCAAGCGCACGTACCACTTCTTCGGGCGCTCACGGTCGAGGACCACAGCGCCCACGAAGATCGGCCCCGCCAGGCAGCCCATGCCCACCTCGTCAAGCCCGACTACGCGCAAGTTCGGGTCGCCGGCGCGCTCCCGCACCGCGTCCTCGAGCGTAAAGTCCGGCAACTACAGCTCCCTCTGCGGCCGCGCCATGTTGGGGTTTTTGCCGAAGGGATCCTTGTCGAGGATCCCGGCCTCAACGGCGTCGTTGATGATGGCCCTCACACGCTGCCTCGTGATGAGCCTTCCATGCGCGCCGACCACCTGGTTCGCCAGCTCCCCTCGGCTCTTGAACTT
>SDBV01007063.1_pt1 | contig 15417 bp, 20 predicted proteins | sample 2277081 | NCBI WGS metagenome assembly SDBV01 (sample SAMN10402039, study PRJNA504765) | marine sediment metagenome | isolation source: marine sediment core GS10_PC15, 223 cmbsf | place: Arctic Ocean: Southern Knipovich Ridge | collected 2010
CCTCCAGGTACGTCAGGGTGAAGCGGTCGACCTATCCCGAGCCCTGAGCCCTGCCCCCTCACACGCTAGCCTAGCATGGTTAGAGACCTCTATCCTGTTTCCCTCTAAGTGGGCCGACATCACAGCCAAGGCTACGCAAGGGCAGGCGGATGAAGCCGAGGCCACACGGCGCGAGCGTATGGCCATCGAGGAGGTGAGAGGCCTGCTGGCTGAGATGATAGAGGCAGAGGGCGGGGGGGCAGTCGCGTAGGGCATGGGCTATATGAGCGGTGGATAAGTGGGCTGTGCGTGGTGTGGCGTAAGGGGTTAGGACGATTTGTTGCGCCCTACCCTATTTGGTCGGGCGGCTGAAGCTGGCGGCCGACGAGGTGTCGACGCCGTGGACCTCGACCAGGCCGGGCCGATCATCGTCATGGATTCTCGACCCCCACCCCCCATTCTCACCGGAATTGCATCCAGACCCCCCCACCCGGGTGCCGTGACTCCTATAGGATATCCCCCTGTTGACTGAACCCAATTTTTGTGTCATACTACCATCTGTCCAAGCCGTATATATACAGGAGGGTAGAGAGATGGCACGTCGCTTAGAGTTGTCGGCGGGAATGCGTTTTGGAGAAGACAGTCGCTTGGAAGTGGTTCGGGAGGTGGAGCCGCAGGTATCGGGTGGGCAGCTACAGCGTTGCGTGGAGTGCAGGTGCGATTGTGGCGAGGTAGGCGTATATCGCTTGTATTCACTTCGGAACGGGAATACACGGTCATGCGGGTGTTTGGCTGCTGAGGCAATACATACTGGCCCCGTGACGCATGGCGGTTCGGATACTCCTGAATACCATGTTTGGTGTGGTTTACGCTGTCGTTGCACGAACCCGAACGGAACGGCCTGGGACAATTATGGTGGTCGCGGTATTACGGTATGCGAGCGTTGGATGGAGTCATTTCCAGCGTTTTTGGAGGACATGGGTCGTCGTCCATCTGACAGGCATTCGATTGATCGTATCGACAATGACGGCAATTACGAGCCGGGGAACTGTCGTTGGGCGACATCGAGAGAGCAGATGAGAAATACGCGCGTCAACTATTTGGTTGAGCATAATGGCGAGACGAAGTGTGTAGCGGAGTGGGCGGAGCAGTACGGTATGTCTCCGTCGGTTTTGTACGCGAGGTTGGTGAAGTTGGGTTGGACGTTTGAGCAGGCTTCAGGTCGTCACGTTTATGTGCGTCCGCATATAGACCCCCTTTACCGGACTCCGATGAAAGAGCGTGGTCCAGGGTGGCATCTAGAACACGAGCGTCTAGAGGTGAAGCGAATAGCGAAAGACCGGAAGGACATGGAGCTTAATGGCGAGAAGATAGCGAAGATTCATCGAGTTGACGCATTGGAGTTCAAATCGAGAGTGGGCGCCGCCTTGGTGGAGGGGTGGACCCGTAATGGGTCGATATGGCGAGCGTTGCATGAGATGGGTGCTGTCGAGTGCAGTCCTCGCCGAGGATTGTCTGGTTAGTCACTTACCTTTCGGGGTCCATGTTGATATACTGTATTGCTGCCAGCGTTCGAGAAAACCTTCCCGGTGAAAACATGATCGCAAACTGCATCCCACGAACTGACACTACGCTGACCTGGCCGAACACTTCCAGCGACACTGAATATGAGGCATCGACCAGCAATGTCTATGTGGAATATGCGGCACCTACGGTTCCCGTCGATCGGCCGGAGCGGACATATCGGCCGTTCACGCCCCCGCTGCTGCGTCTCCCACGGAGCCGAAGTTTCCACGGGCGGGTGAAATGCCGTGCGGCGAGGCGGATAGCCAGGAAGAAACGCAGGAGTAGTCTTGAGAGACGCTAAGGCCAATCACCAACAGGACAAGCCATGAAAAGACGGAGTTTTCTGGCGTGGCTGATTGCCCTGCCGATCGCCAGTCCGACGCTGGAAGATGTGCCTCACGTGCGGGAGATTACCGACAAGACGTTAGACCGGATGACGGGAAACCTCTACATCATGTCTGGGTTCCTTTCTACAGGAGAAGACTGATGCAGCTCAACCAGGCGTCCCGGGCTTTCCCTACCAATGGTTGCTCGCGCCCCAAATGGGACAATTGCCACCAGACTGGGGGTATAATGAAACCGTCGAATCGACGGTTTTCCGTCGTCGGCGAAGGTGTACTGAAGCGTCTTAGGCTGGAGTTGCCTTCAGGTACCTTCTGACGGAACTGATTGAAACCCCCATCGCCTGGGCTATTTCGGATTGCGTTGCCCCCTTTTGTCGCAGTTCGATGGCTCGGGATAAAACGATCCCTGCTTTAAGGGCACCTTTTGGTCGGCCGGAATAGACACCGCGTTCTTTTGCGACGGCGATACCCGCGGCTTGTCGTTCACGTCTGGTTTCTTGCTCCATCTCGGCGACGGCGAACAGGACGGAGGCGATGAGTTTTCCGGCTGCGCCGTTGAAGTCGATTTGCTGGGTGACCGAGACGACGCGGATGCCTTTTTCACACCACTCACATATCGTGTTGATGCCGTCTCGTAGGGAGCGGGAGAGCCGATCGAGTTTCCAGACGACGACGGTTTTGACCTGTCCGTTGAAGATGGCCTTCTGAAGTTCCTCGAACTGCGGCCTGTCGAGTGTATCGCCTGACTCTTTGTCAACGAACCACTTGACGTTTCTCCGGTCGACGCTGTTTCCGTTTAACCAGCGTTCGATTTCCCGCCGCTGCCCCGCCTCGTTTTGTCCGACCGTGCTGACTCGGACATAGATAGCTGTGAAAGACATGGTTTTCTCCTTCCTGGCACCCTGGATTTAGTCCTCCACCCCCGGCACGTTTGGGAATATCCCCATGGCCCTTTCTACCTCGCATCCGATGTTCTGGACTAGGGCCAGTGGATCCATCTCCGTGGTGTCGAGCGTGAAGAGGTCGTTGTAGTTCAGCGTGCGGTCGTCTGCTCGTTCACGGAGTTCGTCTGATACTCCAGGGGTTGCGCAAACGAAGGCCCGGACAATGCAGTCCGCTAGGTCCCGGAACCGAATGCCCTTAACCTCGGTTTTGCCCCGCTCTCCCTGCATGGTGTGCCGCTGGCCGCAGAAGGACCTGTCCGGGTGGGTAGTGTGGTCGCTAAGTCCCGTGATAATGTCGCCCAAGTCACACATGACATCGTTTCTCCTTTGTGTCCCACGAATCCCGTTATTTGAGCCACAAGCCAGCGCTCTACCGGGCCATCGCCCTAGCCGCACGAAATCTAGTCGATGTCGACTGTGTTCGTACTAGAATCCTTCTTTGCGGTGATTACCCCCATCACTTCGGTGGATTCTGGCGTGCTTTCCTTGATTCTGACACTCGTATATTCCAGCCGCATGGGACTGTAATCTGTGCGGCAGATGAGGAGCCACCCCAGCGTCTGTAAACCCGGGGGCGTCCTTTCCGTTTCACGATGTGGGTCGCGAATACGTCTCCGTTCAGGTCGATCTCCTCGATTTTCCAACTGACTGCCGGCGGTTCAGAGAGGTAAATCATGTAACACGAACCAATCGGCACCGCGATGAGGGCTATCGTCGCCAGGATGCTTCTTACCTTGCCCATGCCACTCTCCCTTGTGTGATTAGACTGGAATTACTGGGAACACCCAATGCCGAGTGTCATCGCTTTTTCATCCTTGTCTTCCATGCCTTTGACAAGTCGGGCAGAGCGGGCACCAGAAAGTCAGCCACCCTGGCGCAGCATTCGGCGTACTTTTGGTGGTCGAGCATGAACATGTAGGCGGCACTGTTATTCGCTAAGTCGTGCGAAGGGTAGAATCGGCAGCCGAGGCGAACGGAAGTAAACTCGAAGCTCTCGTGGAGCAGCCTGGCTACAATGCCTTTCCAGTTACCATCAGCGCCAACCGTTATGGCTGGTATCGTAATGTCATCCGGCAGCAGATCGAATTCGGCCCCTACCCCGTCTCGCAAGATAAGCCGAACGTATTCGTATCCGATCTCGTAATCACCAATGACTTGCGGCTTCATTGCGGCGTTTCTCCTTTTTTGGTCATCGTATGTCTCATTGGGGATCAGTCTAGCCGCACGGTACTCACCTTTAATGTAACCACATAATCGCAGAAGTCAAGGGGGATTGGAGGCTGACCGCGAAATACGTTGGAGGCTAGGTGCGAACTGCGGTTGACACTGGCGTTTCCATGTCTACAATAAAGGCATGAAGAAACGCAGGATAGGCAGACCGCCCAAACCGCCCTCGGATCGCAAGGTGGACATTCTGCGCATTCGCCTGACAAAAGCGGAGCGGAAGATGCTCAATGCCGCTGCGGGCAAGAATGTATCGGCCTGGGCGAGGGCTGTCCTGTTACGTGCGGCGAAACGGCTGCGAGGGGATTCTGATCGGCAGGGGTGATGGATGCGACGCTTAGAGATACCGAATGGAACCCGTTACGGAAGCCTGGAAGTGATCCGAGAAGTCGAGCCTGGGGCACACGGCAAGCGACGCATTTTCTGCCGCTGTGCTTGCGGGAATGAAAGTACGACCACGCTGTCTCATCTTCGGAGCGGGCACGCGAGTAGTTGTGGGAGGTGTGGAATCACGTGGAACGGAAAGCGTAAGACGCTTCGCCAGTGGGCAGAGGGCGTGGGGTTGAAGCCGAGCACGTTGCGCGCGAGATTGAAGGTCATGGGAATGGGCGAGGCCCTTGTTTGACGCGGTTACGGACAACGTCCCCACGCTCGCCCTTGCCATCTGTGCGGCAATACTCAAACTAAAGGAATGACCAATGAAACCACCACAGCGCGTCAACAACATCCCACTGCTCGGGCAGCAAGAACAACAGGCCAAGGCTCAGATTCAGGCCGCCATCGCCCAACTTTCCATGCAACTATATTCCCAAGCCGCCGTCCCGCACCTCGTAACGCTAGATGTCCACCAGGCCCTGGACGTGAAGGCGCTTCGCAGCATCAGCCAAAACACAATGCTGGCCGCCCAATGCTACTTCGAGGGAATTGGGGTGATAACGATAGAGGATGGGGAATCTGGGAATGTGTCGGAATGAGTGGTCAATTCCCGACGAGCGTGACCAGTTGGAGGTCCCGAAGCGGCCGGACCTTCGCTGCAAGGACCATGAATCGGTCTGCGCGGTGGTTCACGAGCTTCTGAATCGTGTGCTCGGTTTGGAGCAACGGGTGAGGACGCTGGAAGGAAAAAGCTGACGCCGCCCCGATGGGACGGCGTCGTTACTCCTTCTACACATGGCAGATGAGCTAATTGATCCAGGCATTGTAGCATGAACACAGACACAAGTCCAACGACGCTTTACTACCATCAAAAGCTGCCCGATGGTCGTTATCTGGTCCCGAGAGACCCGATCAAAAACCTGGAGTGGCGGATCCGCTGCCGGGAGCGGGCGCTGGAGGACAAGCGGTTTCAAGATGCTTTGTGGCAGGCGTGCATGGATGATCCTCTCTTCTTTTGCGCATTTGCACTCTGGGTGCATGAACCGCGTGCTCGCATCAAGCGAAGACCATTCTGCCTTGCTGGTGGCACCATTGTAGTCACCGATAAAGGCCCTGTTCCGATAGAAGACGTTACCGCCAGCCATCGCGTTTGGGATGGTGAATCCTGGGTTTCTCATGGTGGGGCCTTGTGCTTAGGTAGCAAAAGTGTTATCTTAGCACAAGGAGTTTACCTCACCAGTGACCACAGGATATGGACAGATTATGGCTGGAAAATGGCACGCGAAGGATATGACCGGGCAAGTATTCGGCTTGCTGACGGTTATCGAGAGAGATGGGGACTACCCGCAGAAGACGGGCCGTCATGCGAAGTGGCGTTGCCACTGCGAGTGCGGGAATGGGAAGGTAGTGGAAGGAGGCCAACTCAGGAGAGGGAAGACGAAGAGTTGCGGTTGCCAGAGGGGTGGAGTAACTCACGGGCATGCGAGGCGGAAGCGAGTCACGAGTGCTTACAACCGCTGGGCGGCCATGATCCAGAGGTGTTCAGACCCGAACACGGGGTGTTGGCATCTCTACGGCGGCCGGGGCGTTCGGGTATGCGAACGCTGGAAAACATTCGCGAACTTCCTGGAGGACATGGGGGAACCGCCGAAAGGGCTGACGCTGGACAGGATCGACCCGAATGGCAACTACGAGCCTGGCAACTGCCGATGGGCAACATGGAAGACGCAGAGGATGAATCAACGTCCGCGAGTATCAAAAAGATACCAGACACCGCTGGGAGAATTGACGGTGGACGAGATAGCGGAAACCTCTGGAGTGACCGTAGGGACGATTTATTACCGCTTGCGGCTAGGGCTAAGCGGGAAGAGTCTACTTCTGCCAGACATGACAGGGAAGTCGTTCCCGTCTATGACATCATAAATGCCGGAGACAGGAATGCTTTTACGGTGCTTGGCTGCGATGGACAGGCAGTATTGGTTCACAACTGCCCTTGGCCCCATCAAGAGCCGGTGATTCAGGCGATGGACGAAACAATCACGGAAGCGATGCAGACAGAGCAGCCGGTTTCGTTGACGTTGAAGAAGTCGCGGGCGCAGGGCGGAACATACGTCTACCTCGCTGTGACGATGCGACGGGCGTTGAAAGAGCCGGGTTTCACGGTGGGGTTGGTTACGCGAAATGAGAGTCTGGTTGACTCGCGGGTAGATGATTCGGCGGTAATGTTCAAGGTGGCATGGATGCTGGACAGGCTTCCCAACTGGATGCTTCCTGATGGTTACGAGCGGAGCATGACGGAGCACGTCATCCGACTGGCGAATGATTCGGGTTGGTCCGGCTATGCCGCGACGGGCGATGTAGCGCGCGGCGGGAGAACGTCGGTTTTCTGCTTCGACGAGCCGGGAAGTGAGGAATTCATCGCGGCAAACCGCGACTTCAAGATTCTGAGTTCCGTTTCTCATGTCTCAAATTGCATTTTTCTCGTTTCAACATTTGGTGTTGATACCGGCGTCTTCTATGAAGCGGCGACGGACCCGGATAACCCTCGCGTCTACTCGCTGAGTTGGCAGGACAATCCAGAGCATTCCAAGAATATCTATACTGTGCTGGACGGGGTTGCGAAAGCGTTGCGGCCTGGAGAGCAAGAGGCGGTGGATCAGTACATCGCTACGCATCCGAGGGAACTCAAGTCGATTGGTCGCCATGGTCACAAGATCGAAGGTAAGGTTCAGTCGCCGTGGTACAACGCCCATAGACTTCTGCCCGGTGGCACCCCTCGATACATCGCTCGCGAGCTTGACATGGACCCGCGCGGCGCTGTCGGGAAATGCTTCCCGGTTGACCTTCTCGACCGGATGAAACGCGAGTGCTGCAAGCCGCCCGTGTGGCAGGGGCAGCCGGTGTTCGACTCGGAAACGCTGACGCTGACTGGCCTGATTACCAGGGACGACGGCCCGTTGAAGTTGTGGTTTAAGCCGGGAATCGACAACATGCCTCCTTTGGGGCCGTTTACCGTGGGGTGCGACATAGCTCTAGGGGGCGACGGGGCGTATTCCTCAAATTCCGTGGCGGCTGGCCTGGACGACAGGACTGGCGAGCAAGTGATGGAATATACCATCAAGGGAATGGACGCGATCAAGTTCGCTCGGGTGGGCGTGGGGCTGGCGATCTGGCTGCGAAATGCCCTGTTCGGCTGGGAAGATTCTGGCATGTCCGGCGGATTCCAAAAGGAGGTAGAGCAAACCTACTACGGAAACGTGTTCTTTAGAAACACGGAACAATACGGTTCCCAGAAGAAAACTCGTAAGCCTGGCTGGCCGTGCAGGGACAAGGATAAGTCCGCGATGTTTGAGAACATGGCCCTGGCAATGGAGATGGGCAAGTACATTCCACGTTCTGAAGCGATGATCGTCGAATGTGGGGAATACGAGTGGGACAAGGGCAAAATCATCCACGCGCCAACGAAGAATAGGGGCGCAACGGAGAAGAATCACGGCGACAGGTGCATTGCGGGGGGTGGCTGCTGGCAGGTCTTTTCGGCCGATAATGCGGGAAATCGTATTGACACGGGCGAGGAAAGCAGCATAATACCAGAATATGGGAGCTTTTTGTGGAGAGAGCAGCAGGAACAACAACATGCGAAAATAGGTAGTCCAAGGTTTGGGATTCGGGATGTGGCAGGGTGGTGATCGTTTGTGGGGTTTATACCCAAGTGACTCCAACGCAGCCGCATGAGGCGTGCCCGGGGTCTACGGCGTAGGGCTTGACCCTGCCGATGAATACGCAAGCGGCCCACCTAGCCCTCCCTGAATGGAATTCAGATGTCGAATGACTGGAAACCACATGGCGGAGCGGATGATTTCCTGGACTACACCATGGACATATGATTGTTTTGGTAGCCACCCGGCCTTGCCCGTGCCGAAGCCACCTTTGGGCTGGCATCCGCAATACGGCGCGGGCCGTTCATTGCTATACAAGGCAATGTATTGGGTAAAATGGTGTGTGTGGAAATGCCGAATGGAATTCATAATTAGAACCTGACGGCATTCGAGACGTGGTGAACCCATGAGTCGGAGGTAGAACCCGTAATATGAATTGGTTTGCAGGAACGATAATGGTTATGTGGGCGTCTGCGGCAGTTGGAACGTCGGCCAGCAAGGACTCTCGGTGCTTTGGCGCGGCGCTCGTCTGCACAATCATAATGGGATTGGGATATGTATTCCTGCATTGCCCCTAAATCACTTCGGAGGTAGAACCCATTCTTAGTTGGCATTTTTATGATGGCGGATTCTGGGTCAGGGTGCTAGGCTTCGGAATATCGGTAGTAGACAAGGTGAAACATCCGCCATTTTTCAGTGAGCGGAACGGATACAGAAGAGTGCTTCGCGTTGGAAAATGGGGTGTCGAGTTTCTTTAATTCGGAGGTAGAACCCGATGGTGAAGGTCACGAGGCGCAGTGTGCTCGGGGCGCTGGCGGCCATTCCCGCGATAGGGATTTTCGCCAGCCTAAAACGTGCCCTTGAGCAATCAGTGCCTCCATCTTCCGCGAAACAGTGGTTTACCAGGACTGTGGTTAATGAGAATCAGGTTGCGTGGATGCTGTCGCAGGGCTGGATGATTGTGAACAGGAACAAAGACGGTGACTGGGTCATCGAAAGATACAATGGCCATTTCAGAGTTAGAACCTGACGGAGAACCCGATGGAAGAAACGGTTAGCGAAAAACTGGACAAGGCGATCAAGGCCGCGAAGGGAATCATCCCCGCCCTGGCGACACATAGCGACATGCAGAAGGCCGCGCAAGCAGTTCTGAATTTGGAGATGGCCAAGTCCCAGCACGCGGCGTTCAGCAAGCCAACGGCGGAAATGGACAAGGAGCTTACTTTTGTGCTGGGAAGGGTGCGTTCCAACCTGGGAGCGACCGAGATGCAGCAGGTCACGCAAGCAGCGTTGCACCTGATGTCGGCGAAGGCGCAGGGCGAGGCTCTGATCCAAGCAGCGAAGGCGACGAAGGCCAAGGCGAACTAATTCGGAGTTAGAACCCGATGATCGACCAGAAGACACTTGAATCAGGCCAATACTGGATTCGGCTGAAATATAAGGTGACGGTAGACGAATGGCACGATGCGTGGGAGGTTTGTTACTACAATAGCGAGGAAGATGAGTGGACTCAATGTGGATTTGATTCTGCCCCCAAGCCACCTCACGTCATCGACATTGACCCAGAGCGGTTGGAACACAAACACTGATTCGGAGGTAAAACCCGGTGACTTACAATAATATGGGGGTTGGCTCTTAGCCAGCCACTGAATAGGCACAAGCGGAGTAGCTACCGCTGAGGTGCCGTTTACACCGCAGCCTTAAACGGGGGTGGCGAAGTGCCGCCCCCGTTTTTTTGGTACTGCGATGATCGACCTTGCCAACGACGAAAAGCGCGGCCGGCTCTTAACGGCCATCAAGGCATCGCGCGCTGACCTTGAGAAGCATCGTCGTGTGCGGAAGCTGATGGTCGAGCACTACTGCGGATCGTGGTACGACACCACGACACCGCAGGACGACGGCAAGATTCTGGTCAACTTGATGAACCAGACTGCCCGCATCTACACGATTGCTCTGGCCGCGAACAACCCGCAAGTTCTGATCTCGACCCCGCGAATGGAAACGCTGCCGTTCGCTCGCCGGTTTGAGGTCAATCTGAACAAGCTGATCTCTGACATGACCTTGGACAAGACGTTCCAGGCCATTGTCTTGGACGCATTCTTCTGTCTCGGGTGTGGCGTGGTGATGATGCGCGACACCGATACCAGATTCCACGGGCTCTTGGAATCAGAGGAAGACGTATGGCTCGATCCCGGTGAACCATGGCTGAACCGGGTTTCGCTGGATGACCTGATTGTGGATATGCCCAGCAAGGAGCGCACGAAGATGCGCTACTGCGGGCATCGCTACCGGGCGGATTACGAGAAGGTCATGGATGAGCCGGGGTACGACAAGAAGGTTAAAGACAAGCTCAAGAAGACCGGCCGAGAAGCATTTGATAGCACGGGAGCCACGCGGGAAATAGGAGTCGATCAATCCGAAGACGATGATCTGAAGGACATGGTCTGGCTTCAAGACGTGTGGATCGCGGAGAATAAGTCGATTGCCACGATGCCGTGTTACCAGGACTCGGAGCCGCTGATTGAACGCGAATGGACAGGTTCTCAGGCCGGGCCGTACAAGTTCCTGTCATTGGGGGACGTGCCGGATCGCATCATCCCTGCCTCCCCGGCCGTCAACCTGTTCGGAATGCACCTACAGCAGAATCGGCTGCACGTTCGGATGGAAGCGGATTCCGACGCACACCGTGGCGTGAATATTTATCCTCCAGGCAAAGAAGACTTAGCAGAACAAATACGCAACAGCGAGCGCAACGGTTGGTACAGGGGGAACGATCCAGAGCGAATCAAGCAGTTTGAAGTCGGCGGCATCGACCAGCGGGATATGGCGATGGCGACGTTCATTCAGGACGAATACGACCGCTTCGCTGGCAACCTTCAGGCGATGGGCGGTCTGGGGCCGCAGGCCGCAACCGTCGGTCAAGAAGAACTGATCCACGGACAGGTGTCCAAGAATGTCGCCGATATGCGGATGTCCGTGGTATCGTTTGCGTCAGAGTGCATTCTCGATCTTGGACGCCTGATGTGGAATGACCAGACGCTTGAACTTCACTCGTCGGTCCCCGTGGGCAATAGTGGCATCGAAGTCTCTTCCGATTGGACTCCCGACTACCGCGTGGGCGACTTCGAGGACTACGAGTTCCGGGTGGAACCGTATTCGATGGTGTTCAAGACGCCCGAACAGAAGTTGCAAGAGCTATTCCAGATGTTGCGAGAGATTGCACCTCTTTGGCCGATGTTCCAGGCGTCCGGGGCGACAATGGACGCGCAGGCCATAGTAGACGAAATAGCACGGCTCAAGAATCGTCCTGAGTTTAAGCGGTTCATCACGTTCGCCAACCCGGCTGGAATGCTCGGCGGCGACCAGAACACGGTCAGGCAGTCGCCGGTGACTTCGCGGGAGACTGTGCGTCGCTCAATCCCAACGGGGGGGACGCAGGAAGCCAGAAGCTCGGCTACCATCCAGAGCTTGTTAGGTGGTAAATCCCAAGTGAATGGACAAACTGCCGCAGCTATGGCGAGGCCACCAGCATGATGGCGAAACTCAAGAATGGTCAGATGGCCAATGCAATGTCAAGGAGTCCGGCATGAGAGGGCATCCAATCAAGTGCGACTTCCACGAGTGCACGAAGGATGCGTACGTGTTCATTTGTTGGGGTAAGCATGGCCAGGCGCAGCAAGCGAATGTGTGCCGAGAGCATTGCCGTGAGACGTGGGAGGCGGTCGGCAGTCAAATCAGGGTTGGGATTTGCTGGTGGATTCAGGAGGCACCCAAACCATACACGAGCGGGCACCGCCATGAGTCTCATGGGAGGCATAGCCCCAAGTCAACTCCCAACAAGCGGCCATGAAGGCCACCAGCATAATGGGAAAGCAACGATAGGGAGCGCGGCATGAGAAAAGCACCAGCACACTTGCGGTCGACACTATTCGGCGTGCCGATGATCGCGACAGCCTGCCGCCAGAACAAACCGCGGGTGTCCGAGTCAATGGGCTTGCTTCCGAATCAAGTCCCCACGGAGCGGGCAAAACTTCAGAAGTTGAAAGACAAAGGTGAGTTGACCGGCGTAGATATCCGCGACGACGGTGCAGTTGAGTACACCTGTAATGGCGAGCAGGGCGCCATTGGCTGGCAGCGGTATCGCGGAAACAAGGTCAATATCGACGGGGGGTTTAGTGACACATTTACGCCAGACGATCGTTTTGGCACCAAACCAGAATAATTGGAGATTGATTCGATGGCTGTAGACCAGCTTAGCGAAATCACGGAACAAAGTAGCAAAGAGGATGTCGCTGCTTATGCCGAGCAGGTGACGAAAGAAGTGGAAGAAGAACGCGCGGGCGAGCAAAAGAGCGACGCGCAGATCACTTCCGAACAAGCCGGCAAACCCGCGAACAACGAAACACCTGCCGAGACAGAGTCCGGCAGTCAAACCGCTGGCGTCGATACCGACGAAAGCGAGGATACCGCCGAGGTCAAGGACCAAAGCGAAGATCCCGGCAACGAAGGCGCGTCCTGGCTGGATGACGACCTGAAAGCCGAGATAGCCGCGTATGGCATCGGGGAATCGGAACTTGCCGATTTCGCCAGCCGCGATGAAGTTTACCGGGCACTGAGGCTTTTCGACAAGAGTGCATTGGACGCTGGCCGCAAGGCATTGGCCGAATCGGCGAGCGAAGGTGACAAAAGCCAGACGCGCAACGCGAAAGGCCAGTTCGGAAAGAAATCGGAGCCCAAGGCCGACCAGTCTCCCGACACCGGGAAAAAGGACGGCGAGTACGAGATTACGTTGGCCAACGAGGAACTGTGGGACGAGGACATTGCGAAGGGAGTCAAGGAAGTGGCTTCCGGTCTTCGCGACCATTTGGTCGGTCGTTTTGAGTCCCGCTTTGCTGAACTTGAAGCGCAGCTTGCGGAAGCGAGTTCCAGCTTCGCGGAAGCTGAGTCGTTGGCTGAAGAACAGCGTTTTGATACTGCTATCGACGCGCTCGACATGCAAAAGTTCTTCGGGGCAACCGGAAAGGAAACCTCCGACCAACTGAAGAAGCGTGAAGACGTGTTGGCGCAGGCAAAAGTGATTCAGGCCGGGTATCGCAGCTTCGGCAGAGATGTCGAGGTTGACGCATTGGTTAGCCGTGTAGCTCCAATGGTGTTCTCGTCTGAATTTGACAACCGAAAGTTGAAAGCAAGAACCCGCAAGATTTCCAAGCAGAGCAACGGCCGCCAGGGCGGTGGGGCAACCCGGCCGCAAGACCCTCGGGGCGATCCGAGGGACGAGGCTGATAAGCTCTACAGGGAAATGGACCGGAACTAGATAAAGGAGTGGCCACATGGCACTCGGAATTGAACAAATTGACGATTTTGTGGCTGGGATTCACCAGAAGTTTGCTGGTGAAGAGCGGCTGGCAGCGCAGGACATCTCCCTGCCGCTGCAAGAGTACAAGTACGCATCGCGTCTCTTCTCGGGAAACCTCAAGAAGGACACGATGAGCACGTCGCAGTGCAAGTGGAAGGTCAAGGTAGATACAAACGACAACTTCCAGGTTGTCGGGCTGTACCACCGTGATTCTTCGACCCGCGTGAACGTCCTCAGCGAAGGGGAGTTGAAGTGGGGTCTGACCACCAACAACTACCACTACGACATCGACGAGGAGATCTTCCAGACCGGCGGCCGGCAGATTTACGATTACCTCGAAGGTCTTGAGCAAGACTTGGTGACCTCGTTTTACACGGGCATGGAAGACGTGATGTTTGGCCCCGGGCCGGCTAGTCCGACCCAATCCCCCTTCCCTCCGGTGTCGCTGCTGTGGTGGATCACCGCCACGGACGACAGCACGAGCGAGAACAACTCGGAGGAAGGGTTCGACGGCTACGAGCCTGTTGGCTGGGGGTCGAACGGCGTAGGCGGGATTTCCTGCACGACCTACGAGCACTGGCGGAACCGCACGTTCCCGTACACCACTATTGACCGTTCCGACTTCGTGGAGAAGACCATCAACTCGATGGACCTTTGCCAGTTCTCGCCGCCGGTTCAGCGACCGGACATCGTGGACCAGAAGCGGCACGACTGGGAGTTACTGACCACTCACAGTCGGCTGGCGAAAGCGCGTCAACTGTTGCAACTGGGCAACGACAATATCGGCGACGATATGGCGGCGCACAGCGGCACGGTCTACATCCGTGGCGTCCCGCTGAATTGGGTTCCCGCCTGGACGAATGCCTCTAGTGCGAGTGCTCGCACGGACGGGATCATCCTGGGCGTGAACTGGGCGACGTTCAAGGCGTACTACGCCGAGGGCCGTCAGATGCGCAAAAAGAAGGCGTTCCAGCACCCCGACATGAGCAACGTCCGCGTGCGTGCCATGGACGACTCGGTGCAAATCGTGTGCTTCAACCGCCGGGGAAACTTCCGGGGTTACTCCACGGAAACTGTAACGGAGACCGCGTAACCTCCTGTTGAGAGCGTCGCACGGGGGCAGTGACGGAAAATAGGAGCCCCTTGTTATTTCAAACACATTACACATGGGAGACAAACCATGAATCTTTCTTTCAGCGAACTTGACTGGAGAGGACTCTCTCCGAAACTATGGAAAGGATTTGCTCCGCCTGTTGGCGGCAAATTCGAGGCGACGGCATCGGGGAATCCCGCATTTGGATTCTACGATGACTTCATTAATTATGGCGGTACGAGCCTTGACCAAGGGTACTACATCCTTGGAACCGGCACCGGGTCGTGCCTGCCTTCTGCTACCAACTACGATAGCTCAACCGCTGCTCAGAAGTTGGCAACAGGGTTGGGCGTTGTGAGGTTCCTCGCCACGGCGGACGACGACGAGGCAATTCTCGCGGCTGGTGGTAGCGCCTCTGGCGCGGATTTCAAGTTGGATCATTCGGTCGGTTATGGCGACTTGGTGTTCGAGGCGCGGTTCCTGTCCGACATCCTCCTCACGGCCGACTGGGCGTGGTACATCGGACTGATCGAGGCTGGTGGTCAAACGGCAGCCCAGTGTTTCGACGTGAATCAAGATCCTGCTGGGACGGACGATCACGCTGGCTTCATCAAGCTGATGGCCGACACTACTGGCGTGGACACCTACTGCATTACGCAGGGCGGTGCGTCGGATTTGGGCACGGTTGACGTACATACCAACGTGGCGAGCCAGTACGTCAAGTTGGGAATGCGGTGGTCGTCCTTGAATAACACGCTGTCGTTCTACATCGACGGCGTGGAAAAGACCTCGTTCCGTATCAACGGAAGCACGGCAACGGCTGGGACATTCCCCGACGACACCTACATGACCCCGATAGTCTGCGTCGTAACCGACC
>SDBV01007064.1_pt1 | contig 15417 bp, 17 predicted proteins | sample 2277081 | NCBI WGS metagenome assembly SDBV01 (sample SAMN10402039, study PRJNA504765) | marine sediment metagenome | isolation source: marine sediment core GS10_PC15, 223 cmbsf | place: Arctic Ocean: Southern Knipovich Ridge | collected 2010
GCTTTATGCGGCTCTTTTTATAATGGATACAGCTTTGTTTTAAGAAAGAAATTCAACCCAGAAGAGATTTTGAAGTTTATAGAAGAAAAGAAATGCACTCTGTTTATGGGTGTTCCTACAATGTACATAAAGATTTTAGAATCAAAAGAAAAATATGATACTGGCAGTATGCGTTTGTTTATTTCCGGTTCTGCACCTTTGTCAGCTGAAACTTTTAAGGAATTTAAGGATACTTTTGGCCATGAAATTTTAGAAAGAGCAGGAATGTCTGAAACTAATATGAACTTCAGCAACCCATACAATGGAAAAAGAAAACCGGGAACAGTAGGGCTCCCATTGTTAGGAGTTGAAGTAAAAATTGCAGATAAAGACTTTAATGATGTAGAGCAAGGCAAAGAAGGAGACATTTTGCTTAAAGGACCTAATGTCTTTAAAGGCTATTGGAATGCAGAAGAAAAAACAAAGGAAAGTTTTCATGATGGTTGGTTTATTACTGGAGATATAGGCAAGGTTGATGAAGATGGTTATGTAACATTTTTAGGAAGAAGCAAAGACTTAATAATTTCAGGCGGATTAAATATCTACCCTGCAGAAGTTGAAGAGGTTATTAATTCTCATTCTTCTGTATTGGAAAGTGCAATTGTCGGTGTTCAGGATAAATACTTTGGAGAAACTGTCAAGGCCTTTGTTGTTTTGAGGAATAGTGTTAAGATAAATGGAAGTGAAATAATAGATTATTGCAGACAAAAACTTGCCAGCTATAAAAAACCAAAATATGTTGAATTTATTGAAGCCTTGCCAAAGAATTCTATGGGCAAGGTCCAGAAAAATGTTTTGAGAGAAAGAGAAGCCGAAATTAAGGTATGATTCTAAACTTTTTTAAAACAAACATTCTTCCTTTTAGTTATGAAAGAAATAGATTTTGACAGGGCAATATTCACTTCATGGTATTGTAGTTTAGGTGATTGCGCTTATTGCTATATGTCAACACAAAAAAATGTCGCAGATCCTGAAAAAGCAAAAAGAACTTCTCAATCAATACTTGCAGAAGCTTTATTATGCAAAAAATTAGGATGGAAAATAGGAATGTTATCTGCCGGCTATGGTTCTTATACGCAGGATAGTATTTTGGAATTATGCAAAAAAGTCTATGGAATATATGGTGGGAAATTCTGGCTTAATGTTGGAGTTTTAGATGAAAAAACAATAGAGAAAGTAAGCCCTTACCTTGAAGGAATTTTTGGAGCTGTTGAAACAGTAAATGATGAAGCAAGAAAAAAAGCTTTACCAAACAAACCAGTAAAACCAATAGAAAATATGTTTAAAATATGTGAAAAATATAATTTAAAAAAAGCAATTACCATTATTGTAGGATTGGGGGAAACAATTGATGATTTTTCATCATTAAAGAACTTCATAATCAAAAACAAGATTGACAAAATTGTTTTTTATGCATTGAACCCAATAAAAGGAACAATCTTTGAAAATTCTAAAGGGCCAGATGCTGATTATTTTATTGAGTGGATAAAAAAGACAAGAAATACTTTTCCAAAACTTGATATTGTAGCAGGGCATTGGGTCAACAGAGTTGGATATATCCATAATATGCTCAATGCCGGTGCTAATGCAATAACGAAATATCCTGCTATTAAGCTTTTTAATTCTGAATTTTCAAAAACCATAGAACAAGAAATCAAAAAATCAAATAAAGTTTTTAGGGGAACATTTACAAAAGCTCCAATTATTGATATTGAAAAAGAAATGAATAACTTGGACAATAATCTATTCAGCAAACAATTAAAGAATCAAATTAAAATAAAACTAGAAGAGTACATAAAGCAATTGAATAAAAAATAATTAGATTTTTCATTCGTATCGTAATGCGTCTACTGGCTTTAGTTTTGATGCTGCTCTTGCGGGAAAATATCCAGATGCAGCGCCAACAAAGAATGAAAATGCAAGGCAGCCAGCTATCAGCCACCATGGAAAATAAGGCTGTAGGAATGAATATCCAGCAGCAGCAATAGCGACACCACCAAGCTTTGCTAACCCATACCCAAGCAGCATACCAATACTGCCTCCAATCAAACCCAAAACTCCTGATTCAAGAAAGAACATAAAAAGAATTGTGCTGTTCCTTGCACCAATTGACTTCATTATTCCAATTTCTTTTGTCCTCTCTAAAACAGAAGTATACATTGTATTCATGATATTTACAGCAGCTACAACAACAGATATTCCGGCAATTATTACTAAGATTGAATTAAGCACTAGCAATACAGTGCCGAATGTCTCCATAAGCTGCTCAAATGACTGGATATAGAAATCCTCTTCACCTTCTTTCTGGCCTTTTTTCTTCCTAAGCTTTTCTTCAAGCCTATCTGCAAGTGCAATTGTGTCTGCATCTTTCTCTGCTCTGATAAACATATAATCGTATTCATCATCCCCTTTATCAAAAAGTTCTTTTATAGCATCTTCTGTCATATAAATATTGGAATCATCCTGCGCATTTCCAACCTCTTCATAAACTCCTACAATATCAAAAGACTTACCATTGATAAACACATTATCCCCCAGCTTAAGAGGTTTAGAAAAAATCTTGTCCGCAAACATATAATTGTAACCAACATTAATCTTACTTGAATCCCCTTTTTTTAAAGCCCTCCCTTTGAAAATTCCAAAACCCGCAAAAGCCTCTTCAATAAGCCTTCGTTCAGATGAGTCAGTAGGCATCCCCATCATGAAAACCCATTTTCCCAGCTTTTTTTCGTTAATTTTCACTTCACTCTGCTCCATCATCATAGCCGTCGCTTCAGAAACACCGTTCTGTTTTTTTATAAAATCAAGGTCATCTTTTGTAAGGTATATTCCTCCTGTGCCCGGAATTAAGGCACCCTTTGGCTGTGCAATGAGTTTGTCTGTTCCCATTTCCTGAGCCATCTCATCCATATAATTTTTAAGTCCTTCACCAAAGCTTATCAAAACAAAAATAGACATTATGCCAATAAGTATAGAAAGAATAGTAAGAAAACTTCTTGTAAATCTATGCATCATATTATTTGCAATGTATTTAATTAAATCTTCTATCATCTTCAACATCTCTATTTAGTATGGCTCAATGCATCCACTGGATTTAGCTTTGAGGCATTTATTGCAGGTATGACGCCAAATATGCTCCCAAGCAAAAACGAGCCCAATATTGAGCCAAGCACAAGCCCAAGGCTAATTTCTGCTCTAATAAGATCACTTCCAAGCACAATTCTTCCAACAAAGGCAAGGCCCATAGCCATACTTATCCCGATAGTAGCACCTATTATACCACCAATACTTCCTATTAATCCGGATTCAATAAAAAACAATGAAAAGATTGCTGAATTTTTTGCCCCTATGGATTTCATAATTCCAATCTCTTTTGTCCTCTCAACAACAGCAGTATACATGGTATTCATTATTCCAATTCCTCCAACAATAATGGATATAGCTGCGATAATATAAACAAACAGCTGTACAGCAAACAAAGTTGAATTAACCTGCGCAAGAACAGCTTGCGGTGTCTGAACAGTAAAATCCTCTTCCCCTTTTTTTACGTCCCTTTCTTTTCTCATGACTTTTTCTATATTTTCCTGCACAGCCTTAATATCAGCATTTGGATGGACCTGTACTGCGATAACATCCATATCGTCATCAGGAATATCTAATATCTCCCTTAAATCCTCTTCTTCCACAAGCACAATATTATCTATAAGAAAACTGCCTTTTTTCTCAAGTATGCCAATAACTTTAAATTCTTCATCCTGAATCAATACCTTTGAATCAACAACTATCTGTTTTCCAAATCCTGCATTTTCTTCCCCAAGATTGCTTCCTAAAACTGTTTTTTTAATGTCACCATCCCTAAGCAATCTCCCTTTTCCCGCTTCAAGGTTTAATGCCTCTTCAATAAGTTTCCTATCATCACCTTCAGCCATACTAGCAACCATTCCAAACGCCGCATGATCATTATACACCAATTTACCATTCCTCGTAAGCCTGCCAACAGCATTCTTAACACCATTTACCTGCTCAATTTTTTTCACATTGTCTTTTGTCAGAGGTGTTACAACTCCCGTACCAGGTGGCCCCATTCCGCCAGATGCCATTACAGCCAACTTATCTGTTCCAATATCTCCAAACTGTGAACTTATAGCAACCTTTAATCCTTGGCCAATCCCAATAAGAGAAACAACAGCAGTTATTCCTATGACTATGCCAATCATAGTCAGCCATGATCTTAGCTTCCTATTTCTTAGGTTTTCAACAGAAAAAATAAAATACTCCTTAAGCATTTTAACAAAATTAAGTTACACTTTTTTATTTTTGCCTTTTCTCTTCTTGTTGTAAATAAACAGCCCTATAACCACTATTATAATTATTATGAGGATACCGACTGTGTTATTTCCCTGGACTAATCCGAACTGCTTTGCCTCTGAGGCATCATATAATGGCAGTTCAAGCTTTATGTTATTTGAATAGTCTAGATTGTTTGCATCCTTGTATTCCAGAAAGATTGGCAGGATTATTTTCTTTTCTTTTGTATTTCCTACAAAAATTGTAAATTCTGCTGTTTCATAATCATCAGAATCTATATTGCCAACATATACTTCATTATTCGTCAAAATTCTATAGTCATCGCTTTTGGATAATTTTACATTTGCAAACTTAATATCTGTAACGCCTTTGTTTACTATCTTAACCACAATCTCTCCCGATTTTTGTGATTGATATATATCAGTAGAATCTAAAGTGATTCTTAGATCGGGTTTAGCGCCTATAATCAAACCAATAGTTAGATTTTTTAGATAACTTTTACCTAACTCATCAAAATATTCCAGCTTTAAAGGAACTTTGTATATACCCGATTCTGCGTCTGGCTCTGCTACTAAATTAAATTCAATATCATAGCTTTCTTTTGAATCTAACTGATACAAACTTTTTTCATCTGTTGAGCCTATAGGTACTAATGGCACACCCCCTAAATTAAGCTTTACTTTTATGTCTTTAAGCAATGAGTCTGCCATATTCTTTATTCTTATTTTTAAAAGACTACTGACTCCGGGGATTATACTGTCCTCTGAAATAATAGATTCTACAGCCAATATAGCATCAAAGGTTTGAATGCCTATAAGGAATTCTTCTGGTTCAATCCAGGCATATTCATCAACTCTGAATCTTATTTTTAATTCATTGTCCCCTTCAATTGCATTTTCATCAACTCTTAGCCTGTATTTTACTACAACTCCAGCATCACCTTTCTGCCTGCTTTGAAGTGTTCCTATATTTCTCAAAGCATCTCCTGAATATAATGAAAAAGGATATTCTGGTAGAATTTCAACCTCGACATCTCTTGCTACAGTCCCATTGTTATCAAATTTAAACCTTACATCGACAAACTTCCCGGGTTCTGCAGGGTCTGGAATCTGGCTTATTAGATTCACATCTATGCTGGGTATAGTCGGAGGTCTTTGAGTTTTTTGCACTGCACTTACACAGAAAGCAAACAAAACCATTATACCTAAAACTACAATTAATGTTTTTTTCATTAGTTACCACCTTTATTATTTTTTAAAGATTTTACAAACATGCCGTCTTTTAGATATTCAATCCTGTCGGCATGATGTGCCACATATGTGTCATGAGTGACTAGGATAATTGTTTTCCCTTCTTTCCTGTTTAGATTTTCCAGAAAACTCATAACAGTCTCTCCTGTTTTTGAGTCGAGATTTCCTGTAGGTTCATCAGCAAGAACAACCTCAGGATCATTAGCCAAAGATCTTGCTATTGCAACACGTTGCTGTTGGCCGCCTGAAAGCTCAGTAGGCCTATGATACATCCTATCTCCTAATTCCATCATCTCAAGAAGATGCTTTGCTCTTTTAATTCTTTTTTCTCTGCTTGTTCCTTGAAATACCATCGGCAAGGCGACATTTTCCAAAGCATTTAGAGTGTTTATAAGATTAAATTGTTGAAAGATGAAGCCGATTTTCTTGCCTCTTATCTGAGCCAAATCAGATTCTGACAGCTTTGAAATGTCATGCTTCTCAAGATATATCTTCCCTTTGGTTGGAATGTCTAATGCTCCGACCATATTTACTGCAGTGCTTTTTCCTGAACCTGAAGGACCCATAATAGCCAATAATTCCCCTTTTTTTACTTGCAGATTAATACCTCTTCCTGCGTTGACTTTTACATCTCCCATTTGGTAAATTTTCCATACATTTTCCAGTCTGATTATTATTTCTTTCATCTTATTTTAACACCCATAGATTAACACCAGCCTTTTTTATGCGTTTGAATTTATCGTCTAAAGTCAACTCTAAAAGATATTTTTCCGCCGTGTTCCAGGAAATTTTGAATTCATTGGCAATCTCTGCAGTAGTTATAACTTTATCTTTCTTGGCAAAATTCAAAATTTCTTTTTTTGTATTATGTAATCTCATAGGTATATTAATAGTTAATTACTTATTAAATCACTTATTTAATTACCTATGGATATGCATTATATTTAAACTTTTCTATTTCTGGGAAAGTTTTAAATACGGAATAAAATTGCTTTTTTTTATGAGAGAAGATAAGGTAGAGAGAAAAAGGAAGATAATGGTCTACTTTATGGCCTTTATTATGATTGGAAGTGTTTTTGGTGTTATATTTTTTGGTTTTGCTACAGGCGGAACTACGAGCCTTAAATATAATGACTTTAAATTTACAAGAAGCGGTAATTTATGGGTAACCAAAGTAAATGACAGAGATGCTATTTTTACTTATTATCCAACAGATGTTGAGCTCATTGATTTAAAACCAGGAATGATAGACATGCTAAAAAATAAAATTGAAATTGATGTAACTGTTGATGTTAATGATACTTTTGTCCAAAGTATCGCATTAGCTCATTTCCAGATGAAAGCAACTTTAGGAAATTTTAATGTTTTTGTAAGAGATGGGTATACAACTGAAAATGAATTCAATTTACCTATAATAAAATGTGAAGATGCAACACAATTTATCCCGGTTATTTATTTTAAAGAAGGAAATTCAACAAATGTTTATTCCAATGAAAGCTGTATAACAGTAGAAGCTAGTAATCAAGAGGATTTTATTAGAGTAAAAGACAGGCTTATTTATGGTCTATTTGGTATAATAAGATGAGCAAAGCAAAGCAACTTGATGAGCTTAGGGAAACTTTAGAATCTGGCATAATAACCCAGGAAGAATATGAAACAAGGAAGAAAGAGATAGAAGAGGAGCCTGAGATAGAGGAAAGACCTGAAGAAGAAAATATTGAAAATCCTGAAGAAAAAATGGAAGGAGAAAATAAAAAGGGAGATAAGATTTTAATAGCTTTAATCCTGGGTTTGGTTTTAATCTTTATAATATTCTTTTCTTTGAGAGTATTTACTAAACAACAACCAACAACAATTGAAGAGATGCATATTTTAAATTTGAAAGGTAAGTTAAAGCCAGATCAGGGTTATGTGTATAATGATGCTTATAGTTTTATAAAATTTGATGATTTTTGGTATATGCAATTGCAATCACCAAAAGGAACAATGCTTTATAACATGGCTTTAAGATATGGTCCTAGGGATTTGGAAGACATAAGAATAATTGGCAAATTAAATACAGAGTTGTTTAATAATGCCACTAATTACTATGTTACATTTAATCCATTAGGAAATGAATTTACTCATGTAAGATTGGCAAGATTTGATTATGATACCCAAATGATAAAAGTTTTCCAAAAAATGCCTATTTCAGCATGCGATCGAAATGTAACAAACATTACAACAGTTTGTGCTGAAGTGCCAATAATAACCTGCGAAAATACCGATGATATTGTCGTTTACTTCAATGAATCAGATAGATTAAGTGTTGAATATAAAGATAATTGCATAATGATTAATGGCAATGGTTTTGAGCTTGTAAAGGGTGTAGATAGAGTTTTATTGAATTTGTATGGTATTATGGAGCAATAATTTAAAACCTATTTACTTTTTCCCCTGTATCCTGCATTAATTTTTCAACAGTATTTTCAGACCAACCAGCGGATAAAAAACCTTTTTTGATACTTTCTTTATCATACCCCTTTATAAGATTCTCCATTATATGTATAGCTGCTTTTTTTAAAGGATCTTCTGTTATCATACTTACTGGTTCAGATCTTTCTTGAGTAATCCCCCCTTTAATTAAAAAGTCATTTGCTTGTTCTGGATAATTTTTTAAATTTCTCTCAATAGTGTCAAAAGACCAACCAGTTGCCAGTAAAATTCTTTTAATAGTCACTTTATCTAGACCTTTGCTTAAGGAACTTCTTATATAATTGTTTAACTGTATTGTAGGTTCATCTTGTGGTTCTATATGTGGCATTTGTATTTGTTTAGTTTTTTTTTTTCCTGCAACTACATGTTTTGAATAATAACTATGAACATAAAAAGATGTTGTTAATAATCCAATCAATCCTAAGGAAACCAGAAACCAAAAACCGATATTGAATTGTTTTTTAACAGGTGAAGGAACTTCAATAATGCAATCTCTGCTATCGCTTGGTTTTTGTGTAGTTGTATTGCAATTGTTTGCATCATTACATCCTCTTGTTTGCTTTCCTTCAATACAATTGCTCCAATCAGCACACTCCCACGATTCTGCACAAGATATTTCTGCATCTGCGTCTACTAATCCAGGTTCTCTTTTAGATGCAACTGCAAAATAGCTAAAACTGTCAGATTCAGCTTCGTATAATAAATCAGTTCCAGTAATTATAATCGTTGATAGATCTTCCCATTTATCACTTTTATAAGTTCTTAAAATTATATCGTCCTTTTTTAGGCTATTTTCATTCAACCAATCTTCACTTACTTTAAATCTGATAACAATCTTGTCTATGTCTTCAATTTCTATATTCTTATTTTTAATCTCCAGATACTGGTAAACTAATTTTTCTGCCATATCAATTTCCTGAGGAACTTCTAATAATTTTTCAACTCTTAATTCAACATTATTAAGGTCATTTTTTACAGTAACCTCTAATTTAGTAAAGCTTATTTCTTCATTGTCAATGCTCATAGAGGCTGTAGACCCTTGGCTAAGAGAAGACCATACATGGGTTGCAGATGGATTTTTTGGTTTGGGTATAAAGGTCCCACTGTCTCCACCATTACCTCCATTGCCAGTACTTGCACAAGAACCACAATCAGAACTGCAAGTGCTGCAAGACTCAGTAGAATCACAAACAGCATCCCCACAAACAGCTTGGCCATAAGCCCCAATACTATATGTATTACTTCCGTAAGTAACTACTGCTTGTGCAAGCGAGACTGTAGATAGAAATAGTAAAATGGATATTAGTATTCTTGATATGCTAACATTTGACAATTTCCTTTTCATTCTTGCTTTTTATAAACGCAAATTAATAGTTTAACCAGTGCAATTCCAAGTTCCAAAATCATCTGGACCGCAATGCCATGGAGTTCCATCAGGGCTGTATATTGTTATATTGCCAGGAATACCTGGCGCCCCAATTGTTAGGTTGCTCAATATTGTAACATTACCTCTACTATCAACAAATAAACCATTACCACCAGTATTTCCACTTACATTTAATCCACCAAAAACATGTAATGTTTGTGTTGGTGTTGTAATCCCAATCCCGACGTTGCCTGATTTATCTACTATAACCTTTCTTGTTCCATCACCATCATCTATTTCGAATAATGATGAGTCTTTGTAAGCAGTTGCATTGATAAAAAGATAAGTAGATGCAGAGTCTAATGTGATATTTGTAGAAGTTATTGAGCTTACTGTGAAAATTTCTTCAACATCACTACTATAATTTATTAATTTTATTGCATCTCCAACACTAATCTCTGATGTTAAGTCATCAGATGTATTGACTACTGTAGAGCCTGCTGTAACATTTACCAATCCAGATAATGCAATGCCAAGAGTTCCTTTAACATGTAAATTAGTCGTTGGAGAAGTCGTCCCAATCCCGACATTTCCACTTACTGTTACATTAGAGTGAGTCCCATTTTGAGTATGTTCTGCAGTTAAGAAGTTATTAAGAACAGTGCCCCAGCTTCCTGAATCAGAGCCAACTATAGGCAATCTTGCCCCTTGCACTAAGAATAGTGCTGCTATAAATAAAACTATTACAACAAATGAAACTCTTATTATTTTTTTCATATTACCACCTTACTTACTTTTTTTGGTTTGCTCTTTTTTGATTTTAATTTGTACAATATTCTCTTCAGTTAGATTAAGGACAGAACATACTGCCTTAGGGATTGTTATGATCAAGCTCTTTCCAGATTTTCCAAGGTAGGCATTAAAAGTTCTATAATCTTCTTCCATTTTAGATTATACTAGATTTAATCTATTATATACTATTTAAATCTTTCTAAAAATTTATAGAATTATCTTATATTAAGCAGAATTTTGATATAACATTAAAAAGAAGAAGTGATAAGAAATAGAGATTATTTAATCTCAAAAGCAACATTGACAGTTGCCCTTATTGTAACATCTTCTGGAGAGATTCCTGTTGCAACTGGGGCTTCTATGGCTGCTTCTGCCATTGCAAAGCTTCTGGAAACAAAAGGAATATAGTTGAAACTTGATTCAGAAACGCTTGTAATTTTTCCAAGCCTTACTCCGAGATTTGTTGCTAAGGCTTCTGCTTTTTCTCTTGCTTCTTGCGAAGCTCTAATCATTGCTTCCCCTTTCATCTCTTTTTGTTTTTTATCTGTTAAAGTAAAGCCGATACTATTAATTCTAGTTGCGCCGTTGTCAACTGCTGTATCTATAAAGTCACCAACTTTATCTATATTTGTTGTTGTGACTTTTAATACATGTGTTACAGTATAACCTATAAACTCTGATTTAGCTCTACTATACTCATATTTCGGATTTATTCTGAATTGTGTTGTTTCGATATCATCTCTTTTAATGCCTGCTTTTTTTAGAGCATCAGTTACTTTTTTACTTACCCTTGCATTTTCATCTTTTGCTTCTTTTGCAGTTTCTTTAGTTGTTTCTATGTTCACATAAATTTCTGCTTTATCAGGCTCCACTGAAAGCTCAGAGCTTCCAGACACAGATATTGTGTTTCTTACATCCTGGCCAGAAACAACAATTGTTTTTTTTGTATTTGAGGCAAGTATTAACAAAGTGAGAATCAAACCTAATAATAATATTATAGTTAAAATATTACGATCTTTCTTTACCATGTCTCATGGAATATTATTTCTGCTTAAAAATGTTTTTATTTCGGCATTATGAAAAAATTAATAAATAAATACAAAATAGTGACTTTTATGCCCTTAATAACAATTCCAGAGATTTTTGATATGGTGATCATGACTGCAGTAGTTGGATATATATTCTCAAGCGTTTTCAGAAAGCCTGTCGGTGAAGATTATGATCCGTTAAAGCACTTTAAAGCCGGATTTGACTGGAATAATTTTTATTATGCTGCTGCAATAACAGCTCCAGCTATAATTTTACATGAACTCTCACATAAGTTTGTTGCATTAAGCTTTGGAATGCAGGCAACATTTCAAGCAGCTTATTTCTTCTTATTTTTGGGTCTTATGTTAAAGTTGATGAATTTTGGCTTTATTTTCTTTGTTCCTGCTTATGTTTCTATTTTAGGAAAAGGAACAGCTTTGCAGTTTGCAATGGTAGCAGGAGCAGGACCTTTTATGAATCTAATTTTATGGCTTGGATCCTTGTTTTTGCTAAAAAATAATTTAGTAAATAGCAAATATAATCCTGCATTGATTTTAATGAGCAGAATTAATATGTTCTTGTTTATTTTCAATATGATACCAATTCCTGGCTTTGATGGAAGCAAGTTTTTTTTAGGTTTAATACAAGCGTTTTTCTAAAAAAACAGTAAGTTTTATATATAAGTTTTAACATTTCTCATTAATGCGCTGGGAAAAAAACTATAATATTTTACTCCTTTGTTTGTTCAGGGGTGAGGCTCTTGACTAAATATATTGTAGTAGCTGGCGGAGTTATGAGCGGTGTAGGTAAAGGAGTTACATCCGCTTCTATAGCAAGAATTCTCAAGGAGCATGGTTATAATGTAACTGCTGTGAAAATAGACCCTTATATCAACCATGATGCAGGCACTTTAAGGCCTACTGAGCATGGTGAGGTTTGGGTTACTGATGATGGTGGCGAAATTGACCAAGACCTTGGAACTTATGAACGTTTTCTTAACGTAGATATTCCAAAGAAAAACAATATAACAACTGGCCAGGTTTATAAAACAGTAATTGATAAGGAAAGAGCCGGAAAATTTCTTGGAGAAACCGTGCAGTTCATTCCACATATCCCTAATGAGATAAAGAGAAGAGTTAGGGATGCCGGAAAAGGTTATGATATTGTTATTGTTGAAATTGGAGGCACAATTGGAGATTATGAGAATATACCCTATCTTTTTGCAATGAAAGGTTTTGAAAGAGAGCTAGGCAAGGAAAATGTTGTTTATGTTTTGATAACTTACTTGCCTATTCCCTCACATATTGAAGAGATGAAGACAAAGCCAACACAACAAGCAATAAGGCTTTTAGGTGAGAGTGGAATTTTTCCAGACTTTATTATTTGCAGAGCGAAAAAGGCTTTAGATAAGATAAGGAAGAAGAAGATAGAGACTTATGCAAATATTGTTTCTGAACATGTAATTTCGGAGCCAGACATCGAAACTCCTTATCAAATTCCCTTAGATTTGGAAAAAGAGAGTTTTGGCTTAAAATTGCTTAAAGAAATGAATTTGAAATCAAAGAAAAAGCCAAATTGGAAAAATTGGAGTGCACTTGTAAATAGAATCCAAAATCCAAAGAAAACTGTTAAGATTACGATTGTTGGCAAATACATAGACATTGGAGATTATAATCTTGCAGATAGTTATTTAAGTGTAAATCAGGCTTTGATTCATGCAGGAGCAGCATTAAATGTATTTGTTGATATTCACTGGCTGGATTCTAAAAAGTTTGAAAATAAAAAAGAGACTAATGTTTTAAATGAATATGATGGAATTATCATTCCTGGAGGTTTTGGAGACACTGGTGTTGAAGGAAAAATAAACGCTATAAATTTTGCAAGAACTAAAAATAAACCATTTCTTGGTTTGTGTTACGGATTGCAAATGGCAGTTATTGAGTTTGCAAGGAATGTTTGCGGAATAAAAAATGCGAATACTTCTGAGAATTTAAAGAATTGTGAAGCTGTTGTTGACATTTTACCTACGCAAAAGAAAATTATTGAAAAGGGCGAATATGGCGGAACAATGCGTTTAGGAGCTTATGCAGCTGTATTGAAAGATAGCATGGTTTTAAAGCTTTATAATGGAACAGGAAGGTTAAAAGAGGATTTGCAGAAATTAAAGGAATTAAAGAAAGATAAAAGCCAAAGCTTTAGATTAGGAATTTTGGATAAAAATAAAAATGTTGTTTTGGAAAGGCATAGGCATAGATACGAGGTAAATCCAAAATATGTCGATATTTTGGAGAAAAATGGTTTAGTATTTTCAGGCTATCATTTAAGAAATGATAGAATGAAATTGATGGAGTATATAGAACTGCCAAAACATCCTTATTTTGTTGGAACACAAGCACATCCAGAATTTAAATCAAGATTAGGAAATCCAAGCCCTTTGTTTTACGGACTTGTAAAGGCTTGTTGTAAATAGCAGTAGTGCCTTCTTATTTTTTATCTCCGCTATCTTCTTGGGGCGGTTTCTGGTTGACCTTGGCCAGCACAAAATATGGGATGACCTCTTTCCTTTCTGCTATCGTTAAGTTTTCGTTCATGAGAAATGCTAGCATAATCTGAGCAATTTCCACTGTTTGAGCACGCAGCTAATGTTAACACTAAAGCTGCTAAACCTACAACAGCTATTTTTCCTGAATTTCTAGCTATGGCATTACCTGCACCACGCATATAATCCATACTAACAGAGGCATACTGTGCAGCCATTGAATAGATGTTATTTTCCATTTTAAAATACCTCCATTGTTTATTTAGATTCTTTTTAACTTCTTAATATTGAAGTATAGCCTATGTATAAACTTTTAGCTTCTTCTTAGGGACTTGCTCGGCATACTTGAACTAAGTAGTTTTGCTCTTCCGGGGTGTATACAACTCCCAATGCTTGTCTTCTAATTCTTCTGTCAGTTTTTGAAGAAACATATGCTGACCGGCAACCTGCAGCTTCACCTGATCCTGGGCTCCAATTAGGTGAATCTCTTTCAAACCTCTCATAAGTATCTAAGTTTCTTTTTTCTGCTGCATAATCTCTTGGAAGATTTGCTCGAATTTGAGAAGGTGCTTGAACATGTGTTGATTGAGTTTGTTGTCCTCCTGCACAAGCAGCCGCAAGAAAAATATATGCTCCTGTGAGCAATATAGGAACACTTCCTCTAGGTATCGGAATACTTTTGACTAACGCCCCTATATTATCCATTATCTTCATTTTAATCACAATTGATTAGGGTTGTCTCATTTTGAAAACCACCCTATTATCTTCCTTTGCTACTAGAATGTAGTACTAATATTTAAATGTTATGAAATAAACAAGAAAAAACTCTAAATATTGTTATACTTTAAAGAGATCTTTTAGTGTTTTTGGGAAGCCTTGCAATGCTAGTAAAGCAAGTGGTGCTGCCCAATTTGCCCATCTTTCTACAAAGTCCCAGATAGGCTCACCAGCTAATGGCCTGGCTAATGCAGTTGCAAATCCCCAAATAGCTGCCCATGCAAGGACAAATTTCAATGGTTTTACTAATACCATCAAAGCTACTGCAAGATCCATAATTCCTATCAATGGCAATAATATCATTGCTGCAGATTCTGATATTCCTACTGAAGCAAAGTAGGGAATCCATCCTGTTTTTAATCCAGCTATACCCAATGCAAAAAGTCCGTGCCCAACAAATTCTCCAGCAATTCCTATTCTAAGGATCCATTCTGGATTTTTTAGAATGTTCATAAAATGATTTTGGTTATACTTCTTTATATATTTTGCTAATTATACTGTATGAAATTTCCAACTTCCGCAACCAGCGGAAAAAATTCTTTTTTCCTGGGTATTTGAAAATCATAGATTTTCAAAACCTTTATTAATGCTCATCTTTCTCTTTTCGGAAAGGTGGAATTGAGAAATGGAAGAGCAGATTGAAGAAAGTAAAGATAGATTTTCTGGAATAAAGAATTTTTATGATAAGCAGTATAAGAAATTGTTAATTATACCATTTGCATTATTATTTTTAGCTATAGCATTACTTCTGTTTAAGTATGCTGCTACAGGAGACTTCATAAATAGAGATGTTAGCCTAAAAGGCGGAGTTACTGTATCAATTCCTGTAGAAAATGAGATTG
>SDBV01007065.1_pt1 | contig 15416 bp, 13 predicted proteins | sample 2277081 | NCBI WGS metagenome assembly SDBV01 (sample SAMN10402039, study PRJNA504765) | marine sediment metagenome | isolation source: marine sediment core GS10_PC15, 223 cmbsf | place: Arctic Ocean: Southern Knipovich Ridge | collected 2010
GACTCTTGAAACATCAATTGTTTTCAGTTCACCATTTCTTAGAACTCTCGCTTTTGGATGAATAAGTTGTTTCAAGGCGGAAAGAGATTTGCTTGCCCGCCTCTCTTGTAAAAAACCCAGAATGGTATTAATAAAAACGGCAAAAGCAATAATAACCGTGTCCGAAATATGATTCAAAAGAAAAGTTATTACCCCTGCAGCAACCAGGATATAAACCAAAGGATTTTTAAGCTGGGAGGTAAAAATAGCCAAATCGCTTGGAGGAGGCTTCTCGGGCAAAACGTTTGGTCCAAACTGTACTAGCTTCTTTTCTGCTTCTTCTGAAGTAAAACCCATCTTTCGGTCAGACATTCCCTCCAGTCGCGGTTCTGGCACTCGCCGTACCCCTGCTGGGTTTTGGACTCCTGCCAACGGTAGTCGCACTCTTTCTTTATGGGCTGCTACCGGTTGTCCGTAATACAATCGCTGGCCTGAAGGCTGTTCCCCAAGACACCCTGGATGCTGCCTATGGGATGGGCATGAGCCGAATGCGAGCACTGGTTTGGGTAGAAATTCCTCTTTCGGCTCCAGTCATCCTTGCTGGTGTGCGTATATCCGTTATTATAAACATTGGAACAGCTATGATAGGCGCTTTCATCGGGGCTGGTGGACTCGGCTCTCCAATCATAGCAGGGTTAGTGCAGGATAATATTGCCTTCATCATCGAGGGAGCTACACCGGCGGCTATCATGGCTATCCTGGCTGACCAACTGCTGGCTAATATAGAAAGGAGCTTCGCTTACCCAGTGGAAAAGGCTTAATTCATCTTGTTTCCAAAGTTCTACCGTTATATTCCAATCAACTGATTTGGTATTTATGCTGAAACTAAGTAATATAAAACATAGAGTAGTTCTCATGCCAACGTCTTTTCATACAGGGCTTAGTGCTACAATCCCACTCAGAGACTAGAGATATATTCTCTTTTCTTTGTCCAATTAAGGCATTTAAAAAATTGCAAAACTCAGATGTCTACGATAAGCTATTTCACTTGTCCTTATTCCCTATTAGCTGTAGTATGGATTTCAACCAAAGCAAGTCTATGTGATATGCATCATAGAATTCAACTCAAAATGTTATAGAAAATTGATTAAAAAGCTCAGAATTTTATGACTTTGTAATGTGATTTGATTATGATGTATTGCTAAGAGCTACCTTCTGTGACCCGGAAGTAGCCAGTGTTGTCCTTACGGAGAGACCGGCATGGGAAAAGGGATATAACGTGAAAGTGGAGGAATTCGACTATGTCAACCTGACTCGCGCTATAGTTTCAGGCAAGACTCACGGATTTATAAAGATCGTAGCCGAAGGAGGCTCTGGTCGTGTCCTGGGAGATCATATAGTGGGGACAGAAGCCTTGAGCCTAATTCATGAGATAGCCGCAGCGATGACCGGTGGCGCGAGCGTTTCTGATGTTGGTAACACCCTTCACGCCTATCCAACCCTTTCTGAAGGAATACGTTATGCCTACTAGGCAGCAATGTAACTCTCGTCATCAATGGAAGGAGTTACCGGATGATTGATAAGGCAAAAAAGCCTTGGATTGATATTTCTGTACCTATAAGAGACACGACGGTCCACTGGCCTGGTGACCCCCCGGTGAGCATTAAGCGTGTTAAGGATATTGAAAAAGGAGATACGGTAAACCTATCAGTGATCTCAATGGGGGCGCATTCCGGAACACATGTAGATGCTCCAATTCATTTTATTAAAGAGGGTAAAGGTGTTGATCATATCCCACTGGATACTGTGATTGGCAAGGCACGAGTGATTGAAATAAGAGACCCGGAGTCGATAAAACCGGAAGAACTTGCAAGATACAGTATCCGGAATGGTGAGCGCATTTTGTTTAAGACACAAAATTCATCACATGTATGGCAGAACGAGAAGTTCGTCGAAGATTTTGTATTCATCTCAGATGCTGCCGCTGATTTTCTCGTGGATCGTGGTGTCCGGTTGATCGGCGTTGATTATCTGTCTGTCGGGAGTTTCAAGCATAGCGGAAGCTACGTGCATAAGACACTTCTCAGTGGTGGAATATGGATCATTGAGGGACTGAATTTGTCAAATATAACACCGGGTAAATATGACCTCATATGTTTACCATTGAGAATTGTTGCAGGAGATGGTGCTCCTGCTCGAGCTATTTTAAAACCTTTAACACGCGGTTAAGCATTAACAGGATTCAAGATGACACAGAATGAAGGAGGTGCTCAACAGTGAAGAGTTACGACGTTATAGTTATCGGTTCCGGGGCTGGGGCAATCATTTCAGATGAAGCCGCAGCACAAGGTCTAAAGGTAGCACTCATAGACAAAGGGCCATTAGTCGGCGGAACCTGTCTTAACTGGGGCTGCATACCATCCAAAATGCTGATTTATACAGCCGACCGAATAGTAGAAATTGAGGAAGCCAAGAAGCTAGGTATTGAAGCAGAAGTCAAGGATGTAGATTTTCACTCTATAATGGAGCGAATGAGGAAAAGCCGTCAGGATAACCAGGTCCATATTCGACAGGGTCTGAAGGAGTCAGAGAACCTGGATTTCTATGAAGGTGAAGGATATTTCGTGGGTGACCACCTACTTGAGGTCAACGGGGAGAAATTGAAAGGGGGAAGGGTTTTCATTACATCCGGATCGCGCCCATTCATACCTCCGATTAAAGGCTCCGAAAATATAGACTACCTTACAAACGAATCGGTGCTGGAACTGAAAGAAAGACCACATAGCCTTATAATCATTGGTGGTGGCTATATCGCTGTCGAATTCGGGCATTTCTTTGCTGCCATGGGCACTGAGGTTACCATTCTTGAAATGGCTGACAGGTTGGTTCTCTCCGAGGAACGGGAAATCTCTGATCTCCTGAAGAGTCAGTTGAGTAAGCGTATGAAAGTCTATACAAACGCCTTAGCAGAGGAAGTAAAAGAAAGCGAGAGTGGTGCTACGGTTGTTACCAAGGATATTAATACCGGCAAACGAAGAGAATTTGCGGCACAAAGAATTATGATGGCTGTGGGTAGAAGGTCTAATGCAGATATATTAAAAGTAGAAAATACCGGAGTAGAGACAGACAAGAAAGGCTTCATCAAAGTCAACGAGTACCTTGAGACAAATCAGAACGACATTTTTGCCATTGGGGATGCCAATGGGCAGCAGATGTTCAGGCACATGGCCAATAGAGAAGCTGAAATAGTTACGCGGAATACCTTCTATGGCACAAAAAGTAAGGTTGACTACAGTGCCGTTCCTCATGCGGTATACTCGCACCCTCAGATTGCATCGGTAGGCCTGACCGAGGCAAAAGCCAGGGAAGATTACGATATCCTCATCGGTAGGACGAAATATTTTGATATTGCCAAGGGCGAGGCTATGATGGAAAAACATGGTTTTGCCAAAGCTATAGTAGAAAAGGATAGCAGCAGAATACTGGGCTTTCATATCATAGGGCCGTACGCCCCAGAACTTATTCAAGAAGTGGTAAATGCGATGACGTCGGGTGGGGGCATGGAGGAGCTGGGGCAAGGAATTCACATTCACCCCGCCCTTTCAGAACTAGTACAATACACGCTCAATAGTCTTGAGGAGTCCTAGATTCGACGTTATGATAGACCTAATTTCCTAAAAATAAGTAACATATGCAGTTTCTAATAATGAATAGATACGATTGGAGGTGGTAATGAAAGATACCTATGATTTGGCTATCATAGGTGGTGGCGCTGCAGGGCTGATCGCTGCTCCATTCGCAGTGCAGCTTGGCGCACGAGTTGCCTTCATAGAAAAAGACCGTATTGGGGGTGACTGTACCTGGACAGGTTGCGTCCCGAGTAAAACACTAATAAAAAGCGCGAGAGTAGCCTACCAGATGCGTACTGCTAATCGCTTTGGCCTGGCACCCGTAGATACCGCGGTGGATCTAAAACCGGTAATGGAACATGTGCGTAGTGTTATCGCCGAAATTTATAGTTATACCACACCAGAGACCTTGCGGAACCAGGGAATGCACGTTTTCCTGGGAGAGCCGCACTTCATCAATACTCATACGATTTCTATTGGCGATCAAACACTGTCAGCGAATTATGTACTGATTTGCACTGGAGCACATCCTTTCGTTCCCCTCATTACTGGATTGGATGCAACCTCCTATTTAACTTATCAGAATATCTGGGACCTCAATATCCTACCGAAACACTTGGTCGTTATTGGAGGGGGACCCATTGGTTGTGAGTTAGCTCAGAGTTTTCGTCGCCTTGGATCCAGGGTTACGCTACTGGAAGGTGGTGACAGGTTGCTGCCCCATGATGATAACGATGCCTCCATGATATTAGCCGAAGTATTCCGTAATGAAGGAATCGACCTGAGACTTAAATCTAATGTAGAACGCGCCTGGCAGATAGGAGTTGAAGTACACCTGACCACAGCGGGCGAGGAGATCGTCTGTGATGCTCTACTGGTTGCAGTTGGACGGCTTCCGAACATAGACGGGCTCGATATGGATAAGGCTGGGGTGATGTATAGTAAACAGGGTATCAAGGTGGATAAGCACCTCCGCACCAGTCAACCCCATATCTATGCTGCCGGAGACTGCCTGGGTGGCTTCCAGTTCTCTCACTACGCTGGTTGGCAGGGATTCATTGCGGTGCGCAATGCACTTCTCCCCGGTTCGTCCAGAGGCATTACCGACCAGGTACCCTGGACTACATTCACTGACCCCGAAGTGGCACATGTGGGGATGACTGAGGAACAAGCTCGGCAAAAGCTGGGTGATGACGTATTCACTAACATTTGGCCAATGAAAAGAGTGGACCGGGCATTAAATGAGGCCGAGGATACCGGTTTTCTCAAACTGGTATACAGGAAAGATCGAAAACTCTTGGGTGTCACCATCGTGGCAGCAGAGGCTGGGGAGATGATTAACGAATGGGTTGTAGCTATGAAGCACAACTTTAAGGTAGACGAACTTGCCAGTGTTATCCATGTATACCCGACCTACTCTACAGCAAGTATGCAGGCTTCCGCTGCCATTCTGGTAAAGCGGCTGCTGGGAGGCCTATCGGGTGAGGTTATAAAGCGGCTTGCGCATGTTAAGCACTAAAAAAGGAGTTAACATGATAATATCCAACCATCAAAGAGTACGCCCTGACATTTTTTATGAGTTGACGCGAAGCCTGTGTCCGGAATGCCGGAAGGTAATAGATGCCCAGGTCCTCATTCGTGACCATGCTGTGTATCTGCGCAAGTATTGTCCGGAGCATGGCTGGCACGATGCACTGGTCTCCTCCGATGCCGACTGGTATCTCAATTCGCTCAAATTTAACAAGCCCGGCTCAATACCCTACGACTTTACAATGAAGGTCAAAGAAGGTTGCCCTCACGACTGCGGCCTCTGCCCTGAACACCAACAGCACACCTGTATCGGAATTATTGAGATTACCAGCCGATGCAACCTGAGCTGTCCTACCTGTTTTGCAGACTCAGGTCAGGGATACGATTTGAGCTTACCCCAAGTAGAAGCTATTCTCGACAGGTTAATGGTAACGGAGCACGAACCGGAAATTGTCCAAATAAGCGGTGGTGAGCCGACTATTCATCCTCAAATACTGGATATTTTAAAGGCAGCGAAATCGCGTAACATACGACATATCATGCTTAACACCAATGGTCTCAGGCTGGCGCAAGAACCTGACTTTGTCCAACAATTAGCTTATTATGAGCCAACGATTTATTTGCAGTTTGATGGTCTGACTGCCCATATTTATGATACCTTACGGGGACGTGACCTTTTAGCCATAAAACAGAAGGCTCTGGACCACCTCGCTGAGGCGGGAATTTACGCCATTCTGGTGGCGACGATAGCTCAGGGTATCAATGAAGATGAAATCGGTGATATTTTGCAGTACGGGTTAAAACACCCGGCAGTATTGGGTATCAGCTACCAGCCGATAACCTTCTGTGGCCGCTCGCAAGGCAAACCCGATCCCCTACACCGCATTACCCTTCCCGACGTACTGCATAAGCTGGAAGCCCAAACTGAGGGTATGTTCCGTGTTAGTGATTTCTTCCCCGTACCCTGTCCTCATCCCACCTGCTCTGCCTGCACCTATGCCTTAAAGGATGGTGATCAGATTATCCCCATCACGCGATTGGTGAATGCGGAAGATTATCTGGACTTCCTCACTAATCATACAGTTATTGACTTTTCAGAAGAAATGAAGTCAGCGCTGCAATCACTTTGGAGCATGGCAACGATTATGGGTGGGGAAAAAACCAACAATGCCTTAAGCTGCGCTACCTGCAATCTTAGCCTGCCATCACTAGACGCCAAATCACTGAAGGAGCGTTTTTTCATGATACAGGTACATGGTTTTATGGATGAGTACAATTTTGACCTCAAGCGACTAATGAAATGCTGCGTACACCAGCTATTGCCGGACGGTAGGGCAATACCCCTTTGCGCCTATAATAACCTGGGCTATCGTCAGAAGATCGACAGGGAGGCATAACGTTGATAGAACGAAAAGAGGCTCGTGAAATTAAGACATGCTGTGCCACCTTTTACCAAAGTGATATCGTTCGTCTGTTGTTAGGAGATGTCCTTCATCCAGGCGGTCTAGAATTGACCGGCTATCTTGGAACGGTTACCGGGTTAAACGATACGGATAAGGTGCTCGATATTGCATGCGGGCGAGGTGCCTCAGTCGTGTATATAGCTGAACGTTTCGGTTGTCATGTCACAGGTTTGGACTATGGACAAGACAACATACTAGCTGCTCAAAACAATGCTTCCCTTGAAAACGTATCGCATCTTACTGCTTTCAGAAAGGGTGATGCAGAGGGACTACCCTTTGAGAATGAGAGTTTTGATGTAGTTATTTCAGAGTGCAGTTTCTGCACGTTCCCCGATAAAGAAAAGGCGGCACAGGAGATGGTGCGTGTTCTTCGCAGGCACGGCCGACTAGGCATGACTGATGTGACCATTAGTGGTCCCTTACCGGAAGATATCCAGTCATTGTCTGGATGGGTAGCTTGTATAACCGGCGCCAGTAGTCCGGAGCTTTATGTGTCGATATTAAAGGAAGCTGGCTTTAGTGATTTCATTGTTGAAGATAAGCGAGACTCTTTGCTTGAGATGGCAAATGACGTGCGTCGTAAGCTATTTGGTATGGAGCTGGCTATCGGCTTGGGTAAGTTAAACCCTGGTGACTTTAACTTGAACGAGGTCAAGCAGATGGCTCAGCGCACACTGGAATTAATACAAAACGGAACAATAAGTTATAAGCTATTCAAGGCAAGCAGGAAGTAGCAAGTATGTTTATATTCATTATTAACAACATGCTAATAAAGGCACCTACACTATGATAAGAGCATTCTTGTTTGATTTGGATGGCACTTTGGTGCAGACTGAGAAACTCAAGGGCTTATCTTATGCAATCGCTGTACAACATCTGTTGGGACTCTCTCAAGCGGATCAGAGAGCCATTGACTCATACCGTGAGGTCCTGGGAGCCTCTCGCGACATAGCATCTCGACACATTATGGAAAAGCTAAAACTCGAGAACATACTGTATCAGCACATGGCGAAATATAACGTAACTCAGCCCTGGGATGTACTCACAGCCATGCGATCAGCGATTTACGCGGATATGACGAGAGATCCTGAGGTTCTTCGTAAGAATCAATGGCCTTATGCGATTCATCTGTTACATATTGTTAAGGAAGCTACCTGTAAGACTGCGCTGGTTACGATGTCCAAGCGTAGCGATGCAATCCATATCTTACACTCCCTTGAAATTGAGAGTTTGCTGGATCTGGTTTTGACCAGCGAGGATATCACACGCAGCAAACCAGATCCAGAAGGCTACCTTTTGGCCGCAAAGATGCTTCAAGTGGCGCCTCAGGAGTGCCTGGTGCTGGAGGACTCGGTTAACGGTGTTAGGGCAGCGAAGGCAGCCGGCATGAACGTCATTGCCATTGCTACTCCCTTCACAAATGCGTTTCTCCATTCCGAGAAAATAATAGAACATGCCTTGATTGTCCATGAACCTGAAAAACTGGCTGAAACGGTTCAAAGGCTCATTACAAAAAATAATAGCACTGCACAAAGGGGCTAGAGCATGAAAAATAATGCCGTTGAGAAAGCACCAACACTAGGAGTGGATCTGGGCGGTACAAAGGTAGAGACATCTCTTATTGATGCAACTGGAAAGATCCTTGCATCCAACAGGAGTCCTACCAGGCCAGAAAAAGGTCACGATGGAGTAATTGCCGACATCATCGAATGTATAAATGGCTGCTTGAACGAAGCTAGCCAATCCGCACAAGCTTTAGGTATCGGAATTGCCGGACAGATTGAAAAAGATACCGGAATAGTCCGCTTCGCGCCGAATCTTGGCTGGCACAACGTCCCTCTTCGGGCTAAACTCGAAGAGGCGCTGGCGCTACCGGTAATAGTAACCAACGATGTGCGAGCTGCTACGTACGGTGAGTGGCTCTATGGCGCAGGGCAGGGAGTTAATGATCTCGTATGTCTCTTTGTTGGTACAGGTGTTGGTGGGGGTGTCGTCAGCGGTGGGAGGTTACTGGAAGGGTGTAACAATACCGGTGGTGAGCTTGGGCATATGACTATTGTTCACGATGGCCGACAGTGTCACTGCCGCAACCAGGGATGCTTGGAAGCATATGCTGGCGGCTGGGCAATTGGCGAGCGAGTACAAGAGGTAGTACGCAACGACCTAAAAGCAGGCAAATCACTAATTACATTGGCCGGTAGCATTGAGCATATTTCTGCTGCTACAGTCACCGAAGCATATGTTAACGGAGACCCTCTGGCTAAACGCATAGTAGAAGAGACAGCGCAATTCCTCGCTGCTGGGGTAGTGGGAATCATTAATGCCTTTAACCCTTGTTTAATAGTACTAGGTGGTGGTGTCATTCAGGGCTTACCTGAGTATATCTCGTTAGTACAGCGTATTGTTCACCTCAAGGCACTTGAGGCAGCATTGGAAGGACTGCGCATCATTACGGCTACTCTGGGTAATAAGGCTGGTGTCATTGGAGCAGCTGCGCTTGCACGTCATGAATTTCACAATGCTGAATAATAAGCAAGGAGGTCAACGTGGGTACGTTAGAGCTTGAGGAACTCTGTATAAATACGATTCGCTTTCTGGCTGTGGACATGGTGCAGCAGGCGAATTCAGGCCACCCAGGGACACCGTTGGGGGCAACGCCAATGGCCTATGTGTTATGGGACCGGTTTCTCAAACATAACCCTGGTAACCCAAAGTGGCCCGATAGGGATCGATTTATTCTGTCTGCGGGTCATGCCTCAGCGATGCTTTATGCCCTGTTACACCTGACAGGTTATGATTTGCCACTAGATGAAATCAAACGATTTCGACAGTGGGGAAGTAAGACACCGGGCCACCCGGAGTACGGGATTGTTCCCGGAGTAGAGACGACTACCGGGCCATTAGGACAGGGGTTTACTAATGGAGTAGGAATGGCTATCGCGGAGAAGTGGTTAGCTGAACACTACAATCGCCCGAAACATAATATAATAGATCACTACACTTATGCTATTGTCTCCGACGGAGACCTCCAGGAAGGCGTTGCTTCAGAGGCTGCTTCACTTGCCGGAACACTTCGCCTGGGTAAGCTGATTTATCTGTACGACGACAATGATATTCAAATTGAAGGAAGCACCAGCATTGCCTTTACTGAAAATGTGGCCCAAAGGTTTCAGGCTTACGGCTGGCAGGTGGTCGGCCCGATTGATGGCATGGACACGAGCAGTGTCGATTCGGCTATCAGGATGGCTCAGGCGGAAAGAACTCGGCCCAGCCTGATAATTTGCCGGACTATCATCGGGTACGGGAGTCCGAATAAGGCTGGTACCGCATCAGCCCATGGAGAACCTTTGGGCGAAGAGGAAGTACGGCTGACGAAAGAACGTCTGGATTGGCCTTATCATGAGCCTTTTACCGTACCTGCAGAAGTACTGGCTCATTTCCGCCAGGCTAAGGAGCGAGGTAAACGCCAGCAGCGGGAGTACGAGTCTAAGCTGGAGGCATATCAGCAAGCCTATCCTAAGGAGGCACGACAGTTGGAAGAGGACCTGTCGGGAGACCTGCCAAATGGATGGGACCGAGACCTGGAGCATCTGTTCAACACAACAGAGAAACCTATCTCCACTCGTGAAGCTTCTGGCAAAGTTATGAATACCATCGTAAAAAGAGTCCATTCCTTCACCGGCGGTTCGGCAGACTTGGCTCCTTCAACCAAGACCAATTTGAAGGAACACAGTCACTATGGGTTCGAAGAGTACTGCGGCCACAATATGCACTTCGGCGTTCGTGAGCACGCTATGGGTGCCATAGCCAATGGTATGTCCCTGCATGGAGGTATTATCCCCTACACTGGGACTTTCCTCATATTCTACGACTATATGCGTCCGCCGGTGCGACTAGCCGCATTAATGGGAATCAGGGTGATATATATTTTCACCCATGATTCCATTGGAATGGGTGAGGATGGACCAACACACCAGCCTATTGAGCAGCTTATGGGACTACGCGAAGTGCCTCATCTTGTGACGATCCGTCCCGCGGATGCTACAGAGACAACGGAAGCATGGAAAGTAGCTATGGAACGTAACTATGGACCGACCGCACTAATTCTCAGCCGCCAGAACTTACCGGTGCTTGACCGAACAGAATTGGCTTCAGCCAGTGGAGTCCAGCGCGGAGCCTATATCTTATGGGAGGCATCAGCATCTCCAGATGTCATCGTAATCGGCACAGGCTCTGAAGTGCACCTTGCTCTGGGAGCCGGTAAGGTACTACAGGAAAATGGTATAAAAGCTCGTGTCGTCTCGATGCCGTCATGGGAACTGTTCGATGCCCAGTCACCGGATTATCGCAAAGAAGTATTGCCACCCAACATTAGAGCGCGTCTCTCCATAGAGGCAGAAACTCCGCTGGGATGGGAGAGATACGTAGGTCTGGACGGGATTACAATTGGTGTATCGCGCTTCGGTGCGTCAGCACCAGGAAACGTCGTCTATGAAAAACTAGGAATGACTGTCCAACATGTAGTTAGTGAGGCATTGAAACTTATACGTAGGAGCTAGTTATGAAGCTAAAAGTTGCACTGGGTGCCGACCACGGTGGTTTTACTCTCAAAAATGAGTTAGTTACCCGGCTACACGAAACATACGAGATTTTGGATCTGGGAGCCCATACGTTTGATCCTAATGACGACTACCCTGATTTTGCTCTGGCAGTTTCTGGCGCGGTGGCTTCCGGACAAACGAATCGTGGCATACTAGTTTGTGGCAGCGGCGTGGGCGCTTGCATAGCCGCCAACAAGGTGCCGGGGGTCCGGGCATGTCTTTGCCATGACACATACTCAGCACATCAAGGTGTAGAACATGATGACATGAATATTCTGTGTCTTGGATCACGGATCATCGGCATTGAGTTGGCTACAGAGCTGGTAAAGTTCTTTCTCAACGCACACTTCTCTGGCGAAACGCGCCATTGTCGGCGTTTGGAGAAAGTCATCGCTATCGAGCACGCAGCGATGAAAGGCAACAAAGGGGAACTACAACAATGAATGCTATTCAGGAAGCCCTGCAAAAAGGCCAAGCTATTTGGCTTGATTACATACGTCGAGGTCTGTTCAAGTCAGGCGATCTCCAGCAGCTTATCGAACAGGGAGTAAGCGGTGTGACCTCAAATCCGACTATTTTCGAGAAGGCTATTGTTGGAAGCACTGACTACGATGAAGCAATATTAGCCTTGGCTAAAGCCGGCAAAGACACCGGGGCCATATATGAAGCACTTGCAATGGAAGACATACGAACTGCCGCTGACCTGCTGCGACCCATATATGATCAGTCGTCTGGATTGCACGGCTACGTGTCTCTAGAGGTCAGCCCCGCATTGGCTCACGATACGGATGGCACAATAAAGGAAGCCAAACGTTTGTTCGCCTCCCTTGACAGGCCGAATGTACTGATCAAAGTCCCAGCTACACGAGAGGGCATACCGGCTATCCGTAGCCTCATTAGCGAGGGCATTAATATAAACGTTACCCTAATATTTTCCCTGAATATGTACCGGCAGGTTATGGAAGCCTACATTTCCGGGGTTGAAGAGCTGGTCAAGAATGGTGGCGACGCAAGCAAAGTGGCTTCCGTGGCATCCTTCTTTCTGAGTCGCATAGACACAGTGGTAGATTCTTTGTTAGAAGAGCACATACGACAGGGACGAGAACAACTCCGGAATCTACCTGGTAAAGCTGCCGTTGCCAACGCCAAGCTGGCATATCATGTGTTTAAGCAGACGTTTGACAGCGAACGTTTTGCGACACTGAGAGCTAAAGGAGCCCGCGTACAACGTCCTTTGTGGGCAAGCACTGGTACGAAAAATCCCACTTACAGCGACGTCATGTACGTGGAGCCCCTTATCGGTCCAGACACAGTAAACACCATGCCACCGATGACTATTAATGCATTCTTGAACCACGGCCGTGCCGTAACCACTCTGGGGCTAGATTTTTCTGGATCTGAGCAGACGCTGGCTGATCTTGCTGTGGCTGACATTAGCATGGAATCTGTAACTGCGAAATTGCTTGCTGATGGGGTTAAGTCGTTTGCTGAATCTTTCGAGAAGCTTATGGCTGGTATCGAGGATAAAAAGGTACGGCTGCTGGCAGCAGAGCACACGCATCCCGGTGTGGATATTGGTACTATTATCAGTGATGTAGAAGCCGCTCTGGCTGACCTTAATAGACGTGACATCGTGCGGCGAATCTGGCATAAAGATCACACGGTTTGGAAACCGGAACCTACGGAAATTACAAATCGTCTCGGCTGGCTCAGCGTTACTGATTTAATGTCTGAGCAAGTACCTGCTCTTCAGTCCTTTGCTCAGGAGATTAAGGAGGCTGGTTTCCGCCACGTTGTTTTACTGGGCATGGGGGGAAGTAGCTTAGGACCTGAGGTGCTACGACAGACCTTTGGCAATTCGGCCGGCTATCCAGAACTCATAGTCCTGGACTCAACGGTACCATCCTGGGTACAATCGGTGAAAGAGTCCATAGACCCGGCTCTCACCCTGTTTTTAGTCTCCTCAAAGTCGGGCACGACCACCGAGCCTCTTGCATTCTTCCGTTACTTCAAAGAGCTTGTCGAATCATCGGTTGGAAAGGGAAAGGCTGGACAGAACTTTGTTGCCATCACCGATCCCGGGACTCCGCTGGTTGAACTGGCTGAAAACGAAAGATTCCGGCGTATTTTCTTAAATCCGTCCGATATTGGTGGACGATACTCTGTCCTTTCGTATTTTGGTCTGGTTCCAGCTGCACTCTTAGGTATCGATATCATAAAGCTACTGGAGCGTTCTGACGGCATGAAAGAGGCATGCGCCTCTTGTGTGCCCGTTCATGATAATCCTGGTGCCCAGCTTGGAACGTACATAGGTACTTTGGCTGTCAGGGGACGGGATAAGCTTACGCTGGTAACATCTCCAGCCATTAGCAGCTTCCTTCTTTGGATGGAGCAACTTATTGCTGAGAGTACCGGCAAGGAAGGCAAGGGAATCATACCAGTGGCTGGCGAACCATTGATGGAGCCGACCCGTTATGGTGATGACCGGTTATTTGTCTGTTTACGCCTTCAAGGGGACGATAACTCTAAAATGGATAAGGCAATTAAGAGTGTCAGGTCTTCAGGACAACCGGTGCTGGTTCTTGAGATACGAGATAAGTATGATCTGGGAGCCGAGTTCTATCGCTGGGAGTTTGCCACCGCTATAGCTGGTGCAATACTCAGTATAAACCCTTTTAATCAGCCCAATGTGCACCAGGCTAAGGATGCAACAGAACGTGTTTTACAGGAATATACTACCTCTGGCAATCTGCCAAGTATAGAAACTGCCATATCCGTTGCTGAACTTCTAACCAAGGCTGAAAAACAGAATTACCTGGCTATTATGGCTTATCTCCGCGAGACACCCGGAATGGACAAGGCATTTGCAGAGCTACGCCGGAAAGTGGTAAAGCGGTATAGCATAGCCACCACTCTTGGTTATGGACCACGTTTCCTGCACTCGACAGGCCAGCTTCACAAGGGAGGTCCTGACAAAGGGCTATTCCTGCAAATCATTGCTGCTCACGAAAGGGATATAACAATCCCTGGTATGCCCTACACTTTCGGAGTGATAGCTGCTGCCCAGGCCCTGGGAGATTTTCAGGCGCTGAAATCACTGGGGCGTAATGTTACACGGATTCAGTTGAGTAGAGGTGACGAAGAAGACATCTTAAAGATTGTCCGCGAATTTAAATAATGTTCTGAGGGAGGTGATTATGAAACTAGGTATGATTGGCCTTGGCCGTATGGGTGGCAACATGGCCCAACGGTTAATTGATGGTGGGCATCAGGTGGTGGCTTACGACCCGGTAAAGGAAGCCGTAGAGACTATAGCCAAGAAAGGTGCTACCGGTGCCCTGTCATATGCTGACCTAACGAGTAAACTGACCAGACCCCGTGCCATCTGGTTGATGGTGCCGTCAGGGGAGCCAACAGAGACCGCTATTAGTACATTAGCAGATGACCTTTCGCCAGACGATATTGTCATCGATGGAGGTAATTCTAACTACAAGGACAGTATTCGGCGAGCAGCCGTATTAGCTGAGAAAGGACTCACCTTTCTCGATGTGGGCACCAGTGGTGGTGTATGGGGTCTTAAAGAAGGCTACTGCTTGATGGTGGGAGGGGACAGTAAAGCCTTTCGCCGTTTGGAACCCATATTTCAAACACTTGCGCCTTCGCCACAGCAAGGTTATGGCTATGTAGGTCCCAGTGGCACGGGTCACTTTGTTAAGATGGTTCATAATGGTATTGAATATGGTCTAATGCAATCATACGCCGAAGGCTTCGAGCTTATGCAAGCAAAGCAGGAGTTCAATCTGGATCTAAAACACATTGCAGAGATCTGGCAATATGGTAGCGTGGTGCGTTCCTGGCTTTTAGACTTGGTAGCTGCCGCATTACAGAAAGATCCGAGATTGGAAAGCCTCCAGGGCTACGTAGAGGATTCCGGCGAAGGTCGCTGGACAGTGCAGGAATCTATCGACTTAGCCGTACCAGCACCGGTTATTACGCAGGCGCTCCAGGCAAGGTTTCGCTCAAGACAAGAGCAACCTTTTGGCGCCAAATTACTGGCTGCCCTGCGCCAACAATTCGGAGGTCACGCGGTAAAAAATATCAAGTAATATGAAATTAATAAACCGAAGCGTTCAGGAAAGGAGGTAGCCTGAGATGTTAGCTGTAGGAATGGTGCGAGGAAAGCCGGGAGTACACGCCTTTGAAATCCCCAAGCC
>SDBV01007066.1_pt1 | contig 15415 bp, 11 predicted proteins | sample 2277081 | NCBI WGS metagenome assembly SDBV01 (sample SAMN10402039, study PRJNA504765) | marine sediment metagenome | isolation source: marine sediment core GS10_PC15, 223 cmbsf | place: Arctic Ocean: Southern Knipovich Ridge | collected 2010
GGTATGTACACACGTTTGACAGGTTGCGGTTTATACCGTTTTGCTTTCATCCGTGATACCAAATTTTCAAGATTCTCATCCAACTGCTTACCATATTCCTTCCAACTTACACCATCTATGCCATTGGCTCGGTCCCTGCCGAGACTATAGTAGCATTCCCTTAGAAAACCTTCATTCAGCAGATGAGCTAAGCTCGTAAACTGTAACTTAGGTTCCTTCCGGGCCCGTTCTGATATGAGGGCTAATTTTGTCTGCGTTGAGTTATCCATTTCTGTGTACGGCTCCCGCATACTCATCCCTCTGCGTTTTACTGCTAACCCCTTCGAGTATCCCGAGTTCACGGAATGCAGCGGGCATTACCCCGCCTACACCTCTACTATGAGTTAGTCCGACTGCCGTATCACCATACTTCCGCCTTGCTTCTTCGGCTTGTTGGAAGCTTATGTTGGGAGTAATACGGCTCTCCCAAGTTCCTATGTCAACCATTAGTTTACCTGCCACGGACTCCGACCCCGGCACGTCGCGTACATACTCACCTTTTAACGCATGCAGCGTTACTGGCTTCCAGAAGATAGACTCCTTGGCCCAGTGCAATGTTGAAATTTCGGGGCTGAACACCTTCACTTTCGTTGTGGCCGACAAACCGCCTTTCCTTTGGCTTCGCATGATTCGTTGCCTCCTCATACGCAAAGTTCCGTTCCGGCCCGGTGGTTAGCCTTTGGCCGAGCTGGATTGCCCAGCTGGTTAACATAAGCTTTACTTGGCGCACCCATCTGCTTCATCCAGATGCCGTTTGCCTGTGGGATAATGCCAGCAATCTCAACCTTGCGGGTTTTATAATCAATGGCGACCAAAACCATAAATTTGACCAAGCCATTCTTGGTGAAAATTTCCTTCGTGAAAAAATCTATGGCACAGAGTGATTCCCAGTGAGCCTTGACAAACTCCGACCAAGTTGTTCGTTCAGGGCGGTCCGGAGCAGGCTCAATACCGGCCCCTCGTAGGATTCTGCTGACAGACGCCGGAGAGACTTTGAATCCCAGGTACTTCAAGTATCCATAGAGTTTACGACAACCAAGGTGCTTGTGGTTTCTGGCAATATCAATAATTTGCTGCCTGACTTCATCAGGGATTGTTTTTCTCCCGTATTTACTCCGAGTCTTTGAGCTATCATACTTTGTGGCTACAAGCTTTCTATACCAGGCAAGCAAAGTGTCTGGTGAGAAAACTCCTGAAATATCATATAGCACCTTCCTGCCGACTCGTTTGGCAAGAACAGCCAGTCGCCTGCGTTGACGGTCATTCAGAATAATTCGCTTCCTGCCTGTTTCGACAAGATACTTTTCCTTGAGAATTCGATTCTCCTCAAGAAGATAATTAATCGCTTCCTGCTGCTGCCTGTTGATCCAGCCTGCAAGCATTGTAAGAAGCATCATTGTTGGTTTGATTTTCATTTAATACACCTGATAACCTAATAATATTGCTCAGAATTACATCAAAGTTATCAAATTATCGCCAAATCAAGCCAGAAAGTCGACTGAAATCCGTAAAATATGCTGTGTATAAGTTCTTATCTTACAATGACTTTGTCTTAGGCTGACTTTTGGACACCTACGGGAAACCAGTATCATAAGAAAACATTGTCTTTTGAATCTTCAGCATTATGATAAAAGCTCCCTGTTGGCAGGTAAGCTGCATGCTTTAACAACTCGTAAATATACCAAAGGCAGGGATGTTTACGATCTGATGTGGTATCTTTCCGACAGAACCTGGCCGGAACCTAATATCCTTTTATTAAATAATGCCCTAAAACATGCTTCCCATGGCCCCCTTTTCAGCGCTTTTCGCCAAAAAGATACAGGCCAATAGAGCTGTTGCTATATGCCGAAAAAAATGCGACCTGAAAAAAGGACTCGTTTCATTTAGATAGCTAATTGGCCATCTTAACGACACAAACTTAAAACTTTTGAAATTTTTCAGATAAAATTACTTCTTGTTGTGCCGTTATTTTAACTTGACTATAGTCAAACTTTGATTATGATTTACCCAATTCTTTCGGTTTTTATTGGACAAGATTTTGAGGAAGTTGATTATGCCTGAAGATAGATGGTATTCGGTCGAGGAAATTGCGGAATATCTGGGCGTAAAACGAGATACCCTATACAAATGGATCGTCCGCAAGAAGATGCCTGCCCATAAGGCCGGGCGATTGTGGAAGTTCCGCAAGAAAGAAGTTGACAAATGGATTAAGACAGGCAAAGCAGTTTAATGAGGGTAAAATGGCAAAAAAATTACCAGTCATAATAGACAACCGTACATATTACCAGGCGAATACAAGCTGTTCGTTTTTACCTGAACTTTTGTGTCCACTTCGCAAGACATTGGTCTTGGTTGATTGTGGTGTTGTGAAAATTTAAAATATGAAAGGAATCGATTATGGCTAATTGGTCAAACAGGTATTCCTATACGGAAGCTAATGTTAAGAAGTATGCCCCGACAAGCGGAGGTGTATATCGACTCATCAACAAAAATGGCGACAAATACTATGTCTTCTATGTTGGGCAAAGCAATGACCTTGAAAGACGACTTTTGGAACATCTGAGTAGCAGTGAAGAAGATGCCTGTATCAAAAGGCATCTTCGGGATTATGATTGCTTTTTCAGATTCATCGAGGTTAGTTCTGCATCTGAAAGGGACCGAGTAGAGAAGGAACAGATTAAGAAGTACGATCCAGATTGTAACGGATAGAGCATTGTAAGTTACATCATGGCATTGCAAGCTTAGATCATCGAATTGCAGCTTTACATAGGTACAAAGTAAGTGTGATTTACTGTGGATAACGAGTGATTTGTCTCTAGTGAAGCGTGATATACGACAAAGTAAACGAGCAAAACGATAGGTAAGTCGTTTATTTTAGGATGGTTAGGCGAAAAAATGAAATCGGCAAAATCAACTGGTTTGAAACAAAATTAATGGTTAAGATAGGTGAATATGAATTGCGAACAATTATTCCCAAGTATTGTAAAGTAAAAAGGATTGTAATCGATGAAAAGTGATGAATTATTTATCAATGGAAGTGTGTGGTTCAAAGCAGATTTTCATCTGCATACCCAAGCGGATAAAGAATTTGTTTTACCACAAGATTATAACAAACATAATTTCATCAAGGATTATGTGGCAAGGTTGAAAGACGCAGAAATTGGTGTCGGGGTCATCACCAATCATAATAAATTTGATCTCGACGAATTCAGAAACCTTCGTAAAGCTGCCCAGAAAGAGGAAATATTTTTATTGGCCGGAATGGAGTTGTCTGTAAATGATGGTTCTAATGGCATTCATACACTTGTCGTTTTTGATTCTAAAAGATGGATTGACCAGACAAACAACTATATAGAACAATTCATTACGGCGGCGTTTGAAGGAATACATAACAGAGAGAACGCCAATACTCGATGCAATTACAATATAGATACTTTGTTAGAAAAACTAGATGACCATCGTCAGGTCGGGCGAGATTCATTTATTATCATGGCTCATTTAGAGGAAACCAATGGCTTTAAGAACGAGTTGAATGGCGGTAGAATTAACCAACTAGCTCAGAATTCCCTGTTTCGTCAAACGGTATTAGGCTTTCAAAAACTTCGAACATACGAAAATATTACTAAATTACAAGAATGGTATGCGGAACACTCACTGCCAGTTTTTGTCGAAGGTTCCGATTGTAAGAATCTTGATGATATTGGCAAGATGGGAACCCAGAAAGATCAAGATGGTAACGAGCAAGAGAAGGCCTGTTATCTTAAAATTGGTGATTTCAATTTTGAGGCTGTCAAGTATGCCCTGAAAGATAAGGATTTTAGAACCAGCGATAAACCAAAATCATTAACAAACAGTTATATTAAATCCATCGAATTTATCGGCGGTAAATACGATGGCCAGAAGGTTTGCTTTTCCCGGGAAATGAACAGCATCATCGGAATTCGCGGTAGCGGTAAATCGGCGATTCTGGAGGTACTCCGAGATTCTTTGGCGATAGACTATGGAGCCAGTGTTGAAGACAGGGGCTATAAGGGTCGTTTGCTTGAATATACTCTGGGCAGTGGAGGTAAAGCTGTCGTTGAACTTCAGGCCCAGGATCATACTTATCGCTATGAGAAGATTTATCGTCAAACTCCGGCATTGTATCAAGATGATACTCTGATGGAAACAGTTACCATTGACACATTGATTAACAAACCCATTTATTTCGGCCAGAAAGACCTTTCCAGTTCAGGTCTTGATTTTGAAGCTGACCTTGTTAAACGTCTAACTGGTAGTAGGCTTGAACCGGTTCGTTCCCGTATCGAGCGGAAGAAAAACGAAATATATACTATCATTGCTGAAATCAGAAAAATCAAAAACATTGAACAGCAGAAAGAGCAAATCGAAACCCGAAAAACAAACATTGAATATAAACTGAAGATTTTTAAGGAAAAAGGTATTGAGGATAAACTAAAAAAAGAGGCTCGTTTTGGAGAAGATGCGGTAAGACTCAACAATGTACAGGAAAGACTAATCAGTTTTTTGACGGATATAAATACTGTTATCGCCGAGTATGAACTGTTTTTCGGTCAACCTCAATTGAAGTCGCCAGAGAATCAGCATTTATTCGACAAGGCCCATGTCATATTTGAGAAGTGCCGGGCTGGATTTGAACAATTAAAGAAAATTTCGGAAACTGCACAAGGACATAATAACGAATTTCGTAGCATAATAACCGAATTAAATCAGCGAAAAGAACAACTTAAGGAAGAATTCGCTAAAATCAGGCGGGAAATAAACGAGCCGCAAATCAATCCGGATGATTTTGCAAAACACAGTGCTGAACTCAAGACCATAGAATTAAAGCTAAAAGAAATAGACCGCAGTAGTCAGAAAAAAGAAGAACTAAACCAAAGACTGCAGCAAGCTCTTGGAAAATTAAACGATCAATGGCACAGTGAATATACTACATTGAAAAGAGAAATTGACACATTTAATAAAAATAGCAGCTCACTGAAGATTGATATAGATTTCAAAGGCCGAACTGACAAATTCAAAGAAACCCTGAAAACTCATTTTCGCGGAACAAAACTCCGTGAGGACCATTACGATAAAATAATAAAAGAATACCCTGATTTTGTCGAGATATATAAAGATATCGACAAGATAAAGAAGGTTTTGACAGACACATTACTATTTAATTTCAATGAAAGATTCAATGATAAATTGCCGGAGCTTCTGACCTATCGTGTGGAGGATAAATTTACGATCAAGTACCACGACAAACCCCTGTCAGAACATTCGCTGGGGCAGCGTGCCTCAGCATTGATTCTTTTCCTGCTGGCACAAAAGGATAGTGGATTAATCATTATAGACCAGCCGGAGGATGATCTGGACAACCAGACCATTTATGAAGATGTTATCAAGGTGTTGCGTAAGCTTAAAGGCACAATACAGTTTATTTTTGCTACCCATAATGCTAATATCCCAGTTCTGGGCGACAGCGAGCAAATCATAAGTTGTTGTTGTGAAAATGATTCTTTTCATGCTGAGATCGGCAGTATCGATAATCCACAGATTCAGCAGAAAATTGTTGAAATTATGGAAGGTGGCGAAGAGGCATTTCGTCGCAGGAAGGATATATACGAATCATGGAAGCGTTAGAATTACTGGATATAATCACTGACGGCGAGACCAGCAGGGTGCAGTTTAAAAGAATTATGGATTCGCCAGATGAATTGGCAAAGGAGATGGTTGCTTTTTGCAATTGTTTAGGTGGGCAATTAATAATTGGTGTTGAAGATAATGGTGAAATTATCGGTTTGTCATCGCATAACATCAGAAAATTTAGTTCAATGGTTGGCAATGTGGCTTCTAATAATATTAGGCCTCCTATCTTTGTCGTAACTCAAGTGGTAACGGTTGATGAAAAGAAGGTTCTTGTTGTCGAAATTCCTCAAGGTATTGATAAACCCTACTTTGACAACAAGGGAATAGTGTGGACAAAAAACGCCTCAGATAAACGCAGGGTCACGGATAATAATGAACTGGCTCGATTAATGGCAGAGGGTGGTAATCTATCGGCCGATGAGATGCCGGTAAGGTCCGCCAAAATATACGACTTGAACCAGAATGAAATATTTGATTACTGCAAACAAGTGGCAAAGGAGTCGGGTAATGAATTCGATCCCGATTCGGTAAGTGATTTTGCAAAATTACTGGAAAATCTTCATTTATGTGAAGATGACCGTATTAATCTTGCAGGCATATTGTTATTTGGAGAAGATCCTCAAAAGTTCAAGCCGGCTTTTTGTATTAAAGCAGTGTCTTATTTCGGTAATGATATTTCTGGTACAAAATACAGAAGCAGTAAAGACATCATTGGGAATATAAAAACCCTGTATGCTCATGGCAAGGACTTCCTTCTTGCCAACTTGGATAATATTCAAAAGGATCAGGGATTTAATAAGCAAGGAATTCTTGAAATTTCCGAAGTCGCAATTGAAGAGTTATTGGTTAACGCTCTGGTTCATCGTAATTATTTCAAAAATGCTCCTATCCGGTTGTTAATATTTGATAATAGAGTAGAGATTATCAGTCCTGGTAAACTCCCCAACAGTCTATCTGTGGAAAATATAAAAGCTGGTAACGCGGCTATCCGCAATAACATTATTGCCTCTATAGGTAGTAGAATATTGCCTTACCGTGGACTGGGAACAGGGATTAGCAGAGCATATAAAGCTCATCCCGACATCAAGTTAATTAACGATGATGATGGCGAGCAGTTTATAGTTAAAATCCCCAGACACTCCCAGCCCTGCGATGACTGAAAAAACTATTTGTTTTAAGAAAGTTAGGTAGAAAAACCGCGAAAAAGGCGAAAAATGAAACTCAGCGAGAATGAAATCAGGGATATAACGAAGTATCTGGAAGCGGGCAAATCGCTGCCAGAGAAATACCGGTTTCTACTCTTTGAAGAAAAAAGAGAGGTCGAATTGGTCTGGAACGGCAAGACCGCTGAGGTCTGTAATATCGTGCTGCCGTTTCAGGTGATTGAGCAGGTCGATGAGCCGCGAACGGAAGAGGCCTTGAAAGCGGCGCCAACCCTCTTTGATATGCAGACCGGCAGGCAGATAAAGGGCTGGAACAATAAACTTATCTGGGGCGATAACAAGCTCATTCTGTCATCATTGAAGAACGGGCCGCTGCGAGAGGAAATCGAGGCGCAGGGCGGGATTAAACTTATTTATATCGACCCGCCGTTTGATGTGGGGGCGGATTTTTCGATGGATATCGAGGTCGGCGGCGAGACGCTCACCAAGAAGCCCGGCATCCTCGAAGAGATTGCCTACCGCGATACATGGGGCAAAGGGGCTGATTCCTTTATCGCCATGATCTACGAACGCCTCGTCCTGATGCGGGATTTATTAGCCAACGATGGCAGTATTTATGTTCATTGTGATGTTCGACTAAATTCACATATCAGGCTTATTCTCCAAGAAGTGTTTTCCAACAGCAATTTTCGTAACGAAATTATTTGGCAAAGGACTTCGGCAGGAAAGCCTATCTACAACAATCTCCCAAAAAATGCTGACTACATTATTTGGTTCACCAAGTCGGAGAGGTATCAATTCAATCCGATGATTGCTGCACTAAGCGAAAGCGATATTGCGACCTTCAACAAGGACGACAATGATGGACGAGGGCTCTATAACACGCAACCAATAATCAATCCAGCACATCGTGAGAATTTGAAATATGTCTATATAGACTTGCAGGGCAGGAAATGGCAGCCACCCTCAAAAGGCTGGAGATTTAATGAGAAACGGATGAAAGAACTGGATGTTGATAACAGACTCTATTTTACAGAGTCTTCAATCCGTGAGAAATATTACTTATCTGAGCGGATGTCGAAAGGAAAACAAATACCGAACATTTGGGTTGATATCAGTGGAAACTCAGTTAAACAGAGCGGCGAGAACGTTGATTATCCAACCCAAAAGCCCGAAGCCCTGATCGAACGTATCATCAAAGCCTCCTCCAACGAAGGCGACTTGGTAGCCGACTTCTTCTGTGGTTCAGGGACAACGCTGGCAGTTGCAGAGAAATTAGGGCGAAAATGGATCGGCTCTGATTTGAGTAAGTTTGCTATTCATACCACCCGCAAGCGGATGATCGGTGTCCAGCGGCAATTAAAGAAACAGGATAAAAGCTGGCGGGCGTTTGAGATACTGAACCTGGGTAAATATGAGCGGCAGCATTATATCGGCATCAATCCCAATTTGAGAGAGCAGGAAAAACAGCAGCAGTTGGAAGCGAAGGAAAAGGATTTTGTCAATCTTATCCTGCACGCCTACAGGGCTGAGCCTACAGAGCAGTTCAAGACGTTTCAGGGCAAGAAGGCGGGCCGGTTAGTGGCGGTCGGGCCGGTGAATATGGCGGTAACGCGATTGTTTGTCGAGGAGATTATTTTAGAGAGTCGTAAGCACCGTATCACCCGCGTGGATATTCTGGGTTTTGAGTTTGAGATGGGGCTCTTTCCCAATATACTCGATGAGGCCAAAACCAAGGGTATCGATTTGGCGATGAAATATATCCCTGCCGATGTTTTTGACAAGCGGGCGGTGGAGAAGAATCAGGTGGTCTTTCATGATGTGTCTTTTATCGAGATTAAGCCGCATATCAAAAAGAAAACCATTGCTATGGAACTGACCGATTTTTCGGTGTTTTACTCGCAGGATTCAGTGGCTGCTGATGAGAAGCTCAAAAACAATAAGAGCAAGGTCATTGTCGATAAGGGGCAGGTAGTCAAGCTGACCAAGGATAAGAGCGGTATTATCAAACGAGAGGTTCTGACGAAAAAATGGACCGACTGGATTGATTACTGGAGCGTGGATTTTGATTTTGAGAGCAAACGGGAGATTATCCGGGTCAAAAACGAGGAAAGCGGCGAATACGAAGAACACTGGACGGGCGATTTTGTCTTTGAGAACGAATGGCAGAGCTTCCGCACCAAAAAAGACCGCTCGCTGGAACTAACCAGCGCCTTTCACGAATGCGAAAAGGGCTGGCGCAAGATAGCAGTCAAGGTAGTCGATATCTTCGGTAATGATACGATGAAGATTATCGAGGTAACGATATGAGCATAAAATATCCTTTACATGATTTAAACAACGATGATTTTGAAAAATTATCAGCCCTAATTTGTGCAAAAATATTAGGGACAGGAACTATTGTTTTTTCGCACGGTAAAGATGGTGGGCGAGATGCTAAATTTACAGGGAAAGCTAATAAGTTTCCCAGTAAAGCTGCGCCTTGGGACGGGAAATTTATTATTCAGGCAAAACACACGACAAATCCAATCGCAAGCTGTTCGGATAGTGAGTTTCAAACGATTCTTAAAAAGGAGTTGCCGAAATTAAAGGTGTTAAAAGATCAGGACAAGGTTGATTATTATCTTGTTTTTACGAACAGAAAACTTTCAGGGTTGCAAGATCCGAAAATCGAAGATTTGATTGATGAGAAAGCCGGTGTCGAAAATTGTGTCTATGGAGAAGAAACAATTCAACTCTGGCTACAAAAATATCCTGATATCGTTAAAACACTTGGATTGAATAAACTTCTTATGCCTCTTGAGTTTTACGAAAAAGATATACAAGAGGTTGTTGTTGCTTTCTCAGAAACAAAAATGTCTAAAGACGATATCCAAAACATTCAAGATGGTTTCAAACGAGTACCTCTTAAAGAAAAGAATGCATTAAACAAGCTGGGGAAAGAGTACTTTGATAATATATTCAAAAATTCATATGATAAGTTTGAGAAAATCAAAACATTTCTCGAAGATCCTCAAAATGAAGCTTGTAAAATACAATACCAAAATAGCGTTAGTGACTTGCAGGAAGAGATTATCATTAAACGGGATGAATATGGTGCCTTTGAGGAAATATTAAATCATTTGTATAAATTAATTCTTGATTCGAACAATAAAAAACTGCTCAACAGTAGAAGGTTAATCAGAGTATTTTTGCACTACATGTATTTCAATTGCGAAATAGGTATCAAGGAGTCTGAATAATGCTAAAACCTGATAAGCATACAAATCCGGTCTTATCGGTTATCAATATTGCCGGACTTATCATAAAAGAAATAAAAGATGATGGAATTGTTAGTTATAATGATTTACTGGCAAGCTTAAAAAACCAAACTTCAGATAGTGCGAAAAACGTATTTCATTACTCTTTATCTTTTCTCTATCTGATGGATACCATCGAATATATTCCTGAGTTAGATGCACTAAGGTTAAAACAATGAAATTATGCAAGATATATTCCAATCTCGATAGTCAGTTTCACAATATCCGGTTTCACGACGGACTCAATGTTATCCTTGCGCAAATTACCGACAAGTCAAAGACAGAGAAGGATACGCACAATTTAGGCAAAACATTGCTTATTTCAATTATAGATTTTTTATTGTTAAAAGGCATAGGGCAAAAAAATAGGTTCTTTCTTACGAAAGGCGGCTTTGAAGCCCAGTTTTTCTTCGGGGAGTTACAGTTAAATAATGGCAAATACCTTGTTATTCGGAGAGGCGTTGATTACCCAACAAAAATATCTTTCAAAGTTAATGATCGGCAACTTAGCGGTTTTCAAACAAAGTTTGATTGGGACGAAGAAGACCTTTCTTTCGATAAAGCAAAAGAAAGATTGAATGAGTGTCTTGGTTTCGATGTAGTGCCTTCATGGTCATACAGAAAAGCGGCGACTTATTTTTTGCGAACTCAAAACGATTTCCTTGATGTGTTTAAACTTGATAAATTTAAAAGCAGGGATAAGGACTGGAAGCCATTTATGTTTGATTTGCTCGGCTTTGATGGGGCAGTTATTCAGAAAAAATATGAATTGGAAGATGAAAAAGAGGGGATCAAGCAAAATATTGAAACACTGAGGCGAGAAGCAGCTATAGATATTGGAGAAAAAGATAAAATACAAGGTCTGTTGGCCATCATGACAGATGATAAAAACAAAATTGAAAACAAAATTGATAAGTTTAATTTTTACGAAAAAGATACGGAGATAAATAAGGAATTGGTTGAAGATATCGACAGTCGGATACAGATTCTTAACACTCAACGATATAGCCTTTCTGTAGAGATTAAGAATATTGAGTTTTCTTTGTCTGCTGACCAGCCTTCAATCGATATCGACAAATTGCAAGCATTGTATCAAGATGTACGAATATATTTCCCTGACAAACTGGTAAATGACTATAAAATGCTGCTGCAATTCAATAGGTCTATCACTGCGGAACGAAACAAGGTTCTTAAGGAAAACTTTGCCAAGGTGAAAAAGGAATTTGAGAATGTGTCAAACAATCTGAGAGAACTTGAAGCGGAGAAGCAAGATCGTCTATCTTATTTAACAGAAAAGGACAGTTATTCAAAATTCAAGAAAACACAAAAACAATTGGCTCAATGCGAGGCAGACATTATGCGATTGCAAGATAAGTTAAAAGCGATTGATCGGACATCCTCGCTTGCCAAGAGTGTCGAAATTAAAGATGAAGAGATTAAAGCCAATGTCAAAGAAATATCTACTTTGATAAATGAACAGAAGCATTCAGAAATACGAAAAATATTTAATTCTATTATTAAGCAGATTCTAAGCACAAATGCCCTGCTCTCAATTAAGCAAAATAATCAGGGGAACGTTGAATTTGAAGCCAATATCCAGAACCCAACAAGTTCAATTATTACGGCTGAGGACCATGGAATGACTTACAGGAAACTGCTTTGCATGGCGTTCGATCTTTCGCTTTTAATCCACTATTCAGCAATATCTTTTTATCGCTTTGTCTATCATGACGGGGCTCTAGAAGCGCTGGATGATCGAAAAAAAATAAACTTTCTCTCAGTTGTCAGGAAAATATGTGAGGATTATAAATTGCAATATATACTAACCATAATCGACTCCGATTTACCCAAGGATGAAAATGGCAAGGTAGTGGATTTCCTCGATGATGAAGTATGCTTGAGGCTCCATGACAGAGATGATAGTGGTAAGTTGTTTAAGAAGAGTTTTTAAGGATTTTAAAATATGGCATTACACCCCGACTTTCCTGATTCTCCGCATGTAATACTTAATCCGGACATTCGCTGGTTTCCAGCCGATGAGGTATTGCGGGACTCCAGCTATGAAAAGCTTCTGCCGCCTCTGGTGCATCAACTTCGCCGAAAAGTCAAACAATGGCGGGATGATAATTATAAGGGGGCCGATGATACCAGTATATCCCTGTTGAACTTCTGGTTCAATACCGAACATCTAATGCTCAAAGCTGACGGCACGATGGAGAAACTTGAGTATTACTTCGCCCAGCGTGAAGCGGTGGAGACAGTTGTCTATTTGTACGACGCGGTGAAAGTCAAGGATAAATACGACCTGCTGCGATACGACTCTTCCGGAGCGGTATCGGCGGGAATGTTCGACGAAGAATGGAAACGCTTTGTTATCAAGATGGCGACTGGTTCGGGTAAGACCAAGGTACTAAGCCTGATTTTGGCATGGTGCTATTTTCATAAACTCTATGAGACGGATTCCGAACTGGCACGCAACTTTCTTGTGATAACGCCCAATATCATAGTGCTGGATCGGCTGCGTCGCGACTTTGATGGGTTGCGTATCTTCTTTGAAGACCCGGTGCTTCCGGATAACGGCTTTGACGGTCGCAACTGGCGCGATGATTTTCAATTAACCCTGCATATTCAGGATGAGGTCAATATTACCCGCAAGACCGGCAATATCTTTTTGACTAATATTCACCGCGTCTATAGCGGCAATGATATTGTACCTTCGGCTGATGATGAAGATACAATGGAGTATTTTCTGGGAAAGCGTCCCACGGGCGCGACCACTGATTCCAAGGTTGACCTGGGTGATATCGTCCGGGACATCGATGAACTGGTAGTATTAAACGATGAAGCTCATCATATTCATGACCCGAGAATGGCGTGGTTCAAATCGATAGAGGATATTCATAACCGCCTCAAGCATAAAGATAAGTTTCTATCTCTGCAGGTGGATGTAACCGCTACACCTAAGCATAACAACGGCGCTATCTTTGTGCAGACGGTTTGCGATTACCCGCTGGTAGAAGCCATATCGCAGAATGTGGTCAAGCATCCGGTGCTGCCTGATTCGGCGAGCCGGGCGAAACTATCGGAACGGCAAAGCTCAAAATTCACGGAGAAATATACCGATTACCTGAACCTGGGTATTGAAGAATGGCGCAAGGCTTATGCCGAACACGAAAAGATGAATAAAAAAGCCATCCTGTTTGTGATGACCGATGATACCAAAAACTGCGACGATGTGGCGGAATATCTGGGAATTACTTACCCCGAACTTAAAGATGCTGTTCTGGTGATTCACACGAAAAATAACGGTGAGATCAGCGAGTCAGTAAGCGGCAAAAAAAAAGATGAACTGAAAGAGCTGCGCAAGCAGGCAAACAATATTGATGGATGGGATAGTCGTTATAAGGCCATCGTATCGGTGATGATGTTGAAAGAGGGCTGGGATGTCAGAAACGTTACCACTATCGTGGGGCTTAGAGCTTATTCTGCCAAGAGCAATATTTTACCAGAGCAGACTTTAGGTCGTGGTTTACGTAAGATGTATCCGGGTAATAATGTCAAGGAATATGTCAGTGTCGTAGGAACCGACGCCTTTATGGACTTTGTGGAGTCGATCCAGTCCGAAGGTGTTGAACTGGAGCGTAAGGCAATGGGTGAGGGAACCGGCCCCAAAACGCCGATCATCATTGAAGTTGATAATGAGAATACTAACAAGGATCTCGAAAAGCTGGATATTGAGATTCCGGTACTGACACCAAGAATCTATCGGGAGTATAAAAATCTTGACAGTCTGGATGTCGGGCGATTCGGACATCAAAAGGTTGCATACCTTGAGTTCAGCGAAGAGCAGCAGCGAGAGATTGTCTTCAAGGATATTACCACAGGCCAGATCAGTCATACGACCATGCTGGATTCATCCGGTGTGACAGATTATCGTTCGGTGATTGGTTACTTTACTCAGTCTATTATGAAGGATTTAAGACTGATTAGCGGCTATGATGTGCTGTATGGAAAGGTAAAAACTTTTATCAGGGACGAGTTGTTTGATAAACTGGTGGACCTTGACAGTTTGAATACCTTGCGGAATCTGTCCGAACTTCAAGCCAATAAAACTTTAGTAGAAATATTTAAAAAACAGATTAACGCGTTAACCGTGAAAGATAAGGGCAATGCAGAAATACGGGATTATATAAAGCTTAGAAAAACACGCCCGTTCGTAGCTAAAGAGCAGGAATATATTATCCCGAAGAAAAGTATTTTCAACAAAATGATTGGCGATAGCCATCTGGAATTAGAATTTGCAGCTTTTCTCGAAAAATGTGATGACATTATTTCCTATGTGAAAAATTATTTTGCGGTGAATTTCAGGATCGATTATGTCAATGCTGATGGGAACATCTCAAACTATTACCCTGATTTTATTGTTAAAGTATCAGAAAATGAAATATATATCGTCGAAACTAAAGGCCAGAAAGATTTAGATGTGCCCTTGAAAATGGAACGCCTAAAATTATGGTGTAATGATATTAATAGTGTTCAAGATAAAATCCGATTCGATTATATTTTCGTTGATGAAGAAAGTTACCAGAGATACAGGCCAAAATCCTTTAAAACTGTAATCGAATCTTTCAGAGAGTATAAAGATTAGTAACCGTCCACGGGTATTTTTATAATATTGGGCAACATACCCAACATCAAATACTCATCTCTTAAATTTTCTAATTCACTTCATAATAGATTCAAGGTTGTAATTCAAGCTGGCAATACTTTGGCGAAAAACGCCGAAAAAGGTGATGTCGAGAACTGCTGCAAACGTAGTGAGACACCTATCTTTCAGCACAACCTCATGCCGATGGTATTGTTCAGCTGGCAAGCAAGCTGTTCGATGATTGTCAAAATGATCTTAAGCGTAAAGGCCCGGTTGTTCATAGCGGTAAAACCATAGGAGAACTTCTTGAAGAAGAAAAGGATTATCTTTTGCCTTTACAGTTGCCGCATTCGTATTATAGCCGAGCCGCAAAGCATACTTGAAGAAGAACAAAAATAACCAACAGGTCGTCTCGATTCTGTAACATAAATTCAGAAAAATTATCGAATAGCTTGGCAAAAACCGTTGATTTTAGTATAATGAAAAGCGAAAGGTTCAGATAAGGTGTGTTTTCTGAACCTTTTTTTATTGTCATTTCAAAATTTTTCTCCAAAAAATCGTCGATAAAAACATTTTTTCAGCGATTTTGCACCTCAAGTCTGCCAAATTGCACC
>SDBV01007067.1_pt1 | contig 15414 bp, 8 predicted proteins | sample 2277081 | NCBI WGS metagenome assembly SDBV01 (sample SAMN10402039, study PRJNA504765) | marine sediment metagenome | isolation source: marine sediment core GS10_PC15, 223 cmbsf | place: Arctic Ocean: Southern Knipovich Ridge | collected 2010
ATACGGAGCTCCTTTACCCCGGGGATAACCCTGATTGGGATCACGGTGGCTGCCCAGCCGGTCGCCGTGATCACTGGTATAGAGGATGATGGTATCCTCATAGACGCCCAGATCTCTCAGCCCATCCAGTATACGCCCAACCTCGACGTCGATGGCCGTTACCAGGCCGTAGTAGACCTGGTAGTACCACCGCAGCAGCTTTTCCCGTTCGGGCGGCCACTCGGCTGCCAGAATGTCCGGGGGCAGCTCAAAGGCATCGGGATCGAACATGTCCAGGTACTTCTGCGGGCACTGCTCGGGGTCGTGGGGTGGCCCGTAGGCGATATAATACAGCCACGGCTTGCCTGCGTCGCGGTTGTGCCGGGCAAAGTCCAGGGCCATGTCGGTGTGCCAGGTGGGTTCCCAGTCATAGCCCTCTACCCTAACTTGGTTGCGGTTCTCGTCGTATTTCCAGACCTTGAAATATTCGTGGAATTTCTCATAGCCGTTCCAGTCCTGCCACTCCTGGCGCCGCTCCCCGGGTTCGATATAGCCGCCCGGCTGGACTTCGGGTATTCCGCCATCCAGGTGCCACTTGCCGATGTAGCCCGTGGCATAGCCCGCCGTGGCGAAGACTTCGGCGAAAGTGGTGAAGTCGGGATCCAGCAGCAGATTGTTGCGGACCACGCCGTGTTTATGCTGGTACAGCCCCGTCTGGAAGGAGGCCCGGAAAGGCGAGCAGACCGGGCTGGAGCTGACACAGTTGGTGAAGCGCACGCCGGCGGCGGCCAGCCGGTCCAGGTTGGGGGTATGAATCTGCTTGTCGCCGGCGCAGCTCATGATCGTGCCGCGATGTTGATCGGGCTGGAGCACCAGCACGTTGGGCCGTTTGCCATCCTGCCCGGCGCAGGCGCTGATCAACCCCACCAGGCTTATGGCCGCCGCGCCGCCGGCTGCGACGCCGATGAATTCCCGCCGAGTGTAGCCTTTTGTATTGCGATTCATTCTGCCTTCCTCCGTGCTATCAGTCTTCGAACTATCTCTCCGCCGTTTTCGTAGTTAAAAGAGCCGCTAAAAACAACAGATCTTGACCGGGGCCCGGGTCAACCGGAGAGCAGCCGGGCTTGATATGGCCGGTCATCCCTCTCGACAGGGCGCTATCACTATCGCCAGCAGACTCACGAGGCATGCAGCGCTTCAACGACGCCGCCGAGGCGTCTTATCGCTTCGGCCTCTTCAGGGCTGCCAGGGCTGTCGCCCATGATCCTCGGTGAGTAGCGATCCGTCATGTCCGCCAGCTCGCCATTATTCCGCAGCCGCCACCGCCTGTCCCGAATAAACCAGTTATCCGCCAACTGGCAGTAAACCCAGTCCCGGGGATTGCCCTGTCCCCCTTTAAGCTGGGGGAGGAAACTGCGCCCATCAGCCTTCAGCCCTATACTTCCTCCGGATATCTCCCCCAGCGTCGGCACCACATCGGTATGGTCAATAAGATCATCGTAAACGGTCCCCGCCGGTGTGATTCCTTGCCAGCTGGCAATCAGGGGCACACGGGTCCCGGCCTCCGACAGATTCGCCTTGCCGCCGTAGATGGTCTGCCCGTCGATCTGCGATCGGACTTCCTTCGGTGTGCCGTTGTCGCCGGTAAACAGGACGAGGGTTCTTTCACGCAGCCCCACGGTGTCCAGGATGTGGACGATCTTGCCCACCATCTTATCGGCGTATTCCACCATGGCGGTAAAATACTGCTGGATTTCCTGGTCGTTCGAGGCCTTCGATTTATCCTCCGCCACCCCCGGTGGCGGCACGTAAGGCTTATGGGTCAGAACCATGGGATAATAGGCAAAAAACAGTTTACTCTGATTACGCTCGATGAAATCTACAATGAAATCGCTGAAGATGTCAGGTCCGTATTTATCCTCCATGTCCTCCATTACTTCGCCGTTCTTAACGATTCCCGGCGTCCAGTAACGCGACGGCTTGGTATCCCCGTATTTCCACTTCCAGAGGCAATACTCGTCAAAACCGAGGTCATATGGATGGTTTGGGCGATCATCCAGGTAGGCCAGCTGCCACTTGCCCGCCACGGCGGTGGCGTACCCGGCGTCCTGCAGCATGTTGCCGAATGTCGGCAGGGCGATATACTCCTCCCGTCCCCCGATGAGTTTGGTCCAGCCGCTGCGAAAGGGATACTGCCCGGTCATAATCTCCACCCGTGTGGGCGTGCACAGCGGCGTGCAGTAGGCGTTGTTAAACTGCACGCCCGAAGCCGCCAGGGCGTCAAGGTTGGGGGTATTATAGCTCGTGCTGCCGTAGCAGCTTAGACACTCGGCCCCCATGTCGTCCGCCATGATCAGCACGATGTTGGCGGGCTGATCTGGCAGCAGGCCCCCGTCCGGCTCCATTTTCTTCATGCATCCGGGCAGCGTCAAGGCCGCCACGCCCAGCCCCGCGGCCTTCAGAAAATCCCTGCGCTTCAGTTTTCCCTGCGTACCTGCGCCCTCCGGCTTTGATACCGATAACCAACGGTCTGGGCGGCGGAACCTACTATCCGCCAAACCGGTCCTGCCCTGAGCCTGTCGAAGGGCCGGCCCCTGGTCCCAGTGCTCCCGCCGCAGTTCCGTCAGCTCCGGGTACTTCTCATCCGTATCGTGCAGCTCGCGCTTCTGCTGCAAAAACTCCGCCTTCAACTCCCGCACCACTCCAGCATATGACGGGTATACGTCTTCAGAGCATTTTGGACTCTTCAGGCTGAAAACTAAGAGAGACATTCTGCATTTCCAAGGTTTTACTGACGCCTCATCTGGAGTGTTCGTACTCGATCTGCCACCCCCATCTGCGGTTCAATCTACGATACTAGATGGGTCGTAGGTGGTTAATCTTGGCCATCCACCTGTCTCATTTTCCTTACCTACTTTTGAATTCCACGTCGGGAGAGCAATGATCTGCCTGTCCCGCAGGATGCGGGGAAAATCCATCCGTCAAAGGCCGGACAGGTGTGTCGGCGGGCCTCGGCGTAGCCACAGGCCACCGCCTACGGCGAGCCGGAGTTTACCCCGCCTCAGGCGGGGAGCCATAAAATAAGCTCCGGCTAAATGCTGGGTGTTGAATAGCAGGACATATGTTACAATTTCGTCGCAGGGTACGTGTGCCCCATCTATTTTAAAAGAAATAACAAAAACCGCTGAAGCGGTTCCCCGATGTTTGATCTATCCGATTGTTAACTCACGACTTAAATCGTGGGCTGACAGGCAAAGGGACACCACGGCAAACCGTTTCCCCGCCGATGGCGGGATTTCAACGGTTTGATGATAGGCACTATTAAAGGAATAAGAGTCCCTGTCACAGATGTTCTGCTACATGACAGCTAGGGCTTATATATCTAGTATCGAGTATCCAGAATCCAACATCCAGCCTCTCCTTCAATTCTGTTATTTCCCCACGCAGGCGCTTTTAAAACAGATTACCGTATTCCTCTTCGTGAGTCGAAACGCCGCGGACTTGCAGAGTATGAACCCGTTGACTTCCAACTCAACGTCGGCAGCTAGTCCTGCCTAACCGCGGTAATCCATTCCTCGTGCAGACTGGTTAATCGCTTCACGATGTCGGGATGGGTGTCGGCCAGATTATTGGTCTCCGTCATGTCCTGGGCCATGTTGCTTAAGAACACCTTGTCACTTTCCTTGTAGGGCAACTCCTTGCCCTGACGTACGGAAGGAGGGGCATTCACAACCAACTTCCAGTCTCCCTCCCGGACGGCCCATTGTTTCCCGTGCTGCCAATACAGGATTTTATGAGAGCTCTCCGCCTGGCTGGACTCTATAATGGACTTGATGTTACGGCCATCGAGTTCCCAATCGGGCGGCTGTAAACCACAGTAATCGGCAATGGTGGGCAGCAAGTCGGCGGCAATGGCAACTTGATCGCGGACCGCTCCCTGGGCTATGCGGCCGGGCCAGGAGACAATGCACGGCACCCGGATACCTCCTTCCCATAGGGTAAACTTGCTCCCTCGGTATGGTCCGGCGTTGCCGCCGCCGAAATTAGTGCGCTCCTCTACTGAATGGCCGTGGTCGCTCAGAAAGATGATAAGAGTATTCTCACGCAGTCCCAGTTCATCGACTTTGCCGACAACCGCTCCTATCTTTTCATCCAGGGTAGAGACAAAAGCCGCATAACTTTTGCGCGGTTCATCTACGTCCGCATACATCCGGCGGTACTTCTCCAGGCCCTGGGTGGGATAGTGGGGCATGTTAAAAGCCAGGTAAAGAAAAAACGGGTCGTCCTGGTTCTTTTCGATGAAGCTGCAGGCCTCCCGGGCAACCATCTCCGGGAAGTATTGCCCATCGGCCCAGAACTCCTCCTCGTTGCGCCACAGGTCGTGGCGGTTGGGGCCACTCCAGTAAAAGAAATGCGAGTAGTTGTCGATGCACCCTTTTTTATGGCCGAAAAATTCATCGAACCCCTGTCTCAAAGGGCTTAGCTCGGCAGCCTCGCCCAGGTGCCACTTGCCGACGAGGGCGGTGCGATAACCGGCCTCTTTGAGCATTTCGGCGATGGTGATCTGCTCTAGAGGTAACCCGCCTCTCCGGCCCACATTCCCAGGCACACCGGCATTGAGTGGGTACCGCCCGGTCAGCAGTGACGCCCGTGACGGCGAACATACCGGTTGGCCCGCGTAGAACTGGGTGAATCGTGTGCCCTCTTGCGCCAAACGGTCCAGGCTGGGTGTGTACAGGTCTTTCGATCCGTAGCAGTTCACATCCAAGGTTCCCTGATCGTCGGTAAAGATAAGGATCACGTTGGGCTGCTGCTGTCCCGCCACTCGACCAACCAGCCGGCGCCCACCCAGGGTCATACCGATTGCCCCAAACGCCAGGGTCTTCAGAAAATCTCGGCGTGTACAATCGGACTCGGTCATGTTTCTGTTTTTCCCCGTTAACATTCGATATCCTTTCTGTTCAACGTTTCCCTGACCAGTGTGCAACACTCCCAGCTTCCAGCAGCGATCGTCGCGGTACAGGTAATGATCATGCGGGCTCACCACCTCGTTATAACTGACTGACCACCTGGTTATAATAGGCCACACATTCCCGAACGTCCAGGAAGGGATTTTCGGGATTCGATTCATACTCGATGATAATCGTCCCTTTGAAGCCCTGGCGGTGCAATTCAGCCAGCATCCCTTTCATATCTGCCTTACCCGTACCCCACACCACGCCCTGGGCCTCACGGGTGCCGAATTTGTCCATATCTTTAAGATGCACACTGATGTGACGACCTTCCAGTTTTTTCAGCGCCTGTACCGGATCAACCCCGGATCGCATCCAGTGACCCGTATCGCCGCTTGCGCCGATCCACTTGCTCCGCACCTGGCAGATTTCCAACACCGTATCGGGGTTCCAATAATAAGAAGGCTTGGCATGGTTATGAATCGCCGCCTTGATCAGATATTCCTTGCACAACCTCTCGACGAGGTCAAACGCTTCCTCCGGTGGCTCCACAATGAGAGTCTCTATGCCCATATCCTTGGCAAATTCAAACACCTCCCGGCACTCAGCCTCATCGGTAGATAATTTGACCACCCCGTAGTTCACCAGCTTCACCCCTGACAGGGCCAACTTCTGTTTTACTTCGTCCCTTAAAGCCGGGTCCATCGTATGGCCAAAAATAACGTCCGGTTTTTCCTTGCTCAGCTTTTGCTTGGAGTAGGCCTCGATCCATCCCAGACCCAGCGATGCCACATAATCCACCGTCTCGTAAAATGTAAACCGCCTGAATGAGAATGCTTGTACCCCCAGACGCCAGCCCTCATGAACATCGGTTTTCGAATGAGCCGTCACCTTCAATTGCGTGTTCACCGTTGCTGCTTGCGGTTGGGCACAAGAGGCTGATAACATAACCACACCTGTCAACAAAACCGCTAATCCCGTTCTCCTCATACGCATCTTGACCCCCTTTTATACGTTACCATCTATTCGCACATTATTTTTAACGCCTGGGCCGCAGCAAGCACGACCGCCTACCTTGGCAATCCTCCGGAAACCTGTGCCCCCATTCCATTGAGGCATAGGTCCAGATAGCATTCATGCTGGACGCGATTTTACCTGGCTACTGTATCGCAGTCCTCCGAGCGGCGCCATGGCTCAGACGGCTTTAGACGACCAATGACCATCCCTTGCGATATTCGCGGCGGACGTATTGATTCGCCTCCTCGACATTGGTGACCCTCATGTTCGGCCCATCCCAATGCAGCTTCTGGCCCGTGCGCAGAGCCAGATTGCCCAATAGGGCGACTTCGGTCAGCGGACCGGAGACGTCGAAATTGCACACCGTGGTTCCGTTGCCCTTACTGGCCTCAATCCACTCCTGGTAAGCCCCAGGGGACCGGGGAATAGTTTTCGGCGGCTGCTTGTAGGCCCTCATGGCTGTCTCGGGTACCAGCCGCGGACTACTGCCGTTTTGACCGCACATAAGGACGCCTTTGTCGCCGATGAAAATAGTGCCGCTAGGGCTGGGCAAGTTGCGCTCCTCTTCCAGAACATCAGGCCGGCGGAGCATCAATCCTCCGTCGTACCAGGTTATTTTTACCGGAGGCATCTGTCCCCGGGCGGGAAACTGGTAATAGACTATGGACGAAAGCGGCGCCGTTTCAGAATCAAGGACATTTCCGGAAGGACCGTGTCTTTCGAAAGGCCCAAATTGCGGCTGGGCCTTCCGGGGAGCCATATTGCTGGAGCTGGCCTCCACGCTGGTGGGGAGACCCAGGTCCAGTGCCCAGAAAGCAGTGAACATGATGTGGCAGCCCATATCCCCCAGCGCCCCAGTTCCGAAATCCCACCAGCCGCGCCATGTCCAGGGCACATAAGCCGGATGATAAGGGCGATGAGGCGCCGGGCCCAGCCACAGGTCCCAGTCCAACGTCCTGGGCACCCGCGGGGTCTCCTTGGGGCGGTCAATGCCCTGCGGCCAGAGCGGCCGGTTGGTCCAGCAATGCACCTCACGTACATCACCAATGGCCCCGTCTCGTATCCATTCAACAACCAGCCGGTTTTCCTCGGTCGCATGGCCCTGGTTGCCCATCTGGGTCGCGACCTTGTACTTCCGGGCCGCCTCGGTGAGCATGCGGGCCTCATAGATATCATGGGTCAGCGGTTTCTGAACATACACATGCTTGCCCAACTGCATGGCAGCCATGGCGATAACCGCGTGGGTGTGATCCGGTGTGGCCACAATCACCGCGTCGATGTCTTTCTGCCGATCTAGCATCTTGCGGAAATCGGTGTATGGCTTGGCCTTGGGGTATTCATTGTATACTGGCGCTGCATAATCCTTATCTACATCGCACAGCGCCACAATATTTTCACTGCTGCAATTGCGTAAGTCAGCCTTGCCCTTGCCTCCTATCCCAACGCAGGCTATATTGAGCTTATCACTCGGTGCTCGATAGCCGGGGCCGCCCAGCACATACCGGGGCGCGATGGTGAAGGCCGCCGCCGCGGCCGCCGTTGTACCTAAAAAACGACGGCGCGATAACTTCTTCTCTTCCCTTTGGGAAGTATTTCCACGCTCAATCTTATCCATGTTTCCTTCCTTAATTCTTTATCGGTTAATAATACTCTATTGAAAACCACATTCAAAAAGTCTAAATAGGCTAAGTCTGCATTACACACCTACTGCCAGACAGATAGTGCCGCGATGCTGATCGGGTTGGAGCACCAGCACGTTGGGTTGGTTTCTCCCTTTTCCACGTGAGCCGGCTGCATCCCACCCAGCGCAACCTGAACCCAATAACGATAAACCGGCTGCACTCGCGGCAGCCAGCTTGATGAATTCCCCGCGATCAAGAGAAAAACGGTTCAAACCTTCGGCCTCATACTGACAAATACACTGGCCTTTGCCGACAGACTACTGCCGCATGGAATCCAGGACGGCTTCCAGTTTTTTCCTGGCCACCTGAGCATGGGCGTCGCTTGACCCTACAGGAACTTGGTGTTGCTCCAACACATCGCTGTCGATATCGAAAAGCCGCCCATCATCATAGAGTTTCCAGCGTTTATCTCGTGCGAATTGTGTCGGCGGTACGTTCAGCACTTCTCTTCCGGCATAATAACAGTAGATCCACTCCCTGGGATTGCCTTTCCCGCCCCGCAGCTGGGGCGCGAAGCTTCGCCCGTCAATGGTGACGTCCGGGAGCCGGGCGCCGCTTACTTCTGCCAGCGTCGGCAGGAAATCGGAAAAATCGATCAGGTCGTCAAGGACGAGCCCCTCCGGAATCGTCCCTGTCCAGTTGGCAATCAGCGGGACGCGGGTCCCTGCATCGGCGGGGAAACCTTTGCCTCCCTTGATCTCCGTACCGTCATTCATCCGGGAGGTAATGTTTCTGTGGGTGCCATTATCCGTGGTGAACAGGATGAGGGTGTTCTCCCTTAAGCCCAGCGCATCGACTTTCTGCACGATGCGTCCGATCAGCTTGTCCATGTGGGCGATCATGTCAGCGAAATATTTATTATCACTCTTATGCCGATCCCCTTGCCATCCTGCGCTATCGGGTGTCGGAACAAAGGGGCTGTGGGTCAGCGCCATGGGAAAATAGACAAAAAAGGGCTCCGACCGGTGCTTCTCCATGAAACCATCCATGTAGTCCACGAAGATATCGGGCCCATACTGATCCGTGAAGACCCTGGACGGCTGTCCTTTCACCTCGATGATCGGATCGGCGTAACGGCTCTCCCTGGTTTTGAGATGCCACAGGCAATAATCGTCGAAACCGGCATCCTCCGGGAGGGTGCCCCAAATATCCTGCTCTCTCAGAGCGTCACTCGTGTAGAGCTGCCATTTGCCCACAACACAGGTAGCATAGCCGGCCTGCTTGAGCATATGGCCAAAGGTTCTTTCCTGCGGGTCAAGGATACCGAAGACTGAATAGTTGCGGTGGTTGTACCGGCCGGTCATGATCTGTACCCGCGACGGCGTGCACAGGGGTTGTGAATAGGCGTGTACGAAGCGGGCCCCCGTGCGGGCCAGCTCATCAAGGAATGGCGTTTGATAGGATGCGGAGCCGTAACAACTCAGGCCTTCATAGCCCAGGTCGTCGGCCATGATGAGGATGATGTTGGGCTGTTTTGCCTTCTTGTTCTTCCCTTTGCATCCCCAAAAGGGAAACGCTGCCGCGGCTGTCCCGGCGCCGGCAAGCCATAAAAACCTTCGGCGATCAATGGATTCCTTCATAAAGAATCTCCCAGATAGGCAAGTGACCAGGCATACAACCTGGCCACGTACGTTACAGAAACTATTTAATCGAACCGCGGAAGGGTTCTGATAACAGCGTCGCGAAACACTCCGCCGCTTTTAAAAGGAAAACTGCGCCGACATCCGATTTACGGTGCCAAATGCACCGAACTGAGTGTAGGCATAGTCAAACCCGAACCCCATGCCGCCAAAAGACGTCTGCAAGCCAAACCCAAGGTTGAGTTCCGGTTCATCGGTCGGAGTCCGGTATCCTGCCCGCAAGGCCAGGGTTTGCAGCAGGGTGTATTCCACGCCGATCTTCATCTGCTCGACATATGAGCGGGGATGCGATCGGTCAAGGGAAACCACAAGTGAATGCATGTTCTTGTCAAAACCGGTGAGATCGACCAGGTCCATCGCTATCCCTAGTTGGAACACGAGTGGCATTTCAAACTTCTCCTGAACGAAGGTCAGCTGCCGCGAGAAGTTGCGCACGCTCATGGCAAAAACGAGGCTGCGGAATCCGGTTCGGTAGACAACGCCGAAATCGACGGCATAGGCGCTCTCGGTATTCCCCTCATAGTTCAGCGAATCGGGGTCGGGTTCAGTATACAGCGTGTCGGTAAAGACGGTTGGCGTTTCAATAATGCTCTCGCCCAGATTCTGGGTTACGTACTTAACGTGCGCGCCGACACTGAACATTTCCGTAAGGGCCCGGGCGTATCCAACCCCCACGGCCGACGCGGAGGGACTGAAGGTGCCGATATTCAGAAAACCGGCATCATTATCATAACGGATTGTCTCCTCTAACTCACCATAGTCCACCGACAGGAACGTCAGGCCGAAGACACCATACAGCCCACCGGCTGGGCTGAATGCCAGGCTACCCTGATTATAGTTAATATCGGCAATCCATTTATTTTGCGCCAGCGAAATATGGAAAAAATTATCCATAATGGCCATCGTCGCTGGGTTATAAAACAGGGAAGTGGATGCACAACCCAGCGCCGTTAACGCGCCTCCCAGGGCTGCAGCACGCGGATTGACCGGAACCGTCAGGAATTGCATGCCGGTTTGCCCCAGCTTCCGGCGATCCTCTACAAACTCAGGTTCCGGCTGCGCAAGAACATCGGACACGAGAGCGCCGACCATCGCGCAGATTAGTGTAAATCTGAAAGTACCTGTTCTCATAGCTGCATCCCTTTTGTTTGGATTGAAACTTTATCTTTATGGCCCCGGGCAAAAGAGCGCAACGGCAGCCGTTTGCATACCGAAACTGACGCAAAAAGCCCCGGACCTCCGATTCCGACTACAAACACTATCGAATCACCACGAATTTCTTGAACATACGCTTTCCGGTATCCTTGTCCTCTATGGCCACAATGTAGACCCCGCTGACGATCCGCTGCATGGCAGCAGTCTGCAGGTTCCAGTAGGCGTCACCGCTGCCGAAGTGGTCGATCTCCCTGACCAAATCTCCCCGCTCGGTGTAGATCTTTATAATGGCCGACTCGGGGATATCCAGGAAAGCGACCTGGTCCCGTTTATCAGGCCACCGCACCTCTTTTGCCGAGCCGAGGTTGTAGGGATTCGGGACGATAACAAAGTCCGCCAACTCTTCGCCTGCCGGACGATTCAAATTGGCGGCCATCCAGGTCTGGGTATAATACCGGTTGCTCTTAAGCCTTACGCCGGTGGGGGTATTGCCGGTGGGATCGTTATTGACGTTGCCCACCGCCTGGATGTAGTAATAGTAGTCGATGCCCCGAATCGCCGTTATATCATCGTAGGTATTCGTTCCAGTTGGCAGAGTTGCGAACAGTTCATACTGGTAGTCGTCGTCGATGGTTGACCGGGGGGTATATCTGGCCCGGTAAATTTCCCAACCTCCCGGCGGTTCCTCGCCAGCAAACGGGGTCCAGCTTAACAAAATCTTATCGGCCCCGGACAGAACCGAAAACTCCTTCGGCGGCAGAGGCGGTTGGGGAATATTAAATCCGGACTTATAATTAGCAAGCGCTCTTTCGAAAAGCTGAAACAAGGAGTCGCGCGAGGTCATGCACCACTCATTTTTGGTCATGCTTTCGCCTCCGAATTCTATGTCCTGGTCAACGTCCCCTCCAGATGCCTTAAAGGCCCTGCCGATAAAAATATTCGCCTCCATGTCAAGGCCGGCGATGCATTCGGCCCAGACGATACGGACGCTATCGCCCGGTCCCAGCGTGTAGGGCCCGTAGCCATCGCCGGGAGCTACGCCTGCCGAGACATTCTTATTCCCGTGAATACTCTGACGGGCCATCCGCTCGCCCCAAGTCAGATCAGTGTAGTCTGCGTATGGTGTAGTATCATCCGCATGGTGCGGATATACATGTCCGTCGGTGATAAATGCCCATTCTTCCGCCATTTTGGGGATATCCCACGCACTATTGGCATTGGTCAGCGGGAAGTTGCCAATGTACCAATGGGTGGTCGATGGCTGGCCCGGGTCATCAGCAGGGTTGGTGGCGGACACATCGGCGTGCAACGTCACCCGGCCGAGGAATTCGGAAGCCCCCAGGCGCCCGACGCTGTCGCCCTCCTCAATATAACCATAAGTATCAACCCAGACCGGGCCGCCCATGTTATTGCACAATTTGTATGCGGGAACATAACCATGCCACCGAAGCTGCGCGCGGAAATTGATGTCACCGTATATGGCCTCGTAATCGTCGTGGTGACCGTCATCAAGCTGCGTTTCGCCGCCAAGCCAATCGCCAACAAAATCGTGTATAAGATTGGCACCGTTGCCGCTTCCTTTTGGAACGAACCGGGTCGCCCGGCTGATAGGAGCTTTGCCCATGATGTGAAGGTATAAGCTGTCTATAGCATAAGGCTCCCCGGTCGCGGGGTCAATCAGCTCGATGACCTCATCGTTGTCTATGTTGCCCGTGTTGGTCAGGACAAATTCGGTCACGTGATAATCCTGGTGATACTCCTGGCTGAACGCGTAAACGTACCGCTCAACGGTCACGCCGGTGACGGTGTTGAGCTTGGTGTAAATCATCCGGTCGGCTTTCAGGGTAGGGTCAATAGCGTCAAAGCTGATATCGCCGCCGAAAATAGCCTTGTCGAAGGTCTCGATTCCATCCACGAGCACGGCGGGTTCATCGAACCTGCTGTACAGCTTAAACTCGATGGGGAAAAACTCCCCGACACCATCCACCCGGGGGCCAATATGGGCAATCTTGTGGGTCCACTCCACACCAGCCGTATCCGTAAAACCCTTCACCGCGATCCACAGCCCTTTGCGCGTATGGTGGATTGCTTCGGCTGGATTGTCTGCGGGCCACTCCATCCCCCGCCGGAAACCCGCAATATCCTTTCGGATCTCGGCACCCATCTCGGAATAATAATTATGCAGGTTACCGACGTTCATCCATTTTACGCGCTCCTGGGCCCTGGCGCGGTCTACGCCCGCCCCGAAGATAATGAGCAGGGCTGCTGCCAGGAAGAAAGCTCGCTGCACTGATTGATATTTACCCACGATAGACTCCATGACTTGTTTTTAGCTTGGTTTGCATGTTTTTGGCGCTCGAACCAGACCTCCATCAAACTAGTCAACTAGAATGAAACCCGTATGCCAAACATAATCGAGCGCGGGCCCAGGAAGGTGTCGTACGTCAAGTTCGGCATGTCGATATAGGCCTTGTCTTCCAGCACCTGGTCAACAAAGCCTTGATCGGCTTTGCTCCAGGCACCATCTCCCATCTCCCAGTATTCCCCGGTCTCATCCACATAGTAGAGCACTCTGCGACCCAGCATCAAATCCAGCTCAACGGGAAGGCCGGTCTCCGTTCCGACGGCCTCGATGGGAACGAAGTCAACCCCCTCCTTGCGAACATCGCCGGGGCGGTCGTCGCCGGGCACAAAGGGATAGGGCGAATTGTAATCCCCGAAGACGTCCTCCGGCAGATGCAGCGACCGCATGTAATTATATTCGTCTTCGCTGCCAAAGAACCCGGCAGTCTTGTGCATCTGCTTCAGGTTCAGGAGATTATCTACATCGACGAAGAGCTGCACCTCTCCCAGCGAGGTCTTGATGTTTTTGGACAGGCGCATGTCGAGCATGTAATAATCCTGATACTGCACATTTTCGTCCAGCAACGGCAGGTCGGCTTCTTCGGTCCACTTGAACCACTGACCCGCTCGATATTCACCTAAAAGGCTCACGCGCCAGTCCCCGATGGGATACAGCCCGAACAGCCCCGGCCCGAACTTCGGCGGGGCGAGGAATTCGAGGTTGAAGCGGGCAAACGGCTCAGGAAGCCAGGCGTCCTGGCTCGCATCGTACTCTCTCAAGAACGTCTTCATGCTGGCCTGGTTCTCATAATAATTGTCGTAACCGAAATCCCCCGCGCTCTTGAGCAAATAAGTGTAGTTGACAAACCCACGGAAGTACTGTCCCCTATGACTGGTAAGGCTCACCTCAAATCCGCGGATGTCCTCAAAATTGTAGGGCTGCCGCATTTGAAAGCGCACCGATTCGTCGATATTGGTGAATGTCACGCCGCGCTGCTGCTCGGTGACATCTTTGTAAAAGCCCGACAACCGCAGCAAGTACCGGTCAAGGATACTGTTCTCGTAGCCCAGCTCGTACTCGATGGTTCTGGGCATGGGGTGGTTCGGGTTGCCCAGCCGTATGAGGGCGCCCATGTTATCCCTCCGGTTCGAAAACAGAACCTCGGGATTGATCATCTGGCGGAAATGCCCGTAATTGAAAAAGAGCTTGCTCGTGACCGTAACGGGGAAGGAAACGCCCATGCGCGGACTCAGATACACCAGATTATCCATGGGCTTGGTGCCTTTGACATTCTCATCAATGTTGTCAAAGCCTTGCACCCCGGAGAACGCCCTGTCATAGGGATCGTGGTCCCACCACTCGCCGTTCCCGGAGAAATAGTCCAGGCGCAGGCCCAGGTTGGCGGTCATGCCCTTGAACTCGAGCTTGTTCTGCGCATAGACCGCCCCTTGAATGGGATTCTGCTGCCAATCGTAGAAGTAATTGGGAGCGTCAAACCATACGTCATAACGGGCGTAGTCCATTTCGTACCGGTTGGAAATGAATTCAAGCCCCGTCTTAAAGGTATTGTTCCGGCTCAACTGGCTGGTCAGGTCAAAGCGGCCCATCAATACGGTGATCCTGGAGGAGTCTATCATATTCCCCCAGTGCGCGCTCGTCCGGACGCCGCTGTAATCGTTAGTCGGATCAAAGGTGAAGCCGAAGGGCGTTTCATCCAACTCAACGTTGCCGATTGTGTGGATTTTGGTAGTGTCACGCTCCCTTCCCGTACGGGTCCAATAGTCGGTGACAGACTGCTGGATAGTCACGTCGTAGAAGGTTTGCGGGCTAAGCATGTGGGTGAACACCACGTTGAACATTTCACGATTGAGATCTATAGGGTTCCATCTGTCGTTAGCGAACACGAAGTCTTCCTGTCCCCCGTTGTACAGATCCGACATACCGGTCTCATGCCAGGGATAGGCGGGCATGGCGGCCGTCAAGGCGCCCCCTGCCAGGCTAGTGGACATCGCTTTCGTCAATGAGTGCAGATACCCGACCTGCAGCTTCATGGTTTTCGAGAGGTCGGAGATTAACTTGATCTGGTACGTCTGCGTCTGGTTGACACTCCGTGACTGGGGAACCATGTAGGCGCCCTGCGTCTCTCGATAGGAGGCCAGGAACCGGAGGTTGCCGAGTAAACCACCCAGCGGTATCGGACCCCCCAGGCTAGCATCCACCGTATAATCGGGCTCCCGAACACTCACGTCCTTACGCATACGATACTTGTATATCTCGATCAAATCCTCTATCGGGATGTCGTTATCCGGGTCCTCGTCGTTATTTTCCGGCTGTTCATTATAAACTACATTCCATCCCCTGAACTCGGTATACTGTCTTTGCTCGTAGACGTCCCACGGACTATCCGGGTCATGCGTTCCCACCCTACTCACGGAGTCCGCGAGGTGGGGTTTCAGCCAGAAGGCGCCGGGATCGGAGGGCAGCCCCCCGAAGTTCTTCTGCGCCGGCGGCGAATGCCGCAGCAGCACGTCGGCAAAATAGCGGTCGGTGGGCACATCCTTGGTGACTATATTCACTATACCGGAACGCACGTTGCCATACTCGGCATTGAACCCGCCGGTCTGTATCTGGAACTTTTTGATAGC
>SDBV01007069.1_pt1 | contig 15410 bp, 16 predicted proteins | sample 2277081 | NCBI WGS metagenome assembly SDBV01 (sample SAMN10402039, study PRJNA504765) | marine sediment metagenome | isolation source: marine sediment core GS10_PC15, 223 cmbsf | place: Arctic Ocean: Southern Knipovich Ridge | collected 2010
GCATAAAATATGGTTAGCAGATATATACGACTGGGCTGGAACTTATAGGAATGTTAATCTCAGCAAAGGTGATTTTCTTTTTGCAGCAGCCAACCAGGTACCAAAATTGATGAAGGACTTTGAAAAGAATATTTTACTTAAACATACTCCGTGCAACTTTAAGACTCTAAATAGAGTTATTCAGGCATTGGCAATTGTTCACACAGAACTTGTGCTGATTCATCCTTATCGTGAGGGCAATGGAAGGATTACCCGATTGTTGGCAACACTTATGGCTACTCAAGCAGGATTACCGCTTCTCGATTTCAGTCAAATTAAAGGTAAAAAGAAAGAGGATTATTTTGCAGCTGTCAGGGCAGGGATGAATAAAGATTATACATTGATGGTATCGATATTTGATATGGTAATTAGAAAGACAATGAAGAATCAGGAACGGTGAGATTTTCTAGAAGCCTTTTTTGGTTTTTTGGTAAAAGAACAGTTTACACTTTCAATTGCACTGGAAGATGACACATTAGTATTGAGTGAAGATTTATATTTTCTCCGATTTTTCAGATAAGGATTTGTTTCTATCAACGGCTTTTTAGACATAATTTATACTAGCATAATTGATCAATTTTGGTCATTTCCGTGTTGCTGCATTTCACATTTTATTTGATTTGACTCACGTCGGGGGTGATCCCTTCACCCCGACACCAGGTCTCGTAGTACGGTGCCTTATACTTTTAACTTACATACGAGTGTTTGATTTAAGAGATATTTCCTTCTGATCGTATCACCTGATATAGCAAAATTGTAGTAGAATTGTACCAGTCAAGGACTTCAATACTGTTTTGAAAAGTGTTGCAATATAAATATTTTATGAGATAATTAGATGTATAATTCAAATCATAAGAAAATAAAACTTTTTTTATATTCTGTGGTTAATAAATCAATTTAGTGAATGATCTGATTCCGACGGTATGGGAAGTGTTAAAGGGCAGAACATATTTTTCGACTTCAGTGGAGATGGAAGGTTGATGATAAAAGAGAATATCGAATGTCGAATAACGAATGTAGAAGTGAAAAACAAATAACTTCGACATTCGACATTCCTTGTTCGATATTCGATATTCGTCGTTTATAACGTGAAGGGAGAAGAAATGAAAATTCAGAGGATTGCAACAGCTATTATCATATTTTGCTTAATAATGGTCATGGGGTGCAGCAGCAGAGGTGTTTTCCCTGATTTTTATCAAGGAAAATATCCTGATTTTCAGACGGGACCTGAAGGTGGAGCAGACCTTATATATGTCAATAAGGGAGCTGACCTTAAGCGTTATAAAATGATCATGCTGGATGTCCTGTTCTTTTTTGATTCTATCGAAAAATACAGGGCTATTCATCCTGAGGAAATAAATGAGTTGCCAAAAGCCCTGAAGGCAGCCTTTGCAGATGCGTTAGGGGATGCATATCCATTAGTGGACAAACCCCGGCATGACGTATTGCGCGTTCGAATTGCAATTACCGGAGTGGTTCCATTGATCCCTGATTCTGGTACTCAAACCGGGATGGCAGAGAAAGACAGGCCGGGGAAGTTTGCCAGCGTGGGAGGAGCTTCCATGCAGGCGGAGATTCTCGATTCCTGGACCGGTGAAAGGATCGGGGCAGTTATAGATTCAAAAGGTGGGCATCAACTGAGCGCTGTTGAAGTTAAGGATGAGTGGGCGCATACAAAAGCAGCGTTTAAATTCTGGGCAGAGAGGCTGCGAACCTGGCTGGATGAAACCCACGGCTGATTTACCCCCTATGCCTTTCCTAAGCCTGGTGTTGCGTGTTCGAGTCGCGCAGGGGGCGCCATTTTCTCTCCAAAAACGTCGAGCGTCGATAGACGAAGGGTTGGCTCCGCAAGCTCTCTTGAAATATCCCATATAAAACCGCCTTTTATGCCTCCCCCTGTCAGAAATGACAGGTGATTTTTTTTGTGAATAATGTTAAAAATCTCTTAAATTGAAAATATATGTATTTTCATTAAAGTCCGGCATCATTTATGCCGTAAGATTATACATCCGGTCATGGTAACCGGAGATTATATTACACTATTAAGGGGTAAACTATGAGAAAAGCGAGTACAAAGAAACCTGCTCAGAAAACGGCTTCAAGGCAGAAAAGCGCAAAAGCAGCACCCGGGAAGAATGGGAAAACTCTAGCAGCAAAACAGAAATCGGCTGCCAAGAGCGGAAACGGAAAAAAACCGGTTAAATGCAATACTAAGAAGAATGGTGCAAACAGTATTAAAAAGCAGTATATGAAGACCAACGGATGGTGCAATGTTACATTTAAGCTGCCGAAGGAAGCAGCCCAGGATGCTCAGCTTGTCACGATAGCCGGTGATTTTAATAACTGGAACTTGTCCAACACTGAAATGAAAAAGATGAAAAACGGTGACTTTCAGCTGACCCTGAAACTGGAAAAAGACAGGGAATACAGGTTCAAGTACCTTGTTGACGCTACCCGCTGGGAAAATGACTGGCATGCCGACCAGTATGTTCCAAATGCATTTGGATGTGAAGATTCTTTAGTGAAAGTTTAGAAATATAAAAAACGTGAACCTTGTCCGTTTTTCGCAACAGGACAAGGTTCACGTTTTTTTTAGCTTGCCTCAGGAAGAGCATTAAATACCCTCCAGCCCTTAAGAAGGTCTAAAGCGCGCTGGAGCTGGTTGTCATCTTCTTCAGCCAATTTCCCGGGAAATGCGGCCATGTCCTTGTCTTCTTTGTCTTCCTTTTTTGTATCTTTATCGTCTTTATCTTTTGCATCTTTATCTTTCTTCTCTTTTACTTCTTCATCTTTTTCGGCGTCTTCGTTCACCAGGTGTTTGTCCAGGTCTTTTTCTCTTAAAACACGATGTTCTTTTTCTCCGTTTTTGGCTTCAAGTTTTACTATTATGTCCGGAGTGATTCCTGTTGTCTGTATGGTCCTTCCCTTAGGTGTATAATATCTCGCTGTTGTCAGTCTGAGGGCAGACCCGTCGCTGAGGGGGATAACTGTCTGTACCGAGCCTTTGCCGAATGTCTGTGTTCCGAGGACTATTGATTTTCCCCAGTCCTGCATTGCGCCCGCCACAATTTCCGATGCGCTGGCACTTCCTTCATTGACAAGGATGACCATCGGAAAGTCGAAGTGCTTTCCGTTATCAGTCTTGAATTCAGTCTTTTTGCCGTCTCTTCCCTTTATGTATACAACGAGTTTCCCGTTTGGCAGAAACTGGCTTGTGACTTCCACAGCGCCCCTTAAGAGGCCGCCGGGGTTGTTCCTGAGATCAAGTATCAGGGCGTTTATCTCTTTTTTAGAGAGTTCTTTAAGGGCCTTTTTTAATTCAGAAGCGGTTTTTTGCTGAAACTGAGTGAGTTTCACATAGCCTATTCCATCCTCGATTACTCTTGATTTTACACTCTTGATCTCGATTATAGCTCTGACGATTGTAATATCCTTGGGCTTGTCCAGGCCTTTCCTCACAATGGTGATTGTTACGGCTGTGCCGGGTTTCCCTCTAAGCTTTGATACGGCATCGTGCAGGCTTATATCTTTGGTTGATTCATCTTCTATTTTTATAATCTTGTCTCCGGCCTTGACCCCCGCTTTGTAAGCCGGTGTATCTTCAATCGGTGCGATTATGGTCAGTATTTTATCCTTTATCCCTATCTGTATTCCCAGCCCTCCGAATTCCCCTTTTGTATCAACTTTCATTTCATTGAACACTTCAGGCGGCATGAAGGAAGAATGAGGGTCCAGTGATGAAAGCATCCCCTTTATTGCCCCATAGACCAGGTCCTTCTCTTTTACTTCTTCCACGTAATTCTTTTTTACCAGAGATAATGACTCGGCAAATGTCTTTATCCTTTTATAATGCTGGTCTTCCCGGGCATCGACATTTTCGAGCAGGCTCCATTTGCTCAGCAAAAAAACAGAAAAAACAGTGACTGCGAGAAATAATAGAATGTAAGATGTTTTGCGCTTCAACATTTATCCTCCCTAGTTCCGGAGAAATATGCGTATTTATCTCCAGATTGAATATTTATTATCTTTTTTTCCTTGCTCTTCTTTTAATCTTCCCTTTTCTTTTCAACCATATCTGGGGATCAACAGGCTTCCCCTTGTATCTGATCTCAAAATACAGGGTGGGAACTTTAAGAAGCCTCGCCTCGCCTACTCTGCCAATTTCTGTTCCCTTATTAATTATATCACCTGTCTGATGAAAAATCTCTGACAGGTTCCCATATAAACTATGATAGCCGTTGCCGTGATTGATAATCAATAGCAGGCCGTAACCTTTAAACCAGTCCGCGTAGACAACTCTGCCCCCATATATTGCCTTTGGTTTTACCCCTGTCTTTGATTTTATTTCTATACCGTTCTTAAAGACAGGTATATTAAACTTCGGATCTTTGTATTTTCCAAAGGGAATAAGCACTTTACCGCTGACAGGCCATGGCAGACGTCCCCTCGATGCCCTGAGCCCCTTGCCGATGATTGACTTCGGAACTCTTCTTTTTTCAAGCCTTTTTATCATTTGACGGAGCTTTTTAGAGGAGTTCTCCAGTTCACCGATTGTTTTTTCATATGTGCTCCGTTTGCTTCTGACAGTTGCCAGCAGCCTGCCCTTTTTCTTCCGGTCATTCTGGAGCAGCTTTTTCTTTTTCCTCGCGTTATTTTTACTTGTCTCGAGTTTTCCATGCAGGACTTCCATTTTTCTTTTTTTGAAGTTGATATCATCTATCTGCCTGCTGTATTTCTTCATTGCTTTAGTGTCATGGTGCGCGACAAGACTGATATATTTGCTTTTTCTGATGAGGTCCTGGTAGTCCCTGGCAGAGAGCAGTAAAAGGGCATCGCCGCCGTATTGCTGTTTATACAGCGCTTTGAGACGCTTCTTTAAGTAACGTTTGCTTTTCAGGAGTTTGTTCCTGAGTGAGGTGATATCTTTGGAAAGATTTGTAATGTTTGACTTTGTCTGAGAAATGCGCCTATCGAACTGCTTGAGCTCCTTGCGCTTCTTTTTTATGTTCCTTTCTATGTTGTCAATCCTTGATAGAATGGATTTTTCTTTTTTTATGACATCTTTGACTTTCTTTTTTTTCTTCTTAAGCTCTTTCTGGATTTCAGTAAGTTTTTTTTGGGGGCTTGCAGCATTTAGAGGCGAGAAATTCGGGATAAGCAATGAGAAAAATAAAAAGAAGGAAATAAGAAGTGAAATATTAAGCGAGAACTTCTTATGCCCCATTTTATAATCACTTCCTCTCAATTTAATACTTTATCTTCCCGACGGCAATGAAACTGCCTATGAAACTCATCAGAGCTCCCACGACCGGGATCGATATGTATATCTGAACAGGTACAGTTATTAAAATTGATTTGATTGAAGGCATAAATTCAACGCCTTTGAGGGCTATCAGGGAGTGGATCCCCAGGAGCGTAAGGGAGCCGATAATTCCGCCGAGGAGACCGATGATAAATCCCTCTATTAAAAACGGCATCCTTATGAAGCGCTTTGTTGCACCCAGCAGCTTTATAGTTTCAATTTCATCTTTTCTCCTGTAAAAGAATATTTTTATCGTGTTATAAGTGACAAAGATAATTGCGATCAGAGTGGCGCATCCCAGGAATATTGCGCTGACTTTCAGGATTTCCGATAATTTATTCAGGGATGAAAGCCATTTTTCGCCGTACTGGACTTCTTCTACACCTTCCATCTGCTCTATTTGCCCGGATTTCTTTTTTACAATAGCAGAATCCAGGAGTTCCCTCCTTAGTTTAAGTTCAAAAGAAGAGGGGAGGGGGTTTTCATTCAGATCTTCAAGGATTTGCGCATTTTCTCCAAGTGTTTCCTCAAGCTCCTTTACGGCCCGTTCTTTGGATATGTAGATTACTTCAAGGACATCGGTGTCCTGCTGAAAATAATTCTTGAGTTTGTTTTCTTCGTCTTTACTCAGGTTTTCATCAAGATATACTACAAGGCCAAAGCTTTTGGACCAGCGTTTGAGTACCGAGTCCACGTTTAAGGTTGCTGTAACAAAAGAGCTTAATATCAGCAGTCCTATACTGACAGACAGAATAGTGAGAAGGTTTATCCATTTTTCATGCCAGATACTTTTAACGGCTGTCTGAAATGCATATACCAGGGTCCTCAACCTATGGTCTCCTTTTCAATGCGGGTGTCGTTTAAAAAGATCACCCTGCGGCCTGTTCCATGAAACACGTCATTGTGATGTGTAGCTATAAGGACGGTAGTGCCTCTTGCGTTTATCTCTCTGAAAAGACTTATAACTGTTTGTGCATTATCCGAATCAAGGTTGCCGGTGGGTTCATCAGCGAGCAAAACCGTTGGTTTCGAGACCATTGCCCTTGCAATGACAACCCTCTGCTGTTCGCCTCCCGACAGGTGCTGGGGATAGACATGTTCCTTATGTTTTATTCCTACTGCTTTTAAAACCTCATTGACGCTTTCTTTTATTTCTTTAGGGTGAAGATCATGAATTCTCAGAGCAAGGGCCACATTGTCAAATACCGTTTTGTTAGACAGCAGCCTGAAGTCCTGAAATACTATCCCGACATTCCTTCTCAGAAAGGGGATTGTGCTCTGCTTTAATTTATTCAGGTCCCAGCCTGCAACGACTATTTGCCCTGCATCCGGAAGTTCTGCGCAATAGATAAGCCTGAGGAGGGTAGTTTTCCCGGCCCCGCTCGGGCCGGTTATATACGTAAGGTCACCTTTCTCAATGTTAAATGTTATGTCATTGAGTACCACATCACTGTCATATGATTTCGAGACGTTTGAAAACTGGATCATTTTTTAAGTGAATTCTTTACTGTTTCAACAATGTTTTCAGCTGTCATGCCGTGAAGTTTAAGCAGTTCGTCGGGAGCACCCGAGCAGCCGAATACATCCTGGGTTCCTATCCTCTTTACCGGGACAGGGTAGTTTTCTGATAAAAACTCGGATACCGCTCCGCCGAGTCCGCCGATTATAGAATGCTCTTCGGCTGTTACTATCAGCTTTGAAGCCTTTGCAGCGGACAGCAGGGTCTCCCCGTCAAGAGGTTTTATTGTCGACATATTTATTACACCTGTATCGATGCCTTCCCCGGAGAGTGTTTTTGCAGCATTTAATGCAATTCCTACCATAATTCCGGACGCAATAATATTGACGTCACTGCCCATACTGAAAACAAACGCTTTCCCCATCTCAAATTTATAATCGTCCGGCATTACATACGGGACTTTTGCCCTTCCCAGCCTTACATAGACGGGCCCTTTATGGTCGGCTACGGTATCGATCACCGACTTTGTTTCCGCGGCGTCAGCCGGGACTATTACTGTCATGTTCGGCAGTGCCCTCATTAATGTGATATCTTCAAGGGCCTGATGTGATGCCCCGTCCTCGCCGACAGTTATTCCACTGTGAGTTGCAACAAGCTTTACATTTGTATTTGAATAACAGACCGTCAACCTTATCTGGTCCCACGCCCTGCCTGTTTCGAAGACAGCAAATGTAGATGCGAAAGGCACCTTCCCGGTCAATGCAAATCCTGCGGCAGTGCCTATCATGTCCTGCTCGGCTATCCCCATATTAAAAAATCTGTCAGGGAATTCCTTTGCGAATTTATTTGTCTTTGTTGATCCCGAAAGATCAGCGTCCAGGGCAACGATGTCAGGACGGCTTTTCCCGAGTTCAAGAAGGGCTTCTCCGTATGCGTCTCTGGTGGCTTTAGGTTTTTTCTCTGCATCAGTCATTGTTGATCTCCTTTACGGCCCTTTCAAATTCATCCTGTGAAGGCGCGGCCCCGTGATATTCTACCTTGTTTTCGAAGAAAGATACACCTTTTCCCTTAGTTGTATTGGCAATGATCACCGTTGGCTTCCCCTTCGTGTTTTCAGCCTCGTCAAGGGCCCTGAGTATTTCTTCCATATCATGTCCGTCAATGCTGATCGCATGCCATCCGAAAGCCTCCCATTTGTCATGGACCGGCTGAATTCCCATTACTTCTTCGACAGGGCCGTCTATCTGAAGCTCATTGTTATCTACAACAGCACAAATATTATCTATGTTATAGTGCGCCGCGGTCATTGCAGCTTCCCATATCTGCCCTTCCTGGATTTCTCCGTCGCCCATAATACAGAAAACCCTGGCCGGGTTATTATCGAGCCTGAGTCCCAGTGCCATTCCGTTGGCAACGGAAAGGCCCTGGCCCAGGGACCCGGTAGATACCTCAATGCCCGGCAGCTTCCTGCAGCAGGGATGCCCCTGCAGGGGGGATTCAATCTTTCTTAATGAATCTATGTCTTCTTTGGGAAAGTAGCCTGCCGCTGCCATTATTGCATATATAAGGGGAGCTGCGTGCCCTTTTGACATGATAAATCTGTCCCTCTCTTCCCATGAGGGATTTGCAGGGTCAAATTTCATCTTTGAAAAATATATTGCGGTTGCAACATCCGCTGCAGACAGCGACCCTCCGGTATGTCCCGAACCTGACAGGGTAAGCATGTGCAGGATTTTAATGCGGATTCTCTTTGAGATGCTTATTAGCTCCCCGACATCTGTTATTTTTCCTTTAACTGTTGTGCTCATTTGAAGGCTCCTTGAATTACCATGTAAGATGGATTTTTGTGATATTCTGTGCTAACTGTTGATTATTGCAATAAAATTATACCTTAAGATTGAAGATAAATCTTTATCAGGATTGATAAACAGTCAATTATAAAATTTCAGGGCTGTTAGAAGCAAGTAATTATACAAATATCTTTCCTTGCTATATAAGTTTTTCCCCCTTTTTGAAAAGGGGCCTGCCTGTCCGGTAGGCAGGGATTCAGGGGGATTACTAATTATTTTCTTTTTTCATTTTCTTCCTTATTTTGAAGGCGCGTCAACTATCATCATATCGTCAATATCTGTTTGAAGAAGGTCGAACCCCGCTTCAATTATATTTCTCTGTCTTTTTTTGTCTCCCGGTTTTCCGAGGGGTTTTCCGGCGGAAGTTTTTACGGACAGGATTCTTGGCGGCCTGGAGAGTGAAGTGATATCTTTTCTGAATGTGACACATACAGTACTGATACCTGATTTTTCGATGTACCTTGATATCAGTCCAACTGACTGGTTGCAGAGACCTCAGGTCGGTGTCAGGAACGCTATGTCAACATCGAGTTCATTGAGGTGTTTCCCGACCTTTTTTGCGTTTTCAATCAATGGTTTTGTGTCATAAATATGGCCCATAAAGCTGAAATGCTCTTCAGACATGGAACTGATCCTGCCCTCTTTGACGTACTCTCTCATCCTGTCTACGGGAAAGACGCAGTTAATATCAGAATTTATAAATTTGTGGTTGTACCATTTGTGGGAAACTTTCAGATCATTATCCTGAATATTATCAGGAATCATCCTGTATGAGCAGTCTCCACCCGGTTCTTTCATGTAAAACGGGATGTCGCTCTTCAGGTGAATGCCGCCGGTAGTTATCAGCGCGAGCCTGCATTTGTGCAGTGGTTTGGCAAGCGGAGTTATGGGGGTGTTTTTAAAAACGGTGAATTCAAAATCCGGACTATGTCGTTTTATTAATGCAGCTGTGATCTTGAGTGTGCTGATCATGTTACAGGAATTATAATTTATTCAGAAAATGATTCCAACCTCTATTTAGACCTGGCATTGAGATAATGTCTGCTGTTTCTGTAAACAGGAGAGAAGGTGTTATATTTCTATATACCACTGAAGATATCGTTTAAATTAATTTCTCTTATCTCTAAATCTCCCCCGGATTTATCCAAAACATTCTTAAGTTTTTCAAATAGTCCAGCTTTTTCAAAGTCATATGCATAGCTCATATCCGGCATTTCCGGAACAGGATAAAGCTCTACCTTTACAACCTTCCCGTTTCTAAGATATTGAATTTCTCTTCCCTGTAAACCTTTTTTAAATTCGCAGAGTATAGCTTGTGAATTTACTTCATTAAACTCAAGGCCCGGCATTCCTTTACTCTTACCTTCAGTAAAATCATACTGGTGAAAGTATTCGCCTTCCTGGAACTTAATATAACCGGGAATCATCGGATTGTTAATATTCAAATAGAATAATCTATCATCAAGGTAACCGGCCTCAATCCTGGTTGCAAGATATTCACCTTTATTATCCTTAAGTTCAAAAACTTCGATATCTGTTTGTTCCTTTTTGCCGGTTGAGAGCTTGTTAAATTTCCCGCTATCCAACAGCATGGAATTAATAAAGGTTCTCCAGTTATCAAAAGTACTGGAATCTGTTTGAACAGGAGTCATAATCTAATTATAGTACAACCGGTAATTATGGGGGCTAAATGCCGCAGAAAAATACGTCATTATTGCCTTTAAATGTTTCGTAATTAGTATTATAAATGTCACGATAAAAAAAGTGAACCTACTCGAAAATTGTCTTATACACCTCGCCCATTGTCAATCTTAACCCCTGCCGGTGAGCATCTTCCCAACGGGTTGTTTTATCGACCCAGCCCTGTTTAGTTGTCCCGGGAGGGATATCGTCCCAGACCGGTTTGCCGGGATAATTTATAATAATATCGCCGCCAACATACTTTTTGTCTGCTTCATTCCACTTTGCCTGTCTTAGCTGCATGGCATTTCTGTATCCGAGCCTCATGAGAGTCATCAATCTGTTTCTGCCGCCGCCGGCAGCCAGGCACTTTGCAGCCGGAAGGAAATGTATACGGACAGGGCCTTCTTTCACGAACTCCGAAAGGTATTTCCCTTCAATTAATTTATTCTTTGTGATCCACGCTATCTTTCCATCCGGACCTTCAAAATCCTTACGCAGGGAATGCATATCAAGTATATCGCTGCCATGCTGGTCAAGATGCTGCCCATAGGGCACCAGCTTCACTTTTTGTCCGTCTGTTGTAAAAAAGAATTCCTTTGATCCGGGAAGGCCGCTCTTTAAAGCCAGGGCGTTGCATAAATTATATTCCGGATATTTTATGTTGCAGTACGTCCCGTGGATTGCCCTTAAAACATAGCCGATCTTCAGCTTTTCTTTAATTGAATTTATTAAGCACATGCTCTTATCAAAGCAGCCTTTCCGCCAGTATGCGGTAAAGGCGCTTCCGCATTCCTTCATAGTTCAGCATCCGGGCTTCTGTTCCGTCATTATCCCGGACCCGGAATGTTTCCCCTTTTAACTTTTTGAGATGGTCTTCTTCTATTATCTCATCATCAGGTACGGTTATCGGGAGGACCTGCACTATTCCTTTCTCCATCAGATCGGGCAGAAACGTTTTTATTTCATCTTCATAGATTCCGATACGGGTCCTGACCCTCTCCACACTGTCACTCATCCGCCTGACTAATTCATTGCCGCATTTATCACAGACCCCTTCAACCGCAGGCATGTCAAAATCGCTGTACGTTGCCAGGCACTCTACGCAGGAACGTCTGTTAAACCGCATAATACCATCAATAAGAAACGACCTGGGCACATCAAGCAGCAGCACAAGGTCAAAGTCTATTTCCCGGGACAGGCGGTCAGCCTGTGCTTTTGTCCTCGGAAACCCTTCAAGCACAAAACCGCGTTCCTGACAATCACTCTGATAAATGCGGTCCATAACGATCGGAACAACTATCTCGTCAGGGAGGAGCGTGCCTTTTTCCGTGGTCTCGACAACTTTTTGTGACAATTCAGAATCAGGGTCGCTGCGCACCTGTTCCCGTAATGCGGCCCCGAGGCCGATATGGACCAGTCCAAGTGCAGTCAGGTCTTTTGTCCTGTTCCCTTTTCCGCTTCCTGTCGGTCCCAGGAGCAGGACCTTTTTGCCTTTTATCGCATGTTTTAACTTTTCTAAGTTTTCCATATCATATTTTCTTTATCCCCCCCTTTTCTAAAGGGGGGGATTAATGAGGAAGTATGTCTATTAAAATGTTCTCTACATCTTTCCAACAATGTCTACCAGATTATCATAATTACTGATCTCAATATCCGCAGAATTATTATCCCTGTACCTGTCATTAATGCCGGTAAATAATATTGCCTTCATTCCAGCCTCTTTTGCACCGACAATATCCGAGTACTCAGAGTCTCCTATATGGGCTGCGTCCTCTGTCCTGCAGTCGATTTTATCCAGTGTGTATTCAAAGATCTGTTTATGGGGCTTGGCGATTTCCGCTTCATCCGAAAACGTCATATGTGAAAAAAATGTAGGAAAATCATAGCCTTCAAGCAGCTGTCTTACAGTATTACCTGAATGCCACCCTGTATTACAGATGACCGCCAGCTTATACATTTTCGTCAGCTCCCCGAGCACCTCTTTTATACCGGGAACCATCGGGGGGCGGTTATCCAGGGCGACCCGGTCAGAATAGAGGGCTATTTTATCCATTTCAGCTGGCGGCAGACTGACACCGGCAAGCTCCAGGATCGTTTTGACCCTCATGCTGCTGTCGGGGGTTTTTCTGTGTTCAATTATGTAGTCCTGAAATACCTTGCCCTCCCGGGAAAAAAGCTCGTTCATCTCCTCTTCACGGGTTGGAAACCCGTTATCATTAAGGGCCCGGAGAAAAAAATCTTTCCTCTTTTTACCCCTGCTCACATCGTCATCGAGCAGTGTATCCCAGCAGTCAAAGGTTATCGCTTTTACCATTTGCAATCTCCTCTCTTTTTAATAGAATCTTACAACATTATTGGATTATTGTTTCATATATCCGGCTGGCACGAAAGCTCAAGCCCCGGGAAAAGAAACAGGCTGAAAAGTTTGAAATAGTCTTTGAAGAAAATTATAGTCTAATGGATTAGACAGAGACTAAAAACAGGCGGAGACCCAACTGTCAACGCCGTATTGCATCGACGTTCATATTAGAGTCAAAGATCTTATACTGTGATCCACCCATGGTTTTGGCTTGATACATAGCAGTATCAGCATCACGAAGAAGTTCATCGGCTGTGCTGTAACCATCTGTACTCAGGGCAATTCCAATACTAGCTGTTGCAGTTATTTCATGTCCTCCAAGATTTATGGGTAATGACAGTTCTTTCTGGATCCTGTCAGCTATGATTGTTGCGGCACTTTCATCATTAATGTCATCAAGAAGTATTGCAAATTCGTCTCCCCCTAAACGAGCGGCCGTGTCAGTGGCCCGTGTACATTTCTCCAGTTTTCGGGCAACCTCCATGATATGCTGTTCCCTTCTTTCGTGACCAAGGGTGTCGTTAATGACTTTAAAGCGGTCAAGGTCTACAAAAAATACAGCAAATTTGTAATTTTCATGTTGTGCCGGACGCGTGAATATACGCTGCAGACGTTTTATAAACAATGCCCGGTTTGGAAGATTGGTTAAAGAATCATATAAGGCCTGATGATGCAGTTGATTATTCAGCTCAACAATACGTTTACCGGCTCGAAGACGCGATTCCAATTCACTTGAATTGAATGGTTTAATGACATAGTCGTCAGCACCGGCTTCAAAGCCGTTAACTATATCTTCTTTTAGCCCTTTAGCTGTAAGTAAAAGAATATAGGTATAACGTTCTTTTTTCTGTTTTCTTATTTCCCGGCATACCTCTATTCCATCCATCTCAGGCATCATCCAGTCAAGAATAGCTATTTGAGGAGAACCTTTTGTCTGGAGCTCATCCAGTGCTGCTTTTCCGTCAGCGGTAACAACTACTTCGTAATTCCACTTGTGCAGCTGTGCTTCAATTAAACGGCGGGATACGGGATCGTCTTCTGCAATTAATATTCTCATATGATTTACTCTTAAAGGCTAGAGGATCATTAACATTACCTTAGCCTGATACATTAGATTCATTTCCGGGCACCTGTGAAGATGCATCCTGTTTCGAAATATGCCCTGCATTAGAATTTATATTGAAACGTGTAACTATTTCATAGAGTTCAGATGCAAGCTTGGCGAGGTCAGTTGTAGCATCGCTGATCTGGGAAAAGGTCTGTTGTGATGTCTTACTGCCCATTGAAATGTTTTCCATTGTAGATGATACCTGTTCTACTGCTGATGACTGTTCTTCTGTAGCAGTGGCGATCATTTGGACCATACTAAAGCACTCATCGGATGTTGCTGCTATTCCTTCCAGTGATTCCTTCGCTTTCTCGGACAGCTTAACCCCTTCTTCAACCTGTGCCTTGCCGTCTTCAATGCTTTTCACTGATATTTCTATATCATTTTGAATTTTCTCTATCATGTCCGATATTTCCCCGGTGGAGTTGCTGGTCCTCTCAGCAAGCTTTTTGACTTCATCAGCAACAACAGCAAACCCTCTTCCCTGTTCACCTGCCCTTGCTGCTTCAATAGCGGCATTGAGAGCGAGAAGGTTCGTTTGATCTGCTATGTCTTTTATCACTCCTATTATTTCTTCTATCTGCTTGCTGCTTTCACCAAGCCCGTATATTGTCTCTGCTGAAATCTCAACTGTTTTTGATATGTTGGATATACTCTCCACTGATTCTTCTACAATTCTTTTCCCTTCTGATGCAATCCTGGATGCCTCCTTTGTTGCATCTGACGCCGCGGAAGAGTTCCTTGCGACATCCACGATAGTCTGTGCCATCTCGTTCATTGTCGTAGCTGAGTGCTCTATCTGCTCTGCCTGATCATTTGCACCCCTTCTTAATTCTTCTGTAGTAGCTGATAACTCTTCTGATGAACTGGCAAGGGTGTCGGAATCTTCTGCAATGCTGCTTATAATGTGATGGATTTTTTCGATAAAACCATTAAACCGGGTTGCAAGCATTCCGAGTTCATCCTGACTGTCCGAATTCAGACGCCTGGTAAGGTCGCCGTCACCCCGGGAAATATAAGTGAGCATCCTGATATTCTCATTAACCCTTGTGATAATATTTCTGGATAATGTCACTGCTGAAAAGATAGCAATTAAGAATCCAAGCCCTGTGATGCTTGACAGGTAAATAATAGTCTCTCTGTTAGCACTGGATATTTCTTTGTTTGCCTGCTCTATAGTACTCAAATTAATTTCTTTAACTTGAAGCATTTTATCCAGGTTCTGCTGAGTATTTCTTACATTCAAATATCCGGTAAGCCCAATGACTCCCATAAATACAATCATGAGTGAAAATCCTATGCCAATCTTACGATTGATACTGAGATTCTTGAACCACTTCATTTATATCTCCTTCTTGTGAATCCGACACAAAGGGCAATAGACCCAATGAGATCTTTGTTGTAATTAATGTGCTATATAATATATCGGTATAGATGTACAACTTCTTAAAGGGGGATAACCCCCTCTATGTATATAGGGGAATCCCTTATCAATGTTTTTGATAATCTTCCAGAGTAGGGGCAGGCCATGCAATCTGGGCACCCGCAAGGGATGCCCCACCGTATGCGGGACAGCCTGTAAGATTTAACAGGTACAAATAACCGGGGAA
>SDBV01007070.1_pt1 | contig 15410 bp, 8 predicted proteins | sample 2277081 | NCBI WGS metagenome assembly SDBV01 (sample SAMN10402039, study PRJNA504765) | marine sediment metagenome | isolation source: marine sediment core GS10_PC15, 223 cmbsf | place: Arctic Ocean: Southern Knipovich Ridge | collected 2010
CGTGTCGATCAACGACTCGTCATAGCGCCAACTGCTCCCCGTTCCCCGCCGAAGCCCCTCACCCACTTCTGATCACTCATTCCGCGCGCCCACCCAAAAGACGGGTTGGGCGAATACTTACCCTGCCCATGGTCGGCAGCGCGGCCTGTTTTCTCCCGAAAATCCGGTAGATTAGTCGCCGTCGGAGTCAAAACTCTACGGCTTGACCTTACTGGCCAAAGGCTCCCATTCGGGAAGAAACAACCGTGTGCGAGGTCTTCACAGTTGGCCCTGCTGTTGACTGTCCGCCACGCGGCGAGGAAATCTACGCTCGACTCAGCAAGCTGAGCGGGCCGCGCGGCGAAGCCAGTCACCGACTCGGCGGGCCACCCAGGGCTTGCAGTTGTTAGCGGATCTGCTGCCGCGTTTCGGCGCTGAGCACTTCCTCTGCGGTGGCGGTACGCCATAATCTGACGGTCTTGTCCTGACTCGACGATGCAAGGATCGTGCCGTCGTGCGAGTGCGAGAAGGCCAGCCCGGAAACCGGGCCGTTGTGGCCCTTGAGCGTGGCAACGTCCTGCCCGCTCTCGACGCTCCACAGCTTGATCGTGTGGTCCACGCTTCCGGTGGCCAACGTCTTGCCGTCGGGCGAGAAGCAGATGGCCATCACCTGGGCCTTGTGACCTTCGAAAGAGATCAACTCGCGCTGCGTGCGGACGTCCCACAATCTGACCGTGTGGTCCGCTCCGCCGGTGGCCAACGTCTCGCCATCGGGCGAAAACGCCACGTCAAAACCGGCGGCCGGTTGGAAGGTAGCCAGCAGCTCGCCTGTGGCCGCGTCCCACAGATTCACGGCGCGACCGCCGCGCCCATGGACGCTGGCCAGCGTCTTGCCGTCGGGCGCGAACCGCACTTTCTGGATCCATCCACTTCCGTCGGCCTTCGCGAGGGTCTGCTTCGAGAAGATAAACCGCCGGCCGGCAATGTCCCATATCCTCAGCCGCCCGTCGTTGTCCCCAATCACCAGTCTCGTCCCGTCCGGCGAGAAGGCCGCTGCCCGGACCCCCGTAGTAATCTCAGGAAGGTTGAACTCCTGCTGCCGGCCGCCAAGGCTGGAGAGTTTCACCTCGCCCGGCGTTCCGATATCCCTACCCCGTTGCTGGCTCACTCGCCACACACCATCACAGCTTGCCAGCCACTGCCCCGACGGTGAAAAAGCGACCGTAAAGACCTGGTACGCGTGCCTTTTCGAGGCTTCTTTGGTCCGCAGGGTTCCCACGTCGCACAGTCTCACGGTGCCGTCGAAACAGCCCGTGGCCAGCGTGCGATCGTCGGGCGAGAAGGCCACCGTGTAGACCCAATCGTGATCTTCGGCCAGGACGTCGCGGTCTTCCGCTGCCGTCGGCCCCCAGAGCTTGACGGTCCCGTCGGCGCTGCCGGAGACAAGCGTCTTTCCGTCGGGCGAAAAGGCTACGGATCTGACGCGGTCGGTGTGTCCCCTGAGCGTGGCAAACGCCTCGCCGTCGCTCGGCCGGTGATCGCCGGCAGGCCAGAGTTTGACGGTCCCGTCGCCGCTGGCGGAAGCGAGGATCTGACCGTCGGGCGGGGAAAATGCCAGCCAGTTCACGTTCCCCTGGTGGCCCTTGAACGTCTTCAACAGTTGTCTGCTCGCGGCGTCCCACAGCTTGATCTCCGTATCCCAACTTCCCGTGGCCAACACCTTCCCGTCCGGCGATAAGGCTACCGCGGTGGCGGTCGAAGTGTGCGGGTCTTCGAGGGGCTCCAATTCCCGCAGCGCAACCATGTCCCAGAGTCTTACGGGAAGCGAGCCGCTAATGCCGGCCAGCAGCGCTGCGTCCCGCGAAAATGTGAGCTGTCCCGCCAAATCTGGAAACGCAGCCAGTTGCTTGCGCGACGCCAAATCCCACAGCCGAACCCCGTCCCATGATCCGGAGGCCAGCGCCGTCCCATCGGGAGAAAACGCCAGGCCATAGATCGGACCCTCACGTTCGAACGTGCCGGTTTTGCTGCGCGTATTGACGTCCCAAAGCGTGACCAGGCCGTCGTTGGTTCCCACCGCCAAGGTCTCTCCGTCGGCATTGAAGGCCAGACGGATGACAGAGCTGGCGTGTGGGAGGGTCGCGATCTCTCTCCGGTCGGCCATGTTAAACAGCTTGACTTCGCCGTTGCCGACCCCCGCCACGAGGAGGCCGTCCGCCGACAGCGCAACGTCGGAGACTTTGCCCGCGTCGGGCCGAAACGTGTGCAGGGCGTCGCCTTCCCGGCAGAGCCGCCAGAGGTAACGCCACTCGAAACGATCTTGGCAAGCCCCGCGGTGTCGCTCGAGCAGCTTCAGCGCCCTGCCGACGCTTCCCTGCTCATAAAGCTCCTGCACGGAGTTCATGTCGGAGACGTAAAGCAGCCGCCGATTACGCTCGGCCGCTTCCACCGCCCGTTGGCGGGCCTCGGTTTCTTTGGCCCCGGCTTGCTCGGCGCCGGCCTGGGCCGTTCGGGCCAGAGAGGCGTTGGTCTCGGCACGTGTGTGCGCCGTCCGGGCGGCATCTCGCGCCTGCGCGGCCATGCCATACAGCGTCCAGGCGGCAATGGAGGACGCTGCCAACAACAGCACAAACCCGGCCGCTACCGCCGCGGGAACCTTGTAGCGACGCAGCGTCTTGCGCAACACGTACAGCACACTGTCGCGCTTGGCGTCGATCGGCTCGCCCGCTAAGTAGCGATGGACGTCGCGGCCCAGTGCACCCGCGGTGTCGTAGCGGCGCTGCTTCTCCTTGGCCAGGGCCTTCAGCACAATCGTCTCCACCTCGTCGTTGATCCGGCGGCGGATGCTGCTGGGGCGGCGGGGCTCGACCTCCACGATGTTCCGCAACACGTCGGCCATCTGGCCGCTCACATCGTAAGGGTGCTCGCCGGTGAGCAACTCGTAAAGAACTACGCCCAGGCCGTAGACGTCGCTGCGCATGTCGACCTCATCCGGCCGGCCGGCGGCCTGCTCGGGACTCATGTACGGCACCGTGCCGATGATCTGTCCGGTCTGGGAGACCAGCATCGACTCGGCCTCGCCGGTGGCCTCCGCCCCGCCGATCTTGGCCAGGCCGAAATCCAGCACGTGCGGCTCGCCGTGCGTATCCACCAGGATGTTCGAGGGCTTCAGATCGCGATGGATCACGCCCCGCTGATGGGCGTAGTCTACCGCCTCGCAGACCTGCCCGAAGAGCCGAAGCGTTTCCTCGATGGAGAGCTTTCGCTTTTCGACGTATTGGGCCAGCGACTCGCCGCGGATGTACTCCATGGCGTAATAGAACCGGCCCTGGGAGACGCCGCTGTCGAAGATCGGCACGATATGAGGATGCCGCAGGCTGCCGACCAGCTCGATCTCTCGCTCAAACCGCCGCTTGCTGGCGGCCCCGGCGAAGGGGCCTTCCAGCAGGACCTTCAGGGCCACCTTCCGCTTGGTCGATTGCTGAATCGCCTGATAGACCACCCCCTGTCCGCCGCGTTTGAGCTCCTTGAGGATCTTATAGCCGGCCAACGCTTCAGGCGGGGGCAGCGGTGCATCGGCGTCGCGGAGCGTCTCGGTGGCCCGTGGTCCCAAAGGGGTTGGCAGGTGGGCTTGCCTCGCCAGCAGCGCCTCGATCTCTTCGCGCAGGGACGGGTCGTCGGTGCACACGCTATCGAGAAAGGCCGCCCGCTTTTCCGGCTCCAGCGCCAGCGCGGCCTGCGACAGTTCGACCGTCCGCCGGGCCCGATCAGTCGGCATCCCAATCGTCCTCCCCCTTAGGGATCTCGCAAGGCAGTCAAATCTTCCCGACGTTCCGGTCCCACAAAGCACGATCCTGGCCGAGAACCCGACCGCTTCCGCCACCTCGGCCTGACGCACCGAACCCGATTTTACGCCTCCCTCATTCTATCTGAATCCAGCAGACAGGCAAAGGGTACAGCGACGGACTGTTAGTATCCGGGGGCAGATCGCCTATCCCATCCCATTGGCAGGCGGTTCCGTTGCCGGCCGGGACGCCCATGTCGGTTGAGACGTTCCGGCTGGTCCACTCTCTTGCCCGCAGCGAATCCCTTCAGTGGACAACCTGACCCGGAGCAGGCCTCCGCGACCGCCAGTCACGGCTTAACACGGTCGATCTCAGTCGGATGTCCCACTGGAAAACGTCCCAGTGGAGAACTGCAGTGTTGCCGGTGCCCCGTCGGGGGCAGGTACCTCTTTGAGCTTCAGTTCCATGGTGCCTAACTCGAGCGGTTGGTCGCTGCGCAGGCCGGGCATCTCGGGAACCGTCACTTCGCGCGATGCGGCAAAGGAACGCACGTGCGTCGAAGGGCGCTGCGAGGGAATGGGTACGGCTACTGTAGTTGATACACGACGGGGAGGCACGTCGTCGAAACGAAACGAGCCGTCGGCGCCCATCCCGCAACGATATCGCACACCGCCACGTGGTAAATACAATTTGGCCGTGGTTGTTTAGCTCGCCGTACTGGAGTTAGGTGACGATCGAGCCGAAGAGTGGGTCGCCTGGGATCAAAACGCGATCAGCGACGGGATCGGGGTCCACCTCACCAGGCGGGTCGACTGAACCAGGAACTGGCTCAAGAAGCTTGATTCAACCGCACTCGCTCTCCCACCTTTTGTGCGTCCCTCATTGCTTGGGAACCAGAAGGAAGGCTCCTCGCGAACTTCCAAAATTGAAGTTGTTGCCGCGGCCGGCGATGTAGCCGGCGTTGTTGATCTCAAAGGCGAATTGAATCTGGCTCCTGGCCGCCGAGGGCCTCGACCGTGCCTACGTGTCGTCGCACCTCGCTTCTTGCAGACGCAGGCGGCCCTGCCGGCGGCTCAGACGTCACCCGGATCATCGTGTACGGATCAGCGCTTCTTCTCGGGCGGCCTTGCGAGCCTGTGGTTGAGTTCTTCTTCACTGTCGCCGGGGCGGAAGATGAATTGGCCGCCTTTGCGACCACCGTCGCCAAACACGATGCGGCCGTCCGCCACGCGCGGTACGCTATTGATGAAACTGTGCCCTACGATCTGCGCGCCGCGGCCGCCGGGTGGCACCTTGCTGGGCAACTTGACGAGGCGTTTCTTCCACGGCACCTCGCCCGTCGGCGGGTCCAGCGCCGCCACAATCACACCGCCCGGCAATTCCACGTGCCCGCCCGCCGATGCAATTACGCCCCGCGGTTCACTATCGCTGAAGCAAACACCATAAACGGGCCAAGAGCTTTCGAGTTGTCCGTTGACGCAGACGTATCGTTCGCAGCGGGCGAGCAGGTACTTCCACTGAAGCGATCCGCCGTTGGTTCCTGTTGGGCAGGGCCGGCGGTTGTGCGTCTCTGCTGGCGCTTGTTTCGGCCCTTCGTTTTCAGGGGAATCGAGCGCAGCCGGGTCGCACTCCGCGATCAGACCCATGATCGTGGGAGATGGCTTGATGAAGCGCCACCAAAACACCGCGGCGGCGTGCATCCCGCACTAGGGCACTTGGTTTCGGAAACTTGTTGCGAATGAGTCAAGTTCTGCAAATGGGTCTCACCACAGCCGGGGGGCAACGCCCCGCGGGTGAAGTAAAGCGAGGGAATCCATTTGGGACGCGTCTTCCCGAGCATCCCCGCGACTCGTTGAGTCCCGGCTACCAGACGTTTCTCTTGCAGCATGACTCGTCGGTCTGAGGCCAAGCCTCGTTAGTACCAGACGTCACTGTGTCGCCCCACCACGCCGCTTCGGCTGGCGGATCTCGGCGCGAGCTTCTTGGCACTTTTTGGTGAACGGTCTGAAGAATCGCCCCACTTCGGACCGGAGCGCCGCGTGAAGGTTACCCGACTCCAGCGCCTGCCGTGGAACTACGCGTATCTGCTTCGAATCTTGCCAGACTTCGACCATCCGGGAACGGGAAGCACGGCACTCAATCTGTGCGGAAACCACGATCTTGACACGGCCGTCGACGTTGTCTGCCTTAAGCTGAATATGCATAACGGCCGCATTGCTTTTAGTAACCTTCAGCCCAATTTGGTTTGCGGCCTCCTCGGCTTTTCGTTTCACCATCAGATTGAGTTTACTCTGAGGATCAGAGTCGAAAGACTCCAAGTGGCAGGAGAATTCCGTGAGGCCCGCCAATAGCAGCTTCGAGAGAGCCGCTGTTGCTTCGGCCGCCTTTTTGGCCGCCGGCCGCTCGTGGCGTTGGTTGGGTCTGGGCCGCGGTTTTTGAGCTTCTCTTGCCGTCTTGGAAGACGGTCGGCTTCTGACTGCACCACCTTTTTCTGCCGCACCGGCGGACGCGGCGTCAGCGGTTCTCCGGACAGATCCAGGTTTCTCGACGCGGCCTTCCTGGCGCTGCGCTGCGTGCGGGGGCGCCGGGCTCGCCGGGGCCTGAGGCAACTCCGCGGGAGAGACCGGAACTTGTTCCGGCGCAGGCGGTGCCGGCACCGAGGGTTCTTCCATGCGGGGCCCGGCGGGATCAGCATCCGTCGACGACCGGGCATGCAGCAAGGCTATGATCAATACGACCACCAGCAGCGCGGTAATCCCGATCCAGAACCATAGCGAACCCACCAGGATTGACACAACGTTTCTGGGCTGCGGCTTCTCGCCAACTCTCCCGGACAGCGCCCCGGGGCGGCCGATCGGCGCCGCCAAGGGTCCCCCTTCGGCCGGCGGTCCGGTCGGGCCGTTCTCGGGAAGTGCCGCCATCAAGCCGTTCTGCAACTCGGGCAACTCTGGGAGTTCCTCCAGCAGCTCCGCCATGCCGGTGCCCTGGGAATCCCCTTGTCTCGAGCTGCTCGACGACGTCGAGGGCGGATCGAGCTGCGGCGTGGACGACGACGCATCGCCTTTCGGCTGCGACTGCTTGCTGTCCGTCGGGGCGACGCCGGGGCTCGTCCCACTCAGCTCCGCCGACGGTTCCTCGTCGTCCAACGGCGCAAAGTCGAGATCTGTTTCCTCATAAGCAGCCAACCTGCTTCGCGTTGCCGCGTGACGCGACGAACCGGTCGGGGAGGCCCCCTGCGCGGGCAGCGATGAATGCGGTCCGCGACTGCCGTCTTCCGTTTCCTCGTCCAGCCACCGGCCGAGTACCGCAGCGACCTCCGTCGCCGTTTGATAGCGAAGCCCCGGCCGCTTAGCGGTCATCCTGTCGATGATCGCCACCAAACGAGAGGGCACGTCGGGGCGCTGATCCTTGATTGGCGCGGGCAATTTCTTTTGGTGAGCATGCAACCGCTCGGCCGCCGTTCCCTGCGGGAAAGGTGGATGACCGACCAGGAGGAAATAGAATGTATGGCCTAGACTGTAAATGTCTGCCCGGGCATCGACGTCATGGCTGTTCCGCGCCTGCTCCGGTGCCATGTAGTCGGCAGTTCCCAGCACGGTCCTCTGGTGCAGACCGCTCAGCGAGGGGTCCTTGTCATCATCGAAGAACTTCGCCAGGCCCAAGTCGAGGACCTTGACGACGCCTTCAGTATCCACGAGCAGGTTCGCCGGTTTGACGTCACGATGCACCAGGCCACGTGCGTGAGCGTGGGCCAGCCCCTGGGCGGACTGGCGAATAAGATCGGCCGCCTCGCAATACTCCAGGACCCCTTGCTTCTCGACCATTTTCCGAAAGTCTTGCCCTGCGACGTACTCCATCACCAAAAAATGGATTTCCTTCTCGTCGACAAGCGCCTTGTTGACATCGTAGGCCCTGACGATGTTCGGGTGATCCAGCGCCGCCACGGCTTGTGCTTCACGGTGGAAACGGTCCAGGAACGACGGCTCCTTGCTCAAGTACTCCGTGGGCAACACCTTGATCGCACAACGGCGACGCATCACCCGATGCTCGGCCAGGTACACCGCTGCCATGCCACCCCTGCCGAGCGGCTCGAGAATGCAGTACGAGCCTAGAAGAAAGCCCTTGTTCTTGCCGCACAGTAGCTCGTCCACCTGCCACCGGGTCAACACTTTCCGACCCACAAGCTCATCGGCAATCTTCAGCGAGCTGTCGAACCCCGTGCCCGGCTCCGAGAACTCCTCCAGCAACCGGTCCATCTGGGATCCGGGTATAACACCGCTGCGTTGAACGGTATCCAGGAACGATTCAATGGCGGGCTCGGATCGCATGTTAACCCAACTCGGTTCCACGGGCGGACGTCCCTACCCCAACTGTTGATTCTAACCAATTTCTGGAGGATTTGCCTAACTGATTCCCAGGATTCACCCCGTCGTTAGAGGGGTAGATTTACACCACCGATCCGTATTGAGGATCGCCCATACGCTGCTCAGCGGCCAGAAATCGGTACAGACAGCGGAGTTTTGCGGAGGGCAGCTACCGATAAAACTCCAGTATCTACACTTGCCCCCCCCTCAAAAGATGGTATCCAATTGGTGCAGAACCTGTGCTTTTGACGCGGCCGGCGCCACAGATGGTCGGGCTGAATCGGCATCTTCCACTCCGGGAGCGGCACGAACGCGTGGTGGCTCACGTCTGACTCCCAATCGTCGTTTACCGCTGAGGCTTGCCGGGCACGACACTCGTCTGATGTTCTTTCATCAGCCTCAGCAGTTCCTGAACCACTTCCGGGTGCTTGTCGGCCAGGTTGTGTTTCTCCGACGGGTCGTGCTCGACGTTGAACAACAGCGGCGGGTCATGTTCTTCGATGGGCCACTCGCCTTGTGCACTCCGCCACGAGCCGTTTAGCAGCCGCCGGCACGGCGGCTAGCGGTCGGTGTTGCTCTGGACGTTCTGGCCGACGTGCCGTCGGCCGCTAAACACTGCGCATAAACTTGCCACACACAATTCGGCCAAGGACTGGAAAGGCCGAGACCGTTGGCCTACAATGCGGAAGGCATCCACACTCCAACGGAGGAACGCAAGCCATGAATAGTCGACGCTTCGCTCTCCTTGTAGTGCTCCTGCTCGGCGGAGCGGGTCCCCTTTCAGCGGAGGACCACAACACCGATTGGCTGAAGGACGCGCGCTACGGCGTCTTCATGCATTTTCTGCCCCACGACGCCGAAAGCTTCGCCCGAGTCGACCAGTTCGACGTGGAGAACCTGGCCCGGCAACTGGAAACCGTCGGGGCAAAATACCTCGTGCTCACCCTGGGCCAGAACTCGGGTTACTACAATTCGCCAAACGCCGCGTACGACAAATACACGGGTTACGCGCCGGGCGAGCGGTGCGCGAAACGCGATCTGCCACTCGATCTCTATCGGGCATTGCACCCGAGAGGTATCCGTTTGATGCTTTATCTGCCGTGCCAGGTGCCCAATCGAGACCCCCGCGCCCAGAAGGCCTTCGGATTGCCCCAGGGAAAGAAAGACCAGCCGCTGGACCTCGAGTTTGCCCACAAGTGGGCGGAGGTCATCCGGCATTGGTCGCAGCGTTACGCAGACAAGATGGCCGGATGGTGGTTCGACGGAGCGTATGCCCATATCCGTTTCAACGAAGCAATCGCCCGCGTGTATGCCCGGGCCGTCAAACGAGGCAATCCCCGGGCCATCGTGAGTTTCAATCCGGGCATCAGGTTGATCCGCTATACTCAGGCGGAAGACTACACGGCCGGCGAATTGAACGAGCCGTTCGGCGTGGTTCCTTCCTCGCGCTGGGTGAAGGGTTCGCAGTGGCATGCCTTGACCTTCATGGGCGCCCGCTGGTCGTCTCGAGATACACGTTATCCGACCGAGCAATGGGTGCAATGGGTCCGCAAGGTCGTCGCCAAGCAAGGCGTGGTCACGCTCGACGTGGGGCCCAACTGGAACCCTCAGTCCGGGCCGATCGGCTCGCTGTCCGAATTGCAAATCACGCAACTCAAAGCGATCAGGGCCGCGCTGATCTCCACCAGCGGCGAGGTCCGCAACGCCCACGCCGGCATGATGGCCGACTCACCGGTGAAGTTCCCGAAACAAGGCGCACTGCCTGCGAAGTACCCACCCGATCGGCCGTCGACGAACCGCAAAAGGCCGGAAGAAGGTTACTACATCTTCGGCACGCCCCAGCGTTCGCTGGCCCAGATCGCCAAGATTCAGTCGGAGATGCCCGTCGGACAGTTTTCCGCTCCGCCGCAAGACTGGACGCATCTCGAACGAACGCGTCGCATCTTGACCGAAGGCGGCCGACTGCATCTGCTGGCCATCGGCGACAGTATCGTGAGCGACACCATGCGCTCCGGATGGGTGGCGAAGCTGCAGCAGGCCTACCCCAAGGCAAAGATTCGAGCCACCGTCTACGTACGCGGCGGCGGAGGCTGCCAGCACTACAAAGAGGAAGGTCGCGTCGCCAAACACGTCGTCCCGCGCAAGCCCGACCTGGTTCTCATCGGCGGCATCAGCCAGAGGGACATCGAAAGCATCCGCGAGGTCATCCGGCAGTTGCGTGCCGCCTTGCCGGAGGTCGAAATCCTGCTGGCCACCGGCGCCTTTGGCACGGCCGACCCCCGCGACCCGGAGGCGCTGGCCAAGGCCCGGCACTCGGGCACGGGAGCCTATGGCAAGTCGCTCAAGAAGCTGGCCGCCCAGCAGCGCTGCGCCTACCTCGACATGACCGGCCCATGGGCCCAGTACATCCGCTCGGCGAAGGTGCATCCCCACCTGTTCTATCGCGATGTGGTTCATGCCAACGAGCAAGGCGAGCAGATCCTCTCGAAGATCCTGATGGCGTTCTGGAAGCCGGGGACCGATCGACGTAAGGGAAACTGAGACCGCTGCCCCGCCGGGCGAGGAAAAGGCGGCCTGTCGGGAGCATCGAGGTCTGCCGGGCAAGTTCGGCAGGGCTTGTCTGCTTGGTTTTTACCAGAACGCCGGGTCCCGAGTCCGATTCCGCCGGACGCCACAACCGGCCGATAGGTCGTGCCGCCGCTGCATCCGCGCCGATGCCGCCTTGGCCGTTGTTTCAAATCGGACTTTCAATACTCGGGAAACACTGCGTGCGGAGGTTTTGCGTTACGCACTTTGGCGTCTTCTCCGGCGGCCGGGGCATAGAACATCGCCGGTCCGGTAATGCCGCCGGTTCCCAGCTCGTTAAGCGTTGTGTTGCCGACACAAATGACTACGGTGTTCCGACCACCGGGGCGGACCGCGTGGGTGGCGTCCATCTCGAACGGAGTGAAACTCGCCTTGGGGCTGATGCCGAGCACCTGCCCGTTCACCCAAACCTTGGCCAACTCGTCGATCCCTCCGATCCAAAGGAAGATTCGCTTGCCGCGGAATGCCTGGGGAATCTCGACCGTTTGTCGATACCACGCCAGCCCTTTGTAGTAGCGCAACCCCTGGCTGGACCAGGAGAGCGTCGACGTCTTGATCGATTGCCAGTTGCCGCCGGTGGTTTCCGGCCGCCACCAGCCGACGGCTTCGCCAACCTTCTCCGGATCGATTTGAAATTGCCACGTATCTTCCAGCCGGGCAGCGAGCCGGTTGCCGCCGGTGGTTCGCTGGTGACCATCCAGCGTGGCTTTGCCGAAGAAGCGGCGGAGGTAACTTTCGGCCGCCCGGCCGATCAGCGGGGGATCGTTTGCCAGCAGCTCTTCGCGAATCGCTCCCATCCGGTCCAGTGCTTTCTGGGAGGTGGCAAAGTCGTGCGCGGCCCGGCTCCGGAGCATCGCCACAAACGCGTCGAGGTAGTCCAGCGATCGCGTGTACATCCAAACCCGCCGGGCATACGGCCGCTGGGGAGCAAGGCGGGTCGCCCGAGCAAGCGCGGCGCGGGCTTTGTTGCGAACGGCCGGACTGTAAATGTGCGGCATGTCCCAGGAGGAACCGGTGTGATAGTCGGCCGCGGTCACGGCCTGCGACATGATTTCGACGTACGCTCGCATGGGTGCCGCCGCGGGACCGAAGAACTTCTCGTAAAAGTCGCTCAACAGCCGGTCGACATCGGCCGTATGGTCCCACATCAGCTTGCAGGCGATGTACCGCGAAGGGGCGCTGGCGGCCCAGTCATACGGAGATTCGACTCGCCAGCCGGCAACGCCCAATTCCTTGCCGAGAGGGATCTCACGACTTACCCGATCGATCATGAAGAACGGCAGCCCCGGATCGGCCAGGTTGAACCAGTATCCGCGATAGTAGACTTCCGGAACCAGCTTGCCCCATTCTCGAATGATCTGCTTTTCGTAGCTTTTCTCCGGACAGACCGGGTTGGACGTGCCGTGCAGCCGGCAAAGCGTGATCAGTGCGACCGCCGGAACCAGACGCGGATCGGGCTTCACCTTCACGGGCGGCCGGTTGTAAACCGAGTAGGCGTAGAATCCGAGACGCTTGTCGGGGAACTCGTCTTGGATACCGTCCAGGACGCGGTTGAAAAACCAGATGTACCGATCGGTCATTGAAGGGAAGTGCCCGAACGGGTCGTAGTCGCCTCCGTCCAAAGCCCGGCAGTTTTCGCACTCGCAAAACCCGCGCCCGTCGTTAGCGCCGATACCCATCATTTCGGCTTCAGGACGCGACCGAAAGTACTGCTTGGTCGCGCCCACGGCGATCTCGAGCACTTGGGGATTGGAAACACACAGTTGCCGCGGCTTTCGCTGGCCGTCGATCAGGGAGAAGTACTCCGGATGCTCCCGAAAAAGCTGCCCGCTTCCCCCGTGCCCGAACCCCGGCACACCGTGCGAGGCGGGGAAATAGGGCCCGCCCAGCCGCACGCGGCGCTCCCACTCGGGGGCCCGAACGCCCTGCAATTGCCGCGCAGGAAACGACGGTTTCTGGATCGTGCGTTGCTGCCGGATTCTCACGGTTTTCGTTTGCGGCGTGACCAGCCCCAACTCGCCCGGCATGAACCAACGCACGCCGATCTGTTCCAACAGCTCGTAAACGCCGTTGAGTGTTCCGGACGGTGAAAGCCCGCGGATCGACACGCGATCCGGTTCGACGGCCAGGACGAACGAGCCCGGATCATCGCTCTGCTTCCTGATCTCCGCGTCCAGAGTCGGATCGGCAGCAGACCCAATCAAGATCGCAACCCGATCGTTCAACGCCGTTCCCCGTGGGATGATTTCCAGCGAAGCGCCCGAGATCTTGCGAACGTGCTGCTGAAATTCTTCCGCCGCCAATCGCTCTTCCGCCGCGGGCCGTGGTGCTTCTCGTTTCCTTCTGCCGCGCTTCGGCTGCGCTTCGTATTGAAATGCATCTTCGGCAAGTACCAGCACGGCACGAGGCCGTCCATTGTCGACCAGCGTAACGGTGTTCGCTCGGGCATCGGCCGCCAGGAGAAGAGTGCATTGCCAGCAAAGCAGTGCCACGGTACATGAGGCCGCAAAGCAACTACGGACAGCCCGCAACCTCCCAAGGCCGAATCGTGTTGACGAATTCATGTTCATGTCCTCCGTTGTTACCTGGGTCACTTCAAGGGCCATTCGTTTCATGCCGCTCAAGGGGGATCACCAACGGCAGTGACAACTCAGTTCTTCCGCATCGCCGCCTCGCTCGGTGATCGTCGCGCGGATCGCCAGCAGCGTCACGTGGGTGGGCCGCGTGCCGCGTATCTCGGCGATCCGCAACGCGATCCAGTCGTCAGCCATACTGACGGCGTAGACAAGCTGCGTATCGCCGTCGCCAAAGGAAACGGTTACCTGACGCCCGTCTCGCAATACTTCGTGCGATTTCGTTTTGGTGAGGTGGGCCGACATACGTCGGGGGGACGAGTGAGGTCCGGACCAATACCACAATATCCGAGACTGTTCGGTAGGCACGCTGGCCTAAGTCAATGCCCCAGCGTGGTTTATATTTTCAAGAGCGGGAGACGGGATTCGAACCCGCGACGTCCAGCTTGGGAAAACACCGACGCAAACCAGCCTTTTTAGCTCAAAACCGATGCTATGAAACGGGTTAGAGTGAATTCAACGTGCTCGACAAGACCGTGCAAAGTGTGACAAAACATAGCAAGTTAACGTGGTATTTGGGGGATTTCGTGGTATACCACAAAACGCGTTGTACCACGAAACTGACTGTCATCTCTGGATGACGCTCCGGAGCCCACCGCATCTGGGGATCTGTAATCGATCCCGATAACATCGTTGCAACGTACCCATGAACCGTCGAGGGGCCAAGCCCCTCACGCTGATGTATATTTGGGACTGTCGGTCAATCACCCCCCCCACTAACTATCCATGGCCATAAACTCGCATTGACTGCGGAGTGGGATTGCCGTATAGTATACGTCCGTATACATCGCGTAACAACCCCGACAGGCACGATGAGCCTGCCATACGATGACTTCACCTCCTGAGCAGATTGTCTCAACCGAGGAACTGGAGGCGTACCACCCGCGGAAGGCGGCTGGTTTCTCACCGACGCGGATTGTCTTGGCTCAAGGGAGCAACACCACGGCGACCAGACGATGCCTCGCGGAAAGAATCTGCGAGGCCTATCCGGAAGCCAAGGTGATCGAGGATTTCGGCGCGCCGCACAACCGCGTCAATCTGGATCAGTCCGATCCGCTGTTGCTCAGTGAGGCAGGCAAACGCACACTTGTGCTGGCCGAACACAAAAGTGCGGTCCGCCACAGCACGGAGGAGGGTAACTCGTGTCCCAACTTCTGGCACTTCTCGCCGTATGGTTTTTGCCCGTATGACTGTGCCTATTGCTATCTGGCCGGAACGCAAGGCGTTCGGTTCTCGCCCACGGTGAAGGTCTTTCTTAACCTGCCTGAAATTCTCGCGGAAGTCGACCGCGTTGCCCGGCGGCTTGGTGAGCCGATCGCTTTCTACCTTGGCAAACTGCAAGACGGGCTGGCGCTCGATCCGCTGACCGGTTACTCTCGACAGATCATCCCGTTTTTTGCCGACCATCCAACCGCTCGACTCACGATGTTGACCAAGAGCGTGGATGTAGGCAACCTCGTCAACCTGGATCATCAAAGGCACGCAATTCTCTCGTGGACGGTCAATCCAGAGGCAGTCATCAAGGTATTCGAGACGAACGCGCCCCCTTTGGAAAAACGGATCGCGGCAATGCAATCCGTCGCCGGAGCCGGTTATCCCGTTCGGGCCGTAGTAATGCCCATCATTCCGATTTCCGGCTGGGAGCAAATCTACCAAGAGTTTCTTGCAGACCTATTATCTCGCGTTCCACTTCAGCGAATCACGCTCGGCTCGATCTGCTCCTATCCCCAGGCAATGCGTCTTACGGAGCGAAGGCTTGGCCGGGACAATCCAATTTCCGTAAAACTCGACCAAAGCCGGATGTCCGATGGCCGTGCTCGGTTTCCGCAAGGCCTTCGGGAAGAGATCTATCGGCATCTTCTGCAAACGCTCCACCGACAAGACCGGGATGTCGAAATTGGGCTGTGCCTGGAAGAGCCGTCCATGTTCGATTCGCTTGACATGGGCCAGAGCATGGGGCGATGCAATTGCGTTTTGTAGCGGCTTTCTTGACTCTCCAACCTTCGAGGCCGACTGGCGGTGGGTCGTGTTCGCGGCGTCAGGCATTTCGCAACCTGCATGCC
>SDBV01007071.1_pt1 | contig 15408 bp, 14 predicted proteins | sample 2277081 | NCBI WGS metagenome assembly SDBV01 (sample SAMN10402039, study PRJNA504765) | marine sediment metagenome | isolation source: marine sediment core GS10_PC15, 223 cmbsf | place: Arctic Ocean: Southern Knipovich Ridge | collected 2010
GTCGCCGAATGCGAGAAGCGACTGACGCGAAACGAGCTTGCACGCCTATACCACTGGAAACAGCGTAACCGCTTCCCTCCATTGAACATAAACAAAAGACAGATCTAAAACAGTCGAACTAGGAATAGGATTCGCACGCCAATTCCAAGCTGCCCCGACACTACAAGAAAACACGGCGACCTGAGAATCCGGAGAGGACGGACCGATGAAGTGCCCCATGTGCTGGGCTGAAAAGGCGTACCTGAATCAGGCGAAAGGCTGGCAAAAGAAGGTTTTGCCATTGCTCCTGCTACGGCCGATGAAATGCAATCACTGCTTTCACAAGTTTCTCGTCTTCTGGCCCTTGACGATCGGCAAGCAAATCCATCCACCGCCGTTGCGAATTGCACCGGGCAGCCATTCGGCGGGACCGCCACAGATACGACGATCAACCCGGCCGACACGAACCCCCTCGCGCCGAGCCGACGCAGCATAACCAGTAGGGGTTAGGGGCTAGGGATTAGGGGATAGGAAAACCGGGATCCGGGAAGACACAGGGCTTTGGGAACAAGTTTGCCCTGAAATCCTAATCCCTGACCCCTCGCCCCTAACCCCTTTGTACGCAGAAGTTACGGCCCGTTGGCCAAAAAACCTTTGTCAAGAACTCAACGATGTTTGACGGTAGCAGTATCGTGCAAGAAGCTCCTCCCTTTGTGGATATCCATTGCCATCTCTTACCCGGCGTGGACGACGGTGCTTCGGACTTCGACGAGTCGCTGGCGATGGCCCAACTGGCGGTAGACGACGGCATCTCGACGATCGTCGCCACGCCACATCAATTGGGCAACCACAGCGGCAACCATGGCCCGGCGATCTGTCGGCAGACGGCCCAATTGCAGCAACTCCTTGCGCAACAAGGGATTCCGTTGCAGGTCTTGCCGGGAGGCGACGTCCGGATCGAGCCGGATCTGGTCGACAAACTTCGCGACGGCGAGGTGCTCACCCTGGCCGATCGGCGACGTCACGTGCTGCTGGAACTACCTCACGAAGTCTATCTGCCCTTGGAACGTTGGCTAGATTCGCTGCACGCGGCCGGCATCACGGGCATTCTATCGCACCCGGAACGCAACCTGGGGATCCTGACTCAACGCGATGTGCTTTGGCCGTTGGCCGAGGCCGGATGCCTGTTCCAAGTGACCGCCGGCGCGCTGGTAGGGACGTTTGGGCCGGATGTAGAACAGATGGCTCAATGGCTCGTGCGGCAAGGGTTGGCCCATTTCGTGGCCACCGATGCGCACGGGATCAAGGTGCGACGCCCGTTGTTGCGCCGAGCGTTCGACTGCGTGGCCCATCTTGCCGGGTACGAAGTGGCCGTGGACCTCTGCTGCCGTAACCCGGCTGCGGTCCTTGCCGGAAAGCCCGTCAGCAACCCCCGCCCGACAAGACGAGAACCGTTGCTGGGTGGCTGGTTCCGACGGAAAAAGGCAGGCTGATGCGACGGCCACCGCGTCCAATCTGCACCGGCAGCGCATTGGCGCTTTCGATCATTGGGGCCTTGACGGTCGCGGCCACGGATTGCTCGGCCGAAGGCTGGGTCGATCATCGGCAGTCCGGGCCGTTTCTATGCCGGGCCGAGTTTTCGCTGCAAAGCTGGGACGAACTGCTGGGGGAATTGGCCCAGATCCAAGACTGCCTGGTGCGATATTTGGGCGTCCCGCCCGCCGAAGGACCGATCGAGGTCTTCCTGTTCAGCAACAAGCAGAGCTATGCGAAGTACCTGGCAAAACATCTGCCCGACGTACCCTATCGGCGTGCTCTGTTCATCAAGAGCCAAGGTGTGGGGCGAGTCTATGCCTACGACAGCAAGGAGTTGGCGACGGATTTGCGGCACGAATGTACGCACGCCTTGCTGCACGCCGTGCTGCCGTTGGTGCCGCTGTGGCTCGACGAGGGACTGGCCGAGTACTTCGAGGTGCCCTCGGGCCAACGGGCATTCGACCATCCGCATCTGAAAAGTGTCCGCTGGGCCGTCCGATTTGGAAAAAAACCGAAGCTGGAAGACCTGGAGAATAAGGGAAGCATCGGCAGCATGGGGAAATCCGACTACCGCTATGCCTGGGCATGGGTTCACTTCATGTTCCATGGTTCACGGGAGGCGCACGGGGAGTTGGTCCGCTTTTTTGCCGACTTGCGTGCCAGTTCGCCTCCGGGCTTGCTCAGCCGCCGGCTGCGACATCGCATACGTCACCCGGAAAAGCACCTGGTCACCCATTTCAAGACCTGGAAAAGGTAGTTCAACGGTTGGGTAAACCAGGAAGTCTGGCGAAGGATTTCCCAAAATTCCGATTTTCTGGCCGCCTTTTCTGTAGTTGCGGCGAGTTTTTTTCCGATGACGTACAGCGTTCGCGGAATTTCTGCACGTAGCCGATCTTCCTCCACCCCTGGGGAACGTAGGGCGCGGTTGAGCAGGTTTGGGCAAACATGATTTGTCCCTGTTCCTCATAAGGGAGTGTCTATGATGAAGGCTATGAGTCGTATCTTCGTTTTGTTGGCAACCATCGGGCTCTGCCTGCCACCGGCGGCTTTCGCCTCCGGCGCAGAAGTGAAGCGGGAGCCAGTCGTCATCGATGTGGCACTGCAAGAGGGTGGCTTGCTGCTCGGGCAGGTCGTCAATCCTCAGGGTGCCCCCTTGAGCAAAGCAGCCGTTTCGTTGCAGGAGAACGGTCGGGAAATCGCCGTTACGCAAACGAACAAACAAGGCTATTTTGCCGTGCGGGGGCTGCGGGGGCGCGTCTATCAGATCGTCGCCGCGGAAGCCCACGGAACGTTCCGCACCTGGAAACCCGGGGCCGCTCCGCCCACAGCGCAGCACGGTGCTTTATTGGTGGCCGGCAAGCAAACCGTACGAGGGCAATGCCCCCACTGCCAGCAAGAGGGCGCCGAGTGGACGCAGTGCCCTGAATGCGGCGACCCCGAATGCGCAGGGGAGTGTGGGGTGCCTTGCTGTGGCAATCTGAGGTGTTGGCTGACCAATCCCTGGGTGGTCGCCGGAATCGTGGCAACGGCCGTGGCCGTACCCGTTTCGATTCACAACAGCGGCCGCCCCTCGAGCCCGTAGCATCCGTCGAGTCCGTAGTTGGAACCCATCTCATCTCCGGGAAGCGAACGGCTGCCTCTCGGAAAACCTAGCGGGGGGCGTGCGATGAATGGCCTGGGGATTCCCCGGCAAACGCTGATCTGGTTGGCGGCCTTGGGGCTGTTTCTACCCCAACTGACGCTGGCCCAACTGACGCTGGCCCAACTGACGCTGGCCCATTCGGCCGCCATGGCGAGTGATCCGTCGCCGACGACGATCGACGTGATGCTTCGCGACGGCGGGTTGTTGCTCGGGCAAGTGGTCGACGCGCAAGGCCAACCTCAACCGTTCGTGCCGGTTTCGCTTTACGCCAAGGATCGCCTCCTGGCCACGGCCCAAACCGACGCGCAAGGACGGTACACCCTGACAGGTCTCCGCGGTGGCATCTACCGATTGGTGAGTGCCGGCGGCCATGGAACTTATCGCCTCTGGAATCCGGGAGCCGGACCTCCTACATGCCGCGGGGCAGCCCTGCTGATCGTGGGCAACGCGCTGCGCGGTAACCTCGGTCTGCCAGGGGCCGGGGCATTGCACTTTTGGCTCTCCGACCCTTACGTGGTTGCCGGGCTGATTGGGGCGGGTGTTGCCGTTCCGATCATCATTCACAACAACCAGCGGCCGTCCAGCCCGTAATCTAGCGAACGGGCAGCCTTCGGGCAGCCTGGGCAAGATTCGCAAGCTCTCTAATGTCCCCACAAACGAGCGGGGACTCGCCAAGGGAATTCAGCGTTTTTGGCGTTCAATCTCGTTCCCACGCTCTGCGTGGGAACGGACTGCATAGCCGCTCTGCGGCCCAGCGTCGGCGCAATCCATTGTGCTGAAGTAACTTCCGTCTGGGCGACGCGGAGCGTCGTGGCATGACGTTCCCACGCAGAGCGTGGGAACGAGAGGACGGGCAGCCTGGGCAAGATTCGCAAGCTCTCTAATGTCCCCACAAACGAGCGGGGACTCGCCGAGGGAATTCAGCGTTTTTGGCATTCTCCTGGCCGAAATGCTATTCTCCCAAACCGCTGTTTCGGGTAGCATCCCGCCCTCTCTTCTACTGCAAAGAAGCTTTTCACGGCAGATGCAACCGCCACAACATTTGGTGCGGTGCGCCACAGCGGCGCGATGAAGAAGGCAAGGATGCCTTGGCCCCGGTGGGTGAGAACCATATCAGGAGGATAGGTCTAATGAGACGTGCGAGAAGGTTGGAAAAGGGGCTGCTTCTCTTGGCTTGTTTGGGGATGATCGTGCCGGTTCATCCTTTGTTGGCAGCCGCCGCCGGCGAAACGACCAAACCGGAACTCATCCCACCCACGGCAACCGTCGACGACGTCGCGCTACCTGCCGACGGCGTATTGGCCGGCCGAGTGTTGGACACGGCCGACAAACCCCAGGTATCGGTTCGGGTGACCGTGCGACATCGAGACCAGGACGTCGCCACCGTGACGACGGACCGCATGGGACGGTTCTTCGTACGCGGACTCGATAGCGGGGTCCACGAACTGGCCGTGGGCGAGAGTCGGACGTTTTGCCGTGTTTGGGCTCCCAACACGGCGCCGCCGGTGGCCCAGCGCGGAGTGACGTTGGTCGTCGGCAAGCGGCAAGTCCGCGGCCAATCGGCGGGCAATGGTTCGTGGCTGACGAATCCGTGCACGCTGGCGGGAATTCTGATGGTGGCCGCCGCCATCGCCATACCCGTGGCCATTCACAATTCCAAAAAACCGGCCAGCCCCTAGTCGGCCAACACTTTTCTGACCGCGCGTCGCGGTTCTACAAACGCATTTCACGAGTTGTCTCCGGCATGTCCTCGACGAACGCTCGCAACAGGTTCTCGATAGCTTTGCTTCTTTGCTCCACATCGGTTTTCATGGTGCTGGGGTTCGGCGGCTGCATGCACGGGCATAACTATGTGCCGTCGACGCTACCACCGGAACTCGAGGCGGCGCCGATCGAGAACGCCCACATATTGAATCTTTCCGGTCTCTCCGGTCCGCAAGTCAGCCCGGACATCATCGGGTGTGGCGATGTGCTGAAGGTTTCGATAGCGGCCGGTTTGGATAAGGATGCGGTAGTCGAGTTTCTGGCGCGCGTCGGCGACGACGGCACGGCCCTGATCCCACAGCTCGGGCATATTCCCTTGGACGGTTTACACGTGATGCAAGCCGAGCAGCGGATTGCCGACGCTTGCATCGACGGTCGCTTGTATCGGCAGCCGAACGTCACGGTCACGATGGAGAAACAGCAACTCAACCAGATTACGGTAAACGGCGGCGTCAAAGACCCCAAAATGGTCGAGCTACCTCGCGGGCGCAGCTACCTGCTGCAAGCCATCATCGCGGCCGGCGGGCTGGGTGAGGACGCGGGAACTCGGGTAGAGATTCGCCGACCTCCCGACCCCAGCGCGATGGCGGCTCCCGGGGCCTCTCCGGGTGATCCGGGGGTTCAGCTCACCGGCGGCGCCATGCCGGCGGGACCGTCACAAGGCACTCTGGTTTGCCTGAACCTCAGCGAGGCAGTCCACCAACCGGGTAACAACACCTACCTGCCGGACGGCAGCATAGTGATGATCGAGAAGCGGCAACCGGAATCGGTCTATATTCTCGGTCTGGTGAAGAAGCCGGCGAAGTACGACTTCCCGGTCAACCATGATTTGACGCTCCTGGGCGCGATTGCCGAAGCCGGCGGCACCTCGTCCGATTTGGCCGACAAGGTGTACGTCATGCGGAACGACCCTAACGCTGAAGGGCACAAGACCATTCTGGTCAGTCTGAGCAAAGCCAAGAAGAGCTCGGCCGAGAATATCCGTTTGCAGCCGGGAGACATGGTCAGCGTAGAACACACGCCGACCACGGTGGTCTCGGACATCATCACCCGGGTCATTCGCTTCGGCATGAGCGCGACCGTGCCGATGTTTTAGTTCTTTGAACCTGACGAGTTTCATTTAACGCAGACAGCAACCGCCATGTCCGAACCAACGCTCAACACACCCGCCGCATCCGAGATGGGCCCGGAAACGCATCCGGCCCAGGCCTTTTTTCGATTCTTGCGCGCGGTACGGTATCGCAAAGGGGCGATGATCGTGGTGATGACGGGCGCCATGGTGCTGGGAGGGCTTTACTACACGACGGCTACGCGGATTTATTCTTCGGGTGCGTCGCTGCTGATTCTCCCGACCGGCGACGCCTGGTCGGCCGACATGACGTCCGGCTCGATGAGCCAAGACCGGATGACGACCTATCGCCAAATGGTCAGCAGCGACGTGGTGCTGGAGGAGGCGTTGAAGCAACTGCCACCCAAACTCCAGATCGATCTGGCCAATGCACCGCGCGAGAACTGGGTTCGAACCCTCCAAAGCAATCTCAACGTCGCTTCCGCGCGGAAGACGAATATCATCAACATCAGCTATTCTTCCAAAGACCCCCACGCTGCGAAAGGCGTGGTCGAGGCCGTGTTGAGTGCCTATCTGAAATTCACCGAAGACCTTCACAAGAGCACGGCTGACGAGCTTTTGGATATTCTCCTTGAGGAAAAATCCGACCTCGAAGCTCAATTGAAAGTCAAGGAGGCCGCGCTGAGCGAAGCCCGCAAGGACTCCGGTGAACTTCTTTTCCAGGATGACGACAACGGCAACGTCTTGATGGAGCGTGTCACCAGCTTCAACAGATCCTGGATCGAAGCGCGTGACAAGCTGAACTTAGCCGCATCACAACTCGTGTGCCTACAGCGCGCAATCCAAAACGGAGAAGATCTGCAGCAGCACGCCTTTTCTATGATCACGTCGGTAGGGAACGAAGTGCTTCTTCGGAGACTCGGGTTCAGTTCAACCGACGCGCAAACGATCTCCCGTATCAACCAACAGTTGCTCGCCGACCGGTCCAAGCTGGCATCGATGCTCCAAATCTACGCCGAGAACCACCCTAAGGTGCATGAAATCCAGGGGCGTATTGCCGCGGCAGAGGAACATTTGCGGAACGGATTACGACTCGACTCACAACTCGGTGGGCGAACCCAACAGGAGCTAGCCCCCTTGCTGACGCGTTTCGCCCAGCAGGCCTACGCTCAGGCCGTCGAACACGATAGGCGAACCAATGACAGTTACCAGGAAGCGAACAATCTGGCCATGTCCCTAGGCCAAACCATCACCAAACGCGATGAACTCAAGCGAGAATGCGCTCGTTTGAACAGTTGGTATGACGAAGTGGTAGGTCGTTTGAAGAACATCGGTCTCGGGCAGGATAACAGCACGCTTCGGATGCGAGTCCTCAGTTGGCCGGAAGTTCGCCTTGGTCCCATTGCACCCAGGCTGACGCGTATCGTATTGCTTTCGCTCTTGTCGGGCATCGGCGGCGGGCTGTTGCTGGTCTACTTGCAGGATCTGCTCGACGATCGGTTCCGTTCACCCGAAGAGTTGCAGACGCAACTGGGAATTCCCGTCTTGGCCATGGTGCGCAAGATGGACCCTGTGGCCGATCGTGGTATCGAGGCCATTCACGCACACATGCGACCCAACGCCGTCGAGACGGAAGCATTTCGCACGCTGCGCACAGCCCTGGCGCTGTCCGAAAACAGCGTCGAACGATTGGTCGTCTCCAGCAGCGAACCGGGGGACGGGAAAACAACGATCACCGTCAATCTGGCAACCACCTATGCCCAGTCGGGAAAACGGACCCTATTGATTGATGCCGATATGCGTCGCCCGGGCCTGACGCCGTTGCTGAATATGCGTGGGCCGCAAGGTCTCTCGGCTGTCTTGCGAGAGGGTCTCTCGATCGCCGAAGCCGCCGAAGCCAATGTGGTTCCTCAGTTGCTCGACAACCTGGACGTGCTCCCCTCGGGACCGCGTCCGGGTAATCCAACCGAGTTGCTCTCCGGCGAACGTTTTTCCGAGCTTTTGGCCTGGGCTGAAACCCGCTACGACCAGATCCTTATCGACAGTCCGCCGGCATTGGTCAGCGATACGGCGCTGATCGGCCGGATGGTCGATGGCGTGTTGCTGACGGTCCGCCCGGAAAAGAATCGACGCCGCACGGTCATTCGCGCGGCCGAGAGCTTCCCCTCGATGGGGATCCGAGTAGTCGGCATTGTCATCAACCATCTCGCTCAAGAAAACGCCGAAGGTTATTACGGATATGGATACGGCAATGGGTACGGGTATGGATACGGATACGGCCATGAGGAGGATGTAGCAGAGCCCGACCATCTGACCGAGGAGCCCATTCGCCCCGCTCGAAAAGATATCCCCCGGGCCGCCTAGGTACTAACCGACCGATCATCGCAAATCGCATTTCGCTTAAAATCGCCGTGGCATCCTACACTGCAAACAATACGACGCCGGAAACTACCACCGAGGCCTGGCTGCGCGCTCGGGAAAACGACGCCGACTTGCCGCAGGTCGATTTGTGGCTGCTGCGCGCCGTTGACGCCGGTTTGGCCGCCATCATCGTAGTCGTACCGCTGTTTCTTGGGGGCCGGATTGCCTTGGGGCAGTTTGTCCTACTGATTCTAACCTTTGCCGTAGCCTTGTGTTGGCTGCTGCGTCAAAGCTTTGTAAATCAGGCGAGTTGGATCCACTCCCCGCTGGACTGGCTGGTCCTCGCCGCGTTGGGGCTGGTCGGCCTGCAATTGGTCCCGCTTCCTCCGGCGGTCCTCGCCACACTTTCTCCGCATCACCATGAAATACTACCCTTGTGGGCCCCCGATTCCACGTCGACGATCCTGGGAGGATGGAACACGATCTCGCTGACCCCCGGCACAACTCAGAGCAGCCTGATCCTGATCCTCACGTTTTCGATCCTCCTACTGGTTGTGGTTCAGCGCGTTCGCCGCATTGAAGACATTCACTTCTTGCTGCGTTGGATCGCGTTGGCGACCGTGGGCATGGCCGTGTTTGCGTTGATGCAATACGTTTGCGGCAATGGGAAGTTCTTTTGGTTCTACGAACACCCCTTCTCCGACACCGCAGCGCACGTCAAGGGCAGCTTTACGAACCGCAATCATTTTGCCCAATTCATTGCCCTGGGGATCGGGCCGTTGGTTTGGTGGATTCTACATGACCTGCGCAGCTCGCGCCGAAAAAGGTCGGACCGCACGCAATTCGCGCATGGCTCGGATCGATTGGAAGTCGTCACGGGGTTGAAACTCCTGGCCTTGGGAGTCTCGGTGTTCGCTGCCTTGATGTCCCTTTCACGCGGCGGGGCCATGGCGGGGCTGATCGCGGTCGTCGTGTGCCTTCTCGTGCTGTATTGCGGCTCGCTGGTCAGTCGCAAAATGCTCCTGGTCGTCACTACCGTGGCCTTATTCGTCGGGGCTTGCCTGCATATCTATGGGTACCAAGCTGTGGCCAACCGGCTCGACGACTTCCTGTCGGTCGACGAACTCGGCGAGAACCAAGCGCGATGGCAGCTTTGGCAAGCGGACCTCAAGGCCGCCGCCGACTTCCCCTTGTTGGGAACCGGATTGGGGAGTCACGCGGAAGTGAATCCGATCTATTTCCATAACGAGCAAACCCAGGAAGGTACGGAATACACACACGCCGAAAACGGCTACGTGCAAGTTTTCCTCGAAGGCGGTAGCCTGGGGTTACTGCTTACGTTGTCGGCTATCGGTCTGTGCATTTTCGTTTGCATCTCCACACTACAAACAGGGCCCTCTACTTCCACGTTGCTTTGCCTTTCGGCGCTCGCGGCAAGTCTGGCCGCCTGCTTCGCGCATTCGGCAACCGATTTCATCTGGTACATTCCCGGTTGCATGATCGTTCCGGTCGTCTCGGCCGGTTGTGCCGTGCGTTTGTGGCAACTGCAACGAACGGAAGCCGGCAAACCACCCGCCGCGGTTCAACTACCGCAAATCGGTTGGTGGGTTGCCGCGGCGTGCCTCTTGTTGCTGGGGTGCCTCTTGATGCAGAACTACTTGGCGGCCGTTCGTGCCGAACCCTACTGGCATCGCTATCTCACCTTGGCTCACGCGCAACACAACGCCGAGGACGACGATCGCCACGAACACCTCGCATCGATGATGCAGCAACTTTCGGCGGTCGTTCGCTGGCAACCGGATCATGCTCGCGCCCACGCCCGTCTGGCGGCCGGGCATATCGAGATGTTCAACCGGCCCCCCGACGCGCCGCTGAATCCGATGGACGTGAAGCAGGTCCGTGATGCGGCCAAGGCCTCCAGGTTTGAGTCGTCGGAGACGCTCAGTTCCTGGCTGACTCGCGCGTTTGGCGAGCGCCGGGAACACCTCGACACGGCCCTTCGCCATGCTCGCCAAGCGCTGCTCTGTTGTCCCTTGCAGGGTGAAGCTTATCTTCAACTGGCCGATCTCTCGTTTCTCGAGGGTCCCCAATCGCCGGGCGACAAAACTTATCTGGCCCAAGCTATGATGGTACGTCCCTACGACGGCGCCGTATTGTTTGTCGCCGGCCAAGAAGCCATGCTTCGTGGCGACTGGGACCGCGCGTTTGAACACTGGCAGATAGCCTTCCGCGCGGGCAGCACCCAACAAAAGATGTTGATCGACCTCTTAGCACCACGGTTACCGGCGGATTTCATCATCGAGACGTTCCAGCCGGACTTCAGAGCTCTTCGGCTACTCCAACAGTTTTACCGCAGCAACGACCTACCCGACCGATTGCGTGTTGCCCAACAACGGTACGTCGTGGTGGCCGAGTCTCGCGCGCGTGAATTGCGGGGGCGTGAAGCGGCCCACCTATGGCTGGATACGGCCAACACCTACCGAGCACTCGACGACGCCACCTCACGCATCCGCTGCTTGCGTAGTGCCGTACATCATGACCCCACCTACTACAACGCACGCTACTCCCTGGGCACGGTTCTCTTGGCATCCAAAGAATTTGACGAAGCGAAGCAGCACTTGGAGTGGTGTTTCCAACGAAAATCCGGCGACCAGAAGTTACGCAAGCTCTTGGAAGCCACGGTGGACGGACGGCTTCGCACAAGCAGTCACGCTCCCGGCAACCGATTATAGACCTACAGTCTACGTGTAAGAACACGTTCCACGGAGGCAGTTCGATGATCGCCCGTAAGGCGCAGCAAACCAAGCGTCGACCGCGTCTTCTTTTTCTGGTCACGGAAGACTGGTATTTCTGGTCGCATCGGCGCTCGGTGGCCCAAGCGGCCCAGGAAGCCGGTTTCGAGGTGATCGTCGCCACGCGGGTTACGAATCACGGGGCCCTGATCGAGAAGGCCGGGTTCCGATTGGTTCCGATCCGGCTGAGAAGAAGCGGCCGGAATCCGTTTAGGGAGTTGCTCGCGATTGCCGATCTGGTTGCCATCTACCGCCGCGAACGGCCCGCCATCGTACATCAAGTCACCATTAAGCCCGTGCTGTACGGGTCTTTGGCCGCCGTGCTCGCAGGTGTACCGGCAATCGTGCACGCGGTGGCTGGCCTGGGTGACGTGTTTATAGCAAAAGGCCGCCGGGCATCCCTCCGCAAGCGACTCGTTGCCTTGGCATACCGTTTGGCACTCAGCCCCAGACGATCACGAACCATCTTTCAGAATCCCGACGATCGGAACACGTTTGTGAACAATCGCGTCGTTGCCCATGAGAGGGCGGCCTTGATTCGTGGTGCAGGCGTTGACTTAGCGGAGTTCCCAGTCCGTTCTGAACCGCAGGGAACACCCATCGTGATGCACGCCGGGCGGCTCTTATGGAGCAAGGGTATCGGCGAACTGGTCGAGTCGGCGAGACTGCTAAAGGCACGCGGTGTGCGGCTACGTGTTGTCTTGGTCGGTACGCCGGATCACGCAAACCCGCAGTCCATCCCGGAAGAAGTGCTCAATGGCTGGGAAAAGGAGGGCGTGGCGGAGTGGTGGGGTCGTCGGGAAGACATGCCGGACGTGTTGGCACAAGCCAATTTGCTGGCGCTACCGACGACCTATGGCGAAGGCGTGCCGAAAATCCTCCTGGAAGCTGCCGCCGTGGGCAGAGCCATTGTAGCCACCGACATCCCCGGTTGCCGCGAAATCGTCCGACATCAAGAGAACGGTTTGATGGTACCGCCTCACGATGTTTCCGCACTGGCCGATGCCATCGCGGAGATGATTCACAATCCACAAGCCCGCGAACGCATGGGACGTCGCGGCAGAGAAATCGTCGAGGCTGAATTCTCCAGCCAACAAGTGATCCAGGAAACCTTGGCCGTCTATCGTGAGTTGCTGCCGGATCAGTGGCCTCAAAGCGAGCGGCGCGAGGACATGCTACGAAAGGCTGCCTGAGCGCGAGCCGCGAAACCGCCATGTATACACTCGAAGAACAGACCTTGCCGGATTGGTGCCAAATGCTAGATCAGTCCGCCTCTTCTCGCGACGGCAGGACCCGAAACGGAGCCGCCGGATAATGCCTGATCGAGCGCGAGTCCTGATAACCGGCAGCCAGGGTTTCATCGGAAAAGCCCTTGCCGAGTCGCTGCGTGACGCGGGATATGACGTCTGGGGAGTGGATCTGGCAGGCGACCCTGAGTGCCAGGTGGTGGCAGCCGACTTACTGGATCTCAACGCGACCCGTGAGGCCATCGAGGCGGCGGGGCCGTTTTCCGTATTGATCCACACGGCGGCTTTGACCCACCGCCGCGCTGCTCCTCGCGGCCAGTCGTGCCTGAGCATCAACGTTAAGTTGACCGAAAACGTTCTGCGAGCCGTTCAGGGACAGTCGCCGCGCATGATCTTCCTGAGTTCCGTATCCGTCTATGGAGAGTACGGTCGTCATGGCCCGGTAGCCACCGACGAGGACCTCCGGCCTGCCACGGAGTATGGCAAGAGCAAGGTTCTCTGCGAGCAGCGTATCTTCGCCTCGGACCTCGAACATTGTGACCTCCTGCGGCTGGCTCCGGTTTATGACGACGCGCAGATGAATAACGTGCGCAAGCGAGTGTTTCTCCCCGGCCTCGGGTGGTTGAAAACCCATATTCATCCGCCGCCGGAACACTCGCTATGCCATCTTTCCACAGTCGCTCGGACGGTGGTGGATTTGCTCCGTCATCCGCCGACCGGCCGTCGAGTGCTCAACGTCGCGGACGCAAAACCCTACGGCCAGCATGAACTTGCCTCTTGGTTCCCGGGTCCCAGTGTCCCACTGCCTGCCTGCCTGCTACGGCCCGTGTCCTGGTTGAGTTTCCTTCTCCCGAAGCGATACGGATATCCCTTGCGTTGCTTGTACTGGAAGCTGTTTTGCCCGAACGTCTACACCACGGTTCCCATGAGGGAAACCCGGCTTCGAGGGAGGGCAAATTCCCATGCTTGCTGATTACGAGCATCTGGCCACAGGCAGAAAGCATTCGGCGTTTGCGGAGGATCTGGAAGACAACCGTGCGCTGTTGTACGAGCGCATCCGCGGTTCCCGAATCGCGATCATCGGGGCCGCCGGATCGATCGGCTTTTCGGTGGTCAGAAGTGTTCTGGAGTTCGAGCCGGCAGGCATCACCCTGATCGATCTGAGCGAGAACAACCTCGTGGAGATCGTTCGCGAACTGCGATCTTCTCAGGGGGTTTCGATCCCCGAAGACTTTCGCACGCTCCCCATCGGGCTGGGTAGCATCGAATGCACCAGATTCTTTCAGGAAACGACGCCTTTTGATTACCTCCTGAACCTCAGCGCGATGAAGCACGTTCGTTCGGAGAAGGACATCTTCTGCTTGGCGCGGATGATCGATACCAATGTGCTGTTCATTTACGAACTGTTGGAAGCCCTTCCCTATGACTTGAAGAAGTTTTTCTCCGTCTCGTCCGACAAAGCGGCCAATCCCGCCAACCTGATGGGGGCCAGCAAGATGATCATGGAAGAGATGCTTCGCTGCGGGCGGCGAGCGTTTTCCACGGCTCGTTTTGCGAACGTCGCGTTCTCCGACGGCAGCCTTCCCCACGGCTTCTTGCAAAGAATCGACAAGCGACAGCCCCTTTCCGCACCCAGAGACGTGAAAAGATACTTCATGTCCCATCAAGAGGCGGGACAAATCTGCCTGCTCTCCTGCATGCTGGGTGAAAACGCCGACGTCTTCTTCCCCAAGCTTCAGCAGCAACTCAATGAACTCACGTTCTCCGAGATCGCCGTCCGGCTGTTGTCGCAACTGGGCTATGACCCCGTGCAGTGCGATTCGGAAGAGGAAGCCAAGGAAAGAGCAAGCGAACTCATTCCGAAGAAACAATGGCCCTGCTGTTTCTTCGATACGGACACCACCGGAGAGAAATCCTTCGAGGAGTTCTATTCCACAAACGAAGAGCTCGACCTTGATCGGTATAAGAGCATCGGCGTTGTCAAGCGTTCTGGGACCGGCGACGGCGCCGAACGACTCGAAGCGTTTATCGAGTTTGCCCGAAAGGCCAAGTCCGATCGCCACGTTACGAAGGCAGATTACGTCCGGGAGATGCAAAACGTCGTACCCGGGCTCGATCATGTTGAAAAAGGCAAGAACCTGGACCAAAAAATGTAGGCAGGAGCCGTAGCATGTATTTGTTGATCAAGCGAATGATGGATATTTGCCTTTCCGGAGCAGCTTTGGTTCTGCTCCTCCCGCTATGGATTCCCATCATGATCGTACTGCGGCTGACCGGTGAGGGCGAAGTATTCTTCCGGCAGAAGCGGCTGGGGTATAACAATCGGGAGTTCTTCGTCTGGAAGTTCGTCACCATGGCGAGAAACAGCTCGGTAACCGGCACCATCACGGCTAAGAACGATCCTCGCATTCTGCCCTTTGGAAGGTTTCTCCGAGACACCAAAATCAATGAACTCCCTCAGTTGATCAACGTCTTCACGGGCGACATGTCTCTGGTAGGACCGAGGCCATTGACCCCCGAGGCGTTCGACCTCTATCCTGAGGAACTGAAGCCTCTCGTCTACCGCGCGACCGCGGGGGTCACCGGTATTGGATCGGTCGTGTTCAGAAACGAGGAACAGATTCTGGCCAACTCGAAACGTGGCCTCCGCGAATGCTACAAAGACGAGATTATGCCCATCAAGGGTGCACTGGAAGTCTGGTATCAACAGAACCTCTCCTTGCTCACGGATATCAAGATCATCCTCTTGACAATCATCGCGATCATCAGGCCGGACAACATGCTTCATATCGAGTGGTTCAGAGATCTGCCCCTGGAAAACAGGCACGTTCTGCCGGACGAATTGAGAAGGGCCGCTTAGGACGACCGCGTTACCTCCCTGCGCCAGTTGTAAATATTCGTCGAACCCGTACGACAACCTCGTTCCCACGCTCTGCGTGGGAACGGACTGCGTGGCCGCTCTGCGGCCGGCTTCGGCGCAACTCCTTGCGCCGAAGCAAGTTCCGCTTCAGCGACGCG
>SDBV01007072.1_pt1 | contig 15407 bp, 11 predicted proteins | sample 2277081 | NCBI WGS metagenome assembly SDBV01 (sample SAMN10402039, study PRJNA504765) | marine sediment metagenome | isolation source: marine sediment core GS10_PC15, 223 cmbsf | place: Arctic Ocean: Southern Knipovich Ridge | collected 2010
GCGTTGAGGTTTACCTTGCTTGCCTCGTCGGTGACGAGTACGGCTACGCGGCCAATGACTTCACAAACCGGCTCGCCGCTTGAGGCCATGCGCGTATCGTTGTTCAAGTATCCGCCTGCGATTTCGTAGAGTGCATCGAAAAGCGGGATGTTGGGATCGTGCGCAGTAACGTTGTTGTTTACGACGAGGTCCCAGTCGTTGTCGAGCAAATCAATGGTTGTAGCATCAACTCTCACCATGGATGAGTTGATGCCTGCCAGGCCTGCCCACGCGGCCAAGTGTTCGGCATTGTACAGCACCTCAAAGGCAACATGATCTACTCCGTTTGCGTAAACAAGCGGCGCGGTCAGGAACACGCGCTGCTCAAGATTTTCGTCAATAAGCCCGTTTCTGTTGTTGTCTCTGCCGTCGTTGCCCGCCCAGTATACGAATGTTGCGATCTCGCCCGGCTCGTCAACAAAGCCATTCAAGTTGTTGTCCAGACCGTCCCCAGGGACATCTATATTTCCGTCGTCGTCGGTGTCTCTGCCGCCGAACAGTACGTCCGCAGGCACTGGAATCCAGACGGCATCACGAAGGCCGTCTCCATCGCTGTCCACGTCGGCAAATCTGTGGATCTGTTCTGCGGGCAATAGCGGCACGGCTTCGTTGGGGAACAGCGGAGAATAATCCTTATCGGTAGGCAGAGCCCCTGGCCGACTTACGTCGCTTGTGACGACAAATGGGTGGACGCCAGGTTCAAGATATTCGAAAAAATCAGGCCATTCGCCGAACGCATCTGTCTCAGGAAACCAACGGGGTATGTACATTGCCGGTTTGAGGCTATCCTTACCCTCGATTTCGGGCACACCGCCTCCCCCGCCAAATTCACGCCGGATCGGTGGGATTCCGTCTTTCCATGCCCACCGTTTCCCTGCGGCCCACGAGCCGTTGAAATATGTACGCCATGAGTGGTCGAGCGATGTGAATGTTGGGTGAACCATGAGGTCGTAGTTCAGAAAGGCCACGGCAAGGGCAGTACCGCCGTTTGCGATGAGTTCAGCTCGCACCTGGTTTTCGAGGTTTGTTGCGGTCTTGAGTTCTTGCATGCTCAAAGTAAAAAAGGTGAGCGCGATCACTGAAAGTATCACGAGAACAGCGAGCGCAACTACTAGCGCTGCGCCTCGGGAATTGTCTTTAGGTCGAGCAGACAATATATCAGTTTGCAAGTACATCCTAATAATCACTCACGTTTCAGGTCCATCTTTCGTTCCTATGCTCCTGCGTGGAAAGATGATGAACCACGGAGGACACGGAGACACGGAGAAGAAGGATTACCCGAGGTTTTTCCGTGGTCAATTCCGTTTCTTTTCACAACACGATCCTCTTGATTCCATCCTTCAAAACAGATACATTAAAATTCATTAACAGGCCAACGCTGCATTGTGTAAGCCGCAAAAATATAGTCGACCACTTCTTTTAGACAGGATTAACAAGATTTTAATCCTGGTTTTTGATGCCCTTGCGTGGGAACGAGAAAACTCTTCTCCGTGTCTCCGTGATCTCCGTGGTTCAAATTTTTGTTTCCACAGTTCCCGTTTTCCTGCGTGGGAACGAGCACAGCCGTCGTCTGTTAGTGTTCGCACTTTTCAATCATATATATCACAAGCTGCCACTGCGTAGAAAAACATCAACAAATATAATGCCATCGCATCGGATCATCCTGGATCCTGCTGAAATCTCAATTTCTGTCTGGCGTAGGCCGACGGAATATCGATAATCTGCTCGAATGTCCTGTCATGGTCGGACGCGCCAGGATATGGGCTCTCGAAAAACATTCTGAGGTGTACCTTTACCACTCCTGGGATACGAGGAATCAAAGGCGAACCCCAATGCGCGTTGACCACCCTATTCGTTACAACAGGTATCGTTTCCTTTTGGTAATTCTTGTCAGCATTATGAAACACTAAATTGTCTTCGGCGAGCCAATAGTCGAGAAAACTCCACTGCCACTGGTTGTTCGTATTAACTATGCCCGAGCCGGGGTCGGTGTACTGGAAAAACGGGAAACCAAAGAAAGGCAGGGAAGGTTCAAGTCCGAGTTTCTTCACGCTTGAGTGGCCCAAATCAGGGTTTGTTACGGATTTCGCCTCGATGACTATATTCTCGGCCACCACGTAGTCCATGGGGTCAAGTCCCAGCTCGGTCCATATATTCGGCAGCTTATCGTTAGTGCCTGCCAACATTTCTATCCAGAGTTGGCGCTTCATAGCTTTTATATACTCTTCCTTGAAATTCGCGTCCTCCTGGAGAAAAACCTTTCCGCTCAGGGCAAAAGAATAGGACGAAGCGCCGGCCGGATTGAAATCAAAAAGGCCAGCAAACCTATCCTCGATGTAAACTTGTAGTGTGGATCCCGTCTCGCCGTGGATTAGGGCGTCCCATTCGACGGGGAAAGTTTCGAGGTCGTCCACGCCCGGCTCGATGTAACGAAGGAGCGCAAATGTGTTGACCTGTCGGCCATCGGTGTCCTGCAGTGCGCGGAACCCTGCGGAGCGATGAACCACATATGTCACCCGCGAAATGTTCGAATAATTTGCCACGCCGTCTTGCTTATCGACAATGCCTACGAAAGTCATGCCTATTGGCGTGCCGTAAAAGGTGTAGTAGTCGCCGTGGTCGCGGGAGGTAAAGCATGTGGTCAAATCGCGCTCGATAATGGCCAATGCGCCTCTCGAAGTCTCCAGCGCCTCAAGCATCTGCTGTCCTTGTTCAACGGTCCTGACCGCACCCGTAAACAAAAGGACAACGGCACTGAAGAAGGTGGTAAAAAGCGCCAGGGAAACAAGAAGTTCCGCTAGCGAGAACCCGCGCTTTCCACTTTTTTTTGTCATGTGCATTTCCTTGAAACCGTCATTTTACTGTCGCGCAACATAGGTGACAAATTGCTCGACTCTGCCGTCGGCCATCTCGACCGAAAGTGTCACGCGCTGCAAATATACTTCGTCGGCGCCTTTAAGGCGCGTTATCGTGCGTCTGTAACCTTCGTAGATCGAATAGGTAACGTCCACGCTCCTCAACGGAGCAAGATTAAAAACGTCTCGTGCGCCCAGTATGCGCAACTCGCCTAACTGTGAACTGGCCAATTGGCCGGCGGAAGTTCGTTCCGCTGCTCCGCGCGCCTGCCTGAGCGACATGGGAAACAATTTCATGACCGCCATTATGCCCACCGAAAGAATGGTGAGCGCCACCAAAACTTCTACTAACGTGAAGCCTTTGTTTTTCTTTTTCATAGCCTCACCTCCTCGGCTCTTAGCCGTTTCACTTACCATAAGATTAATCGTTAATGATCTTTATCCGACCGGTGCTAACGTATAACTCGATAGTGTAATCGTGACTATAGTATGTTCCATCCGCCAACAAGACGGAATTTGAGGTGGGAGTTCCGCCACCGCCCTCCAGTTTCCAAAATCTTTCGTCAAAGGGTGCATCGGGCATCCTGCCAACCTTTAACTTGATTCGGTTTTTCTGGGATGTCGTTTTTACAATGCCCGAGGGCGAAAACACGTATGCGAGAGACATGGGATAACCGTTGTCTTGCAGCAACGCTTCGTGCTGTTCCTGTTCAGGCGCGTCATCACTCACTCTCATGTAGACTTCGACTTCCGTCAAGCCCTCAGGAAGGCCGTGTCCGGTGAAGGTACCACTGTTAAATTGTTCGCCATAAATGCAAAACTCGCCGTCGCCAAGCTTTGTAAACTCGCCGGAGCGGTCTTGCACAATCACGTAGGGGCGTTCATTGTGTGAATGATCTGTAGGGTTGAGATCTTTGGGCAGCGCCCAGGCGTTTTGTTCGTCGCGCGTAATCTGGCGCGTTAAGGCAACCGACTCTATGACGTCAGAATTGCCACCAAAATAACTGTCCTGCCTGTTGGTCGTCCAAAACGTCACGGCGGTACGCACGCGATGCGTCAAAGCATACTGACGCGCACCTCGCATAAACGCGTACATCGTACGCGCCGAACCTTTCAACTTAGTTTCTGAAAGAGAGCTGGGGCCAAGCAGGTTGGGTATAGCAACACCCAGGATGAGGCTTATGATAGCCAAAACCACCAGCAACTCGGCAAGCGTGAAGCCCGCCGTGTTGCCGTGATTAGCCTGCTTTTCTTTCAGTTCCTTATTCATGATGATCTCGATGCCAAAAAACACATCCGGCACAAACTTATGCGCCTAGTTGTAGAACTTTGTCCAACCGGCCTTCTGGTCCCAACTGCTGATGTCGTCGCCGCCGCCAAGGTATTCTCTGTCCTGCTGTATGTATCCTTGACCACCGTGCAATTGATCGCCCTGCATGTTTTCTCCTATGGAATATATGTACATCGTCTCGTTTCTTGGTGCGGGGAATCCCCACTCGCCATCCGTTCTAGGATTTCCAGGCAATTTGTCATCCTCGATTCGTTTTGCATATGCGCTATAACGGTAAGGTTCCGGGTCATCTGGACCATAATTATTAACTGACTCGCGAAACGACCTTAAAGTGATCTTTCCGTATTTCCATGGCCCTACCATGAACCTATACTTATTGCCCCATGGATCAAGTCCAATGTCTATGTAGCTTTCGCCAAGTTTTGCCATGACATCTTGAGTTAATATCGATTCATTTTCGTCATCTTCGTTCCACTCCCCAACGGCCGCTCCTTCTGCATTCCTGCCTTGTCGAAGGAGAGTGTAGAAGAAGTTGGTGTAGTATTCCTCTGCCTGCTGAAGTGAGGTGAAAGTCTTTACCTTAAAATTAGCAAACTGCCTGAAGTCACTCTTTCCAGTGTCCGTCAGCATCTTTGTGAGCGCCAGCTCAATGCTTCTGATTTCAGCATGGGCTTTAACCATGTTTCCTTTTTTAATGTACGTGATGACATTCGGTACTGTTATCGCCATTAGTATTGCGATAATTGCCAGTACAACCAACAACTCGATTAGCGTAAAACCTTTTTTGTTTTTCATCGTAACCACTTCCTTTCTAGATACTCTGGCTCGGTGAGTGATAACACTCTCTTCCCATTGCCAACTGCCAAACTTACTTTTCAATTTTTCTTCGGGCTTTTCTATCGTTTCCAAGATTATGAACCACAGAGGACACGGAGGCACGGAGAAGAGGAATTACCCAGGTCTTTTCCGTGGCTAATTCCGTTTCGTTTCATGATACGATCCTCTTTCTCTCGTTCCCATGCTCCTGCGTGGGAACGTATATGCTTCGCACCTATACCTGTATGCATTCCCACGGAAGACCTTGGGAACGAGAGATTAATGTCACTTCAATCATCACACTTCTTCTCCGTGTCTCCGTGAGCCTCGTGGTTAAAATTTTTGTTTGGCTTGAATGCCCTAATAGTTAACCCGTCAATGCATCGCCGAGCGTGAAGATGGGCAAGTATAAAGCTATAACGATGAAACCGATCACACCACCCAGGCATACGATGATCATGGGTTCCATCAGTGATAACAGGCCTTCTACGGCCGCCTCGACTTCTGCGTCGTAAATATCGGCCACTTTCATCAACATCGAATCGAGGCTACCGGTTTCTTCTCCTACGTCGATCATGTTTACGACCATTGAGGGGAAGACCTTTGCCTCGTCAAGCGGGCCCGCAATGGTGTCGCCTTCCTTGACGCTGTCGTGAACTTTTTGTACGGCGTTCTGAATAACTTCATTGCCGATGGTTTCTTTGGTAATACGCAAGGCCTGAAGGATGGGCACGCCGGAAGTGATAAGCGTTCCCAGCGTACGAGCAAAGCGCGCCACGCCGACTTTGGTCACAAGATCGCCTATCAAAGGCATTTTGAGCCATACGCGATCCATAACGCGTTTGATGTTGGAGGATTTGGAAAGCAGCTTGAAGGTTATTATTGTGCCGTTGACGAAGAGCAGCATCTTCCACCAACCGTAAAGGACCATGTCGCCCGCATCGACCAGGAACTGGGTAGGCGCAGGCAATGCCGATCCGAATTCCTCAAAAATGTCCGCGAACACCGGCACAACTTTCAACAAAAGGAAAATCACGATACCCGTTGCGATTACGACAACCGCAATCGGGTAGACGAGCGCGCCTTTGACCTTGCGTTTAAGCGCCTGGCGCCGTTCCATAAAGTTTGCCAGCCTATTCAGGACGACCTCGAGCATACCGCCGACTTCTCCTGCCCGCACCATGTTCACGAAGAGGCGGTCGAAGACTTTGGGGTGCTTGGCTAGACCTTCGGAAAAGGTCGAGCCGGACTGCACGTCGGTCGATATCTCGCGAAGGACGTCGCGAAGTTTGGACGGTTTCTGCTGCGCGATAAGCACGTTAAGGCTTCGCAGCAAAGGCAGGCCTGCGTCGATAAGTGTGGCCAACTGGCGTGTAACCATGCATAGTTGCTTGGTTTTTACGCCGCCAAAGTAGAGTTCGCTCACTCCACCCTTGTCGCCGCGCGCTTTGCGTTCGTCGGCTTTTTTGGCCTCGCGGACTTTTGTTGGGTACAGTCCAAGCGAGCGAACATCGTTAATAGCCAGCGCCAAGCTGTCAGCATCAACGATACCGAAGGTCTCTGCGCCTTCTTTGTTCAGGGCCTTGTATGCAAATCTCGACATCGCCCAATCTCCTCAATTAGTCTTCAAACTTGTCAGTATGTTCAAGAATCTCTTCTGCACTCGTTACACCTTGTACGCATTTTATTATGCCTTCCTCGCGAAGTGTCCTCATGCCTTGTTTGGTGCGGGCATATTTTCTGATCTCATGAGACATTGCCCTGGCAAGAATGAGGTCACTTACTTTTTGGTCCATCAACAGCATCTCAAACAGACCCGTGCGGCCCATGTAACCTGTATAATCGCATGCAGGGCATCCCTTGGCCTCATAAAAAGTCAGATCGGGGTTGGCGCGCCACGATTCGGGCAAACCCAGATCGTCTCGTTCATCGTCATCGGGTTTGTACGGCTCGCGGCAGTTTCTGCACAGAACGCGAATAAGACGCTGGGCGAGCACTCCCTCCAGTGAAGAAGTGATGAGGTAGGGAGGCACATCCATGTCCAAAAGACGGGTGATGGTTTCCGGCGCGCTGTTGGTATGAAGCGTGCTAAGCACCAAGTGACCCGTAAGCGATGCCTCGATCGCAATCTGCGCGGTCTCAAAGTCACGAATCTCACCAACCATCACTATGTCCGGATCCTGACGCAAAATTGACCTCAAACAAACCGCAAAAGTCAGGCCCACATCTTCGTTAACCTGCACCTGGACTAGCTGGTCGATCTGAAGCTCGACAGGATCTTCCGTGGTGATAATCTTAACGTCAACCTGATTCAAGTCACTTAGGCAACCGTACAGCGTAGTTGTTTTTCCCGAACCAGTTGGGCCTGTAACCAACAGAATCCCGTTAGGCTTATGAATAACTTCGTCAAGACCTTTGCTGACAAGGTCGCTCAACCCCATTTTTCTAAGGTCGATTTGTACTGCGGTCCTGTCAAGGATACGCATCACGACATTTTCTCCGAACAAGGTCGGCAAGGTGGCAACGCGGATGTCAATGTCAGAGTCACCGATTTTAAGCTCGATTCGGGCGTCTTGAGGCAGGCGGCGTTCGCCAATGTCCATATCGCAAAGGACCTTGACGCGCGAAACTAGCGCAAGCGCTAAGGACTTCGGCGGATTGACAATTTCGTTCAGTTTACCGTCCACGCGGATACGAATGCGGAAATCGTCTTCGTAAATCTCTAAATGAATATCTGATGCGCGTTTCTGAACGGCCTCGAGAAGCACGAGATTGACGATCTTGATTACTTCCGGTTCTTGCGCAAGCTGAATGAGGTTGTCAACGTCGGAGATAAGCTCGTGCTGGCCTAGCTCTTCAATGCTGAGCTCTTCGTCGCCAACTTTCTCTATCAATTCATTGAGTGTCTCGTGAATAGAGTCCAGTTCAAATGCGTAATGCGATTTTATAGACGCTGCGACGTCCTGGTGATTGCTGATAGCTCCTTTGATTTCAAGACCGGTTATTTGAGACAGATCGTCCGAAATACCAAGGTTTAGCGGATCGGCCATAGCCACCGTCAAAACACCGTCTTCCTCGCTAATGGGCACGATATTGTAAAAGCGGGCCACATCCGCAGGAACTTTGCGCAGAATATCGTCTGGAATCTTGCGCTTGGACAGATCGATACGCTCCATACCGGACTGAACGCCGAGCGCTTCAACCACGTCTTGCTCGGTGCAAAGCGCCATATTCACCAGTATGCGGCCAAGCATTTCGCCCGACAAACGCTGGCGTTGGGAGGCATCGTCGAGTTCGAGAGGAGTGAGTACGCCCATCTCGACAAGTATGTCGCCCAACTGTCGTCTAACCTCAACCATTAAATTCCGCCCCTGTATCTATTTGTCGCTGCCCTTTGGCGGCGGCGCGTCGTCCAAACCCAAGTTACGTGCGGCGTCATCGAATTCTTCGCGCTGCTGTGCCCTGCTTGCCGCTTCTTCATAAGTTATTATTCCCTTACGATAAAGGGCCATCAAATGTTCATCAAGAAGGTTCATGCCGTACTTGTGGCCAGTCTGGATGGCCGATGTAATACGGAACGACTTATTCTCACGAATCAGGTTCTGAATGGCAGGCGTGGATAGCATGACTTCAAATGCGGCCACACGTCCAAAACCGCTCTTTTTGGGAACCAGCGCTTGCGAAACCACCGCTTTCAGATTACCCGCCAACTGCGTCCTAATCTGCTCCTGCTGGTTCGTGGGAAACGCGTCAACAATACGGTCAATGGTACGAACAGCGCCGGTAGTATGGAGTGTGCCGAATACCAAGTGGCCGGTTTCCGCGGCGGTAACGGCCGCTTCAATCGTTTCAAGGTCTCTCATTTCACCAACCAGAATCACGTCCGGGTCTTGGCGCAATGCGCGCCTGATGGCCTCGGGGAAAGTGGGCACGTCGACACCAACTTCGCGCTGCGTCATGATGCTCTTCTTGTGGTTGTGGTAATACTCGATTGGGTCCTCGATGGTGATAATGTGATGGTCGCAATACCTGTTGAGGTGATCGAGCATTGTGGCCAGGCTGGTTGTTTTGCCGGAACCGGTCGGACCTGTGACAAGTATGAGTCCGCGCGGCATCGCAATAACTTCTTTGAGAATTTCGGGCAGGCCAATCTCCTCGAATGTCATTATATTGTTGGGAATCTGGCGAAGAACAAGGCCAACATATCCTTTTTGTTTCAATATAGACACACGAAAACGGGCAACGTCTTCAAACGCAAAACCAAAGTCCGCTCCACCTACCTCTTGCAGCTCTTGCTGGTTGTCTACAGAAGCGATGCTTTTCATCAAGCGCTCCGAATCGTCCGGCGTCAATGGCTCATCTCCAAAATACTGAAGATGGCCGTGGACGCGACCAACAGGCGGATTGCCCACGGAAATATGAAGGTCAGACCCTCCACGGTCCACCAACATCCGAAGCAAGCTCACCATCTCGTATGCCATGCCTTAGTTCCTCTCGTATGAAATTAATCGTTGGCCGCCGCCGGCAATGGATCGGCTAGAGGCTCGTGTTTAAGCGTTTCCTCGTCTAGCGGTTCGTCAAGCTGTGTCACACGAAGTATTTCCTCGACTGTCGTTATCCCCTGCTGTGCCTTTTGCCATGCGTCCTGGCGCATAGTCCTCATTCCGTTCATCCGGGCTACACGCCGCAAATGGCCGGCCGCCGTACCCTTCATTATTAAATTGCGCATCTCGTCTGTGTTCAACAACAACTCATACACGCCAAGCCGGCCCTGGTAGCCAGTGTTGTTGCAACTGTCGCAACCCGCGCCGTGGAAAAGCTCGACCTCTCCCGTATCTACCGTGAAACCCAAACGCCTAAGCTCAAAGTCCTTAGGGATGTACGATTCCTTACATGCCGGGCAGATGGTTCGAACAAGTCGTTGGGCCAGGACAGCCCTGACGCCTGAAGCTACAAGGAAAGGCTTTATTCCAATATCTATAAGACGCGGGAACGCAGCCGGTGCGTCGTTCGTATGCAAGGTGGAAAACACTAAGTGCCCGGTAAGCGCCGCTTTGATAGCTATCTCAGCGGTCTCCACATCTCGAATCTCACCAACCATGACTATGTCGGGGTCTTGACGGAAAATGGCGCGAAGCGCACGGCTAAAGTCCCAGCCGATGTCGTGATGTATCTGCACCTGGTTTATGCCCGCCAACTGATACTCGACAGGATCTTCAACCGTGATTAATTTGGTGTTGGGTTTGTTTAGCGTGTGCAAAGACGCGTAAAGTGTGGTCGTCTTGCCTGAACCCGTAGGCCCAGTGACCAACACAACGCCTGAGCCTTGGAAGATCAACTTTTCCCACATTTGCTGATCTGCCGCATTGAAACCCAATTGGCCAAGACCAAGCATAAGGCCGCTCTTGTCCAAAATACGCATGACGACGCTTTCGCCGTGAACCGCTGGAAGTGCGCTCACGCGCAGGTCAACCATCTTGCCGCCCAGGGTGAGTTTTATGCGGCCGTCCTGAGGTATGCGCCTTTCGGCTATGTCCATACCGGCCATGATTTTCAGGCGCGATATGATTGATTTCTGTGCGCGTTTGGGAGGTGGAGGCATCAAATGGCACACACCATCAATACGGTACCGAATTTTAAGATCGGCCCTGGCAGGTTCTACGTGAATATCGCTGGCGCGCATGCGGAAGGCCTCGAGTATGAGCGTATGCACATAACGAACAACAGGGCTGTCATCTTCAGCCTCAGTGCCCCCCTCCGGCATCGAAGATGCGTCTCCCTCAAAATCTATGTTGTCCACGCTTATGCTGTCCGCGCTAAGTTCGCTCATCGATATACTGCTGCCAGCCGACACAGAATCCAGTGAACTCAAGTTCGACATCGTACTCAATGTGCTCATCGAACTGGCGCTGCTTACAGTCGAAAGCATCGTCTCGATAGTCGTTTCGTTCAACCCATAATACTTGGACAGTGCCGCGCTGATCTCCTCGGGCGTGGACAACTGAGTCTTGACCGGCCGTTCAAGCAGCCTCTCGAGATTGTCCATAAGATGCATGTCCGTGGGATCGGCCGTCGCTATTACCAAAAGACCGTCTTCTTCGTCTATCGGTATCACACGGTATAATTGGGCTATTCGAACATCCACAAGCCCGCGGATGCGCTCTGGGATCTCGCGATCCGAAAGTTTTATGATCGAAATGCTCAGTTGGTCGGACAGGGCGTCCGTTATATGCGCTTTGCTGATAATACCCATGCGGACAAGTATCTCACCCAACTTTTTGCCGGGCATACTTGTCTGTTGCTTGTGTATTGCCTCGTCGAGCTGACGCTGAGTTATTATCCCACGCTCAACAAGTCGCTTCCCAAACATGCTGTAGCCTGAAGTATCCATGTTAACGCACCTTTCTCCCACTTACACTTTACCAAATACTTGGCAAAAAAGTCAATGTAAATAATGCTAGGAATCACTGGAAATACTTAACTTACGACCCATTCTGTCAATAGATTACTTTAGTGTTTGAGAGTTATTTGCCCTCTGACACGCCAAATGGCAAATATACTCCGCCTTCCTCGCGCCAAACCGACTCGAAGAGATACGCTACTGTTCGGCATTTACATGGCATTGTTTACAAAAGCCGATAAGCCTCCTGGCCTAAAAGACCGATTCGCAGATATCTCAGCTTCGAACGTCTGGCTCAACCTTGCTTACTCACTAAATTGGGCAGACGCCAACACCTTAGCTTAGAGTCTATCACGAATGGCCTTTCCCGGCAAGACTCAAGTCACCTTGGACTGCGTCGGTCGAGATTCTTGGCCAATATTTGACAGGACCATATTACACGCCCAAAACAATCCACTTGACAAATCGCAAGTTCATAGGCAGACTCGATAGTAGTCCATCCAGGTGTTAATGACGATGGATGACTCACTTGGGTCAAGCCGCGATGTCCTAAAAGACCAACTCTTGATCGGATTTAAGCAGTAGTATTATTAGCTGACCCACATTTTTTTTAGAGGGAATTCAAACAGGAAGGGAGACACCATGACTGAAGGAATTGAACATGTACTGGACGAAAAGCGTAAATTCGACCCACCGGCGGACTTTGTGGAAAAGGCCCGCATTAATTCTGAGGACGAATACAAGAAACTTTATAAGCAATCAATCGAAGACCCCGAGACATTTTGGTCAGACATGGCGAGTGAGCTGCACTGGTTCAAGAAATGGGATCGCGTACTCAATGAAGAGGACGCGCCCTTCTACAAATGGTTCGAGGGCGGAAAAACGAATGTAGCGTATAATTGTCTGGACAGGCATCTTGATACGTGGCGCAAGAACAAGGCGGCCATAATCTGGGAAGGCGAGCCTTACGCGGAGAGAAGGACCCTGACGTATCTTGAGTTGCACCGGCTGGTCTGCAAATGCGCAAACGCACTCAAGAACCTTGGAGTACGCAAAGGCGACGGCGTGGCAGTCTACATGCCAATGATCCCGGAGCTTGCCATTGTGTTGCTGGCTTGCGCCAGGATCGGCGCGCCGCACTCCGTTGTGTTTGCCGGCTTCTCCGCAAGCGCTTTGGTTGACCGAATCAATGATGGTCAATCCAAACTGGTTGTAACGGCAGACGGCGGATTTAGACGCGGTTCAGTAGTCCAGCTTAAAAGCGCTGTCGACGAGGCGCTCACAAAATGCCCAAGTGTCGAAAACGTTGTGGTGGTTGAGCGCACCAAAACACCTGTAACCATGGTCCACGGCAGAGACACGTGGTGGCACGAAATGATGAGGCACGCCTCGGAGGACTGTCCCGCCGAGGAACTGGATTCCGAAGATCCGCTGTATTTGCTTTACACTTCAGGCTCGACAGGTAAGCCAAAAGGCATTCTGCACACAACCGGCGGATACCTTGTGGGAACATACCTGACATCAAAATACGTATTCGATCTGCGCGAAGAAGACACTTACTGGTGTACGGCGGATATAGGCTGGGTGACAGGGCACAGTTACATTATCTATGGAATTCTTGCCAACGGCGCGACCACTGTAATGTACGAAGGCGCGCCAAACTACCCCACCCCCGACCGCTTCTGGCAAATCGTGGAAAGATACCGGGTAAACATCTTCTACACAGCCCCGACGGCGATCCGGGCATTCTCGAAATGGGGAGATGGATGGCCCGCAAAGTACGACCTTAGCAGCCTGCGCCTGCTGGGCACGGTGGGCGAACCAATCAATCCGGAAGCGTGGATGTGGTACCACAAACACATAGGACGCGAAAACTGTCCAATTGTCGATACATGGTGGCAGACCGAAACCGGCAGCATAATGATCACGACCTTGCCAGGCGCAATGCCGGCCAAGCCTGGATCCGCCGGCCTGCCCTTCTTTGGCGTTACGCCGATCATTGTAAACGAACAAGGCGAAGAGGTCGAGGAAAATCAAAGCGGACTGCTCGCATTAACGCGGCCATGGCCCGCTATGCTCAGAACGCTTTACGGCGCACCTGAACGTTTTAAGGAAGTATACTGGTCCAAATTCGAGAAACAGGGTTGGTACTTTACAGGTGACGGCGCATACAAAGACAAAGACGGCTACATAATGATAATCGGTCGAATAGACGACGTCATTAACGTGGCCGGGCACCGTCTAGGCACAATGGAAATCGAGTCAGCGCTCGTATCGCACAAAATGGTCGCCGAAGCCGCAGTCGTAGGCTACCCGCACGAAATAAAAGGACAGGGAATATGTGCCTTCGTGTCGGTTTCCGAGGGCTCCGTGCCAACTGAAGAAGACAAAGTCATGCTTCGCGACCACGTTGCAAAAGAAATCGGGGCCATAGCCAAACCCGACCAGATACATTTCACCGACGCACTGCCAAAAACGCGCTCGGGCAAGATTATGAGACGGCTTCTGCGAGACATCGCCGCAGGACGAGACACAACAGGAGACATAACCACACTGGAAGACTACTCGGTGGTGGCCAAACTTCGCGAAGAGCAAGAAACATAAGAGCGGCCGCAAAGAAAAAAGTCAGGGGTATTTCTCTAAAAAACGGGAGAAATACCCCTTAACTTTTTATGAATTCGTTCGGCTGGTCAGCCGAGCGCGTTTGAATCGTTACTAGCCATTGCCGCATGGTTTTCCATAGGCACATCAACACTCTCCAGCACCTCCCGGGAAGCTTTCACGGCGTTCAGGCTGTCTACCGGCATATCCACGGGTACGCAAAGCATGAACGAGTGCATACATTGCTCGATTGTGCCTGCTGAGCGCTGCAAGTGTTTCACGCTTGTGTCAACGGATTGCAAAGTGTTGCGACGGATAAGGTCGAGACGGTTATGCGCCCGCGCCAAACGCGTCAACCAAGGTTCAGGAATCCTTTTCAAGGCATTTCTGAAGGTTGAGGGTTCGCCGGGCTCGCAGTATTCCATCAAAACTTCCTGAAAGAGGCCCAAACGTTCACGCTGCACACTTTTCAATGTATACGTAAGCCTCTGAGCGTGCCCGGATTTTGCCTCCACATATTCATAATCATGAGCGGCGATAGCGCGATGCTGAGACTCACACATCGCCAGAATCGCTTCCTGGCTTTCAAGCTCGCGCTCATAGGCCTTACATAAACTCTCAAGCAATTCGTTCATCCCTAACCCTCCTTGTTTTACCCTGCCAAAACTATCGGCAAGAGACCCAAAAAGCTTAAGTCAAGAAAAGTCGTGTGGTATAATATCGTGCGAATTGTAACCAACTAATGATAAAAGGTTTAAGTCTATGCCAAAGAAGAGGAGGCCCCCAGGTGGGCGTAAGATAACGACTCAGCAGGAACTGGACGAAGAAATAAAAAAACAACAGGCAAATATGGACAGCAAGAAATTGGGCGAGATCCTTGCCCGCTCGGGTTTTATCAGCGGAGGTACAGAAGCTCTTTCCAAGCAACTAGGTATGCCCATCGTGAAACTTTCGGAGAGAGAAATATCTGAGCGCATCCTTGGGCTTGTGGATGTTCGGATAGCACAATTGTACCGCGTAATCCCGATAGACGAAGAGGGCGGCCTCCTGATGATTGCGACGGCCGATCCCACAGACACGCATCTTCTCGAGAATCTGGAAAGGCTCATTGAACGGCCTGTCAAGCCTCTGTTGTCCGCGCCGGAAGAAATCAGTTCGGCACTTGTCAAGTACTACGGCCTGGACGAAGACTCTGAAGGGGAAGTTGAGTAGCGCGCAATGAGCAAACACAGGCTGAACAGACGTAACTTTCTCAAGATGTCAGGCTTGGCACTGGCCGCAACAGGGCTTACGCATCTAAATTCCCAGTAATTCCTCAAGAAACGTCGTATCTAGTGCTGCGTATATCCGCTTTTGCCGTTGGGAGATCTTCTTTTTTGGATTTTTCTTGATGAGATTAAGCGCG
>SDBV01007073.1_pt1 | contig 15405 bp, 13 predicted proteins | sample 2277081 | NCBI WGS metagenome assembly SDBV01 (sample SAMN10402039, study PRJNA504765) | marine sediment metagenome | isolation source: marine sediment core GS10_PC15, 223 cmbsf | place: Arctic Ocean: Southern Knipovich Ridge | collected 2010
GGCGTCGCGGGCGAGCTCGATGCCGACCTCGACGGCGCGCGTCGCCTCCTCCACGCTCATCGCGGGCCCGCGGGCAATGTTGGCCGTGCCCGAGCGTACCTTTTTGCGAACCAGCCCCGGGGCGTCTTCGAGGGGGTCATCGACGCCGATGTCGACCACCCGGCTTTCGGCGCCCGCGTGCTTCGCGAGCACGTTCACCGCCGCGCCGCCCGCCAGCATGTTCCTCACCATTTGCGGGGTGACTTCCTTCGGATAGGCCGACACGCCCTCGTCCGCGACGCCGATCACAACGGCGAGGATCAAGATGCCCAGCACGTCGTCCACCACTGCGGCCGCCATCACGGTGACGCCCTCCGGGGTGTCCAGTCTCCGGACGTCCGCGAGCACTCGCGCCGTGATGCCCACCGACGTGGCCGTCAGGACGGCGCCGATGAATAGCGCCGGCAGCAGCTCTTGCGTGCTCTCAAAGCTCGCGAAGCCGGCCACCACCGTCGCCACAACGCCGAAGGCGAACGGGACCAGAACGCCGCCGAGCGCGACTGCTGCCGCTGGCCGGACGTAGCGGAAGAACCGCTGCCGATTGGTCTCCAGCCCGGCCTGGAACAGAAGCAGCACCGCAGCAGCCTGCGCAAGGAAGAAGAGCTCGGGCTCAACCGGGATGCTGGACTCAACGGTGCGCATGACGCCGTCGACTACTTCGGTGACCTTCGGCACCTCGAACAGCGGCCCGAACGAGCCGATCGTGAAGCCGCCCAACGCGAATGGGCCGACCAGGATCCCCGCGCTCAGCTCCCCCAGCACCGGCGGAAGTTTCAGCCAGCGGACTGCGACCTCTCCCCCCAGCTTCGCAGCGACGAGGATCACAGCCAGCAGGAGACCGATCTGCGCCACGGCCTCCAGCGGGGTCTCATTCATCGGTAAACGGCGCTCCGGGGAGCTGTCCCGCCCGCGCGCGTATGGGGCAAGGGCGCCTGGGGGTGGGGAAGCTGGCTGCCGGGTTGCAGCTTCGGGCGAAAAGCCGGGCCATCCATCGTCAGCCGGGGAAACTGCGCTCGCGGGCGGGCAGGCGCACGCGTCCGCGGCCCCGCAGCCGCCGTCTCCCGGCGCGGCGCGGCCTCAGCCCGAACCACGACACGGGTGGTCATGCCGGGGCGATGACGCGGCTCGGCTGCAGCGCTCCCAGGACGGAGTCGTAGGTCATGAGCGCCACCAGGGACCCGTCCCGGGCGTAAGCCCGGACCTGCGTGATGGCGCCGCCGTCAACCGCGATGCGCCCCGTGGGCACCGGTTGCCCTTGGCGGACCGCCTCTTCCTGGAGCGGGTCCAGGACCACGGCGGGGAGCCCCTCAAGGGCCCAGTCAATCGGATGCAGCAACTCCTGCCAGGTCCCGGCCTCAGCAGCAGCTTCCAGCTCGGGAAGAGTGATCGACTCGGCTATCTCGAACCGCCCCACGCGCTCCCGCACAAGCCCGGCCAGGTGAGCGGCGTTCCCGACCGCGAGTCCGAGGTCGTGCATCAGCGATCGGGCGTAAAAGCCGCGGCCGGACTCCGCACGCAACACCACGCGCCCGGAGCTCCACTCCTCCATCTCCAGCGAGTGGATCTCGACGCGTCGGGGCTCCCGTTCCACCTCTTCGCCGGCGCGCGCCAGCTCGTACAGCCGCACCCCGCCCTTCTTCACGGCGCTGAACATTGGCGGCTTCTGGTCGATCCCTCCGCGGAACCCATCGAGCGCGGCCTCCACAGCCTCTCGCGTCACTGACGACGCGTCGCACTCGGCGGTTACCCGGCCGGAAGCGTCGTAGGTGTCGGTCGCGATGCCGAACACCCCGACCATGCGGTACACCTTGCGCCCCTCAACGAACCTGCTGATGAACCGGGTGGCCCGGCCTATGCAAAGCGGCAGCACGCCGGTCGCGTCAGGGTCAAGCGTCCCGCCGTGCCCGATCTTCTTCTGTCCCGTCATCCGGCGGACGCGGCGAATGACGTCCATCGAAGTCATCCCGGACGGCTTGTTGACGTTGAGGAACCCGCCGGTGATCTGCTCCCGCCCCCGGGCGCCGGGCTGGCCGGGGCTCGTCACTGGCCACCCCTGCCTTCGGCGGCCTGCCGGTCGCTCTCCGCCACCTCGTCTATGACCTTCAGCAGCCGGGCGCCCTCGCGCAGCGTATCGTCCGCGCGGAACTCAATCCGCGGGACGTGGCGCATCCGTAGGCGGCCTGCCAGCGCCCGGCGCAGGTACCCAGACGCGGATTTCAGCGCTTCAAGGCTGCTGGACTGCGCTGCCTCCGACCCAAGCGCGCTGATATACACGCGCGCCACGCTCAAGTCCGCCGCGCACTCCACCCGCGTCACTGACGTGACCGGCGCCAGCCGCGGGTCGGAGATCTCGTTTTCGATCAGCGCGCCAAGCTCCCGTTTCAGGGTGAAGTTCACGCGCTCGGTTCGCCTGCTCATACAACTACGATACGCTCTCGGAACCCGCCGCCGCGCCGTGCTTCAGGCGCCCGGGGCCGCCAGGGCGCCGTCTAGATGCGGCGGTTCGCGCAGTCCTGGCTGCACGTCAGCGGGCACACCCACACGCGCGTCGCAGCTTCCGACCCGAGGACCGGGGCCATGTCGCCGACCTTCAGCGTAAGGACCCCCCGGTACGGCGCCGACTCCACGATCAGGGTCTCGCCTCCCGGCACCAGCCCGTTCACGACCAGGTACTCCAGCAGCGCCTCGTCCTCTTCCGGGATGCTGTCGATGATCAGCGGCTCGCCGACCGGCGCTTCGTCCAGCCGCATCCTCCCGCCGCATGGCGTGTAGTCGCTCCCGGGGATCGGGTGCCCGGCCGGGCACGTGCCCGGGTTGCCGAGCACCACGCGGATACGCTCCTCGAGCTCGTCCGAGATGGCGTGCTCAAGACGGTGCGCCTCCACATGGGACCGGTGGATGTCCAGGCCGAGCATGTCAACCACCAGGCGCTCGGCCAGCCGGTGACGCCTCACGATGCTCTCCGCCAGGCGCGCGCCTTCCGCCGTCAGCTCGATGCCGCGGTCATCACCGAACGCGACCAACCCCTCCCGCTGCATCCGGCGCAGCATCCCCGCGACCGAGGGCAGCGACGTGCCCAGGCCCTCTGAGGCCGGCGCGCGCCGTAGCTGCTGCACCAGGCTCGTGTTGGTCACGGGGAGACCCTGCTCCGCCACCATGAAGATGGAAAGGAGGTAGTTCTCAACCGCGGGGGTCAGGCGCCGCGCCGCGCCCCCGGAGTCCGGCTCCCCCGGCCCCGGGGCGCCGCCGGCCTTCCTACCGCGCTTCGATATTCCTGCCATCCTGCTGCGAGGCTAGCAATGCAGGTTCCGGGCGTCAATCATTGGGCCCGGTGAGCCGCGATCGGCCGTTCACAGCGGCCATCGCAGCGCCACGCCGCGCGCGTCTGCGGATTGCCGCTCCAGCTTTGCTGGTGCTACCATCTACGAAGGGACTGCCGCCCGCGCACAGCGCGTCGGCGCCCCTCAATCCGGAGTAGCTCAGTGGTAGAGCGGTCGGCTGTTAACCGATTGGTCGTAGGTTCGAGTCCTACCTCCGGAGCCAACGCAAATACGCAGACGGGGAGCCACGGCACGCTCCGGGTTTCCTTTCCTTGTGTCAGGCGCGGCTCGTTCGTCGTTCGTGAGGAGACGGCCGGTGGCGCACATCGGGTTTGCGGCCCCCGGAGTCGAATCTCGTTGCGTTCAGATTCGATGTTCCCGATCTTGGGGGGCTGTTCCAAGTTGTCGGCGCATTCGGTAGAATTGCGGGCGTCCGGTGGCGCCGGGCCGGAGATAACGTCGGCGCTTCCGTGGTGATCGTGCGGCGGGCACACGCCCGGTAGCAGGGGCGTGCAGGATGGAGGCTATGCGCAGGCCGACAGTCAGGTGGCCCCGCCTGAGGCGGGACGACGGCTTCTGGAGAGAGGCCGCCCGTGAAGTCGCGCTCGTTTTCGGAGCCTACTTCCTCTATTCCGCCACCAAGAACCTGATCAACCCGAAGGCGGTCCTCGACGCCTTCGGACACGCCGGCTCGGTGATCAGCCTGGAGAGCGCAGTCGGCATCTTCGTGGAGCCGTCCATCCAGCAGTGGTTCGTCAGTGACTTCTTCCACGGCTTGCGCTTCCTGACCTACTTCTACACGTTCGGGTTCTGGGTCACTCTGATCGGGAGCGCCGCCGTGTTCTTCGTCCTGCGCAGAAGGCTCTACTACCGGATGCGCCGCGTGTTTCTCATAACGCTTGCCCTTGGCATCGCGGTGTTCGCCATCTATCCGCTGGCCCCTCCGCGCATGCTGCCCAGCACCGGGTTTGTTGACGCCATGGCGCTGTTCGGCTTGAACCCGCTGGATGATGACAACTCCCTGCTCACGTACAACCGGTATGCCGCGATGCCCAGCCTGCACTACGTATGGTCGCTCCTGCTGGCGGTCGCTTGGATGCAGTTCGGCGGGCGGTGGGCGGCAGTGGGCGGCTTCGCGTTCCAGGCCATGATCCTGATCGCCATCATCGCAACCGCCAACCACTACGTGCTGGACGCCGTCTTCGCGGTGTTGCTGCTCGTGGTGGCCTTCAAGATCCACGGCTGGTACGAACGGCGGGTGGCGTCCGGACGCGGATTCGCGTTGTCTTCGATCCGGCTGCCGTCGCGGCCGGAAGCTGGCGGGAACCGGGACTGGCCCGACATCTACGACCGCATCGGGGCGGACGCGGGCGCCATCGCCGGCACCTGGTAGCGGGTTCTGCCGCGCGCCGCTACTCCACGTTGAGCCGGCCTCCGGGCTGTCTCCGGCGGCGAGAGAACGCTGGCAGGCCCACGACTACGGCCGCGCCCAGGCCCACGCACATGCTGGATATCAGCGCGATGTCGTAAGACCCGTACCGGTCGTAGAGCCGGCCTGCCAGCCACACGCCCAGCGCGCTGCCGATCGGCATCACGGAGTACATCGCCCCGTAGATGGTGCCGAGCCGCCGGTCGCCGAACCGCTCCGCTGAGTACGAGCCGGTGAGCGAGATCACCGTAGTCCAGGACACGCCGATCAGCAGGACCCCGGCCAGCATCATCGGGACGCTCCCCGCCATCACCAGCACCCCGTACGCCAGCCCGCGCAGCAGATACCCGATCGTCAGCATCAGGCGACGCCCGAATCGGTCCGCCAGGTATCCGAAGGCGATGGCTCCGGCCACGCTGCTGCCGCCGACCGAGCCAAGCACCACAGCGGCGGTCCCTGTCGGAATCCCGGCGTCGGTTGCATACGCAACGAAGTGAGCGTTCACGAAGCTCATTGTGTAGCCTCAGGCGAAGAAGCCGGCGGCCAGCCTCCAGAACATCGGCACCCTGAGCGCGGCGCGCAGCGGCAAGCCCTCCAGCGCTCGGGCTGCGGCGCGCCGCGGTAGCTCGCCTGTCTGCCCGCCAGCCGGCTCAGGCTCGCGCGCCCCCTGCTGTCCCGAGCTGTCCCGCACGGCCCGCCATACGATCGGCGCCAGCACAAACAGCAGCACGCCCAGCGCCACGTACGACGCCCGCCAGCCCCAGATCACCAGGGCGACCCCCGCCGCGGGCACCAGCACCATCTGTCCCGCCGCGGTCCCGCTGTGGGCGACCGCCAGCGCCATGCTGCGCCGGACTTCATCCTTGATCTCCTGAAACGAACAGCCCTCGCGCTCCAGGCGTCGGCGCAAGGTACTGGGGCTCATGTGCAAGTCCACCGCCAAGTCCTCCAGGGCCGGCCATTGGCAGAACAGGTCGGCCAGTGCCGGCGTCTGCGTCTGCACGCGGCAGACGATGGGCGGCTGGATGCGCAACGGCATGCCGAAGTGCCCGCGCTGCACCGCCGAACGCACCGCCGCCAGGATCGCGTCGCACGACTTCTCCGACGACAGCGACATCCCCGCGTTCATGCCCTCGGCCTGCTTGGTCTCCACGAAGGTGGTGTGCGGCAGCAGCGGCAGGGTTTCCTTGACGAACACGTCATCGCCGCTGGCCACGGCCACCGGCACCCCGCGCTCGCCGGCCAGCGCACCGTAGATGCCCGCCTCGCCCAGCTCCTGCTCGTTGAGCCACACCCGCGTGAACGCGAAGCTGTTGATGGTATGCGCCAGCGTGCCCCGGCTGCCGGCGCGCGCGTGGTAGCCGATCATGCAGACGGCGTCGCAGCCATCGATGCCGGCCATCATGCCGAGGTAGCGCGGCTTGCCGAGCACGAAACGCGCGCGCGAATCCATCCAGTCCGGCACGAGATTACGGAAGCCGCCGTGCGAATCGTTGACGATGACTTCGGTGGCGCCGCCCTCGAAGGCACCGCGCACGGCGGCGTCGGCCTCGGCGGTCATCCAGCGGCGGGCGCGTTCGTATTCGCCGTTGCCGGCGCGGGTCTGTTCAGGGTGGAAGACGTTGGCGACGCCTTCGATGTCGGCGGAGATCAGGATGCGCATGGGTTACAGCAGTTCAGTCAGGGCGCGGCGGACGTGACCGTCGCGGCCCGTTACGGTTTCGGCGTGGAAGAGTGCGTGGACGATGGCTTGCTCGACGCTGTCGGCTGCTGCCTGGAACAGCGGATCGAGGTGCGCCTCGTGCGTCATGGCGACGGCCGGCATCGGCCGCGTGCCGAGGTGCGGCACGGTGTAAGCGGTGGAGAACGCCAGCGCGATGTCGCCGCTGCCGTGGCCGTACACCGAGCCGGTACGCGCCAGGCCCGCCCCCGCGCGCAGCGCAAGGCGGCGCAGTTGGCGCGCATCCAGCGGCGCATCGGTGGCCAGCACCATGATGATCGAGCCCTTCTCTGGCTCAGCCACTGCCGCAGCCAGCGCACGGGCGAGTGCCGGGCCGACGTGCTTGCCGGCAAGTGTCAGGTTTGCCGTCACGCCAAAGTTGGACAGCACCAGCGCGCCAACGGTCCGCTGCGCGCCATCGGCCAACGTCACCACGCGCGAGGCCGAACCGATGCCGCCCTTCACGCCGAACGACGACATGCCGCGCCCGGCGCCGATGGCCCCTTGCGCGACGTCCGCACCTGCAGCCGCGTAGGCCGCGTTGTAGTGCACGTCGCCCACGGCAAACGCCTGCAGGTCGTTCAGGTAGCCGTCGTTGCACTCGAACACGAGCGGGTTGACGGTCGACCATTGGCGGCCGATCTGCGGATTGGCCTCGACAGCCTGAAGGATCTGCGCCTGCGCCACCGCGCCAACGGCAAAGGTGTTGGTCAGCGCGATCGGCGTTTCCAGCACGCCGAGTTCCTCCACCTGCACCAGCCCGACGCTCTTGCCGAAGCCGTTGATGACGGCGCAGGCGGCCGGCACCTTGTCGAGAAACGGGTCGCCAGCATGCGGGCGCACCACGGTCACGCCGGTCTGGAGATCGCCGCCGGCCAGCGTGGCGTGGCCGACTGTCACGCCGGCCACATCGGTAATGCTGTTGCGCGGCCCCGCCGGCAGCGTGCCGATACTCGGAACGTCCATGCTCATCTCAACGGCGGTCGATCTTCGGGTCCAGCGCGTCGCGCAGGCCGTCGCCCAGCAGGTTGAACGCGAGCACCGTCAGGAAGATGGCCAGGCTCGGGAAGATCGCCACGTGCGGCGCCGTCACCATGTCGGCGCGCGCTTCGTTGAGCATGGCGCCCCACTCCGGCGTGGGCGGCTGCGCGCCCAGGCCCAAGAAGGACAGGCTGGCCGCCGTGATGATCGAGGTGCCGATCCGCATCGAGAAGTACACGACGATGGACGAGATCGTGCCCGGCAGGATGTGCCGCATGATGATGGTCCAGTCCGACGCGCCGATGCTGCGGGCGGCCTCGACATAGGTCAGGTGCTTGAGCATCAGCGTATTGCCGCGCACCAGCCGCGCGAAGGCCGGGATGCTGAACACCGCCACGGCAAAGATCACGTTGGACATGCCGCTGCCCAGGATGGCCACGATGCCGATCGCCAGCAGGATGCCGGGGAAGGCGAACAGCACGTCGCAGATGCGCATGACGATGCGGTCCCACCAGCCTTCGTAGTAGCCGGCCAGCAGGCCGAGCACCGTGCCGATGATGGCGCCGATGATGACGGAGAAGAAGCCCGCCTCCAGCGAGATGCGCGTGCCCATCACGATGCGGCTGAAGATGTCGCGGCCGAGCGAATCGACGCCGAACCAGTGCTGCGCGGACGGCCCGGCGTTGAGCGCGTCGTAGTCGAAATAGTTTTCCGGATCGAACGGCACGAGGTGCGGGGCGAGGATCGCCACCAGCACCAGCCCGATCACGAACGCACCCGCGCCCAGCGCCAGATGCTGCTTGCGGAACTTGCGCCAGAACTCGCTCCAGGGCGTGCGGACCGGTTCGGTGGCGGCTTGCGGGACGACCGCCGGAGTGGATGCCTGCGTCATGGTGGCCTCCTTATTTGTAGCGGATGGTCGGGTTGATCACGGTGTACAGCACGTCCACCACCAGGTTGATCAGGATGAACTCCAGCGAGAACAGCAGCACCTCGGCCTGGATGACCGGGTAGTCGCGCATCTCCACCGCATCCACCAGCAGGCGCCCGAGGCCCGGCCAGTTGAACACCTTCTCCACCACGATCGAGCCGCCCAGCAGGAAGCCAAACTGCAGGCCCATCATGGTCACGACGGGGATCATCGCGTTGCGCAGGCAATGCTTGATGACCACCACCGTCTCGCGCACGCCCTTGGCGCGGGCCGTGCGCACGAAATCTTCCTGCAGCACCTCGACGAACGACGCTCGCGTGAAGCGCGCCATCACGGCGGCCACGGCGGCGCCCAGCGTGATCGAGGGCAGGATGTAGTGCTTCCAGCTGTCGGCGCCGATGGAGGGCAGCCAGCCTAGCTGCACGGAAAACACTTCCATCAAGAGCATGCCGAGCGCGAAAGCAGGGAACGAGATGCCCGACACTGCCAGCGTCATACCCAGGCGATCCGGCCACTTGTTGCGCCACACGGCCGACACGATGCCGATCGCCATGCCAAAGATGACGGCCCACACCATGCTGGCAATCGTCAGGTTGAGCGTGGGCAGGAAGCGGTCGCCGATCTCTTCGCTCACCGGGCGCTTGGTCCGGATCGAGGTGCCGAACTCGCCGCGCACGGCATTGGCGAAGAAGTGCACGAACTGCTCGTTTATCGGCTTGTCCAGGCCCAGGTCGCGGCGCACCAGGTCGACGGTGGCTTCGTCGGCATCGGCGCCGGCGGCCAGGCGCGCCGGATCACCCGGCAGCAGGTGCACGAACATAAACACCAGCACCGCTACGATCAGCAGCGTCGGGATCACGCCCAGCACACGTTTGAGGAAGTAATTCAGCATGGCAATCCACCACAGGCGGAAAAATCGGCGGCCCGCATGCAACGTTCGCGCGCGGGCCGGTATAGCGTTAAGGCATCACTGCTTGATGTCGATGTCGTCGAAGCTGAACGAGCCGTCCGGCGCCACGTAGGCACCCGACAGGCGCTTGGCACGCGCGTAGACGATCTTCTCCGTGATCAGGAAGACCCAGGGAGCGTCTTCCCAGATGCGCTTCTGCGCGTCGGTGTAGAGCTTGGTCTTCTCGGCACGGTCGGTCGTGCGCAGCGCACCGGCGATGTCGGCATCAACCTGGTCGTTCTTGTAGTACGCCGTGTTCAGCTGCTTGGGCGGCATCGCCTCGGAAGCCAGCAGCGGACGGATGGCCCAGTCGGATTCACCCGTCGACGACGACCAGCCCGTGTAGTACATGCGCACGCCGGCATCTTCCGGCTTCTGCACGCTCTCGACCTTCTCGACACGCTGGCCGGCTTCCAGCGCCTGCACCTGCGCCTTGATGCCGACCTGCGCCAGCTGCTGCTGCACGAACTGGATGATCTTCTGCGCCGTGGTGTGGTTGTAGGCCGACCACAGTTGCGTCTCGAAGCCGTTCGGGTAGCCCGCTTCCTTGAGCAGCTCGCGCGCCTTGGCCGGGTTGTACGGCCACGGGCCCAGCTTGACGGCGTAGTCCACGCCCGGCGGCACCACGCCCTCGGACGGCACGGCGTAACCGGCAAACGCCACCTTGGTCAGCGCGTCCTTGTTGATGGCGTAGTTGATGGCTTGGCGCACCTTCGGGTTGTCGAACGGCTTCACGTGGGTGTTGAACGTGACATAGCGCTGGATGATCGACGGCGCGGCAATCAGGTCCACCTTCGGGCTGCTCTTGAGCACGGCAGCCTGCTCGAACGGGATGCTGAAGGCGAAGTCAGCCTCGCCCGTCTGCATGACGGTGGCGCGGGTGTTGTTGTCGACCACCGGCTTCCAGGTGATGGTGTCGATCTTCGGCAGGCCATGCTTCCAGTAGCCGTCGAATTTCTTGCCCTTCAGGTAGTCGGTCTGCTTCCACTCGACAAACTCGAACGGCCCGGTGCCGACCGGGTGGAAGGCGATGTCCTTGCCGTACTTCTGCAGCGCGGTGGGCGAGATCATCGCCGCCGACGGGTGCGCCAGCACGTTGATGAACGGCGAGAACGGCTCCTTGAGCGTCACGCGGGCGGTGTTCGCATCCACCACCTCGGTCTTGGCCACGCGGTTGAACAGCGTGTAGCGCTTGAGCTTGTTGGCCGGGTTGGTCACGCGGTCCAGGTTGGCCTTGACGGCCGTGGCGTCGAACGTGGTGCCGTCGTGGAACTTGACGCCCTTTTTCAGCTTGAACGTGTAGACCAGGCCGTCCTTGCTCACGTCATAGCTTTCGCACAGCACATTGACCAGCTTCATGTCCTTGTCGAAGCCGAACAGGCCTTGATAGAACGACTTGGCGGCGCTGAACGACAGCGTGTCGTTGGCGTCGTACGGGTCCATCGTGGTGAAGGTCGAGTAGACCGCCATCACGGCGTCCTTGGCGGCAAACGCGGGCATCGTGAATGCGGCCAGCGCAAGGCCGCCGGCGAGCATCGCGGCACGCGGGCCGACTGCAAATCGATTGAACATTTCCTTCCTCCTCATCAAAGGTTCGACAGGTTCACTGCATTCAATACGCGCCGCCGATGGAATGGCGGGCAACAAAGTGGTCTGGCGCCACTTGCACCAAGGGCTGCACCACCGGCAAATCGTCGATGGCGCGGATCGGGCTGGGGATCTCGTGCGTGGACAGTTCACGCTTGAGGTGGCGGCGCGCCGGGTCCGCAATCGGCACGGCCGACATCAGCTTCTTCGTGTACGGGTGCTGCGGGTTCTCGAAGATCGCGCGGCGCGGGCCGATCTCGACGATCTGGCCCAGGTACATCACTGCCACGCGGTGGCTGATGCGCTCCACCACCGCCATGTCGTGCGAGATGAACAGGAAGGCGATGCCGAACTCCTTCTGCAGGTCGAGCATCAGGTTGACGATCTGCGCCTGGATCGACACGTCCAGCGCCGAGACCGACTCGTCCGCAATCACCACCTTCGGGTTCAGTGCCAGTGCGCGCGCAATGCAGATGCGCTGGCGCTGCCCGCCCGAGAACTCGTGCGGGTAGCGCGACGCATGCGCGGCCTGCAGGCCCACCTTGTCGAGCAGCCACTCCACGCGTTGCTGGGCCTCCTTACCGGACGCCACCTTGTGCACCAGCAGCGGCTCCATGATGGAGTAGCCGACCGGCACGCGCGGGTCCAGCGAGGCGAACGGGTCCTGGAAGATGAACTGGATGTTCCGGCGCAGCGTCTGGAGCGCGTGGCCCTTCAGCGCGCCGATGTTCTGGCCGGCGAATTCGATGCTGCCGCTCTGGCTTTCCACCAGACGCAGGAGGGATCGTCCCGTCGTCGACTTGCCGCAGCCCGACTCGCCGACCAGCGCCAACGTCTCACCCGGGTAGAGATCGAAACTGACCTGCTCCACCGCATGCACCCGGCGCGTGACGCGGCCGAAGAGGCCGGCGGGCACGTCAAAGCGCGTGATCAGGTCGCGCACGCGCAGGATCGGCTGACCCTCGTGCGAGGCCTGCGGCTGCGGCGTGGTATCGACCGGCACGCCGGTGCCGTCCACGCGCACCAGCGGGAAGCGCGCCGGGCCGTCGGTGCCCTGCATCGCGCCGAGCTGCGGCACGGCGGAGAGCAGCGCGCGCGTGTACGGGTGCGCCGGCTGCGCAAACACCGTCTGCGACGGGCCCTCTTCCACGCGATCGCCCTTGTACATCACCAGCACGCGGTCGGCCACTTCCGCCACCACACCCATGTCGTGCGTGATGAACACCACGGCCATGTGCAGCTCCTGCTGCAGCGCGCGGATCAGTTGCAGGATTTCCGCCTGGATGGTCACGTCCAGCGCGGTGGTCGGCTCGTCGGCAATCAGCAGCGACGGCTTGCACGACAGGGCCATGGCAATCATCACGCGCTGGCGCATGCCGCCCGAGAGCTGGTGCGGATAGCGTTCCAGTACGCGACGCGCCTCGGGAATGCGCACGAGTTCGAGCATGCGCAGCACCTCGGCCTTGGCCTCGCTGGCCGACTTGCCCTGGTGCAGGCGGATCGACTCGGCAATCTGCTCGCCCACGGTAAAGACCGGGTTGAGCGAGGTCATCGGCTCCTGGAAGATCATCGCGATGTCGGCGCCGCGCACGCCGCGCATCGCGGCCTGGCTGGCATTCACCAGGTCCAGCATCTGGCCGTTGCGGCGGCGCAGGTGCATGTGCCCGGCGACGATCTTGCCACCGCCGTGCTCCACCAGCCGCATCAGCGCCAGCGACGTGACCGACTTGCCCGAGCCCGATTCGCCCACCACGGCCAGCGTCTCGCCACGGTCCACATGGAACGACAGATTGCGCACCGCGTCGACCACGCGCTCGGAGGTGGCAAAGCGCACGCTCAGGTCCTGCACCTGCACGATGCGCTGCTCGGGCATCGCGATGGTGGTCTGTTCGGTGTGCTGGTTCGTTGCGGTCACGGTGATTCTCCTGCTGTCCCTTACCGGTAGATCGACACGACCGGCGCTTCGGCGCCGCGTGCGAATCCACGGTACATACCTTCGGTGTTGAACGGCAATGCGACATTGCCCTGAGCGTCGACGGCGATCAGCCCGCCGCGCCCTTCGATGGCGACCAGCTTGCGCATGACCACGTCGTCGCTCGCGTCGGCCAGCGACTTGCCGGCGTATTCCATCTGCGCGGCCACGTCGTAGGCGGCCACGGCGCGGATGAACATCTCGCCGGTGCCGGTGCAGGACACGGCAGCGGTGTGGTTGGCAAAGCAACCGGCGCCGACGATCGGCGTGTCGCCCACGCGGCCGACCTTCTTGTTGGTGACGCCGCCCGTCGAGGTGGCAGCGGCGAGCCGGCCCTGCGCGTCGCACGCCACCGCGCCCACGGTGCCGAACTTGCTGTCCGGATCGATCGGCTCGGCTTCCTTGGCCAGCAGCGATGCGGCGTCGTGGTCCAGCAGCGCCATGCCGTCTTGCTCGCGTGCACGCAGCCATTGGGCGTGGCGCGCCTCGGTGAAGTAGTAGTCCGGCTCGACGAATTCCAGGCCCTGCTCGGCGGCAAACGCCTCGGCGCCTTCGGAGGTAAACAGCACGTGTTCGCTGCGCTCCATCACCGCGCGCGCGGCCAGGATCGGGTTGCGCACGCGCTTGACGCAAGTGACGGCGCCGGCTGCCAGCGTGGCGCCGTCCATGATCGACGCATCCAGCTCATACGTGCCGGCATGCGTGAGCACGGAACCCTTGCCGGCGTTGAACAGCGGGCACTCTTCCAGCAAACGCACCGCTTCGGTCACGGCGTCGAGCGCGCTGCCGCCCGCAACGAGGATGCGTTGGCCTGCCGCCAGGATGTCGTTGAGCGCCTGCTGGTAGGCGGCTTCCTTGTCGGCGTCCATGGCCGAGCGGGTGATGGTGCCGGCGCCGCCGTGAATGGCGAGGATGGGTGTAGGCATGTGCGTTGGCTTGGGAATCAGTTGGCGGCCGAGCCCTTGCGGGGGCGCCGGGCAGGCTTATCGGCGTCGGCACGGTGGGCCGCCTCTGCGTTGGACACCGGGGCAGTGCGCGGTACCTGGCCGGCATGCAGCCATGGCAGGACAAACGCGGTCAGGTTTTCCGCCGACTGCAGCGAGTGCGACGAGCGATGCGCCACGGCCCCGCACAGCGCCTCGATCATTGCCGTGACGGCGGTATCGGAGTTGGCCGAGAACTGCCGGCTCGGGCGCGCATAGAGCGACACGTCGGCCAGCGGCGCCAGCGGCGAGGTCGGGCCGTCGGTCAGCGCCAGGATGCGGCCGCCGCGCTCGCGCACGCGCTGCGCCAGCGTGATGGTGTCCGATGCATAGCGCGGGAAGGCAATGGCGATCAGCAGGTCGTCCGGCGCAATCTTGCGCACCTGACGCGCCGCATCCGACGCCCCGCCCGGCTGCGACACCGACAGCACCGTGTCGCAATACAGGTCCAGCCCATGGCGCAGCAGCCCGGCCAGGTAACCGCTGGCGCCAAAGCCCACCACGTAGATGCGCGGCGCAGCCAGGATAGCGTCCACCGCACGCTCGCAGGCGGCGGGGTCGAGCATGCGGCGCGTGGCATCCAGGTTGGCGATGTCTTCATTCAGCGAGGCGGCGAAGATCTCCGCGCTGGAGGCCGGGCGTGCCAGTTCATGGCGCAGCTTCTCGACCGGCGCGAGCGTCGCCTCGAAACCGCGCACGAGTTCGGCCCGGAACTGCGGAAAGCCCTCGAACCCCAGCGCATGCGCAAAGCGGTTGGCGGTGGCCACCGACATGTTCACCGCCTCGGCAAACTCGTCGATGCGCATGGTGGCCGCCCGGAACGGGTTCGCCAGCACGTATTCCGCCATGCGCTGGTGCGCGGGCGTGAGCGTGGCGAGCGCTGCCGCGATGCGCTCGGACACGGTCGCATCGGCAGCAAATGCCGCTTGCGAGTCTTCCGTACGCTTGCTGGTGGGTTTCGCCATGATCCGGGGCTGTGAAAATTTGATGTAAATGTATTTACACGAACACCACAAGTAAAGAAAAAAACTTTCACAGAGGCCTATGGTTTTCCCTAGGTCGAAAGCGTCTGCACAGACAGTGGGCCTGCCCGGCTCCCTCCTAGTGCCATGCACCACCGCAGGCGCCAGGATCGTGCGCCGCAGCACGCTACAATCGCACCCTTGTCCGGTTTCCTTCAGCGTAGTTTTTCGTGATCCGATTCGACGACCTCGTCCTCCAGCGCGGCACCAAGGTGCTCTTCGACCACGCCACGGCCACGCTCAACCCCGGTGAACGGGTGGGCCTGGTCGGCGTGAACGGCAGCGGCAAATCCACGCTGTTCTCCATGTTGCGCGGCGAGCGGCACGCCGATGGCGGCGAAGTCGCCATCCCGCCCACGTGGCAGGTCGCCCATGTGGCGCAGGAGACACCCGCCGTCGACCGCCGCGCGCTCGACTACACGCTCGACGGCGACCCGCGCCTGCGCGACATCGCACGCCGCCTCGCCGGTGC
>SDBV01007074.1_pt1 | contig 15402 bp, 16 predicted proteins | sample 2277081 | NCBI WGS metagenome assembly SDBV01 (sample SAMN10402039, study PRJNA504765) | marine sediment metagenome | isolation source: marine sediment core GS10_PC15, 223 cmbsf | place: Arctic Ocean: Southern Knipovich Ridge | collected 2010
ACCTGGCGGGCACCTTCGGCTTGCCCCGGCTGCGTGATGAGTATAAGCCGTAGCGTCGTATATGGTGTACCCCTTTTTGAGGGATGTGCATCGTGAGAAGTGCGATGAAATCGGGTGCGTCGAGGGGCGACAGGAATTTCATCGCGATCACCGGATACCAGGACGAAGAGGCGCCGGGCAGGCAGCTTCTGGACCTGATCGAGACACCCGAGGGGCAGGAGCGGGTCTGGCAGCTCTCCGGGGCTGCCGTCCCGGCAAGCTGCCGCATGGGCACCTACGGCCTGTCCGCCCACGCCGACCGGGGGGAGCTCCTGGGCATTGGACAGGCATTGAGCCCCCCCCGCCGGGCCTTCTTAGTACACGGCTCCTCTACCGCCCTGGAGGAGCTGGGGCGGGCGCTCCAGCCGCTGGGGCGGGCGGGAGGTCTATGTTCCCAGGAACGGGGAGCGGTTCGACATCACCTTCAAAAACACGCGCAAGCAGCTGAAGTTCGAGACGGTACCGCCGCTCAACAAGGCCGGCCGGCCTGGGGCAGAAGGGCTCCAGGAGCTCTGGGCCTACCTGGCGAACAGGCCGCGCAAGGCCGGATACACGGCCGAGGAGCTCCTGCATATATGGAGCGGGCGGTAGGACCACGAAGAGGAAGAGCTGACATTATTTCGCGGCCTGCTTCAGGAGGAGCGGTTCTTCGAGCCGGACGGCCGCCGGCTCTTTCTCCACCATCCCCTTCGGGAAGAGGAAGTGCGGGCCCGGCAGGCGCCGAAGGTAATGGAGGTCAACAAGATGCTGGCCCTGGCGGAGCGGTATTTTCCCGCGGGCAGCGGGCTGTACAAGAAGGGGGCCCGTTTCGCCGAAAAAACCGCCCTGTTCACCTTCAACTTTCCGGCGGTGGAGGTCCCCCGCTGTGCCGGCAAGTTGGAGGCATTCGCAGCGGAAACCGGCTGGAAGGTCCAGACCAATTCCCAGTGCAATATCTCGGCCCTCAAACCCCTGCTGGCCAGGTTGCTCCAGGGCGAGAGAAAGCTGCTCAAGAAAGTGTCCTATTTTGAGATGCAGCAGGCGGTGAAGGCCGAGCTCTCCGCAGCACCGTCCCGAGCCGAAGAGCTTGAAAGCCGCTGCAAGGAGGCTACGGGTCTGGAACTGCTGCTCGAGTACCCGGGAAGAGAAGCGCCGGTCCCTTCCGCTGAGGACGGGGACGACCAGGCGCGTATGGAACAGAACGCCGCCCTGACACTGATTTCCCAGGCCCTCGAAGATGCTCCGCACCGGCTGTATAGAAAGGGGATCAAGAGTGACGGCGGCGGCAAATACATCGAGCTGGCTTTCATCACCCCTCAGGTGGGTGAGCGTTACCGCCTTACCCTGGAAGCGCTTCAGGTGCAGAGCGGCTGGCGCATCGCTCTAAACCCCAATCCCAACCAGAACGAGCTCATACACAAGGCGCTGGAACTGGTGGAAGAGGCGGGCCTGTCCGCGTCCAGGAACCCCAGCGTCCGCCAGGCCGAGGGACGCGTGTACCTCAAGCTCGACGGTACGGCGGAGGACAAGCTCCGGGCGGAACTGCGGGAACGCTATCTCGGAGAAACCGGGTTCAATCTCGAATGTGAGTGACCCGACTCCGCGCCGGATCCACTCCCGAAAGAAGGCGGGGTATCGGCAGCGGAAAGAAAGCCGACTCGTCTCCATCAGATAATGCATGGCTACAATGAGATTCGCCACGACGACAGCATGAGCGAAGAGGAGAAGGAGGAGATCACTGATTGCCGCTTTAGCGGCAACCAGCGGCTGGAGCGATCCACCTTCGAGCAGCCGCGTTCTGTCCGGGCGGAAGAAGTTCTTCCGGCTTCCCGGCAGCCTACACTACTCCGCCTTCGCCCTCTTCCGAGGGCGGGGTGCCCCGCGGTGTGTCGACCGGGATCGATATTCGCTCCAACTGCCGGCGGAAGATTCGATCGAAGGTGTACACCGGTAGCTCCAGGTGTTTCGCCGCCGAAACGATGACGGCGTCTCCAAACTCTCTGAAGGATTCGGGCCATAGCTCAAGAATCGAATCCAGGAAAAATCCGTGGTGATACTGCACCCCCGGATGTTTCAGTAGATCACCGACCATCCCGGAGACCAGGCTCTGTTCCTGTGCGTACACGGAAAGTTGCACGTATACGAACTCGGAAATCACGTTCGAAATGACCAGGATTTCCTCCGCGAGTTTTGCCGTGCGCTCGAATATCGCGGCCATGCATTCGTTCTGCATCGGATTTCGGTCGGTAACGAAGGAAAGCAGACAATTCGTATCGATGATGTGTCTCACCGATACCGCTCGTCTCTCTTGTTTCTTGCTTCCTTCAGGTCGTTTCGAATGTCGCCGGACCCTACCTTGACGATCCCCCTATACGCCAGAAACGGCTTGCCGACCGGTTCCACGACAACCTTGCCGTCTTCGATTTGCCACTCGATGGAGTCCGAAACGTTCAATTTCAGTCGGGTACGAATTTCCCGGGGGATGGTTACCTGGAACTTGGAGGTAATTTTGGATTTCATTCTGGTCTCCTTACGAATTTAATCATACGTAAGGAATCGAAGAGTGTCAATTTCCGTTCGACGTCCCGCCCGCCCAAGCTGATCTTTCGGACCTCCTCCGCCGGACCTTGCATTTCAACGAAGAATGCGGCAAGATAGCGACCACGAATTGACCAGTTCCGGCTGAAAAAGTACATGCTATGAAACCGCGAAAGACCGAACTCAAGAACTTTATCGAGACCTGCAAGAGAACATCCAGGGTGCTGGAATCTATCGAAGCTCCGGTGTTGAGCTGGGCGGACCAGCAAGTTCCTTCACAACCACCGGGATGAGCTCAGGTCGGAGGCGAAGGAGCTGCTTCGGCACTTTATCGAGAATCCCTGGTTCTACAGCGTCCTGGTACTGGAACAAACCCTGGAGATGGATTTTTTAACCGTAGTGGATGTCGAAACCCGGGTCAAGCTGCTTCTTCACTCACCGGCGATTCGTGATATCTCCCGCTCTGGAGCCAGGTTGTACCTCACCCTGCTCCTTCACAACGGCGATTGTTACCAGACCTTCGGACCGCTGAACTACTACCGGGGATTCCAGCCCTACGACTTCGAGTATTTCGCCAGACAACTCAGCCCGCTTTTCTACAAGGAGAACGGCCTGTCCGCCACGATCGCCAACAACCTGGCGGCTTTCCTGCTCCTCGACAACTGGACCGAGCTCCCCGCGGTGGCCCACAGGGGGGATTTGGTACTGATCTGCTGTCAAGAGACCTCTCTGGGCCATTTCGACCCGCAAAGATACCAGGGATCCTTCGACATCGATTCCAAGGGGCAGGTCGTTCGGTGCAGGCTCAAAGGGCTGGACAGCCCCTTGCGAAGCGCAGCCGCGTACTACGACGGGACAAAAAAAAAGCTCTTTGTCCGGGCCACCAGCCTGGAGCTGTACCGGCGGACCCACAGTATCCTCGCGGAAGATATTCCCCTTTCGGAGGAACCGTACTGGCTCGCCACCATCTACATGAACCTTGCCGGCAGGGACATCCTTGGAAAAGATGTTCCCGCCGCCGCCGGTCGTGCGACGGAAGTTTCGCCGTTCGCCGTGGGACAATGGGGTGTTTATCTTCCTGAACAGCCCGAGGGTCGGAGCGGCCTTCGCGTCCCTTCAACCGGAGCTTGAAAAACGTTTTTTAGTGCAGAAGGCCGGAATCGACGCCGTTTCCATCATCACCCCATCATTCATCTCCCCCAGCCAACAGGAGCTGTATAAGCATTTCTGTCAGATTGCCGGGGCCGTCGATATCCCGGTCATTCTCTACAACAACCCCGCGCGGTCAGCTCTTCACATGAGTACCGATCTAGTCGCCCGGCTGTCGAAGATCCCAAACATCATCGGAATAAAGAACTCCAGCGCCGATTTCAGTTCCACAGTCGACTACATCATGCATACCGATTCGGAGTTCTGCGTTCTATCCGGGCACGACTACTATATTCTTGCGACTCTGATGTACGGCGGAAAAGGATCCATTTCCGCTACCGCCAACGTGGCGCCCGAATTGGTAGTCAAAATCTATGAAAGTTTTCTGAAGGGCGATCTCAAGAGTTCCTTGGAGGCGCAGAAGCAACTGGTCCCTCTGCGCAGAGCATTCTCGATGGCAACCTTTCCACAGGTCGTCAAGGAGTGCCTCAAAATACGGAATATCGACGTGGGGGACGCCAGATCGCCCGTTGCTGCACTGGCCTCGGATAAAAGAAGGAAACTAGCAGAGATAGTTAGGGCCGTCCTGGCTATAGATTAATCATTCCAAGAACGGAGGAGGAAAGAAATGAAAAACAAGAGAAAGGCTTGGCTGTGCCTGGTGGTAGCAGTGGCTCTGATCACGCCGTCAGTCTTCGTCTTTGCCGCGGCACAGAAAGAGGAAACGCCGGAAGCCGAGTCGCCGGTTGAGAAAGTCGTGCTCAAGGTTGGGCACATATTCCCGGCTATGCACGTCACGCATCGCTCATTGGAGGCTATGGCGGCGTATGTAGAGCAGAAGACGAATGGCGGATTGAAATTGGAGCTTTTCCCCGGGGGCCAGCTGGGCAAGGGGGCCAATCTGTCGGAAAACGTCATGCTCGGTACGGTCGACATGGCCACCGCCGGTCCTGGACTGCTCAGCAGAATCGAACCCTCGTTCGCCATTTGGGGAGCGGAGTTCATGTTCACGGGAGAAGAAGCCCTGTTCAGGGTCGTGAACGATCCAGTGGGACAAGAGATCTACGAAAGGCTGCGCAAGAATCACGACCTCAGGGTAATCGGGACCGGATACCTGGGCGCGAGACATCTGACCACAGCGAAGACGCCCGTTAAGAGCCCGGCAGAGCTCAAAGGTCTGAAGATCCGAATTCCCAATATCCCCTATCGCCGCGAAGCGTTCATCGCGATGGGCGCCTCACCAACTCCGATGGCCTTTCAGGAGCTGTATCTGGGCTTGCAGCAGGGCGTGGTCGATGGTCAGGAGAATCCCCTGCAACAGATCACAAGCATGAAATTCTACGAGGTACAGAAGTATCTGATCCTGACAGGACATGCACAGAATCCTGAGATGTTGATCATCAATGAAGACAAATATGCAAGCCTGCCCGGATCGTATCAAAAGGTCCTCCTTGAGGGCGGAGAAGTGTACGGCGACACGTGCCGGCGTCTTTTCAAGGAAGAAGAAGCCGTGCTCCTTGCACGGGTGAAGGAAGCCGGCATGACCGTGATCGAACCGAACCTCGATGCGTTCCGTGATGCGGTCAAGGATGTGCCCGCGAAGTTCGAGAGTGAATGGGGCGCCGGTCTGTACGAGAGAGTTCAAAAAGCCCAAAGATAGACGATTGCTTTTTCTTTGCGGTTATGTATGGAGGGAGCAGCTTTGCGCTGCTCCCTCTAAAAAATAATCATCGAAATGCGATCCGTATTAAGGAAAGAAAATGAAGCTAGCGATAGTATGGCTCGGTCATGCATCTTTCAAACTGCAGGATGACCAAGGGACCGTTGTATATGTCGATCCATGGATTACCGACAACCCTTCGTGCGCCGCTCAACTGGAGGAAATCAACGATGCTCAGATAGTCTGTGTAACCCACGGGCACTTCGACCATTTCGGAGACTCTCTGGCTATCGTGAAACGCACGGGAGCAAAACTCGTCTGTTCGCCCGATATCGGTTGGTACGCGCACAGCAAGGGAGTGGAACGGGAGAAACAGTCCGTGACCATGGACATAGGGGGGTCCATCCAACTGGGGAATATTGCGATTACGATGGTACAGGCGGTGCATACCTGCGAGCTGTACGGTGAGGAATGGAAATCGGAACAGAAAATCCTTCCCGGAGGCGGCTCGTGCGGATACGTACTGAAGTTCTCTGATCCCGATTCCGCTGACAACGTGAGCGTCTACTATGCCGGGGATACAGACGTTTTCCTCGACATGAAAACGATCGCCGAACTATACGAACCGGATATCAGCATTCTGCCGATAGGGGACAAGTACACTATGGGTATCCGGGGTGCGGCGCTCGCTGCAGCCTGGCTTCGATCCAAAGTAATCATACCGATGCATTTTGGAACATTCCCCGCTCTCGAACAGGATCCCGATCGTTTTGTCAGCCTGGTGAAGGAAAAGGCCCCCGGCAGCGAGGTAAAGGTCCTGAAACCCGGACAAGCATACACCTGGACCGGGGCCTAAGCAGATGCCCGCACTCGAGGAAAGGATTTTCAATGTCCTGGAAAGGATCGGTGCAACGATCTGCGTGGTGTCGATGGTTGTTGTGATGTTCCTTCAGGTGTTCACCCGCTACGTATTGAGGGCGCCTCTGTATTGGAGCGAAGAGCTGGCACGAATCATATTGATCTGGTCGGTCTTTCTAGGCGCGGATTTTTCTTTTCGTTCCGGAACACACATGCGGATCGACATACTGTCAAAAAAGCTGCCAGGAGGTCTGAGGATGGTTGCAAACATGATCTCCAAAACAGCGGTCACCGTCTTCAGCGTCGTGCTGATCGTCCACGGATTGATTCGTTCGACCAAGATGATGCGAATCATAGCTCCGGCAACGAGAATCCCCCTGGGTATCATTTATCTCATTCTACCGGTTTTTGCCTTTCTTACACTCATCATCATATGGTTGCATCCCACTAGAGAGCTCTGAGGCAATTCGTGTTCACCACAATCCTGATTCTTCTGTTGATTCTTGTTCTGTTGAATGTTCCGCTGGCCGTGAGCGTCGGAATAGCGTCACTGATCTATCTGTGGCAGCAAGGCATTCCATTACTCATCGTTCCCAAGCTGATGGTCGAATCAGTCGATTCTTTCCCGTTCCTGGCCTTTCCGCTGTTCGTGCTCATGGGTTTGCTGATGAACAGGGGGGGGATCTCCCGGCGGATATTCGATTTTGCGAACCACCTGGTCGGCCACCTGAGGGGGGGATTGGGGCATGTGAACATCCTTGCCAGTGTGATCTTCTCTGGAATGTCGGGGAATGTAATCGCCGATGCCGGCGGTCTCGGCGTGATCGAAATCGAGGCTATGAGGAAAGAAGGCTACGATGATGAGTTCTCCGCAGGGATCACCGCGGCCTCGGCAACGATCGGACCGATCATACCTCCCAGCATCCCGATGGTGATCTATGCGATGTCCTTCGAGGCATCGGTCGGCGCCCTTTTCATCGGGGGGATCATACCCGGTTTGATAATGGGCGTGACGCTCATGATAACCGTATTCTTGATCGCCAGGAAACGAGATTACCCGAGGAGGGAGCGCATCGCGAGCTTCGCAGAACTATGGCGGTCTCTCAAGCAGGCGTTCTTTCCGGTTCTCACTCCGGTGATTTTGCTCGGCGGGATATTTTCCGGGGTTTTCACACCCACAGAAGCAGCGGCAATAGCGGTTGTGTACGCGGTGATTCTAGGTTTTGTCGTTTATGGGGAACTTAGACTGCCTGATGTCCCTGATCTGTGCGTTCAAGTCCTGAAAAACCTGGGCACCGTGCTGTTTATCCTGTCAACGGTCAGCGTGTTTACCTGGATTCTCAGCCGGGAGAGAGTGCCCGAGCAATTGATAAACCTGGTTATCAGACGAGATATTTCCCCCGCTAAATTCTTGATCATAAGCAACATCATCCTGCTCATCCTGGGCTGCTTCATGACCATCACACCGTCGATCATCCTGCTGGGCCCGATATTCTACCCGCTGATCCAAACTCTGGGCATAGATCCCGTGCACTTTGGAGTGGTAATGGTTCTGAATCTCATGATAGGGGCCCTGACACCGCCTGTGGGGCCGGTTCTTTATGTAGTTTCGGATATCGCCGGGCTGTCTTTTTTCAGAATATTCAAGGCTTCGCTGCCGTTCATTATCCCACTCTTTCTTACCCTGGTTCTTATCACTTTCGTGCCACAGGTGGTAATGATCCTGCCAAAGCTGTTGATGGGAGGCTGAGATGGAAACGTTTTTCGAGAATGAGATCTGCCTGATTACGGGCGGGGCGCGGGGACTGGGAAAAGCCATCGCCTGCAAGCTCGCGCGGCAAGGGGTGCACGTGGTCATAAATGATATCGACAAAGGAGAAGCCGAAAATGCCGCGGAGTCGATCCGGCAGGACGGCGGGAAGGCCGGCGTCTTCTTGGCAGATGTCTCCCGTTGGGAGGAAGTGCGGGAAATGGTGGAAGCGATCGAAGCTTCGGTGAGGCCGATCGACATACTGGTGAACAATGCGGCTGTCTTTGCCGAGTCGATATCATTCATCGGGATATCGGATGAAGAGTGGGACCGGGTCATGTCGGTCAATCTGAAAGGCGTTTTCAACTGCATGAAAGCGGTTGGAGAGCGGATGCTGTCACGGAAGAGGGGCCGTATCGTGAACATCGCCTCTTTCACGGGAAAATCCGGCCGTGTCGTATACAGCACGTTCGGCCGGCCGACCAAGGCGCACTATTGCGCATCCAAGGCGGGAATCATCAGTCTGACGAAGTCTCTGGCCTTTGAGCTCGCACCCTACAACATACGTGTGAATTGTGTCGCTCCCGGCGCCGTCAGGAACGACGCGACCAACGCTGAAAAAATGAGCCTGATCACTCCCCTGGTGCCTCTTGGAAGAATGGGTATGCCGGGGGAAGTGGCATCCGCCGTCTCCTTCCTCGTTTCTCGCGGGTCTGCATTCATAACCGGCGAGATCCTGGATGTAAACGGCGGCATATTGATGGACTGATCATCCACCGGTAATGAAAGAATTGGTGAGACCACACGGCGGCGCCCTGAAACCTTTGCTAATGTCAGAGGTCGATAACGCCAGGGCGCTCGTCGAAGAGGCAAGAAGCCTGCAGCGTGTCCCCCTTTCCTCCATGGAAGAATCGGATCTCATCATGATGGCTTCCGGGGCCTTGAGCCCTTTGGAAGGGTTCATGAATCGAGAGGACTACAGAAGGGTGCTCAACGAGATGCGCCTTTCCGACGGGACCCTTTGGCCTATGCCCATCACTCTTTCAGTTTCACAGCAGCAGTCACGTGGGCTGAAAGTGGGACAGAAGATCGCCCTGGTGAACCCGCAGCGCGGTGAGCTCATGGGGGTAATGACGATTCAGGACAGATACCTCTGCGACAAGAAGGAAGAAGCTCGTAGGGTCTTCGGCGCCATGGATCAAGAACATCCCGGCGTGGCGAAACTGTACAAGAAGGGTGAATGCTACCTGGGTGGGCCGGTCGTTGTTCTAAGTGAAGGCGAATACCCTTCGAAATATCCTGAATACGCCCGACCCGGGGAAACCAGGGCTTTGTTCAAAAAACGCGGCTGGAAGAAGATAACGGCGTTTCAGACGAGAAACCCGATGCATCGAGCGCATGAATATCTGGTCAGAATCGCTGTCGAGGTTTCAGACGGGGTGCTGATTCACCCGCTTGTGGGCAACCTGAAAAAAGGGGACATACCTGCAGAGGTACGAATGCGCTGCTATCGGGTGATGCTCGGGCGATACTTACCGGAAGATCGGACCGTACTCAAGGTCTATCCTATGGAGATGCGCTACGGGGGCCCGCGGGAAGCGGTGCTCCATGCCATAATCCGGCAGAACTTCGGTTGCAGCCACATCATTATCGGGCGCGATCACGCCGGAGTGGGACGCTACTATCGGACCTTTGAGGCCCAAGAGATCTTCGAGCAGCTGCCCGATGGGGCGCTTGAGATCGAACCGCTGAAGCTGGATTGGACCTTTTGGTGCCACAGGTGCGGCGGCATGGCTTCGATGAAGAGCTGTCCCCACGGTGAAGAGGAAAGACTTCTGATCAGCGGTACAGAATTACGGAAGATGCTCTCCGAAGGCAAGAGACCGCCTGCGGAGTTCAGCCGTCCCGAAGTGCTTGAAATTCTGATCAATTACTACAAGAACAGCAGGGGTAGAGGATGAAACACGTGGTGCTGTTGACGATAGATGCCCTCCGAATGGATGTACTGGGCGTGTATGGAAACCGCAAAGGACTGACCCCTTTTCTCGACTCCCTGAGGTCGGATAGCCTGGTCTTTACCCGCGCTCATTCGGTGGCGCCCTACACCCAGGCCTCGTTTCCGGGCATACTCACCTCGAGCTACCTTTTCGACACGCCGCCGGCGGAGAAACTCTCCCCCGACCGGACCCTGATTTCCGAGGCGCTCAAGGAAGCGACCCCGGAGCGGAAAATCACCACCGCCGCGTTTCACTCCAATCCCTACCTCAGCGCCTATTTCGGCTACAATAGAGGCTGGGACAGCTTTTACGACTCGATGGAAGATGAGGTGGATGACCTGAGCCCCTACATCAAGGGAGAGGCAATCAACGAGAAGGTGGACCGCTGGCTGGACACGGCGGACACAGGCAAATCTGTATTCCTCTGGGTCCACTACATGGATGTGCACGAACCGTACGTGCCTGATCGTCGCTACATCGAGCGGGTGGACGGCTCGATCCAGGCGAGCAGGGAGGAAATGTTCACCCTGTTCAAAGAGGTGGTCCTTCCAAGGGATGCTTCCAGTCCCGAGACGGTGCAGCTTCTCAGGAAACTGTATCAAGCACACGTGTCCGAGGTGGATAGCTACGCCAAACAGCTGTTCGAGATTCTTGAGAAACACGAGGTGCTGGCCGATTCCACGGTGATCGTAACCACGGACCACGGGGAGGAGTTCGGGGAGCACGGAGGTCTGAGCCATGACGGGAAGATGTACTCGGAGCTGGTGCGCGTCCCCCAGCTGATTATCAACCCGCCGGAGGGAAAGGGCGAAAGCTGTAACATGCTGGTCAGCGGGCTGGACCTTCCGCCGACCATCCTGGGTCTTTTCGGCCTCAAACCGCATGGAAACTTCCAGGGCACTCCGTTGTTTCCCATCCCGGAGTACCCGGACAGAGGGGTGTACGGAGAGGCGGTGGGAAAGCTGGCTCACAAGATCAAGGACACCGACAGGCCGGCCTACTACTATCGGGAAGGAAAGTGGAAGGTGATCTACCGCCGGGAGGAGGAGCGCTGGGAGCTGTTCGATTTGGAAGAGGATCCGGCAGAGAAGGTCAACCGGATCGACTGCGCTCCTGAGGCGCGGAAAATGAAGGAAAAGCTGGAACCCCGCATCGAACGGGAGTATCTGCAGAGAGATTAGGGAGGCAACATTGCAAGGAGAAAAAGACGATGCCAAAGATTAAGTTACCCGAAGAGAGAATCGAGGAGCTGGAGGAAAAGATCGCCCAGAGCAAGGAGATCTTCGAACAGGCGTTTGACCGCTTTGACGTGAAGGACACCCGGCTGATCTGGTCGGGAGGCAAGGACTCGACGCTGAGTCTCTGGATCTGCCGGCTGTACTGCCGGGAGAAGGGGATCGAGCTCCCCAAAGCCTTCACGATCGATGAGGGTGATGCGTTTAAAGAGATCGACCAGTTCCTGCACACCTACGCCGGGGAGTGGGGAGTCGAACTGGATTGGGGACGGAATGAAGATGTGTTGAAAGCGGCCGGGCACACTCTGGATGCAGAGGTACGGGTCGCCGATCTGAGCCCACGCAATCAGGCCGAGATCAAGCGAATCGGTTTCGATCTGGAAGCCTTTCCCTTCGAGGCGGAAAGCTACGTGGGCAACCACCTGATGAAGACCGTGGTGTTCAACACATACCTGGAAGAGCAGGCGGTGAAGGCGGTGTTCCAGGGCCTGCGATGGGATGAACAAAAGGCCCGGGAAAAGGACCCGTACTCTGAAGACATACCGGCGGCGGAACTTACCCCTGCCCACACCCGCTACAGGCCGATTCTGCATTTTACGGAACGGGACATCTGGGAGGCCACGCTGCACTTCGACATACCATACTGCCCTCTGTACGAGCAGGGGTATCGGTCCCTGGGGGCCAAGACCACCAGCCGGAGGATGGCTTCCCTGCCGGCCTGGGAGCAGGACCTGGAAAATACCGAAGAAAGGGCGGGCAGGCGCCAGGACAAGGAAAAGACCATGGAGCGGTTGCGACAGCTGGGCTACATGTAGCGAGGTGGTGTTGTATGCCGGAACTTTCAAACTATCAGGGTTATTCTCCGCCGGGAAGACTGGACTGGCCGGCGGATGTGGAAAGGCTGCCCAACGGCCACACTTTGATCACCGACGCCGGCTATTGGAGCGGAGAAGGAAGCGAGATTCTCGAAGTAGACCTGCTTGGCAATATCGTCTGGAGCTACAACAAGAACTTACGGTTCGCCCACAGCGCCAAAGCTCTTCCAGGCGGCGGGATTCTGGTCACGGATACCTCCAACAACCGCATCCTGATAATCGAACGAGATGGAAGAATCGTATTCAGCTCAGAACAATGGGGCGGCGGCAGCGGAAAGCTCAGTGATGGAAGCGGGCTCTCATATCCGAACGACGCGCATCAACTGCCGACAGGCCATTTCGTCATCACGGATCGCAACAACGATCGGGTCGTAGTGGTCGACAGAGACGGAGTGGTGATTCGTAGTTTTTCCGGGCTCAAGCACCCGCACAACGGGGAGATCCTGGCGAATGGAAACCTGCTCTTCGCCAATTCGGATGCGAACGTGGTACAGGAGCTTGAGTCCAGCGGAAAGGTCGTATGGTCGTATGGTGATGGCAGCTCAGAGGTCCTGAACTGGCCGCTGGATGCCGACAGGCTCCCGAATGGAAACACCCTCATTACCGATTCGAAGAACCACAGGGTCCTGGAGGTGACTCCCGGCGGCGAAATAGCGTGGCGGTACCAAATGGAAAAGAGGGGGCACCTCTACGAAGCGGACAGGCTGCCGAATGGCAATACCCTGATCTCTGCGCAACAGCGATACCTCGTGTTCGAGGTGGACAGGGCGGGGAACATCGTCTGGTCGTTCAAGAACTTCTTCAGACCTCAGCCCCTGCCGGAGGAATTGCAGAACGGTTCCTTCGATGCGGACCCCGTTTTCGGCGCCCCGCCGCCGGCCTGCTGGTTCCCGTGCGATCTTGTGTCGGAAGGAGGGGCGGAGTTCGTTTGGGACAGGAGTATAAAACGTTCCGGAATGGCAAGCGCGGGCATAAGGTATTCTCATCACGGGGCTGTCTGGTGGAGTCAAATCGTGCGTATCAAGCCGAGGATACGATACCGCGCGGAGGCCTACGTAAAAACCGCTGATCTAGACGGTTTTTGCCAGATTCAACTTTCCTTTCTGGACGAAGAGGGCTGCTCTCTTCATAATGTTCGTGAGCTTCCAGGAGGAAAGCAGTTCAGCGGTACGAACGATTGGACCAAGGATATCTTCGAGTATCATGCCCCTGAGGACGCGCGGGCGGTGGAAATCCGCCTGCTCGTTGCCGGTTCGGGCAATGTGTGGTTCGACGAGGTGAAGCTGGAAGCGGTCTCTGCTTCAGAAGCCGGGCGCCGACCGGCCGGCTCAGGGGAGGAAAAGCCGGCGCCGCGAGAAGAAGCCGCGTCAATCAAGAAACGGCTTTCGCAACTGGGCTATCTCGGGTGAACCGAACATCCACAATATTCAACAAGGAGAGAGTATGGCTTTGTTCAAGAAAGCGAGGGGTCTGTTAGAAGAGTTCAAGGGAGAAAGCTACACCTACGGTGCAGGAGTCCTCGACCGGGTGGGATCGATCGCGGCCCTTTCCGGTGCTAAAGTTGTCCTTGTCCGGGATGCCTTTGCCGGTAGTGAAGGATTCATCGACAGGATCAAGGACTCGATGGCAGCGGCCGGGCTGGAGATCGCCGGAGAAGTGGACGGTGCGGGCCCCAACTGTCCCCGTGAGGACCTGTTGCGGATCGGCCCGGTCATTCAAAGAGCACCAACCGGACGTGATCGTGAGCTTCGGCGGGGGCAGCACGATCGACGCCGCCAAAGCGGCCGAGGTATTGAGAACTTTGGGGGGGACCGTCGAACAGTATTTCGGCACCGGGCTGGTAACCGAAACTGTGAAGAAAAGCGGAAAAAAACTGTCCCCGCATGTCGCCATTCAGACCGCGGCCAGCTCGGGAGCGCATCTGACGAAGTATTCGAATATCACCGACCTGCGCACAGGTCAGAAGAAGTTGATCGTAGATGTGGGAATCGTACCAAGCCACCCTGTGTTCGACTACGAGGCAACCTACTCCGCCCCCCCCCTCAAAGCCTTACCGCGGACGGCGCGCTGGATGGCTATTGCGCACTGCCTGGAGGTATTGTACGGGGCGGCCGGCACCCCTGCCTACGAGAAAGATCAAGGAGATAGCGGCAACAGGCATCGACCTTGTAGTGAAATACCTGGCGCGGGTGATCCAAAACCCGGAGGATGAAGGAGCCCGGGAGGCGTTGTGCCTGGCCACGGACCTTGGGGGGTATTCGATAATGGTGGGCGGGACCAACGGCGGGCACCTTACCAGCTTCTCCCTGGTGGATATTCTGAGCCACGGCCGTGCCTGCGCCATCATGAATCCCTATTACACGGTGTTCTTCGCTCCCCGGATCGAGGATGCTCTTCGGATGGTCGGCGAGATCTATGAGAAGGCCGGCCTCAGCCCGGCCAATATGAACAGGCTGGAAGGCAGGGATTTGGGCGTGGCCGTGGCCGAGGCCATGTTCTCCCTGGCCGACAGGATAGGCTTTCCCAAATGCCTGAGCGAGGTGCCCGGTTTCACACAGGAGCATATCGATCGGGCCTTGACCGCTGCCAAAAACCCCCAGTTGAAGATGAAGCTGGAGAATATGCCGGTACCACTTACTGCGGAGATGATCGACGAGTATATGGCGCCCATCCTGGAAGCGGCTCGGGACGTGGAGCTGGAACGGATCAAGAACGCCGGCTGAGCACCGATCCCTCACAGGCGAGCATGGCGGCGGGCTATTCCATGTGAGGAGAAGGTGCACCATCCACGGCTTCGCCTCGCCGTCTAAATAGGGGTGCGGATCGCCGCTTCGAAGAGGGTCACCGATTTCTGCTCAATCGGCTTGATTTCCCGAGTGGAAAGAGCTATTATGGCCTTATGAAAAAGGCCAGCATAACTGAAACGAAGAACAATCTCTCTCGTCTCCTTGAAGAAGTCAAAGGCGGCACCACGATAATTGATAGGAAAAGTTATAATTCAAGAAAGGTAATAAATCAAGGAAGCCGGAGAAATTTTCGCAAAAACTGAGTGATTCTCTTTAGAAATTGAATCTTATAAGGAAAGGCCAGGTATAGGAGGTTATTCAATCCGATTTTGAGCCATTAAGCCAGTAGATTAGTATAATCAGGCCTATTGTCGGTTCTTTAAAGCAACCATAGAACATATGGTATTACCCAATGATTTCCTGGTAATTTTTACCAGGAAAAGGAGTCAGCATTCAGGATTCAGTAGTCAGAATAAAGACATGGCCGTATAATTTGAGACATTAGAAGCTTACTCCAATTCTATTCTGACTTCTGG
>SDBV01007076.1_pt1 | contig 15402 bp, 13 predicted proteins | sample 2277081 | NCBI WGS metagenome assembly SDBV01 (sample SAMN10402039, study PRJNA504765) | marine sediment metagenome | isolation source: marine sediment core GS10_PC15, 223 cmbsf | place: Arctic Ocean: Southern Knipovich Ridge | collected 2010
GAGGTGCATAAACTAATAATCGCTTCAGGTATCGCCATAGCGTCGGTTTTGGTATACGTCTATTAAATCCTGCAACTATGCGTATCGATGTTGGGCTTAAATTAGATCGTAACAAGAGCCTTCGTGAGAAGCTGTACGAAGTTCACTTCACGATGGAACAGAATTTTGAGTCTTCAATAATGGTCACATTGATAATGGGTCAGTTGATCCAGTAGAGAGCTACATTCTTCTACTGGGTCAAATTTTCACTACAGGGTTTAACATTTCTAACAATAAAAAAAGGCAATTCTTGCGAATCGCCTTTTTGGGTAATGGGTTAAGCTTAGCTTGGATCAGCCAAACTTTCCAGGTCTTGAATGTCTTTTTTGAGAGCATCCAATATTTTTTGAAGCATTTGTCTTTCTTCAAGTTCTTTTCTTTTTTTCTCAAGCTCTTTGATTTCATCCTGAAGTTTCTGATTCTCTGAAGAGACCAAAGGAGTCTGCTGAATTTTCTCTTGGGAATTTCCAGCGTTTTTGATGTCTTTGAGTTTCTGCTCAAGGACTTCATTTTTTTGCTTGAGTTCCTGAACCTCTTTTGCCTTCTCTTGTTCTATTCTATCCCTAAGCATCTGATTTTCACGCAAGAGGTTCGTGTTCTCTGTAATCATCCCTTGGTTTACTGAAGGCGTCGAATAGACCACTTGAGCAGGTTGAGTACGTCTTTGATTTCGGTCTTCCTGTTCTTTTTGCGCTAGTTCCCAAGACGACCAGGTACTCTTCAGAGAAGTAGCTGCGCCAGCAAAATCCCTGACTAATCCACCAACAGCTAGCATTTTCCCAGCATCTGAATCGCCGTAGTATCCGCCGTATCCGCCGTATCCGCCGTAACCGCCGTATCCGCCGTATCCGCCGTATCCGCCGTATCCGCCGTATCCGCCGTAATAACGACCGTAACCGTACCCTTGAGGGTTTTGCAAAGTGGGATGACGCGCTTCAACAATACCTACCATTACTACCACTACCATCACTAATGTCATTAACCGTTTCATTTCTTGCTCCTTTAATAAGAGGTTAACAAATCATTTTTTACCCATTACCTAGTTTCCAATGTTCTACTTACATTATACGCCTATTGTTCGGATTTGTCAAGCCCCACCCCGCTAAACGGGGTGGGGCTAAAAAGCAATGCGACCCCACGGGGAGTCGAATGAGTTGCCCGAAGGACATTGCCTCCTCCTCTGCCTACGGCAGACTCGTCGCAATTCGGGGGCGGGATTCTCTACACATAAGATCGCAAACCAAAATACGCTAAAAGCGTATTTGGTTTGCGACCCCACGGGGAGTCGAACCCCGGTTTCCAGGATGAAAACCTGGTGTCCTAACCACTAGACGATGGGGTCATCGTACTGTGTATTTTACCTTAAAAATTGAAAAAAATCAATATTTAAGATAACATATGACAATAACAATGACAATAACAAAAAACAAGGCAACAATTTTAGCAATAGAGACGTCCTGTGACGATACCTGTATTTCAATAATTAAAGCTTCCGGCAAAAAGAAGCTTAATTTTAATATTCTCTCTAATATCGTTTCCTCGCAGGCAGAAGTTCATAGAAAATGGGGAGGGGTGTACCCTACTCTGGCAAAAAGAGAACACCAGCGCAATTTACTTCCTGTTTTAATTAAAGCATTAAAACAAAGTAAATTGCTTAAAATTTCTAAACAAAGCAACCTTACGGGAAGTCCGCTTCGCGTCCAGCAAAAGCAATCCCTTGGTGAGTCCGCTTCGCGTCCGGCAAAATTCCAAAAACTAAAAAAAATCTTAGAGAGAGAAGAATATTTATTAAAAAAGGTAGAAAAATTTTTAAATCAATATCAAAAGCCAGAAATTGATTTAATCGCAGTTACATCAGGACCGGGATTAGACCCTTGTTTGTGGGTAGGTGTAAATTTCGCTAAAGCGCTCGCTTTCTTCTGGGATATACCAATAATCACAGTTAATCATATAAAAGCTCATATTTTTATAAACGCAATCAACAAAAAACCATTAACCCAAAAAGATTTTCCGGCTGTTTGCTTAATCGTTTCTGGCGGCAATACTCAACTTCTTCTAATGGAAGATTTCGGAAAATACAAAATGCTTGGAGAAACAAGAGATGATGCAGCCGGAGAATGTTTTGACAAAGTAGCTAAAATCTTGGGATTAGAATATCCCGGAGGACCCGCCATCGCCGCTAAAGCAAAGGAGACCCGCTCTCCGTTAGTCAACGGAGAGCGGGTCTCCGTCAAACTGCCGAGGCCGATGATAAACCAGAAAAATTATGACTTTAGCTTCTCCGGCTTAAAAACCGCTGTTTTATATAACTTCAAAAGCCAAACTCCTAAAATAAGAAAGAGCAAACAATATATCAAAGAAATGTGTTACGAAACCCAACAAGCTATTATTGATGTTCTAATTAAAAAAACTGTAAAAGCTGCCAAGGCCTACAAAGTAAAAACAATAATTTTGGGAGGAGGAGTTTCGGCAAATAAAGAATTGCGAAAACAATTTAGGTCAATTGTCAAAAGTCAATTGTTAAAAGTCAATTTTTTGGTTCCACCAAAAAATTTATGTACTGACAACGCAGCAATGGTTGCCGTAACCGGATATTTTAGATGGAAAAAAATAAAGAAAACTGAAAATTGGCAAAATATAAAAGCAGCGGCGAATTTAAGAATTACATAAAAATATGTTAAGATAGATTCATGGAATTCCCCAAATCTTACAATCCGAAAATAACCGAAGACAAAATCTACAAGATCTGGCTAAAGGGTAATTTTTTTAATCCGGATAAACTCCCCAAGCGCCATAAAAAACCTTATACAATTGTCATTCCGCCTCCAAATGTAACGGGCGAACTTCATATGGGCCATGCCCTTAATGCGGTAATTCAGGATATTCTAATTCGCTGGAAAAGAATGCAGGGCTTTAAAACCCTCTGGCTTCCGGGAACAGACCATGCCGGAATAGCCACTCAAAACGTAGTGGAGAAGAAATTAAAAAAGGAGGGACTGACCAGATTTGATTTGGGTAGATCAAAATTCATTGAAGAAGTATGGAAATGGAAAGAAAAATACGGAGACATTATCTTAAATCAGTTCAAAAAACTAGGATGCTCCTGCGATTGGTCGCGAACCAGATTCACTATGGACAAAGAATATACTGAAACAGTGAAACAAGCTTTTCTGCATTACTATAAAAAAGGATGGATTTATCAGGGCGAACGAACTATTAATTGGTGTACTCGCTGCTCAACAAGCTTATCAGACCTTGAAATTGTGTATAAGGAAAAACCAGCAGAAATGTATTACATTAAGTATGGACCTATTACTATTGCCACAGTTAGGCCGGAAACAAAATTAGGAGATACTGCTGTTGCAGTAAATCCAAAAGATAAAAGATACAAAAAATATATCGGTCAGACAATTACTATTAAAACCGTTTTGGGATCGGTAAAAATGAAAGTTATTGGAGACAAAATGGTTGATATGAAATTCGGAACAGGCGCTATGAAAGTAACTCCGGCTCATGATATCCACGACTTTGAAATGGGAGAAAGACACGGTTTAGAAAGAAAACAAGTCATAGGTCCTGATGGACGAATGACAAAACTTGCCGGCAAATATGCTGGGATGACAGTAAAAAAAGCCAGAGAAGAAATCGTAAAAGATATGAAAAAAATTGGAATTTTGGAAAAGATTGAACCATATATTCATAATAGCGCCCGTTGTTATAGATGTAATACTATAATAGAACCAATACTTTCTAAACAATGGTTCCTAAAAATGAAAGAGCTGGCTAAGTTGGCTGAAATTCCGATAAAAAAGGGCGAAATAAAATTTCATCCAAAAAACTTTGAAAAACCTTATCTTAATTGGCTGAAAAATATAAGGGATTGGTGCATCTCCCGCCAAATCTGGTGGGGACATAAAATCCCTCTCAAGGGAGAAACAGATGTTTTAGACACCTGGTTTAGTTCCGCCCTTTGGCCCTTTGCAACCCTGGGATGGCCGAATAAGATAAAGGATTTAAAAACTTTCTACCCTACAGACGTCTTAAGCACTGCCCGGGATATAATAAATCTTTGGGTAGCAAGAATGATTTTTTCTGGAATGGAATTTAAAAAAGAAATCCCATTTAAACATGTATACATTCACGCCACCATATTAACTAAAGAAGGAGAAAGAATGTCAAAATCTCTTGGCACTGGAGTAGACCCAATAAAGCTTATTGAAGAATATGGGGCAGATGCTACCCGTTTTGGAATTGCCTATCAGGTTATGGGCGGCCAGGATATGAGATTTGTTACAGATAATATTGTAATGGGGAAAAAGTTCTGTAATAAAATATGGAATGCTTCTAGATTTGTTCTAATGAACAAACCAACACGGATTGACACGAATTCAAAAAACGGATTTACACGGATGAAAAATTTAACTGCGGCGGATAAAAGAATTCTCAAAGCATTAGATAAAACAATCAAATCAATAAATAATGATTTGGAAAACTTCAAATTCGGAAAAGCAGCTCACACTATATATAATTTCTTCTGGCATGATTTCTGCGACCGCTATGTTGAGACATCAAAAAAACAACTTGCCCTCCCAAGTTTTTCGAAGAAAAATTTAGGAGGGGAACATGAAAAAACTAAAAAGATTTTGTTTTACGTATTATCATCGTCCCTAAAACTTCTTCATCCTTTTATTCCTTTTATCACCGAAGAAATTTACCAAAAACTACCAGTTTACCCACCCAAATTTTCCAAAGGAAAACTTAGGCGGGTGAAAAAGAAATCTTTAATGATTGAAGAGTGGCCCGCCTAGCCTTGCTAGTCGAGGCTGGCCCACATCAATAAACAAAAATGATGAACAAAGAACAAAATAGAACCGGAGATTGTTACTCTCTTGTATTATTTATCTAATATTTATACAATTAATATATTATGGGAAAATCATTTTTTGAAAAACTTAAAAAGGGAATGGATATTGAGAAATCATCTTCTATTGAAGAACATATAGAAAAAGATCTATCTCCTATTCCAAAGAAACCAAGTTCCTTTAATAACGTTGAGGATCAAGAACAGTTAGCCAAAGAACCTTCTGTTGCTGAAGAACCTTCTATCGTTCTTGCCGCCACTAAAATTATCCCTGGTAAAAAAAGCGGTGGGAAGAGAAAAAAGAAAGAAAAACCTGCCGACAGCTTTGCAGTCAAACGGACCCGCCAAAATACGAAGTTTTCGGCAGGGGAAGAAGAAGTTACAGACAAAAAGAAAAAAATCAAAGTGAAGAAAGAACCTGTCGATGTTAAGACCATAACAGATGAAAAAGAAAATTCGTCAACTGACGAAGAAAAAAAATGGCTTGGGCCAGCCCGCCAAAGTTTTGCTTCACAAAATTTAGGTGGGCCAGAGGGACAATTAACGGTTGATGTTTATCAAACAGATAAAGAAATCGTTATTCAGTCTGCTGTTGCCGGGATAGAGCCAGATGATTTGGATATCATTATTGAAAATGATATGGTTGCGATCAGGGGGAATAGAGAAAAGCTCTTTGAAGAAAAGAAAAGAAACTACTTTTATCAGGAGTGCTATTGGGGTCAATTTTCAAGAGAAATTATCTTACCTGAAGAAGTTGATAACTCAAGAGCCCAAGCCACAATGAAGAAAGGAATTTTAACAATAAGAATACCTAAAATTGAAAGCAAAAAGAAAAGAAAAATAAATGTAAAAGAGTGACAATGACTAATGACCGATGACAATAACATCAATTGACAACAACATCAATGTCACCAAAATCCTGTCATTATTTCACGATCGTGAAATCTTGACATATTAATTAACGATATTAAAACCGTCCCGCTAAGCGGGACGGTTTTTGTGTGCCGAGGGTGGGATTCGAACCCACAAGGCTTGCGCCAACAGGTCCTAAACCTGTCGTGTTTCCCAGTTTCACCACCTCGGCTTGCGAATTTATTCTATCTTTTTAGGATAAAAAATCAACCCCCCACATACTTTGCACTTGATGCTTTTGGCATCAAAATTACTAAAAGTAATGCAAAGTATGTGGGGGGCCAATTTCTTTTTTAAATAATTCCAAGAATGTTTCTGCTACAAAAGGGGTACTGTAATATTAAGCATTTTTGCCACTAAAAGAATAATTGCTTTCGCTAAAAAACCCACTACTATGGCAACCACAGCATACATAATATAGTTCCTTGCTTTAGAGGTTTTATCCGGATCTCCGGCTGCAGTCAAGAAAAGGTAAGCAGAAAAAGCAACCACCAAAGCTGCTCCAAAAATCAAAATCCAAAAGAGGTAACTAATTATGCTGTTGATTGTTAGAAATACCTGATCGGGATCCGTTGCTATATCCGGCGGTTGCGATCCTTGAGCCAATCCTATTGCCGGCACAGCCAGAAAACTTATTAGAAGTAAGCTTAGTAAAATTTTTTTCATATTATATTAAATTAAGTTCGTTAAAATCCGACCTTTAATAGTGTTTTTCCACTCTTTAATAAATTATGGCTCTTTCTTAGTTTGAGGTCAAGGTGTTGGCACTCCTAACATATTTACTATAGCTTCGGTCAGGGCTACCGAGAGAAATAAAACGATTATCCCAACCAGTGTCCATATAATGATATTTTTTGCTGTTTTTATTTTTTCCGGGTCGCCGCCTGAAGTAAGAAAATAAAATGCTGCGACAACTATCATTAAAGCCCCGACAAAAAGAGAAATCCGAAAAAGGAATTCAACGATGTTTCTCATTAATTCCCAAAAAGTGTCAGCTTCTAAGGGATTCTCTATACAAATTTGTCCTGGAAGACAAGCTGCATTAATCTTAAAAGGGATGAAAAGGGAAATTAGCAATAAGAAAATTATAAATTTGGATAAATATTTTTTCATTTTTTACTTTACGGAAAAAAGTAAATTTTGAACCCTAGGTGTGGACGAGCTGTTTTTGCGAAGCAAAAATAGGGTTAAGGGGTGAAAAATTTGCTTTTTGAAGCTAAAGCGAGACACGGTTCTTATATTATACACAATTCTATGACTTAATAAAAACCAAACCAAAATGATACTTTCCTGCCTCAAATTCTTTTTTTAGTTTAAAATTATGCCCTTTAGCTATTTCTTTCACCTCTTCTGGAGAAATTCTTCCTTCTGTAGGTCCCTGAGTCGCTTTTGGCAGCCAATCAATTGCCACCAATTTTCCTTCTTTTTTTAAAACTCTCTTTGCTTCAGATATTATAGCATTTTTATTTTCTGCTTGAAATAGAACATTGGGGATTAAAACTAAATCCAAAGAAGAATCAGTCAAAGTTGAGCCTCTTGATTTTTCTAAGTTGCAGCGAATAATTCTGATATTGACAATATTTTCCAGAAGAGAACGGCTCTTTAGGGCTGAAAGGGGAGCACCTTGAATATCTAAACCATAAACCAACCCTTCGTCTAATCTTTTAGCTAAAGGGATAGTAAAGCCGCCTGAACCGCAGCCAAACTCGGCTGCTACCATATCTGTTTTTAATTCAAGCTGGTCTAAAATTTCCTCTGGATTTAGAAAACCTACCATAGTTTTTATTTATTAGATGAAAGCTGCCGAGGCCACCTTGTCTCCTTCGTCTAATCTCATTATTCTTACTCCTTGAGTTGCTCGGCTAAGTTTGGCAATTGAAGAAATTTTAGCTCTGATTACTTGGCCTTTTTGAGATATAACAATTAAATCTTCTTCCTCGCCAGTTAAGGCTCTTGACGCTACCAAGTCCCCGGTTTTAAAAATAACCTTAGCTGTTTTAATGCCAGTTCCTCCTCTTCCCTGCAATCTATATTCTTTCAAACTGGTTCTCTTCCCGTAACCATTTTCCGTTACCACCAACAAATATTGTTCTTCTAATTTTTGGCTTTTGGCTGCAACTTCTTTGGGAGTCTGCCTGCGAGCATCCAGGGACTTTTGACTTTCTATCACGTCCATCCCTACAACTTTATCTCCTTTTCTCAAACTAATTCCTTTTACCCCAGAGGCAGGTCTTCCCATCTCCCTTATGTCTTGTTCTTTAAACCGGATGGATTGACCTTTTTTCGTTACTAGAATTATCTCATTCTGACCAGTGCTTTTTGCAACATCTCTCAAAAGGTCATCTTTTCTAAGCTTTATTGCTATTAATCCTGATCTTCTAACATTCTTAAACTCTTCCAGAGAGGTTTTCTTTATTATACCATTTTGAGTAATCATTACTAAATTTTTTATCCCCAAGTTGATATTATCCTTGCCAAGAGCCATTAAAGATAAAATTTTATCCTCGGGAGAAATTTCAATAAAATTCAAAAGCCCTCTTCCCCTAGCTACCCGGCTGCCCTCGGGAATTTCATAAACTAAGGTTCTAAAAACTTTTCCTGAATCAGTAAAGAAAAGTAAAGAATCGTGAGTTTGACCCAAAAGGAAATGCTCAACGATATCGTCTTGCAGGGTTTTCATCCCCAAAAGTCCCTTTCCGCCTCTCTTTTGAATTTTATAAGTAGTAGGATTTATTCTCTTAATATAGCCCCCCTGAGTTAAAGTAATAATTGTCTCTTCCTGGGGGATTAAATCCTCTTCAGCAATTTCTCCAACTTTTTGAACAAAAACTTTTGTTTTTCTTTCGTCTCCAAAATTTTCTTTAACTTCTTTAAATTCATTCCTCAAAAGTCCTTTTATTCTTTGAGGGCTTTTGAGAATTGCAGTGAATTCCTTAATTCTGGCTTTCATTTCTTTAAGTTCATCCTCAATTTTTTTCCTTTCTAATTTTGCCAAAGCGGCTAACTTTGTTTCTAAAATCGCGTTGGCTTGAATTTCAGTCAGTTTGAACTTTTTCATTAAGTTCTTCTGGGCGTCTTCTCTGTTCTTTGAAGATCTAATCGTTTTAATCACGGCGTCAATCCTTGAAAGACACTTATCTAAACCCTCTAAAATATGGGCTCTTTCTTTAGCTTTTTCTAAATCATATTTTGTTCTCCTGACAACCACTTCTTTTCGATGAGAGATAAAATAACTTAAAAGATCAAGAAGAGATAATACTTTCGGCTGGATTCCATCCACGATAGCTAATATATTTAAATGAAAGGTTTTTTGTAAATCAGTGAACTTGTAAATCCGGTTTAAAATCTTTTGGGGATAAGCGCCTTTTTGAAGATCAAGCGCAATTCTCATTCCCTCTCTATCTGATTCATCTCTGATATCCCTTATCCCTTGAATTTTCTTGTCTTGGACTAATTTGGCAAATTGCTCAACTAGGGCTGACTTTTGAACCTGGAAAGGAATCTCAGTGATTATAATTTGAGTTTTGCCTCCTTCTTCCTTTTCCACCACTTCTGCCTTTCCCCGAACCACAATTGGACCTTTTCCCTGAGAATAAGCAGAAATTATTTCTTTTTTCCCATAAATTGCCCCTGCGGTTGGAAAATCAGGACCTTTAACAAATTTAAAAAGATCTTCGGTTGTTGCCTTGGGATAATCAAGCAGATGAATTAGAGCATCTGCGACTTCGGAAAGATTATGGGGGGGAATATTAGTGGCCATTCCCACCGCAATTCCAAGAGAACCGTTTAAAAGAAGCTGTGGCAATGGTGATGGCAAAACTGTGGGTTCTTTTTTTGTTCCATCATAATTATCTCTAAAATCAACTGTATTTTTCCCAATGTCCTTGAGCATCTCATCACCGATTTTTGATAATTTACATTCTGAATATCTCATTGCGCTCGCAGAATCTCCATCAATATTTCCAAAATTTCCCTGACCCGCAATAAGAGGATATCGCAAAGAGAAATCTTGAGCCATCCTCACTAAAGAATCGTAAATTGCTGTGTCACCGTGAGGATGGTAAGATCCCATACAACTACCCACGACTGTAGCCGACTTCCTAAATTTAGCAGAAGCAGTTAACCCCATTTCATGCATCGCATACAAAATTCGGCGGTGAACCGGTTTTAGGCCATCGCGAACATCGGGAAGAGCCCGAGAAATAATAACCGACATTGCATAATCAATATAGGATTCTCTCATCTCTTGGCTTATTTCCCTGGACTTAACATTGCCTATTTTGTTTGTTAATTCATCTGGCATTTTTTAAAAATATTATTCTAATTTTTCTTCGCCTTTTTCCATTTCCTCCCTTAACTTCTCCAGTTCCTCTTCTGGAAATTCGAGCATCTCCATGCTTGGAAGTTTTTTATCAAAATCAGGCAGTTTCACTTTCTCAATAAATTCCTCTTTTGGGAATTTCTTCATTCTCCAGTAGGAACTGTGAATCCACCAGATTGATAAACCCAAACCTACAAGAACGACTACAACCCAAAGAATTATCTTCCTTATATGTTCGGGTTGTCTTTGAAGTTTTTTCAGGAAATCCACGATTTAAGTTGTAATATTTAATAAAAATCAGAAATTAGAAATTGAAAATTATTTTCTTTAGGGTTGCAACACAATTATCTTTGCCTCCTCAGATAGAAGATCTTTCTTTTTAACAGATAGTTTAGACAATGGCTTTAAGGATTTTATCCCTAAAGCTTTTAGAAACTTATCTACTCCCCCAAGCTTAATTTTAAGATTTGGAACTTGATAATGCATCGGTATTGTAATTTTGGGTTCAACTTGAGCCATTACTTTTATCGCTTCATCAGCATTAGCTGTATAAACTCCTCCAACTGGAACCATTAAGATATCAACCCCTCCAATCTTTTCAAGTTGATCAGAAAATAATTCTTTTTGACCTAAATCTCCCAAATGGCACAATCGCATTCCTTCTACTTCAATAGTATAAATCGTTCCGCCAGATGCGAGATTATCTTCTTTATTTTGATCTGCCAGCCTATGGCTGGCCAGCCGTAGGCTGGAAATTCCTCGGATAAATACTCCTTTTGCCTCATACTCGCCGGGTCCCGCTATAACTAGGGGCTCGCCAGAAACCGCTTTAACATTATTATGGTCAGAATGGTCGTGAGTGACTAACACAATATCGGCTTCAATCTTTCTGGGAAGCTTTAATCCAATATCTTCTCCAAAAGGATCAACCACAATTGAAACGCGGTTGTTTTTTCCTTCGCTTGAAGAAATCTGAAAACAAGATTGTCCATACCAAGTGATGTTCATATTCATTTATCTTATCATAATTAAAATTCGGTTTCAACTTCGCTTAACGGGACCAACTATTGCCTTTAGAAAAACTTTATGCTATTAATTAATTATTGTAAAATTGTTGCAAAAAAATGCTTAATAAAAATGACCTATTAAAACCACCGAAGCTGGGTGAAATTGCAGAAGGTAAAATTATAGGCAAAAGAAAGGCCTCTATGTTTTTAGATTTGGGAATATGGGGAACAGGAATAATCTATGGAAAAGAATTTTATGAAGCAAAAAGTATGTTGAAAGATTTAAAAATCGGAGATAGCATTTTTACTAAAATAATTGATCTTGAAAACGAAGAAGGCTATATTGAACTTTCTTTAACCAGAGCAGGTAAAGAGCTTGCATGGGAAGATCTTAAAGAAAAAAAAGAGAAAAATGAAAGCATTGCTGTAAAAATTCTAGGAGCAAATAAGGGAGGGTTATTAGCCGAAGTATCAGGAATTTCCGCTTTCTTACCGGTCTCACAGCTGTCACCAGCCAATTATCCCAAAGTAGAAGGAGGAGATACTCAAAAGATATTACAAGCTCTCCAAAAATTTATCGGAAAAGAAATGAAAGTAAAAATATTTGACTTTGACCAAAAAGAAGAAAAACTTATTTTGTCGGAAAAAGCAAAAGAAATTGAAAAACTAAAAGAAATTTTGAAAAATTACAAAGTAGGAAATATAGTTGAGGCAGAAATTACCGGTATCGCGGATTTTGGCGCTTTTGTAAAATTTTCATCTGCCAAAAAACCTGAATCTCAAAAGACAGCCGACAAAATCCCTGAAAGCTTAGAGGGTCTTATTCACATCTCTGAACTAGACTGGCAATTGATCGAGGATCCTTCTGAAATAGTTAAGGTTGGCCAAAAAGTTAAAGCAAAAATTATTGATATTTCAAATGGCAAGGCCTCGTTATCCATAAAAGCTTTAAAAAAAGATCCCTGGAAAGATATTGAAAAAAAATATAAAAAAGACGATGTAGCAAACGGAAAAGTAATAAAATTTAATCCTTTTGGCGCTTTTGTCCAAATTTCTCCAAAAATTCAAGGATTGGTTCACGTTTCTGAGTTCGGCTCACAGAAAAAAATGGAAGAGGTTATAAAAATCGGGGAGAAATATGATTTTCAGATTTTATCAGTTGAACCAGCTGAACACCGAATGAGCTTAAGGTTGGTAGAGAGCAAAGAACAGAAAACAGTGAACAAAGAATAAGAAATAAAGAATAAAGAACAAAGAAAATCCCGCCAATGCGGGTTTTTTGTTGCCCTTGACAAATTTAATATTTAGCGTATAATTAATAACTAATGGGCTATGGATAAAAGGAAGGAGCTTTGAAATGGATAGAAACGGAACCAACGGCGGCATAAACAAGAATGAAACATGCATGCTCTGCGGAAAGGGCAAAAAAGAGAAAGATCTTGTTTGCTATAGATGCTTCGGAGATTATAAAGAAGCGCGGATAGAATCTATAGCAAACGACCTTAAAGACATCTCCATTGTTGAATGGACCCTGAAAAAGGCCGAAGACCTTATTCCCATTCTAAAAAAAGAGTTTTTACAAGCCAGCACTGATCTTGATGATTTCAAAACGGAAGTAAAAGATCAGGCGTATCAAGGTGTGACAGAAGCTTTGGGCGGTAGAACGGTCTCAAAGGAAGATTTTTCAGAGATCCTTGAGCAAAGACGGCTAAAACTCTGGAAAGACGGCGAGGGAAACAAACTTTACGGTCGGTTTAAATATCTTGAACTCCGAACAGACAATCTCCCGCTCCTCATAGAAGAACTTCAGGAAAAAATTGCAGCGCACGATGAAGAATCTTCAATGTCAGAAACTCAGGATTCTGAAAAAACCGACGAGTAGAAAAAACATTTCTCTAATCCGAAAATAGTATTTAACATCTTTATCCCCCAAGCCCAAACCCCTGTCAGCAAAAGCAGGGGTTCTTTTTTTTACAGAATTGAATTATTCCTTAAAATATGGTAAATTAAAAATACGATGAAAAATTTAGCAAAAAAAGTTATTTTTATTCTGCTTATTTTTATAATAATCTCAGCAGTTTTTACTTTGTTTTCTGAGCCCTTTAAAAAAGAAGAAGAAATTTCTTTTAGCCAGCTGGTTGAAGATATTAATCAAGAAAAAGTTAAAAAAATCACTGTTTCTGGATCAGAACTTTCTATCTTATATCAAGACGAAACAGAAATAGAATCAAGGAAAGAAACAGAAAGCTCGCTTTCTGAATCTCTGATGAACCTCGGAGTAAGCGCAGAAAAATTAGCAAAATTAGAAATTGAGACAAAAAAAGAACAGGGAACTTGGATTTGGCTGGGACCTATCTTGATATTTGTGCTTCCGCTTTTACTTTTTGGCCTATTTTTCTTTTTTATCTTCCGTCAGGCAAAAGCAGGAGCTACTCAGGCGTTTAGTTTTACCAAAGCCAAAGCTCGGCTTTCCGGAGCTAAGGGCCACCCAAAGGAAAAAATCACCTTCAAAGATGTTGCCGGCTTAAAAGAAGCTAAGGAAGAGCTGAAAGAAATTGTTGATTTCTTAAAAAATCCCAAAAAATATTTAAAAATGGGAGCCAGAATACCAAGAGGGGTTCTTTTAATGGGCCCTGCTGGAACAGGAAAAACGCTCCTCGCGCGCGCCGTAGCCGGACAAGCCAACGTGCCTTTCTTTTCAATTTCAGGTTCCGAATTCGTGGAAATGTTTGTAGGAGTTGGCGCGGGAAGAGTGCGCGACCTCTTTTCTACTGCTAAAAAAGCGTCTCCTTCAATAATTTTCATTGATGAGCTTGATGCTATTGGCAGACACAGAGGAGCCGGTCTTGGCGGAGGGCATGATGAGAGGGAACAAACTCTAAATCAAATTTTAGTGGAAATGGACGGCTTTGAAAGAGAAACAAATGTCATTATTATCTCAGCTACAAACCGTCCAGATATCTTGGATCCTGCTTTGTTGCGGCCTGGCAGATTTGACCGGAAAGTGGTTTTGGATTTACCTGATATTAAGGGCCGGGAAGAAATCTTGAAAATTCACTGCAGAGAAAAACCTTTAGCTTCAGATGTTAATTTAAGAGAAGTTGCCGAAAGAACTCCGGGTTTTTCTGGCGCTGATATAGCCAATGTGGCCAATGAAGCTGCGATTTTAGCTGCCAGAAGAAATAAAAATAAAGTTTACCAGGAAGAATTTTTAGAATCAGTTGAGAAGGTTTTACTGGGTCCGGAAAGAAAAAGCCACATCTTATCCAAAAAAGAGAAAGAAATTGCAGCTTTCCATGAAGCAGGTCATGCCTTAGTATCTGCCTCTCTACCAGAAACTGAACCAGTAAGAAAGATTTCAATAATTGCCAGGGGAATGGCTGCCGGCTACACTTTAAAAATGCCGATTGAAGAAAGGAGAATTAAAACAAAAACAGAGTTTTTATCCGAATTGGCAACTTTGCTTGGCGGATATTGCGCTGAAAGAATAAAATTTAAAGAAATCACCACCGGAGCAGGCAATGATTTAAAAGTGGCTTCTGGCTTAGCCAGAAAATTAGTTAAAGAATACGGCATGTCTTCGTTAGGACCAATTTCTTTTGGCGAAAAAGAGGAGTTGGTTTTCTTGGGAAAAGAAATTTCAGAGCAAAGAAATTATTCTGAAGAAATAGCTGCCCAGATTGATAAAGAAGTTGAAAAGTTTATCAGAAGCGCGGAAAAAGAAGCAACAAAGGTTCTATCTAAAAGAAGAAAATTACTTGGTAAAATTGCTAAAACTTTAATTGAAAAAGAAACCATTGAAAGAGAAGAATTTGAAACTTTGATTGGAAAAAGAACAGAAAAAAAGTCACCTTTATATATTCAACGGACAAGAAAGAAAATCAAAAAAGTTCACTCACCCTCTTTAAAAGTTAAGGTAAAAGATGTAAAGTAGAAATCTGCGCGCGTAGCTCAATGGTGGAGCAAGGTCCTTATAAGGCCGAGGTTGATGGTTCGAATCCATCCGTGCGCACCAAGGGCGCTTGGCGCAGTTGGTTAGCGCGTCTCTTTTACACCTAAAAAGAAAGGATGTAAACATTTTACGACGAATAGATATGGGAAGGAGAAGACCATGTCTAAAGATCGTCGTAAGGATTACCAAAAGGAGTATCACAAGAAGTGGTATGCAAAGCCCGAGAACGCTGCGAAACAAAAGAAACAGGCATCGGAATCTCGGGCAAGAGCAAGAATTCGCAACAAGATACTCATTGTAGGGTATAAAG
>SDBV01007077.1_pt1 | contig 15401 bp, 11 predicted proteins | sample 2277081 | NCBI WGS metagenome assembly SDBV01 (sample SAMN10402039, study PRJNA504765) | marine sediment metagenome | isolation source: marine sediment core GS10_PC15, 223 cmbsf | place: Arctic Ocean: Southern Knipovich Ridge | collected 2010
CCAAACTTTCGATCTCGCGGAATACGTCGACATCGCGACCGTCGGCAAAGCGCTCCAGGGCAGCGCCGTGTTGTTCCGCAAAGCCTACGCGCCGCGCCCGGGGCTGATCGCGGGGACTTTCGCGGGATCCACGGTCGGCCTCGCGGTCGGTGCTCGAATCATCGAGCGCCTCGAGTCCGATGGTTACCTCGGAACCGACGGTAGAATCGCGGTTCTCAACGGACGCTTCGAGCGTCGACTGGACGCACTCCGCAAACGACTACCCAACACCATCGGAGAACGCTCCGGAATGGGAGCAATGCAGGCCTTCGCTCCCTTCGACGGCTCCGAAGAGATCGTAACGGCGATCGTCCACGCGGCCTTCGAAGAGGGTCTCATGGTGTTCGGAACGGGAAGCAGCCCGTCGAAGATTCGCATGCTGCTTCCCGTGAACACGACCGACGAAGAACTCGAAGCCGGCTTTGCGATGCTCGAAAAAGCCATCCGACGCGTCGCCGAGGAGCGAGATCTCCTGGCCTGATCAAGGCGCGTATCTCCAATCGCGAATAGCTAGCATTTCGACTTCACGGACTCGACACAAATCGGCGAAACCAGGCTTTCCGACAATGGAGCCGGCGCGGATCAAGGCCCGGGGAGGAGAAAAGAATGATCAAGCACGCCAACACCGAGCACCCAGTCCAGGATTTCGTAGCAAAACGTTGGAGCCCCTACGGGTTTGCGGACCGCGACGTATCGGAAGCGGACCTCCACTCCCTCTTCGAGGCTGCGCGCTGGGCCGCATCCTCGTTCAACGAGCAGCCCTGGAGCTACATCGTGGCGACGAGCGCGCAGGAGGCGGAGTTCGCGCGCCTGCTCTCGTGCCTCGTGGAGGCCAATCAAAGCTGGGCAAAGGCCGCGCCGATTCTCGCGCTCGGCGTGGCGACACTGAATTTCAAGCGCAACAACAAGCCCAATCACGTCGCGATTCACGACCTCGGTCTGGCCACCGGGAGCCTTGTCGCAGAGGCGACAGCGCGCGGTTTAGCGGTTCACCAGATGAGCGGCATTCTTCCGGATCGCGCGCGCGAGTTCTACGCCATCCCGGAAGGTTCCGAAGCGGTAACGGGAATTGCAATCGGATACGCGGGAGGCCCCGAGGCACTTCCCGAAGAGATCCAGAAGCGAGATTCCACGCCTAGAGAGCGCAAGCTGCAGCGGGAATTCGTGTTCAGCACTTCGTGGGGAAAAGCGTTCTAGCGGGCGCCTCTCGGATCGACGGCTGCCTCATTCGGGAGGCAACAACGCGAGACCACAGTCGGGGCATTCGGTCGCGGTCGGTGCAATCGACTCGCCACAGGCCGGGCAGCTATCCGCGCTGATCTCCGATTGACCAAAGTCTTCGGGTATGTCGGGGATCTGCTGCCCGGTATGGGCGAGGTCGATCCGGGCCGCGGCTTCCTCGTGTTGGGCGAGCACGAACACTCCGTAGGGAAGATTCTGGCCGGGCTTGCGCTGCTCGCCCTCGTCGTCGGGTGAAGTCGCCGCCTGAATCCGGTGTGGGATTCCAGCCTCCACGAGGTGTTCCGAGAGACTCATCGCCCAACCCACCGATGAGGCGCGCACGCAGACCAACTCGGATGCCGGCGGCAATGCTTCGGAGGCGCTCTCTACGGGTACCTCGCCCTCCAGGACCAAAGGCACATCGCAATGGATACAGACCGACGCGATGTGCACGTATTCTTCGCCGCACTCGGGGCAAAACTTCGGGGGCATGGGCATCAGGGCACCTCTGACGAGAGTATACGCGGGCGGTGGCCCGATTGGAGGGTTGCAACCAGGCGGGTGGGTCTGCGACGCTACCGTTTCCGATGCGCGCCCTGACCTACGATGGCAAGACCGCGACCGTCTCCGATGTTCCGAAACCGGAACTCGCACAGGACTCAGCACTCGTTCGCGTCACCATCGCCGGCGTCTGCAATACCGATATCGAACTCGTCAAGGGATACATGGCGTTTCGCGGAATACTCGGCCACGAGTTCGTCGGCGTCGTCGAAGAGGGGCCCGAGGAGTGGCGCGGCCAGCGGGTCGTCGGGGAAATCAACTTTGCGTGCCAAAGTTGCCCCATCTGCTACGAGGGCCTCCAGCGCCACTGCCCCTCTCGTCGCGTCATGGGAATCGTAGATGCGGACGGAAGTTTCGCGGAGTACGTCAACGTCCCGATTTCGAATCTCCATACCGTTCCCGTGAGCGTCTCCGATGACGTCGCGGTCTTCGCGGAGCCGCTCGCCGCTGCCTACGAGGTGCTCGAACAGGTTCACGTCATGCCCAACCAGGAATGTGTGGTGCTGGGCGACGGTAAACTCGGGTTGCTCGTCGCTCAGGTTTTGCGTCAAGCGGGCGCCCATGTCCTGGTCGTAGGCCACCATTCGGAGAACCTCGAAATTCTCGCGAAGCGCGACATCCGGACCGTGCTAGAGCGAGATTGGAGTCCCGCGCTCTATTCGCTGGTCGTCGACGCCACGGGTTCGATCGGAGGCCTGCAAAAAGCCCTGGCCGCCACTCGACCGAGAGGCACCGTCGTGCTCAAGAGCACGACCGCGACCAAAGCCAGATTGGATTTATCGACCCTGGTGGTCAATGAAATCCGCGTCGTCGGATCTCGCTGTGGCCCGTTTCCACCGGCTCTGCGGGCCCTCGAAATCGGAAGCATCGACGTCGCGTCGCTGATTTCTCATCGCACTTCACTCGCGAATTGCGACGAAGCCATCAGGCGCGCAGGTGATCCCGGCCAACTCAAGGTTCTCGTCGATGCGCAATGAATTCGGCGGGGACGTTGGTGAATATTCACCCTCATTGGTGAAGGTGTCGGCGGAGACTTGTTAAATATTTTATCGCCGCCGAATCGCGGGGTGAATCTTCACCAACGTCCCCGCCGCTAGTCGTCGATTCGAGCCGCGAGAATCCGCTTCAACCGAGTTTCGGTGCGTCGCAGGTGGATCGTCTTGCCGCCGTGAACGGTGACGAGGCCCGGCTTGGATCCCTTCGGCTTGCGAACGTTTGCGATCGGAACCGCGTGAACATCCGCGCGGCTCGCATGCTTGAATTTCGAAAAGTGGACGGCGAGCTCGCAGGCGTCCAAGATCGCCTCGGAGGGCGGGTCGCTGCGGCCCTCGGTGCGCAGGATGACGTGGCTTCCCGGCGCTCCATCGAGGTGGAAGAAGAGATCGCGACCCCGGGCCAGACGCACGGATAGATGGTCGTTTCCGGCGGCACTGCGTCCGACCCAGATTTCCAGCTCTCCGGCTGTGCGGTAGCGGCGTGGCATCAGTCGATTGGGGACGCTGTGCTTGCCGAGCTTTCGCTCCGTCGGCGCGCTCGCCCCGGAGCGCTGCGCGGGCGGCGTGGGCGCGAACTTTTCGACGAGCTTTCGGATCGCGGGCTGTTCGGCGAATTTCTCCAGGGCCTCGCGTTCCGCGCCGGATTCCACGACGAGTGAGCGAAAGCGATCGATCGACTCCTGGTGCGCGTCCCTCGACGCTCGCACATCGACGTGACGGGAGCCGGCCTTGGCGAGACTCCTCACCGCCTTGCGATAGCGCTTGAACAGTCGCTCCAGATTCTCTGCGGGTGCGAGTTTCGGATCGAGCGCAATCGCGACGGATTCGCCGGTCTCGAAATCCTTTGCGATGATTTCGGAATCGCCACGCTTTACCTGAGAGAGAACGCTCTTCAACAACTCGCCATCGCGCTCCAGTCGGCTCGCCGCCCGCGCGTCTTCGAGACTTGCTTCGAGCTTTGCGAGCTTTCGGTCCAGCGATTTCGTTTCTTTCTGGAGCGCGCGCTCGATGCGCCGACGCAATTCGTCGACTTCTCCGGTCCGCTCGACCTCCGCGTACAGTGACTCGATCGCGAACAGGAATCGATCGTCGGGTGCCGCTTCGAAACGGTCCTCATCGCCTCCGGCGGGCCTGGACTCCGGCGAGCGCCACAGATCTCCAATTTTCAGCTCTGGCCGGGTTTCGCTCAGCGGGCGCAGAGACGCGGCGATCGATCCATCGGCGCTGAGAAGGTAGATATTGCTGCGGGCACCGAAGATCGTGAGCAGCAGATCGAAATCACCTTCGTCGGTGCGCAGGCGGAGCGCGAGCTGCCGGTCGTCGGCGATCAGGCGGGCGCCCCCGAGCCTCGCGCCACTTGTGTGTGAGCGCAGGTACTGGGCGAACGCGGGCGGGCGCGGCATCGAACGGGGCGGCGCGTCGAGCCGCGAGACCCGTGCGCAGCGCGGCCGGCACGAGAAGCGAAAGTGGCAGCGACCCGCCGCCCCACCCCCGTAGGTGGTCAAGACAATGCTCGTGGCGTCCGGTTGCAGGATGGCCTGAATCCGATGGCCGGAAATCTGCGCATCGAGCAAGCTCGCCGCGCGACGCAGTTCAGTGATGCTGAGCATTGCTATTTCTGGCAGGACGGACAGTAGTGGGTGCTCCGCTGACCAAGGACGATGCGGCGGATCGCCTCACCGCAGCGGTTGCAGGACTCACCCTTGCGCGCATAGACCCAACGTTCGAATTGATAACCGCCATCGCTTCCGTCCGGTGTCACGTAGTCGCGAATGCTCGCGCCGCCGGTCTCAATCGAACGACCAAGAACCTGGCGAATCGTCTGGGCCAGGCACTCGCACTCGCGGCGGCTCACGCGGCCCGCCGCCCGTGTGGGCCGAATACCCGCCAGGAAGAGTGCCTCGTCGGCGTAGATATTGCCCACTCCGGCGAGCACGCTCTGGTCGAGCAGCAGGTTCTTGATGGCGACCTTCCGTTTGCGCCCCGCGGCAAACAAAAGCTCTCCGGTGATCTCGAGCGCATCGATCCCGAGCCGGTCGAGCCGGGGGTGCTTCTCGCCCGCGCGGAGCCACATCAGCTTGCCGAATTTCCGAACATCCCGGAGCCAGACCTCCGGCCCGGCGTCTTCGAAACAGATGCGCAAATGGGTGTGGGCATCGGGTCTGAAGCGCTGCTGCGCTTCGGGAGACAGTGCGGAGCGCGCCGTGCTCAACATCAGCCGTGGACTGACCGCATATTCCGAAAAGAGTTGCCCGGTCATTCCAAGATGGACGACGAAGCGGCTGCCGTCATCGAGTTGCGCAACCAGGTATTTGCCGCGGCGGGCGAGCGCTCCGACCGTCCGCCCTGAGAGCAACCGGCGCAACTGCTTCGGAGGGGTGATGAAGAGGTAACTGGGCTCGCTGGTGTGGACCTTGCGAATGCGCCGGCCGACCAGCAGCGGCTCGATTCGCCGCCGCGTCACCTCGACTTCGGGAAGCTCGGGCAAGGCAATTCCTCGGCTGACCAGGGCAAAATGCCCCCTCACTTCAAATAGCGCCCATCTCCTCGCTACGCCCATCGCGCTGCGGCTCCCCACGTAGCTTGCCGATCAGCGCTCCACTCGGCTCAAATTGCCCACGGAGACCACTTTAGCGGCCTTGGCGGGCAGCCGATGGAGGGCTGGCGGGGCGGTGGCCAGACCGCGCTGGCGGGGTGGCCCCTAATCTGCGCATGGGAGTGAGATCGTGAAAGAATCTGCGCATCATCGGAATTCGATTTTCTCGCAGAGACTCGATCGCACGACGTTCACAGCGTACTTCCTGGGCGCCGTCGTTCCCTTGCTCGCCCTCGGATTCGTCGTAGATCGCTACGTGATACCGACAATCCCCTCCAAGGGCCAAATACTCGGAATGGTTGCGCTCGTCAGCTCGATCGGGATCTTGTCGTTGCTGTCGTTTCTGGTTCTCCGAAAGACGACTCACTCGACCCTGGAACGCATCGACCGCGACAACCGCCGCCTGTCCGCGCTGCTGGGTGCTTCCACCACCTTGACCGCTTCCGAATACGCCAGCGACATCGCGGCTACCTCGGTGGCCTGTGCGGTGGAGCTCACGGGAGCGCACGCCGCCTACCTGTTGATTCGCAACAAGGATCCGGAAGCGCCAGCGGAACTCTTCGAATCTGCGGGCAAGGATGGCGACAAGCTATTCCAATCCATCGGTGGCCGCGTGGAGGAACTCGCAGGGCTCGCGATGGACAGCGGCAGGCCAGCAATCAAGAATGGCAGAGGCGACAGGGGAAGCATCGTGACTTTGCCACTGGCAGGCGAGTCGAGCTGGCTCGGAGTACTCACGGTCGTTCACGCGAAATCGGCCACTGGATTCGAAAGCAGCAATATGAACGCCCTCACCACACTCGCGGGATTGACCTCGGTAGCGATGCGCAACGCCGATCTCCGCGATTCACAGCGCAACTTCTTCTCTCACATGACGGACATCCTGGTTTCTGCGCTAGACGCCCACCTCGAGTACCACAACGGCCACGGCACCAGGGTCGCCCAATACGCGAACCGCGTGGGAAGGGCGCTGAACCTCGACGAGAAACGGCTGCAAAATCTCCACTTCGCGTCCCTGCTCCACGACGTCGGAATGCTCAAGATCGACAAGTCCGCCTACCAGAACAAAAAAGTGCGCGCGCAGCACGCCGAACTCGGCTACCGAATGCTCGCGCGGATTCGCCTATGGGAAGACGTCGCCCCGATCGTCCACAGCCATCACGAGTGGTACGATGGAGCCGGTTACCCGGAAGGACTCGCGGGAAACGACATCGCCCTCGAATCCCGAATCATCTCGGTCTGTGAATCCTTCGATTCGATGACCAGCAGCACGAGTTACAAGATCGCGATGCCCCTGGAAGCGGCTGTCGAGGAGATTCGCCGCTGCACGGGAACGCAATTCGATCCGCTGGTCGCCAAAACGTTTCTCGACCTTGTCGAGCAGGGCTTGATCTCCAGCCAATAAGCCGCGGCACCGCGCGCGCCAACCGCGAGCACTCCAAAAAGAAGCTAGACTCGGGCTGAGTTAAAGGGCCGGAGGGCAGCATGCCGATCGATCGAGACAAAGTGCTCAGCTACAAGTTTCCGGCGGGCGAGGGTGGCTGGAGCCGCGACGACGCGATCCTCTACCACTTGGGAGTGGGCGCGGGTGTTCCCCAGACCGATCCGGGCGAACTCGAGTACACCTACGAGAAGAACCTGAAGGTGCTGCCGAGTTTCTCGACGGTGGCCGATCTCGGAGCCTTCCCGAATCTCCTAAACGTACCGGGGTTGGAGTTCAACCTGGCACTGCTGCTGCACGGGGAGCAAACGATCGAACTCCACCAACCTCTGCCGCCCGAGGCGAAGCTCAAAAGCGAAACTCACATCGCCGAAATCTACGACAAAGGCAAGGCCGCGCTGCTGATCCTCGAGATCAGCACGGTAGACGCCGAGGGAGAACCGCTCTTTACCAACCGCATGTCGCTCTTCATGCGCGGCGAGGGTGGTTTCGGCGGACCCGCGGGCCCGAAAGCCCAAAACGCAGCGCCGGACCGCGAACCCGACGGCGCCGTCGAGTCGAAGACGCTGCCCCAACAGGCGCTTCTGTATCGTTTGAACGGCGACAAGAATCCGCTCCACTGCGATCCCGACTTCGCGAAGCTCGCAGGTTTCGAGGCGCCCATCATTCACGGACTCTGCTCCTACGGAATCGCCTGCAAGGCCGTCGTGGACGACGCGCTCGGTGGGGACGTCACTCGGGTGGCGCGTTACAGCGCGCGCTTCGCGGGCGTCGGTTTTCCAGGCGAAACCTTCGTCACCCGCTACTGGCGCGAAAACGACAGCATCCTGATCGAGTGCCGCGCAAAGGAACGAGACGCGATCATCATTTCAAACGCCGCATTCCAGCTGCGGAGCTGAAGCCAGGAGCGCGATCCCAGAATGGGAGCGCGCGACGCCGCAAAAGCTTTGGCCGAAGGCCAACGCGCAGCCAGGAGCGCGATCCCAGAATGGGAGCGCGCGACGCCGCAAAAGCTTTGGCCGAAGGCCAACGCGCAGCCAGGAGCGCGATCCCAGAATGGGAGCGCGCGACGCCGCAAGCGAACCCGTAGGATTCGCCGCTCAGGGGAACAGCAGCGTTCCGACCACGAGGCTGAGATAGCCGATGTGGTAGAGCAGCAGCAGGTAGTAGGCGAAAAACGCCACGAAGATCCCCACCACCGCGAGCGGTCGGGACCGATAGCGCCAGAGCAGCAACGATCCGCCCGCGACTAGGCCCAGCTTGATGGCCGCAAATCCGACCGGGTGATTGCGAACGATCTCCGCGAGCAGCGGATTGGCTTCGCGCGCAAGGCCCGCGTTGATCCAGATCAGAGTAAAGATCGCGTCGAGAAGGTTGAGTGCGAGAACCACCTTGACGATGTGAAGCAGCCAGCGAAAATGCTCGGGAGTTCCGATCCTGGAGTCGAGCGGAGCCTCCGAAGGCATGGCGTTCCTATGCGAGCCGCAATCCGAGCGTCAGCGGCTCACCGTCGATGCTGACCTCGCGCTCGTGGGCCCCCTCCTCGGGAGGGGCATCTAGGATCACTTCGACAGCGAGGGCTTCACGGCTGAGTTCGTCCAGGCGCGGTCGAACGGCGGCCAGCAAGGTCGGCGGCGCCGCCAGCGTCAAGCGAATGCGACCGGTGTACTCGAGGTCGAGTTCCTTGCGAAACGTCTGAATCCGGTTCAACACTTCGCGGAACAATCCCTCGGCGATCAATTCGTCTGTGAGCGACGTGCGCAATACGACCACACCGGAAGGCCCTGCGGCCGCTGCAAAACCGGGGCGCGCCTTCAGGGAGACCCCAATTTCGTCGGGGCCCAGCGAGAGTTCCTCTCCGTCAATCTGGAGCGCAACACGGCCGTTTGCCTCCAACTGCGCGAGCAGCGTTGCCCCGTCTGTTTCGGCCAGGGCCTTCTTCAACGCCGGCATGCGCTTTCCGATGCGCGGTCCGAGCGCGCGGAAATTCGGCGTGACGTTGTAGGTAACGTAGTCGTCCGCATTGGAAACGAAGTGTACTTCGCGGACGTTCAGTTCGTCGCGGATCAGGTCGAGGTGATCACCCAACGCGGACCCGAGACCCGGCTCCGCGAGCACCAGTTCGGCGGCCGCGAGGGGTTGTCGAACCCGGAGCTTCTGGGCGGTGCGCACCTGGAGGCCGAGGGAGACCAGTTCGCGGACAGCGCCCATCGCGCGGGAGAGCGCACGATCGATGGCCTCGCTGTCGGGCTCCGGGAAGTCGCAGAGGTGAACGCTCTCCGCTTCACGGTCCGGAAAGGGCCGGCGGACGAGGTTCTGCCACATCTCTTCGGTCGCGTAGGGCAGAAACGGCGCCAGCAGCTTGGCGAGCGCAACCAGGCACTCGTAGAGCGTCCAATGCACGTCGAGCTTGTCGGCATTCAGGCCGGGGGCCCAGAACCGACTGCGGCAGCGCCGCACATACCAGTTGGAGAGCGCGTCGACGAAAGCGGTGAGCGCAACCGTCGCGTCGTAGACGCGAAACTCGTCCATCTGCTGGATCACTGCGGCGTTGGTCAGCGCGAGTTCCGAGAGAATCCAGCGGTCGATCAACGCGCGCTCGCGCGGGGCTCGACGGCCGGCCTCGCAGACCTCGCTCGATGGATCGAACCCGTCGATGTCCGCGTAGATGGTGAAGAACGCGTAGACGTTGCGCAGCTTCAGCGGAAGCTCGCGCTGCTGCGCGCGCACGCCGGCGAGCGAATGGCGCGTGGGATTCCAGGGCGGATTCGACGCGTAGAAGAACCAGCGAAAGGCATCGGCTCCGGGCGCGGATGAACTCGGATCCTCGATCCAGAGTTTGTTGACCGCGGGCAGCCGAGGGACTTCGCGGGGCATGATCTCGTGGGCGCCGGATCCGGGCTCCACTCCGAGCGCGGACCGCTCGGCGTCGCCGAGCGCGATGACACGACGAGGCATCCGTGCCGGCCGCAGCGTGAGGTCGAGGGCCGCGTCCGGCGCATCGGCGCGATAGACGCGAACCGACGACGACTCTCCGCGCAAGTCGAGACCCTCGTAGTCCTCCCGCGCGATCAAGGCGGCCCCGGGCTCCAGCGGCTCGCCGGAATCGACCACCGCGAACTCCAGTCGAACGCGATCAAGGATGACCTCGGGCGGCGTGTAATTGCCCTTGCTCTTCGATTCTTTCTTGCCCTCGCGATCCGCGACGTGCCCGAGCACCACGCAGGTCCGATAGGGGCGGGGAAGGGGTCGCTCGGGAAAGAGCAGCGTCGAAATCCAGATCAGCGAATTGAACCAGCCGCGGGTCTGGTCGATCGCCTCGGAGATGAAGTCGGCGGGGAAGTTCGCTTCGAATTCCTCGACGCCGCGATGGGGATAACCCCACTGCGCGAACGGCATGGATCCGGAGTCGAACCAGGCGTCGATGACCTCCGGCACGCGGCGGTAGACGCCCGCCTCGCCGGGCTTCGCCCAGGTCACGGCGTCGATCCAGGGCTTGTGGACGCGCAGGTGCGGCGACAGGTCGGGATCCTTCGCGCGCGCCGCCTCGAAGGCGTCGAAGGCCGCCGGATTGTGCTCGAGAATCTCCTCGACTGAAGCCGGCGCATCGAGCGCTCCCGTCTCGTCGTTGATCCAGATGTTGAGCGGCGTTCCCCAGAAGCGTTCCCGCGACAACGCCCAGTCGACGTTGTTGCGCAGGAAGTCTCCAAAGCGCCCATCGCGGATCGTCTCGGGCAACCAATTGATCTTGGCATTGTTGGCGAGAACCTCTTCGATGTGATCCGAGGTACGGATGTACCAGGCCGGTCTCGCGTATTGAATCAGCGGATCCTCGTCAGACCGCGGGCAGAACGGGTACTCGTGGCGAATCTGCTCGGCGTGCCAGAGGAGGCCGCGCTGCTTCAATTCGCGGCTGAGATCGCGATCGCAGCCCTTCACCCAGCGGCCCGCGTAGGCGTCCGGTGCGATCCGCGGGTCGAAGCTCCCATCCGGTCGAATCGCACAGAGCAGAGGTAGCTCGGGATTGTTTCGCTGCTCGCCGCGCAGGAGCTCGAAGTCGATTTCACCGAACGCGGGCGCGATGTGGACGATGCCGGTGCCAGCGTCGAGTTCGACGAAGTCCGCGCTGACCACGCGCCAGAAGTCGAGCGTCGGCTGATCGCGCTCGAACCAATCGAACGGCGGAACGTAGCGCTGGCCGACGAGCTCTTCGCCGCGAAGTGTTCGCTCGACGGCGAGCTCTCTTCCCACCTTTTCCCGCAACGAGGGCAAGAGCGCCTCCGCGACGATCAACCGCTGGTCTCCGTCGACGACCACCGCGTAGTCGACGCCCGTCTTCACAGCCGCCAGGGAGTTGGACGGCAACGTCCAGGGCGTCGTCGTCCAGACCAGCAGCGACGTCTGCGGGTCGTCCCGCAGCGGAAAGCGCACGAAGACAGAGGGATCGTCGACGGTCTTGTAGCCCTCGCCGACTTCGGCGGCCGACAGAACGGTTCCGCCCTGCGCCCACCACCAAACCACCTTGTGGCCCCGGTAGAGCAGATCCTTCTTGAACAACTCCGACAGCGCCCACCACACGCTCTCCACGTAGCTCTGGTGGTAGGTCACGTAGGCGCCTTCGACGTCGAGCCAGAAGGCGAGTTTTTCGGTGATCTGCGTCCACTCTTCGGTGTAGATAAAGACGTTGTCGAGACAGCGGCGGATGAAGGGTTCGACGCCGTGGGCGACGATCGCCTCCTTGCCGGAGATGCGCAGCTCTTTTTCGACCTCGATTTCGACCGGCAACCCGTGGGTATCCCAACCCGCTCGGCGGGGAACATCGAACCCCCGCATGGCCTTGTAGCGCGGGAAAACGTCCTTCATCACGCGGGTCAAGACGTGGCCGTTATGGGGCAGGCCATTCGCGGTCGGCGGCCCCTCGTAGAACACGAAGCGGGGCCCGCCACGGCGATGCTCGAGCGATCTTCTTACGATGCCACCCTCCTGCCAGAACTCGCGCACGCGGGCTTCCACTGCCGGAAAATCGGCGACCGGGGCCACTCTTTCGAATCGGGGCGAGGGCATTGGGCGCATAGGCTACCATCCACGCTTGATTTCGCAGGAGACCCCACGTGACCGACTACTTCAACACGGGGATGCAGCTCTACCTCGATCACCTCGTCGACTGGAAGGCGCTGCTCGAGATTCGCGGCGGCGGCGCTGTCGACGTGGAGGCCGAGGTTGGCGCCTATCGGACGATCCTCGAGACCGCAGGCGCGCTGGCTGCCAGCTTCGAACCCGAAGCCCGCAAGAACTGGGCCGCCGAGGCCGAGGCGACGCCCGACGGCGGCGCCCAGTCGCCTCCCCACATCCGCCAGGCCTACAATCAGCTCCGCGAGGCGGGGCTCATCTCGCTGACTGTCGGCGAGCGGTACGGCGGCTACGGGCTGCCCGCACTGCTCAACGGCATTTTTCTCGAGATGATTTCGCGCGCGGACACGAGCTTGATGATGGTGGTCGGGCTCCAGACCGGCGCCGCGAGCGACATCGAGAAGTACGGCAGCGAGGAGGTCAAAGCCGCGTTCTTGCCGCGCTTCACCTCGGGCGAGGTCGAGGGCAGCATGGACCTCACCGAGCCCGAGGCCGGCAGCGACCTCGGGGGGATCGCGACGCGAGTCACGGATCTGCCGGACGGCCGGGTTCAGGTCGACGGCCAGAAGATCTACATCTCCAACGGCGGCGCCGAAGTCCACCTGGTGCTCGCGCGGGACGACGACAAATACGATCAATCGCGCGGAACCACCCAGGGGCTTTCGCTCGTGCTGGTGCCGAGGCACCTAGAGGATGGCTCCAGCAACGGGGTCAAGGTGACGCGGCTCGAGAAGAAGATGGGGATCCACGGCTCCGCGACCTGCGAGGTCGTGTTCGAGCGCGCAATCGGCCACCGCCTCGGGAGCGCCGGAGAGGGCTTCCGGGCCATGCTCGACCTGATGAATGTGGCCCGCCTCGGCGTGGCCTCCCAGGCCCTCGGCATCTGCGAAGCCGCCCTCCACGACGCCGTAAGCTACGCCCACGAGCGCAAACAGTTCGGCAAGGTGATCGCCGAGCAACCGATGGTGATGGCGATGCTCGCGAACATGGTGGTCAACATCGAAGCCGTGCGCGCCCTGCTCTACCGAACCTATCGACTGCTCGACCTCGGTATGGCTCGGGAAGCCGCGCTGGCGAACGGTGATCTAGGCGAAGCCGAGGCCACCGCGATGCGCGCAGACCTTGAGCGCGACACCGCGCGCGTTCGGCTGCTGACGCCGCTCTGCAAGTACTTCGCGACGGAAATCTGCGACGACGTGACCCGCGACGCGATGCAGGTCTTTGGCGGTATCGGATTTACGATGGATGCAGACGTCGCGAAACTCCACGCGGACAGCCTGATCCTGACCGTCTACGAGGGGACGAGCGAGATCCAGGCGTCATTCGCTCTGCGCGAGATCGGCAAGGGCGCCCTCGCGGTCGTCTTCAAGGAAATCCGATCCGAACTGGCTGCGATGGCCGATGATCCGATCCGCGCAGACCTCGCCAAACGCGTCGAAGGCATGGCCAAACGCGTTGAAGAATCGATGGGCGTGCTGTTCTCTGACATAAGCTACGCGCTGCTGCGCGCGAAGCTCCTCACCGAGATGGTGATCGACGTAATCGCGAGCTGCGAATTGCTCGAGCAGGTTGCGGTGGACCGCGACAGACTCGACATCGCCGAGTCTTTTATCGCGCGCCACGCCATCAAGGCCGATTACTTGAATCGGCGGATCGCGGAAAACGCCGACGGCCGACTCGAACGCGATGCGCGCGTGGTCGCAAGAACGACGAGCCAGGCCTGAATGATTAGATCTATCATCTCACACTGAACCTTGGAAATCCTCGATCTCAGCATCCTCTGCGTGGTTGGCGTGCTGACCGCTGCGCTCTCGGCGGTCATCGGGATGGCCGGCGGCATCACGCTGCTCTCCGTGATGTTGCTCTTCTTCGAACCGCTCGTCGCGATCCCAATCCACGGCGTCGTGCAGCTCGTCTCCAACAGCTCCCGCACGTTCGTCCAGCGAAAGCACGTCGACTGGACGATCCTCTGGCGCTACTCGGCGATGTTGGTGCCGATGGGCTTCGTGGGTCTCGCGGTCGCGCAATCGCTGCCACCATCGGTGACGCGCACGTTGATCGGAACCTTCGTGTTGATCGCCACCTGGAAGCGCAGCTGGCTGCTGATCGGCACCCACCCCGAGCGCACCGACATCCACCGCCGGTTCTTTCTGTTGGGAGGCGTGGTCGGCGTGCTGAACATGACGATCGGCGCGGCGGGCCCGCTGATCGCGCCGTTCTTCTTGAAGATCGGGCTCACCCGCCAAGCGCTGATCGGAACCAAGGCCGCCTGCCAGGCAGCGGGCCACCTCGTCAAGATCGCCATCTTCGGGATCGCGGGCTTCGTGTTCGGCGACTACGCGATCCCGCTCGCGCTGCTCGCGCTGTCCGTGATCGCGGGCACCTGGATCGGCAGCCAGCTGCTCGAATACGTGAGCGAACGCTGGTTCAAGCGACTCTACCGGGGCGTGCTCACGCTGGTCGCACTCCGCCTCGTCATTTGGGAGGGGATGGCGTGGCTCGGCGTGCGCTGATCGAAGTCGAATTCCATTCTCAGTAGATCAGGACACATGGATCACCTTCGATAGATCAGCCGCGCTACAGATCACCTTCAGTAGATCAAGACGCTCCGGATCACTTCACCCTTGTGCATCTTTTCGAACGCGCTGTTGATTTCTTCGAGCGGCATCGTCGCGTTGATCATCTCGTCGAGTTTGATGCGGCCCGACAGGTAGCGATCGACGAACTGGGGCAGCTGGGTGCGGCCGCGCACGCCGCCAAAAGCCGACCCGCGCCAGCTGCGGCCGGTCACCAGCAGGAACGGACGCGCGTGGATTTCTTGGCCCGCACCCGCGACGCCGATGATGATCGCCTCTCCCCAGCCGCGATGCGCGCACGCCAGCGCTTGGCCCATCAGGTCGACGTTGCCCACGCATTCGAATGAGTAGTCGACACCGCCGTCGGTCATCTCGACGATGGCTGCGGCGATGTCTCCAACCTCTTTGGGGTTTACGAAGTCGGTCGCGCCAAACTGGCCAGCCAACACGAATTTGTCGGGGTTCGTGTCAACGGCAATGATGCGATCTGCACCCGCAATCACGGCGCCCTGGATCACCGACAACCCAACTCCGCCGAGACCGAATACCGCGACCGTCGAGCCCGGTTTCACCTTCGCGGTGTAGAGCGCCGCGCCGATCCCGGTGGTCACCGCACAGCCGAAGAGGCAGACCTTGTCGAGCGGCGCGTCGGGGCGAATCTTCGCGAGCGCGATCTCCGGAACGACCGCGTACTCGGCAAACGTCGAGGTACCCATGAAGTGGTGGAGCATCTTGCCCTTGTGGGAGAGCCGGCTGGTGCCGTCGGGCATCAGCCCGCGACCCTGGGTCTCGCGCAGCTTGAAGCAGAGGTTGGTGCGGCCCGAGACGCAGTACTTGCACTC
>SDBV01007078.1_pt1 | contig 15401 bp, 16 predicted proteins | sample 2277081 | NCBI WGS metagenome assembly SDBV01 (sample SAMN10402039, study PRJNA504765) | marine sediment metagenome | isolation source: marine sediment core GS10_PC15, 223 cmbsf | place: Arctic Ocean: Southern Knipovich Ridge | collected 2010
AAGTAATATCTTATCATAAAAATTATATTACTAAATAACGTAATTGATATTACTCAATCATTATTCAGTCCAATCGGGGCGAGATGAGACAAGAGTAGTAGTTTCTTCAATCCATTGACCAAGCTCATCATCAATTCTACAAAAGGTTACAATCTTATCTAAATCTTGAAGTTTAATAAACGAGCATTCAATAATTAAATCCCAACCCCCATAGACGGGTGTAGAATACGTTACTTTCCAATCCTCACCAGGTTCGGTGGCTTTTAAACCCTTTAATTTTTCTACAACTTTCCATTCAGTTCCGATTATTTTAAGACGAACTAAAATATATCCTCGATAATAAATTTTAAAACACCTTATTTTTAATCTTACTTATATATTAATTTGTTTTATTTGTTTTTATTTAAAAATTCTCTTAACAATCATTTAATTATTTTCATACGAATTATTTTAAATCCATATAATCTTTTGAATTTGAAGGAAAATTTAACCTTTAACTCTTTTATAAATCGTTTCCTTATTATATTGATTAGCATTGCTGTAGCACTTTTAATCTATAGATTGATAAGCTTAAAGAAAAGAGAAATATTGGTTTAATTTAAAATTTAAAATATTAATTTTTTTTTTTTATTTTATTATCAATAATTATTTGTCAATTTTCACTATAATAATTATTCTTTTGAAACTTATTTCAAAATACAGATGATTTGAATTCATGGATGAAGAGGAAATAATAAAGATTCTTTGGGTAAGCGGCTTGAAAAATGCTGTAGAATTTGGAGGAACGCCCAATAGGAAAGCTATTATGGGAAAATTAATGGCTCAAAGAAAAGATCTAAGATCGAAAGCAAAAAAAATTAATCCCTTATTAGATCAAATTATTGATGAGATTTCTAAGCTAAGTTTAGAAGAGCAGAAAAACAAGTTAATAGATTTGGATCCCAAAGCGTTTGAGAAAAAGGAACAAGTAGAACAAGTAGAACAGAAAAGAGAGCTCCCAGAACTGCCGAATCTTACTAAGTACGATAAGATAGTAATGCGTTTAGCACCTTACCCAAGTGGAGCGTTACATATTGGAAACGCAAGAATGGTTATTTTAAATAATGAATATATAAAAAAACATAATGGAGATCTAATTCTTTTCTACGATGACACTATTGGAAGTCCTAAATCCAAGAGAGATAGTCCAAATGCTAAATACATTCTTCCTGAAGCTTATACTTTAATTAAAGAAGGATTAGAATGGTTAGGGATTAAATATTCAAAAGAATATTATAAAAGCGATCGGTTAGAATACTTTTATGAGTATTGTGAAAAATTAATCAATGATTATATGGCTTATGTATGTTTCTGTTCTGCAAAAGAATTCAAGGAAAAATATAAAAGCAAAAAGAAGAATTGCCCACATCGAGATTTTTCAATTGAAGCAAATTTAGATGAATGGAATAACATGTTAAATGGAAAGTATCATGAACAAGAAGTAGTTGTTAGATTAAAAACGGGAATGGATCAAAAAGATCCAGCCTTGAGAGATCAGATAATAATGCGAATTTCTGAAGCTGAACATCCCAGAGTAGGAAATAAATATATCGTATGGCCAATGCTGGAGTTTTCATGGGCCATAGATGATTATCTTATTGGAGTTTCTCATATTTTGAGGGGATCTGATTTAATAAAGGAAGATTTTATCGAAGATTTTATTTGGGAGCATTTCAACTGGAAAAAGGCAGAATTCTTGCATTATGGTAGAATTAAATTCCCAGATATGAAATTAAGTAAAACTCAAACAAGAAATAATATACAACTTGGAAAATATAAAGGATGGGATGATCCTAGAACTTGGAGTTTACAGTCTTTAAAAAAACGAGGTATTAGACCTGAAGCGTTAAAGAGGGTTTTGTTAGATCTTGGAATGTCTTTATCTGGAATAACTTTTTCGGTAAATTGGCTATATGCAAAAAATAAGGAAATAATCGATGAAATATCGGATAGGTACTTTTATGTTGAGGAACCGATTAATATTACCATTGAAGAAGTTCCTTTTGAAGAATATATAGCAGAGCCACTATTACTGCCGTCGAATTCTAAGAAAGGAAAGAGAAAAATTAAGGGTAAAGTTAAAAATAAACTTCTAAAAATTTTGATTTCTTTATCAGATGCTAACAGATTGCAAGTAGGGCAAATTTTACGTTTAAAAGATTTAATAAATATTCAGATTCTTTCAATAAATTTGAAAAAGGGAGAGATTAAATCATATTATCATAGCCTGGAATTAAACCGTGCTTATTCGATAATTCAATGGGTTCCTGCCGAAGAAAATGTTAAGGTTTCTATTCTTAAACCTGATGGTTCAATTTCAAAAGGTTATGGAGAGATAAATTTAACTAAAATTCCAATGAACAAAACAATTCAATTTGAGAGATATGGGTTTGTAAATCCAATTAAACTAGAAAACGAAGAACTCTTCTGCTATTTTACTCATTAAAAATTGGGCTCCAATTCTTTTTAAAATATTTCTTTTTAGAATAATTTAATAATTTAAAATTTAAAATTTAAAAACTAAAATTTTTAGTATTCTTATTTATTGTATTTATTTAGATTAGATATGACTGATAACGAAGAGAAAAATAATAAAATTGGATGGAATTTTTGCCCTGGCTGTGGAACTAAATTACCAAGTATCGAAAGACTTAGATTCTGTATTAAGTGCGGCGTTGATTTAAAACATATAAAAGAGCATAAAACATTACCTCCTACTCAATCGAGTTACCCTCCTTCTCAAACCATGGCACAACCCTCTTATGCTGCCTCTTATCCACCTTATAAAAAAGATAGAGAAGTGATTTCTGATGATGAAATTCTTCACACTAAAGATAAAAAATTATGGGGTAATCTTCCCTCAATAGGTTTACCTTTACTAGGATTTTTGGTTACAAATGGTATAGTTTTAGGAATACTCATTATATTAATTTTTATTGTTCCATTAGATATAGTATTTAATATTATTTCAAATCCTTTCTTTCTGGTTTTTACTATGCTTGTAACTTATGCATTACTAATATTTCCTTTATGGTATGTAGGAAAATATCTACAAAATACCAAATTAAAGAATCGCCTAATAATATTAGGATTTACATCAAAAGGGTATGATATGAAAGGAATCCTTAAAGAAGTATTAATAGGTTTGGCCTTTGCAGGCACAGGAATATTGTTAGTGGTGGCCTCGAGTATAGGTATAGACTTAATTTTAAGATATATTTTTGGAGTAAGAATTGTTCAAGAAGGTCAAAGTAGCGATGTCGAAGTGATCATTACGGGAATGGATATTCTTGTATTAATCCTGATGATAATTATGATGATTTTTGTCGTTGGTCCCGCAGAAGAAGCGTGTTTTCGAGGCTTTATGATGAAGGGTTTAAACAGAACTCTGGGTAAATACGGAGGTCTGTTTCTTACAGCTTTTATCTTTGCCTCCTTACACTTAATTGGATTAATCATTTATATTTTCAGCCCCGTAGTGATGTTGATACTTTTCGTATACCTTTTCGTACCATACTTCGCAATTTCTCTAATGTTAGGACTGCTTTTTAACTGGAGAGACGAAAATTTGATTGCTTGCATCATATGCCATGGAGTATATAATTCCATAACAATAATAATTGTATTTCTGTATTATGTATATTCCTAACCATTAACTTACACATCTTTTTTATTTATTGTAATAAGTGCATATGCTATGAATATCTTTGATATTTTTAAATCCAAGGCAGAAGTCAAAAATGCAAACCTAGGAATTGGATTGGGACAAACAGAAGAACATAATATAAAGATTTTAAGGGCTTCTTTACAATTTTTAAATGAATTTAATTCAAATATATATTTATTTGGAAATGAGACATCAATTAATCACATAATTAAGAATGAAATCTATAAAAGCAAAAATTTAAGTATCAATTTAATTAAATCCAACAATCCCGAACAAAAAATTGTTAAATATTTAAGAACTGAAAAAATTGATTCCATCGTTAGAGGATCTCTTAATTCTTCTCTATTTTTGAATGCAGTTAAGATAATTTTTAATGCCCCTATAATTAATCGAATGGCACTATTAGAAACTTATAGAGGATTCCAATTCTTTTATGGTCCAGTTGGCATTGATGAGTGTAATAATTTTGACAAGAAGGTTTCTTTTATAAAAAAAGCTATCAATGTTTTTCAATCATTAAAAATTAAACCGATTATAAGCATATTAAGTGGAGGGAGGAAAGATGATCTTGGAAGAGATCCTCAAGTTGACAATACGATTAATGATGCCAAAAATGTTATTGAATATTTTAAAAAAGAAAACGCTAATTTAAATATATCACACGACGAAATATTAATTGAAAACGCAATTAAAAACAAATCCAATTTAATTATTGCTCCTGATGGAATTTCAGGTAATTTAATTTATAGAACCTTAGTCCATTTAGGTGGAGGGAAAGCTTATGGAGCAATATATATGGATATTGAAAAACCAATCATAGATACATCGAGAGTAGGGAAATTATCGGAAATATATGGTGCATTGTTATTATCACTTTCTTTAACTCCTTAACTTAAATAAAAATATTGAGAAAACATGAGAAGAAAAGATAAAGAAATTAAGGATAAGGCTGAAATTGAATCTATCATAAAAAGAGCAACTGTCTGTAGAATTGGTTTATCTGAAAACAACATGCCCTATATTGTACCTGTTAATTTTGGTTATAGAGATAATTGTTTGTATGTGCATTCTTCTTTTGAAGGAAAAAAAATCGATATTATTAAAAAAAATAATAATATTTGCTTTGAAATTGATATTGACGTTGGATTAATTGAGGGAAAAATCCCTTGCAAAAGTTCCGTAAAATATTATAGTGTCATTGGTTTTGGAAAAGCATTTTTAATTGAAGATTCTAAAGAAAAACAGAGAGCATTAAATACAATTGTAGAACATCATTTTAATAACAAATCTATTGATTATCTTAAAAATCAAATAGGAAAAATTGTGATTATTAAAATAGAAATAGAATACATGACCGGAAAAAAATCAGGATATTAAACTTTTTATCGAAATGGGGCAATCTTTCATTCTAAAAAACATGGACAAGAATGTAGTTTCATTCATATGAACTAGGATCGTCTCCCATCCGAAAATCTTCATTTAATTTGTTCATCATCATCATGTCCTCATTGTTTAGTTTAAAGTCGAATATGTTTGCATTCTCCAAAATATGTTGCTTATTTCCAGATTTAGGTATTTCAACTAATCCATGTTGTAAACCCCAACGGATTAAAATTTGGGCTGGAGTTTTACCTAATTTTTGACTTAATAATATTAATGCTGGATCATTAATCTTTCTCCCACGAGTCAGGGGACTATATGCTTCAACAATAATTCTATGATTTTTACATAATTCTAATAGGTCTTTTTGATAAAGGAATGGTGAAAACTCTACTTGATTTACACAAGGAATAGTAGACGACGATTTATCCATGATTTCTGCCAGATGACGAATAGTATAATTACTAACACCTATAGCTCGAGCTTTACCATTTGCAAATATTTCTTCAAGAGCTTTCCAACTATCGTTTCTTAGATCTGTCACAGGCCAATGAATTAAATAAAGATCAACATATGAAAGATTTAATTTTTTAAGGCTCTTCTCAAAAGCTTTAATTGTGCTTGTATAACCTTGATCACTATTCCACACTTTAGTCGTAATGAAAATATCTTCACGTGGGATTCCGCTGTCTCTAATTGCTTGTCCTACTTTTCTTTCATTACCATAAATAGTTGCTGTATCAATAAGTTTATAACCTGCTTCGAGAGCCCATATTACAGGTTTATATGCACTGTTTCCAAAAAGATTCCAGGTACCTAAACCTAAAATCGGCATCTTTATTCCATTATTCAACTCAAAAGTCGAATTTAAGGTTAATTCCATAATAATCACTTTAAAAAATTAAATTTTTGATAATATCAACCACTACTAAAATAATATTTTTTCGTTTTAAATTCTAAAATAATTTTAATTATCTAATTTGCTTATATAAATTGTAAATCATGTTATTAAAACAAATTCTTGTAATAAACGATTCTTTAAAATCTGGAGATATTTTTAAAATTAAACAAATATTCGATTATTTTCTTAAAAATACCAACTCCAATTTAATTACTTCTTCGGAATTTAAGAAATACAAAACAGAAATCGAAAAAAATTATTATAGAACACTTTCTAAGTTTATTGCGTCAAGACAATTTGAAGCTTTTAGACAATTAGTAAATTATTCTGATAAATTAGAAATTTTCATTGATGTTAAAAAAATTCCATTTAGATTTGAAATAATTTCTGATTTACATTTAATAGGTATTCAATCTGGTCAGATAGGGGCAATTTTTGACGTAATAAGATTTTATAACGAATATAATTTATTTGATAGAGACTTCACGAATGAAGAATTAAGATTACTAGAAGATCTCAAAAAAGATAAATTACTTCTGGAAAACCTAAAAGATCTATTTGGAAAAGTAACAAATTCTCTAGTTTTTTATGCCTGTAAAATAATCCCCTATGACCTTTATATTTTATATAAGAATTATTTCAATACCTCCTTAATTTCTGAAGATAATTTTTATCCGAGAAGCTCCCTTAATATAAGTAATTTGTTAAGATATTTTGATAGATATTCTGTCTATGGACTTAGCGTTGAGAACATGGGCAATGTAAAAGGTTTTATTAGATCTTTCGAAAGGCACTATTTAAAAGCAAAAAATGAACCAAACAAACAAGACTTGAATTTGCTTCAGTTTAAGTTCAAGAGAAAAACGCATCTAGTTTCTATAAATAATATATTGAAAAATAAGGATAAGATTTTAGGAAATGAAGAAAAATATGACTATTTTAGCTTGTCGATGGTACTATTAGGGGGGCTTGGGCCTCAAGGGCATGGTTTTACATATTCAACACCCAGAGGAGAAATAATTGAAATATGCAGCGATATTAAGGAAAACGATGCTATCATAATAAAATACAAACAATTCCTCAAACGCCAATTTCTTAAAAGACTCAATAAAGAAATGGCACATAAAAATATTGATACTACGACTATTCAAAAAATAATTGATTATCTGTTAGAAATCATAAATGAGAAGGAAATAATTAATTATTATAAAAAAGATCTAATTTTAGAACAAATTAACAGTTTTTTAAGAGAAAATCTAGAAACTTACTACAATAATAATATTGAACTTCATAATTTAATGAATAAAATTTCAAATGCGATGAAAATTATTCTTAGACCAATTAAAATGGAAGACCAATTTAAGACTCGTATGTATTTGGTTGACGAGGATAAAGTTAAATCCGAAGATATCGCAAAATTAACCAGTTTAAAGGATAAATCGCATTATGATGTCCTCAGAGAGAGATCTTTCTTTCAAAACGAGATAAAATGGTTTTTTAACGACTATTCTGAAGAGTTTTTGAAATTTGAAGATATACTTTAACTCAATTGTATAAATTAAAACTCCTAACATACCTCGTTGGAAAACAATCGGAAATTTGCGGAGCACTTTTATTGGTTTTGGTTTTAAGCCCATAAAAATTATCCGCTGATGGTATAAATCAGAAAAAAAGTTATAAATCAATATATTCAAAATAATTATAATGAAAACTATTCCTGATATTAAAGAGTTTCCTGCTTATAAATTATTAATCCTTGTTATAATTCCATGGGCAGTGTTAGCTATTATCTTCGGCTTCACGGATTTGGAGATTTCTAAGGCAGTCGTGGATACTAAATCTTCATTGGGAAAATTTGGTAGCCACTACGGAGAAATCCCTGGTTATACATTAATAGTAGTCGCAATTACGGTACTTGTCGGAAGCTGTATCGAAGAAATAAAAAAACAAAAAGTAATTAGTTTTATAGTTATAATATCTGAATTAGCAATTTTTATATCTAATTTGATTAGTAAAAATTATGATCTTGCGTTTTTAACACTTAGTATAATTAGTACATTGGTAATAATATCTATATTAACATATGAAAAAGACTGGAAAGAATATGTCAGAATTGCGATAATAATAATTCTCTTAGCAACTATAATTACTTCATTCGTAGAGATCACTAAAGTTTTATGCGGAAGAGTGCGGTTTAAGGATTTATCTTCAAATTATTCGAATTATACTCCATGGTTTTTGCCTCCCGGTCCTGATCCGAAAAATAAAAGTTTTCCAAGCGGACACGCAGCGTTAGGATGGATTCTGTTACCATTAATAATTTTAGTAAAAGATCGTAAATGGAACGACCAATTAAGAATAATTATTACGGCGCTTGTCATAGGATGGGGTTTTTTTGTAGCGATCTCTCGGGTTATTAGCGGAGCCCATTATGCTTCTGATGTCTTATTTTCAACCGGAGTGGCAGCGATTATTACAATAATGCTTTATAAGTGGCTATATCTTGATAATCATAAAGTAAAACAAAATAAAAAAGAAGATCAGTTTTTCAAACAACAAACAAATCCATAACTATACTGATATACTGATATGAATTATACAATAATTAAAGAGATTAATACATCGAGAACATTATTAAATGAATAAATTTACTTCTAATTTGATCAACTTTTTTAAGTCAGAATACTTTACAGAGATGCATTAACCTTGTTTAAGAATAAGCGTGGAACGAGAGAAAATCCGCCAATTGATCTTTTTACAAGAAGAGAGATTGTGAGAGTTTACAACAAAGGAAATCCAGTTTGTGTTAATATAGAGATAAATAAGAGATGTGCTGGTGGTTGCCTATACTGTTATGCTAGTTCATTAGATGTAAATAATCTTCGAAATGACAATCTATCTTTTGAGAAATTCAAGGAGATTCTTGAATTAAAAAAACTTGGAGTTCAAATTGTCTACTTATACGGTGGTGATCAACTTCTCCATCCATATTGTAAAGAAATGGTATTTTATGCCATCCAAAAGGATTTTCATGTATATATGCCACTTGCAGGGTTAATCCCAAATCAGAAAGCTAAATGGTTAGTGGAGGCTAGTAGATTAGCTAGGTCAAAAAATCATGAATTTATCATTGGAATGCATATAGACACTCTCAATAAGAAAGTATATGACAAAGTTAATAGATTGCCATACTCATTAAAGTCTAAGATGGAGGGGTACCAAACTCTACTTGATGAAGGTTTCCCTCCCGATAGAATTTACGGATGCCCGACTCTAACAAATCAAAATGCAGATACTATTATTGAACTTATGGATTGGTTTTATTCGAAGGGGGCTAAACATGTTGCCATAGCAGTTTTTAGACCATTAGGCCTTTCGAAAAATGAGGGTTCTGAATGGGAACCTACACTATCACAGATAGAAAAAGCTTTTCGTCATAGAGCTGACATCGAAGGAAAACACATGCTATTGGTAGGATGTTCTGACGGTAAATATGCATGTCAATCTCATTTAGCGATTCTTGCTAATGGAGATGTTGTTCCATGCTTACTCTTACCTGATTTAAAGGAAGGAAACATATACGAAGAAGATATTCTTAAAATTGTTATAAAAGCAAAAAAGAAACTTTTATTAAAATTGAATGTAAAAGGACCATGTGCGACTTGTGTATCTAAACTTGTCTGTTATGGGTGCAGGGCAAGTGCTCATATCTTTCTAGGGGATATTGAAGCATCAGATCCAAAATGTTTCTTCAATCCTAACGCCCCAAATAAATGCCTTTAAGCAGGAACTTTTGCGATTTTTAGAAAATATAAACTATTAGGTAGTAATTGTAAGATTAAATCATGTAAATAAACTAATTGCTCTTCGGACCATTAATAAAAATATAATGGATACGAAACTAATCCATAATAACCAAAATATAGATATAGAGGGATGAAGAGCAGTTGAAAAATCTACATATAATACTGCCAATGCCAATAAAGAAAGACCAAAAGCAATTCCCAAGCTAAATATTCCAACCAATGTTAATCCACGGCGTACATCTTGTTCTAACCTTTCAGATGATACGTGAGAGAAACTTCCTATAGCCAATAAAATGTAAGCTGTGATACCAAGCCCATACACGCATTCAAATGCTAAATAAGCTAGCATTGGATAGTATGTAAATTCAAACAATAGCAGAAGAACACCACTTATGATAAGGAGAATAATTTCCAGTATAAACACTAAACAACCCATTACCATTAACAATTTAATGTGTTTAAAGTGAATTTCAAGGATCAAAAGGTAAATAGCGAACATTGAACATCCGGTTAATACAAAATAAACTATGTATAAGAAAGGGTTAATATAAAAATTTGAATTATATGGTGCTAATAGTTCTGCTATTAACAATATAATTAGCCCACCAATTACAGCTGTAAATGAAATCACAATAAGATTTAACCATCGTCTAGGAAAATAGTCTTTCCATGCAAGGATAATTACTAGAATAACAATGATAAGTATTACAATCGTTGCTATATAAGTCCAGAAAAGTATTATATTCAAATTTTTCACCAAAAGAAAGTTTAAATTCTTAGTTTCTAGTTAATTTCAGACTCTTTAATAGGTTTTTATTTTACATTTTTAAATAGAAGTTTTTAAAAACAAGAGAAAGAATGTAGTAGATGTCATCAAATTAAACTTTATTCTGAATTTAAATTTTACTTTTCGAATTACTGTGAAAAGTATGGTTCTTTCAATTATTATTAATTAAAATGGGAGAGGGGGGATTCGAACTTCCGGAAGAATCTCGAAATGGGATGAATCTTTCCCCGGCCACTTGGCCCCCAGCCAAGTATCACTCTGGGATTATAAAGCTTATAATCTTACCAAGCTAGACCACCCTCCCGTTTTAAAAAAGGCCTTCTAAAAAAGGTTTTAAAAGGTAAGTAAAGTATGATATAAAATCATAATTCAAATTTATTTTTAACCAAAATTATGTTTTACCAAAGATTAAAAAGATCAAATTTTTCAATATTTTTGATGATTCAAAATGTACTAATTATTAAAAATGGAATTGCTCTCGTGGACCGAAGTTTTGGTCAATGTTATTCTTTTGGTCAAGATTCTCATTTATTAGCCAGCTTTTTTAGTATTTTACAAAAATTATCATTGGAATTTATTGGATCATCGATAAAGTCTCTTGATATAAGTAATATAAAATTTTTTTTCTATAAAGATCATATTGATTCAACTATATTTTATGTAATCGTTTCTGATATTGAAGATGATTCGGATGAGATGAAGTTTAAAATACATCAAATTGCATCTTTATTTAGAGAAAAATATTCTAATTACCTTAAGGATTTTGATGGAAATATTTCACATTTCAACACTTTTGTTGATTTACTAATTGAAATGAAACTTGCTCAAAACTGTGGAGACCATAATTGCAAAGAATGCTCAGTTATAAAAAATATTAGAAGAAATAATAAAAAAATTATATCCACTCTCAACTTAATTTACTAAAAATATAATTATGAAATAGATAAGAAGATAATTTCCAATAAAAAGTTTTTAAATATTTAAATATTTAGTAAAGGTTTAACTATTAAAAGGAATTTTTAATGAGTAATCGATATAACAAAATAAAGGCAATTTGCCCTGTATGTAAGACATCCAAGATTCTCGATATTCCAAAAGCTTTATTCTTTCAAAAGCAAGTTGGAGTGATTAAAATTCAGATCCCAACTGGGGCGGTGTGTTCTGACCATCAATTCATAATTTTCTTAGATTCTGAGTTCACCGTTCGAGGATACGAGAGAATTGACCTTGATTTGAAAGAATCTACAATGGAGATTGAGGGAGTAACTATAGGGCAATTAAATTTAAAAAAATTAATTCAGATATTTGGAACATATGGTATCTTCAGTTTAATACACGCAAAAATATTTAACTATCCTATTTTTATCGTTGTAGATGAAGATTTTGAATATAATTCTGATATTTTGAATTCAATTGGAAATAGAATATTACCAGAGAGATATAGAGGAGGGAGAACAATACACTTTTACAAAGAAACCGATTATGATAATGTAGAGCTTAATATAAAGGATGGAGTTTTATTAGACATACATCGGCGCATTTTACAGATTCCTTGGGATGAGAAATTGAAATTCGAAGAATTTCTCATAAAGAAAGCCTTAGAAATCTTTAATGAGCGTGAACAATTATTTGTTGTCAGACAATTTGTCTCAAATTTTATTAAAGAAGCTGAATGTGCATTAAACATCCTTGAAAACAAAAATCAAATTTCGAAAAAAGAGTTAATCAAACAGATTTCAAAAGAATTATTGATACAAAAAATAAATAATTATCGTTTGAATTTAATAATAGAGTTTATTAACCATAGATTTTCACCTAAATTAACAAGTAATTTAAAGAGATAAATTAACCAAAGCTTAAATTTATTAAAAATCAAGTTCTCTAATCTTTAACTGAACCGCTTTTCCCTCTCATGAAAATCATTTATCTCTCTCATTATTTTTCATATCAATAATTTTTAAATTATTTAGAGGGTTTTAAATATTAATTGAAAAACCTATTGATAAAATTTTATGAGAAGTCGAAAACCCTTTCTAATATTTTGGAAAAATTATTTTGATTTAAAGAAAACTCGGAGTGAAGGCCGACGCATTCCAAAAAATTTAGCGATTGATAAAATTACAACAAAAGATATTGCCAAGGCTGCAAGAAGACTGGGATATAAAGCTGAAATTGAAGGAAATTATAGATATCCAAGAACATGGTTCGAAGAACCGGGGCGAGTCTTAATCGACACCAAAGGAAAAAAAAAATCAAAAGTAATATTAGAAGTAGCTAGAGAAATAAGAAAATTAAGAGGAAAGAGTTAATTTATTCTTATGCACGAATTTTCATTTGCTTATAATATTTTCAAAGTAGCTGAGGCTACAGCTGTGAAATATAACGCCAAAAAAATATCAGAAGTTTATCTAGAAATTGGCGAATTAACATTAATTGTTCCTGAAATGCTTAAGCAATCTTTTAAAATGGCAACTCACGGCTCTATTGCTGAGGGTGCGGAATTAATAATTGAAATAATACCGGGAAAAATTAAATGTCGGGACTGTGGAAAAATCTCAACCGTCACTTTAAATGAAGAAGCACATCTAACTGGACTTCAACTATTTCAATGTAAACATTGTGAAAGTAAAAATACTGAGATAGTGGAAGGGAAGAAAGCAAACGTTAAGAATATTAAAATTCAGGAGTAGGATTACCCAAATTTCTTTTTTGTTTTAAATCTAATTTTAAATAGGGTGTATTAATGCTTAACAATTTGTCAGATAAAGTTGTTCTGCTCACGGGGGTAGGAGGTGGAATTGGAGAAACTTTCTTAAAATATCTTTTGGGGAAACCGAAAGTTCTTATAACATCGAGTAGATCTTCAGAAAGTTCAATTGAAGAGAGAGTTCAAAGTTCAAAAGATTTTTTCCATTATTCATTGGATTTGACATCTGAAATAAATGCTTTAGAATTATTCAATAACATTTCTGAAAATATAGGTAAGTTAGACATCTTAATAAATACAATTGGCGGCAGTCTATTTACAAGTAAGATAGAAAACTTTTCACTGGAGAAATTTGAAGCTGTCATTAAGTTAAATCTGAGTTCCGCTTTTCTATTAACTCGGGAAGCGATAAAGCTTATGAAAAAGAATTTTATGGGAGGTAATATCATTCATCTTGTTTCTTCATCAGCTAAAAAAATTTCTATGAATAAAGCTCCTTATGGAATAGCGAAAGCTGGACTTGTGAAGCTAATTCAATATTCAGCTGCAGAAAATGCTGTACACAATATAAAAATTAATGGGATTACCCCTACCTATACTTTAACACCGCGACATGAAAAAAATATCCTAGAGAAAATGAAAAATAAGAATAAATCTAAAGATGAAATCATCAAAGAAATCGTTAATTCGCAGTTGATTAAAAAAATCCTAAGATCTGAAGATTTAATTCCAGTTTTAGACCTGTTAATGACTACAGATGTTATAACTGGTCAAATTATCAATTGTACGTTAGGAGAAGTTATTTCATATTAAATTATTAAATAGATTCAGACATTTTTCTTTAACAGCAGCTAGCTGCTATTTCGATTTCCCTACTAAACTCGTTAAATTTATTTACATGCATAAAATTTTTCCTGTTATATTTTTCCTTAAATTTTCCTAATAAAAGAGTCAAAATAGGTTTGATTTTCTTTGATATCACTTTTTCCGTTTTTTTTCTATTTTTAACGTCAAATATTGCATAACCAATAAGCTCTTCCTCATAATTAGTCTCATAAGATTTAATTATGATTCTATTAAAGGATATTATATGATTAGTTGCTTCAATGTAATATAAATCTTCAGAAAATAAGTTTTTTGTATAAGAACTTATAGCAGAAAAAAAAGCTCCCTTCTTAAATTCAAGAGCTTCACTATCATTAGATTCAAAAAGTGACCTTGTAAGAATAAAACCTCGAAAAATTATTCCCATCTCTTTTATTTTAATAATTTTTTCAACTCTTTTTTTGATAAATATTTCTATAATTAATATTAAGTAAAATCTTAATTTAAATCCAAAAGGACTAATTTTAAACCAAAAATTCTATATATAAATCCTTTAGGACGGATTTTTGACCAAGGTGATTTTAGTGAGAAAAGTAAAAACAAAATCACTCTTTTTGTCTAAAATTTGAAAATTTGAACCAAAACATAACCAAATAATTAAATGTATAATTAAATTACTTGTATAATTAAATAATTGAAAGGTTAGGATAAATAACAATACCTTGTAGAAATTAAATTAAACTTCTACAACTAAGAAATTAAAACACCGTTAAGAGATCCATGTTGACCCGGGCGATTCGTAATTTTAGCCCTCCCTAGTTCTGTTTCAACTATCGCGCCTTTAGTTAAAGTATGCCGCCTATTTATATCTTTTGAAGCCGCATTACTTTCAAATTTTAATATCTTCACTTTTGATGTTTTATTAGTGTTTGGGTCTGTTAAATTTATAAAATTAGATGCAAATAACTTAATCTTGCTATTTCCTCCCATGACACGCTGCTTTTTCTTTCTCTCTGGTCCAAGACCACAGTTGATGGGGGGTCTTTCTAACTCCCGTTTTCTCTTCTTACGGAAATGTTTAAATTTCTTCCCCGTATATTTTCTTTTACTTCTCCACTGATCTCTTGCCATAAAGAATAAGACCGTTCTAATTCTAATTTATTATTATTGATAATTAACTATTTCTTAAGAAATTTTTGATTTGTAAAAAACTATTTTTTTTCAAATATAAGATAGCTTATAATTTTTTAAAGAAAAATAAATATACTATAAAATTTTTTTAATTATTA
>SDBV01007079.1_pt1 | contig 15398 bp, 14 predicted proteins | sample 2277081 | NCBI WGS metagenome assembly SDBV01 (sample SAMN10402039, study PRJNA504765) | marine sediment metagenome | isolation source: marine sediment core GS10_PC15, 223 cmbsf | place: Arctic Ocean: Southern Knipovich Ridge | collected 2010
TCGATCAGCATGGAGCAATCCGGCAAGAAGTCTTCGTTACGAATAATTATCCAACACTGAATAAATATGTTTACCAAACACTTCATACTGATACTGCGAAACCTCTGGAGATTCAGATTATACAGTTTTCTGAACCTCATGGGACTCGCAATAGCACTTGCCGTTGCTTCCCTGATATTTCTCTATGTGAAGGAAGAGACAAGTTATGACCGGCATTTCCCAAAGGCTGAAAGAATATACCGGATCGCAAATTATAACACCAGCGGTCCCCGGGCAATGAAGTGGGCCAACGGTGCACCCATGATGGCAGAGGAAATCACCAAATTTGTACCCGAGTTCAAAAAACTTACCCGAACACGTCCTGTCAAGGAGGCAGTACTTGAATATTATAAAGACAGTACAGATGTGATAAGCCATTTTGATGCCGGGGGATTTTTCATTGATTCCAGCTTCCTGGAAATATTTGATGTTGAGATCCTCCATGGCAACAGGACTGATCCTATAAGTAAGCCTGGAACTATAATCCTGTGCGAATCCCTTTCCAGAAAATTCTTCGGTGAAGATATTCCTATCGGCAGGAACATATATACGATGGGTCAATCCTGGGAGATAACGGCCATATGCCGGGATTTCCCGGAGCAGCAGCACTTTCACCCCACGTACTTTCTTCCATGGGAAAATTTCATAGATATGATCATTGAAGTAGGTCTCAGTGACCTTTATTACTCACACGGCTGGTCAGGTGTATATACCTATGCACTTCTTGACGAGAAAACTGATCCGGCAGAGCTTGAGGATAAACTGCTTGACTTCCGGGTAGATTTCTACAGCATGTTTGACATGACACGGGAAGAGATAATCGAGAGAGGTATGTTTGTTTTACAGCCCATCCAGGATATTCATCTAAAATCACATTTGGAACAGGAAATTGAGGCCAACAGCAATAGTATCTATGTTCTTGTTGCCACGATTGCAGCCATATTCATCCTGATAATTGCCGGTGTGAATTATGTTAACCTGGCTATCGTGAAAGCCTTTAAAAGAATGAGAGAGGTTGGTATACGAAAAGTTAACGGTGCACGCCGGAAACATATCGTTTCCCAGTTTCTCGGGGAGTCGTTTTTTATGGCAATTCTCTCGGGACTCCTGGCCGTGTTCGTTATGGATCTTCTCTTACCACTAAACAACCGGATTACTGGAATGGAGATTGAGTCACTCGACATCCTGTCCCTCCAGAGTATGGGAATGCTGGTCATTATGGTAATAATTCTTGCCTCAGGCGCAGGTTTATATCCCGCCATCTTTGCCTCCCGCATCAAATCCCTGCAAGCCATCAGGGATATTAAGATTCCCGGTTCAGCAACAAACAGGGTAAGAGTTGCTTTGGTAGTGCTTCAATTCACTTTTTCAGTATTTATGATCCTGTCTACAATTATTATTTACAGACAGATGGACTTTTTCCTGAATAAGGATATGGGATGGGATAAGGAAAGCCTCATCGCATTGCATGTAAATGGCGAACTAGCCGAGATGGCAATCAAGAATCCAGGGACCCTGAAAGATGAAATGAAGACATTGGCATTCGTTAAAGGAGCAACCATGATAAGTCATTTGCCGGGTGACAGGTTCAGCGTGGAAGTTCTTACACCTGATGTACCAAGGGATGATTACTTTGACAGTCCATCAATGCGGTTCCTGCGTATTGATGAGGATTTTGTTCCCCTTATGGGAATTAAAATCACCAGGGGAAGAAACCTGAGAAGGCCTTCCGGAGATAAATCTGAATACATCCTGAATGAGGCTGCTGTAAAAATACTTGAGTTGGAGGATCCTATCGGAGTTAAAGCGGAAAGTTACTTCGGTCAACATGGTGAGATCGTAGGAGTAACTGAAAACTTCCACTTTGCCTCTCTGCAGCAGGTCATTGAACCACTTGTTCTTGAGATTAATTATGATCCTGACTTCAGGAAGCTATGGTCCCGCAACATACTCCTCAGGCTGACTCCCGGGGATCTCTCTGAAAAGATAAAAATGCTGGAGGATAAGATGGAAGAACTATCGGAAAGCAGCATCATGGGCTATACTTTTATTGAAGACAACCTTAACAAAAATTACAAATCCGAAAAAAGGTTAAAGGAACTATTATGGGCTTTTGCTATATTGGCCATCTTTATCTCCTGTCTTGGATTATTTGGTTTATCAGCCTTTACAGCAGAATTAAAAACCAAGGAAATGGGTATCCGCAAAGCTATGGGTGCATCGGTAGCAAGCATTACTTTTATGTTATCAAAAAGCTTCCTGGTATATGTGATTGCAGCGCTTCTCATTGCACTTCCTCTCGGTTATTATTTTATGAACAGCTGGCTGCAGAACTTTGCCTATCATATAAGCATCAGCTGGTGGGAATTTGTACTGGCCAGTATCCTTACGTTTACAATCACCACAATTTCCGTGAGCTACAAGGCGATCCATTCGGGTATGTCGAATCCTGTTGATTCGCTGAGATATGAGTAAATTCTTTTAGTGGCAATCCCTCAACACTTCGTCACCGGATGATCCTTTGAGAAAGTCGAAATCACATCCAAGTTCAGCCTGTTCCACATGATTGATATAGAGGTTGACAAATCCACGTTTTGCACGGGGTTCAGGAGCTGTCCATGCAAGCCTTCTTTTTTCAATTTCCTCAGCTGAAACGTCCATATTAAGACTCCTGTTTTTAACATCCAGCTCTATCATATCTCCATCTTTTACCAGTGCCAGTGTGCCCCCTACAGAAGATTCCGGAGATACGTGCAAAACCACGGTCCCGTATGCCGTCCCACTCATCCTTCCATCCGATATCCTCACCATGTCTTTAACTCCCTTTTTTACCAGTTTCTCGGGCAGCTCCATATTACCTACCTCCGGCATCCCGGGATATCCTACCGGTCCCACATTCTTAAGAACCATCACACAGGTTTCATCAATATCCAGATCCGGATCATCAATCCGTGCATGATAGTCCTCTATCGTTTCGAATACCACTGCCCTGCCACGGTGCTTCATCAGGGAATCTGTAGCTGCAGACGGTTTAATGACTGCACCATTTTCACAAAGGTTTCCTTTCAAAACGGCGATTCCGGCTTTATGCTTTAAGGGTTTCTCCTTTGAGGCGATCACCTCCCGGTCGTAACACGGAGCTTCTTTACTGTTCTCACCCAGTGTCTTTCCGTTTACGGTGATAACATCCATATGCAGTTCTTTGCGCATTTCATCCAGGACTACCGGCAGCCCGCCAGCATAATAAAAATCTTCCATCAGGTATTTTCCTGCGGGTGTAAGGTTTACCAGCAGGGGTATATCACTTCCCAGATTATCAAAATCTTCAAGTACCAGGTCTACTCCCACCCGGCCTGCGATAGCAAGAAGGTGGATCATAACGTTTGTGGAACCACCGATGGCGGAATTCACCTTAATGACGTTTTCAAATGAATTCCTTGTCAATAGCTGTGTGATTCTCAAATCTTCTTTGACCATTTCAACGATTCTGTTCCCTGAGAGGTGAGCCATGACTTTTTTTCGTGCATCCACAGCAGGAATTGCGGCAGCTCCGGGAAGAGTGATTCCCAGTGTTTCCAGCATGCAGGCCAGTGAAGAGGCAGTTCCCATGGTCATACAATGTCCTGCACTTCTCGACATGCAGGTTTCCGCTTCCATCAGATCCTCTTTGCTGACAGTACCGGCCTTAATGCCTTCAGAAAGCTGCCAGGTTGCTGTCCCTGAACCAATGTCAGTGCCTCTGTATTTGCCATTAAGCATGGGTCCACCAGGAACGACTATTGTAGGCAGGCCAACACTTGCAGCCCCCATTAATGCAGAAGGTGTCGTCTTATCACATCCTGTGAGCAATACCACTCCATCCAGTGGATTGGAACGGATCGATTCCTCAACATCCATGCTTACCAGATTTCTGTATAACATGGTTGTGGGCTTCATGATTGTTTCACCCAGGGACATGACTGGAAATTCGAGTGGAAATCCCCCGGCCTCATATACCCCTCGTTTCACGATATTGGCAAATTCTCTGAAGTGAGCGTTGCATGGTGTGAGGTCGGACCAGGTATTACAGATCCCAATGACCGGACGGTTCCTGAACATATGATCCGGGTGACCCTGATTCCGGAGCCAGCTCCTGTGTATAAATCCCAATTTATCATCCCGGCCAAACCACTCGGCACTCCGCAGCTTATTAATCTTTTTCATAATCTATCAGATCAAATTTTCAGAAAACACATGTTCTTCCGTAAATATATTCAATATGCATCACTTTGATTATATTCCAGATTCGCATTCACAGTTAAAAGAAATATCTGACTGATCCAATCTTGCAGCTTTATGTTATTTTTGGCATATAAACAATGGTCACTCTTAGACAAAACAGGCGAAAACTACCTGTCCGCAGAATAATAATATACCTCCTGATCATTCTGATTCTGGTATTGTTCATGATTTTCTGGGACCGTTTTGCTGGAATTATCAGCAGTTAGTTCAAAGCTGAACCTTTCCGTAATATTCTATATATCTGTCTGTTACCAACATTGTGATGTTTTTCACAGGTCTGCATGCATGATATTCTCACCCTGATGACATTAACAATCAACGGATCCGATTTACGCGTTTAAGAGCCGGGGAGAATGGCCCCCTTCCGGGCATGTATTAATCTAAAATCCAATTAATCATGAATGAATCATTAAGACTTTCAAAGAATTTCCTTCCAATGAGACAGGAGGAGATGTATGAAACCAGGGGAGGATCAATCCTCCTTGCAATCCTTGGCGGTCTGGCAATTGCAGCCGGGGGAGAAATTTTCGGTGACTGGGACAATTTCAAGAATGGCCTGATGGGACGGCCTGAGGAATAGTAATTATCAGAATAATAACAATTAACAAAAATTAAGCTTATGAAGAATCCAGTTTTTCAAACGGAAAATTTCCGTCAGATCTCAGATAAAGAAGCCTTAGACTGTACAGGCGGTGGTTTTGCCTTTGATGTAGGCCGACTTCTGCGCTTTGTTGGTATAGCACAGGGGGGAGATATGGGACTGGCAAGTGCCATTGCGGATGCCTGTTATAACTCTATTCAATAAGAAATGTAATGACCGAATCGGGGGGCTCAGGCCTCCCGATTCTAAAAATTCATGCCATGAAAAGAAAATTTTCAATTACAGAAGTAATCGTGCTGATCGTAACATTTATACTGTGCAGCCTGATTTTTACAAATTGGGATTTGATAAAGAACTGGCTGTTCTGAATCAATTATGAAAAAGTCAGATCAAAACCGGGAAATCTACCTGGATAACCTTCCATCCTACCTTATATCTATCCACCCCGGTGGAAAGGCCATTTATCTTATTTTTCTTGGTTCGATAATACTAATACTGACCTCTTTGCCTTTAGTTTCTGTACATGTGTCAGTATCCGGCAGGGGATTAATTCGCCCCCTTCAGGAAAAGACGGCCATTATATCGGCCAGCTCAGGGATTGTTGAAAGGGTTTATATAAATGAGGGGGACCATATTAAAAAGTCTGAGCCACTGCTGCAGATCAGGTCTCCGGAAACAAAGCAAAACCTTGTATCCCTGAAAAATAATTATAAGGAAGCCATGGATCATATGAGGGATCTTGGCGGCCTTGCCAATAGTCCAATAATACAACCCTCCACCCCCAAGTATAAAAGGGAGTATGATGAATACGTGAAACGCTCTGAATACCTTAATTTATTGCACTCAAAGTCCATCCGGGAACTATCAAGGTATGAAAATCTTTACCGCGAGGGACTAATCAGTGAGAAAGAATACGATGATCTTGTATTTGCTGAGAACAAATCCAGAAAAGAAACAGAAAGTTTCATGAGTCAGTCACTGGCTGATTGGCAACAGGAATATGATGTACAGAAGAACAGGGTAAGGGAGCTGCAAATCAGGATCAGGAATACAGAGGAAAAGATCCGGCTGACAACAGTTTATGCTCCGGCAACTGGAAGTATGATTGAATTCAATAGTGTTTTTGAGGGTTCTGTCATCCAGGCCGGAATGGTCCTCGGTATACTTAGTCCTGAATCCGGTCTGATAGCTGAATTCTATATTTCATCTTGGGATATGGCATATATCCGGAATGGACAAAGAGTGCATCTTCATATGGATGCCTTTAATGCCAGGGAATGGGGCATTGTTTCAGGAACCATTTATGAAATATCAAGTGATTTTCTGCTGATTGAACAACAGCCAGTATACAGGGTGAAATGCAGACTTGACAATAATATTCTGCAGCTAAGGAATGGGTACAAGGCCAATATTAAAAAAGGAATGACCTTTCAGGCCCGCTGTATTGTGGCGCGTCGGACCATCTTTCAGCTGCTGATTGACAAATCTGTAAACTGGCTGAATCCGGCTATGAACAAAAATGAGATCATGCTTCTGCCATAATCAATATTAATGGATAGGATCAGGAAAATAAAGCAACATGACATGAGTGACTGCGGGGCAGCATGTCTGAGCAGTATTGCTGCGGCTTATGGTTATCACCAGCCAATCTCAAAAATCCGGGATATGGCTTCGACAGAGAAAAATGGTACCAATGTAATGGGACTGGTGGAGGCAGCTGAAAAAATGGGGTTCCTCGCCCGTGGCATCAAAGGTGCTCCGGATGATCTGAAATCTGCCCCGGTCCCATCCATTGCACATATTATTACGAAAAAGAAATTTCATCATTTCGTTGTACTCATGAGGATTGGGAATCAATTCGTAAAAATTATGGATCCTGAATACGGTGAAATCAGAAAAGTACCTTATAAAGAAATCCAGGATTGTTGGACAGGCGTGATCGTGGTTATTGTACCGGGACCCGAATTCAGGAAGAAAAAGGCTAATCAAACACTGGCCGGCCGATTCATTGATCTCATCAGTCCCTTCAGAAAGACTCTCCTTCAGGCATTGCTCGGAGCAATTATCTATAGTCTTCTTGGACTCTCAACTTCACTTTTCGTGCAGAAAATCGTAGACTTTGTCCTTGTAAACCGGAATCTTAATCTCCTGAACCTTTTGGGAACTGCTATGCTATTCCTGCTTGCCATTCGAATTCTTATTTCCTGGTTTAAAAGTATATTCCTGCTTAAAACAGGGCACCAGGTTGACGCGGGACTAATCATGGGTTATTACCGGCATCTTCTTTCCCTCCCACAACGTTTTTTTGATACAATGCGCACGGGTGAAATTCTTTCGAGGATGAATGATGCCATCAAGATCAGGGTATTCCTGAATCACAGCCTGATCGAAATGGTTGTGGCCATTATGACAATAGCCCTTACCCTGCTGGCCATGTCCTTTCTTTCCATTAAACTTTGCCTGATGATCTCAGCTGCCATACCCATCTATATAATGCTCTATGCCATCTTTGACATAATTAACAAAACCCTGCTCAGAAATCTGATGGAAAAAAGCGCCATTCTTGAGTCACAAATGGTAGAATCAATTCAGTCCCAGCGTACAATAAGAGCCTTCGGCTGGAAAGACTGGGCTACAAACAGAACCGGTGAGAAACTAACAGGGCTACTTACAACAAACTATAAAGCTGGGATAATATCCATTCTTTCCAGTCATTCAGGTGAACTGCTTGCAGGTCTTCTGACCATCATCCTTTTATGGGAAGGTTCCAGAAAGGTACTTGAGGGATATATAAGTCCCGGTGAACTAATGTCATTTTATGCAATGCTTGGATATTTACTTGGTCCCATGAAAAGCCTTGGGACACTGAACAGAACTATGAGAGATGCCCTGATCGCGGCTGATCGTCTGTTCCAGATTCTTGACCTGGAACTGGAAGAAAATTCTGCAGACAGTATCAGGATTAAACACATTAACAGGGATATTGAATTTTCTGATATTTCCTTCAGGTATGGCTCCAGACCTGAATTATTCAGAAACTTAAACTTCAGAATTCCCCTTGGCAAAACTACAGGTATTGCTGGTAAAAGCGGATCAGGAAAAAGCAGTATAGCCGCCCTGCTCAGAGCGGAATATTTGCCCTCTGAAGGAAACCTCCTGATAAATGACTGCGATATCAGACAAATTGAGAAAACAACCCTGCGTAAATTAATAGGCATTGTACCTCAACAAATCGAATTATTCTCCGGAAGTATACTGGAAAATATTTCACCTACAGAATTGGACCAGGATAAACTTCTAGAGACAGCCTCAAAAACAGGTCTGATGCAATTCGTAAAATCTTTACCGGCAGGTTTTTCAACCGAGGTCGGTGAGCATGGCATTGGACTTTCAGGTGGGGAAAAACAAAGAATCGCACTCACGCGTGCCCTGTACCATGAACCGGAAATTCTGATACTTGACGAGGCTACTTCCGCCCTTGATCCTGAATCTGAATCTGCTATGCAATCTCTGTTTAAACAATTGAGCCAAAGTTCCATGACATTGATCATCATCACACATAAACTAAGTCTCATCCGGAATGCAGACCACATCATAATGATAGATGATGGCAAATCCCCTGAAAGCGGTAATCATTCCAAACTTATGGGTATTGATGGCCTGTACAGACAACTCTGGTCAATACAGAATTAATGTACTTATTAGAACAGGATCAGACATTTCATACCACCGTGTCCTTTTTTTTGGTATTTTAAAGCCTGAGTACCAAAACCTGAAGCATGAACATACCAAATGGTTCTTATCCCAGTCTCAAACAGGCCTGGGTGATTTTTGCCATCTTCCTCGCAGTAAGTATAGGTACAGCGCTTTTAATGATAATTATTAATAATCTCGCAGGAATAGAAAACCTTTCACCTGGTAATTTTGTTGCTTACAATCTATCCATGCTGTTTGTAATCTGGTTTGCCTGGAGAAATATGAAAGGCAAGGTGGAGAAGGTATTCCATTTCAATAAAATACCTACCATCCTCTATCCACTGCTCGTTGTATTAACCCTGTCCATGGCAGTTGCGCTTGATCCGGTTACCAGCCTGATTCCCATGCCGGAAAAAATACAGGAAATCTTTGAAATGCTTTCAAAAAGGGATATCTGGACATTCCTGATGGTTGGGATCACGGGACCTATTCTGGAGGAACTGCTATTCAGGGGAGTTATCCTTGATGGTTTCCTTAAACGGTATAATCCAGGCAAGGCAATCTTCTGGTCGGCATTCCTGTTTGGACTTTTCCACCTGAATCCCTGGCAGTTCGTTCCTGGATTTATAATTGGCCTTCTGCTGGGATATATTTACCTGAAAACAAGATCACTTACAACTGTAATACTGGTACATATGGTGAATAATACATTTTCTTACCTGATTATGTATATCTATGGTGAGGACGTGTACAGCTTTATGGACCTGTTTTCCAAACGCGGAGATTATTATTTCTTTCTTGTAGGCGGAACTATTATTTTCCTTGCCTGCATTTTCCTGCTCTATCAAATTCTGAACAAAAACCCTCAATTATGGATCTTAGACTCAAGAATAAACTCTTCATAGTAAGCGGAGCCAGCAGCGGATTTGGCAAGGCCATAGCGATAACCCTGACAAAGGAAGATGCGAAAGTTATTGCGGTGGCAAGGGGTATAGATAAGCTCGAAGCTCTTAAAAAAGAATACCCGGGGATCGAGACTGTTTCCCTGGATATGACCCTTTCAGAATCACTGAATGCCCTGGCAAAGGCAGTAGGTAACCGGGAACTTACGGGTATCGTGGTTAATGCCGGGGGTCCACCTGCCAAAGCATTTCTGGAAACTGAGATTGGAGACTGGGACGAAGCTTATAAAAACATACTTCGATGGAAGGTTGAACTTACACGTACTTTCCTCCCCTATTTTGAAAAGAACAATTACGGCAGGTATGTCTTTATTGAGAGCGTATCCGTTAAACAGCCCACCCCAAACCTTGTATTGAGCACCTCCCTTAGGTTGGCAGTTACAGGATTTGTAAAAACATTTTCAAATGAGATCGCCCATAAGGGAATTACAGCAAACATTATGGCTCCTGGATTCCATATGACACCTGCACTCGAACGGGTTATAGTGAAAAACAGTGAAGCCGGAGAACTGTCCTTTGATGAATCATTGAAGAATATGCTTCAAAATGTCCCCACCGGAAAGATTGGAAGCCTTGAAGATTTTGCCTCGCTGGCAGTTTGGTTGCTTTCCCCATTATCTTCATATGTAACCGGACAGACACTGAGTGTCGATGGCGGATCCGTTAAGGGTATAATGGGATAGGGTTTTTCCGCTCAGACTTATCATAGTCAGGGGATGATAGCCACTGTTGATTACCATGTTAATGAGAAATTATTGTCAGACCTGGTTTTTAGAGCATAATGAATTTTTCACGAATTATTTCGTATCTCCTTGTATTGCTTATGCCTGCTGCTGCAGTCAGCCAGCAATATGGTTTTCGTAATTTCTCCCTTGCAGAAGGTCTTCCTCAATCAGAAATCCAGGGTTTCATTCAGGACAGCAAGGGTATAATCTGATTCTGTTCGAACAACGGAGTCGGAAGTTATAGAAATGGAGAGTTTGATTGGTTGACGGTTGAAGAGGGATTGAGCTACCCCATTACACTTCAGATGACCGAGGACAAATCATGCAGGCTATGGATCGCGACATATATGGACGGCATCTGGAATTCTGTCCCCTCAACTTTTTCCTTTGAGATAAGGTCTTCGCTTTGGGGGACCTGGTATTTCATAGTAATCATGGCCCTTACAGTACTGGCGGGAATTACTATATTCTTTCGGATCAGGATTCGGCTTATCCAGACCAAGCGTGAGGAACTTGAAAGGATTGTGGAGGAAAAAACCCATGAAGCAAGAACTCAGAACAAGCAATTGGAAAAACAAAAAGAAGAGATCATAGCGCAGACGGAACGATTGCAGACCTCTTACAATAATCTTGAAAATCTGAGTGAAATAGGTAAGGTAATCACCTCCCAGCTTTCCATTGAAAAGATCATCGATACTGTATATGATACCATAAACAACCTGATGGATGCAACGGTGTTCGGCATAGGCATCGTTAACAAGGAAAATAATTCCATTGATTTCTCCGGAAAATTTGAATGTCTGGATCAGCGTAAAGGATAATAATGGACAGGTCCTTGTTAGTTTTAAGGATGAAGGTCCGGGCATCAGGGCTAATGAAATGGACAGACTGTTCGGAAAATACCAGAGACTTAGTGCTCGCCCGACCGGGGTGAGGATTCAACAGGACTCGGACTGTCAATTGTAAAAAAATACGTTGACGTAATGGGTGGAAAGGTCTGGTGTGAAAGTGAAACCGGCAAAGGCGCCAATTTCATCGTGTCCTTCAGAAAATCAAATTAATTTCTAAAGTACCTCGATAAATAAAGCAACGGCAAGAAGAAGATCTGTTGCCAGTACTGTAATTACATTGCTCCCAAGCGCCGGGACAATCTTCCCAAAATCGTCACCATGTTTAATGGCTGTAACTGAAGCTTTAATACCAAGCGGAAGGGGAAGTAAGGCGAGGTAAATCCATGGGGATGAAATGCCAATGAGTGGCATTAGTACAATTATTGCGAAAGTGGCAAACATACCTGCCGTGTACACATAAGAAGCTCTTTTCCACCCGAAACGTATTACCAGATGCCTGCGGCCTCCGGCCTTATCAGCTTCAGCATCCGGGAATTGATTAATAAGCAACAGCAGGGAAGTAAGAATTCCCGGGGGAATGGAGATCCAGATAACCTCTGCCGGAATAAGACCTTTAATTGTCATACCTGGACTTGCAGTCATAGCAATATAGGTACCCAGTACAACAAAGGTTCCAAGCGCAAGCCCGGCAAATAATTCACCCAGTACTCTCTTGGCAAGAAAGTTTGTATAGAACAAAACACTGAAGACACCAATAATAGCAAATACCAGCACCATCCAATGAGAAACAATAGCAAAATAAACTCCAATTGCCAAGGAAACCATCAGGGTAATAATACCTACTGCTCTCACTCTCTCCGGACTTGTGCTTCCGGAAGTGATCATTCCGCTTCCACCACTGAATGGGGTTCTGTTTGTATTAAAATCTATTTTGGTTTTAAAATCAGAATATTCATTAAATAGATTTACAGATATGTGGGAAAGAAGTACTCCAAAAACAAGCATCATTGCATGCAGCCAGCTAAAATCCAGGCCTGTTTGATGTGGGTACTTAATTGAGAAGGCCAAGCCAATAACGACAAGAAAAACTGCGAGAATAAGAAAAGGGGCCCTAACCTGTGCCATCCAAACTTTTACAGAATTATTACTCATAGCGGTAGAATCATTTAAGGTTGTTCAATTGTGTAAACATAGAAAATTATTCTTAAAGATCAAGCATGGAAATTTTCTTTCCGGCTTGCTTGAAAGTCATGGATGTGGCTTCCGGGTCATCTGTGTATCCAAGAAAAAAACCTCCTCCTCCCGATCCGCAAAGTTTCAATGTAAAAATCTCCTTCTGAAGTCCCTCTATCCAGAATTGTCTTATAGGGTCCGGAATCATTGGATCAAAATGCTCAAGTTGCAGCCGGGAAAGTTTCAATAAAGCTTCTGCAAAGTATGACATGGATCCTGTGATGAGTAAATGAATACAGTGGTTTACCATATCTGTCATCTCATCTTCAATGACATGGGTAAAAGCCAAATCAGTGCTCAGTCGTTTATTGAATCCCTCAACATGAGGTTCCGTCTCACCTTTCTCTCCCGAATCAGCAAGAAAAAATTTACAACTTTCAGGAAGATGCTGTATTTCTGTGGTATAGAGGGTTACACCATCCTGGAATATCGTCTTACCGGTATAACAGCAAACCGGGTCAATTCCGGAACTTGTTCCATGGAAATGAGATTCCATCTTACTGAAAATTTGCCTCAGCATTAACATATCCTCAGTTCTCTCCGAATTATAATTGATTTTATTCGAAGCAAAAGCGTCATATATTGCAGCCACCAGCGCAGCCGAACTTCCCGCACCATATTCCTGTGGAATGGAGGACCGGAAAAACAGTCCCCTCTCAAGCTCCTCACCTAACCTTTCAAGATCAATCAAGCCGCGATCCTCATCCCCACGTGTGACTTTCTCCAGATCAGTCCTACTGCTCTCCTGCATATTCGACAGGTATTCGAAGAAAGCATTAAGACTTCGCCTTGAAGTCATAATATCCGGATTATTTATTTCGGAGACCGGATATGCCAGCCTGCCGGAAAACTGTTTAAGGGGTATGACAAGGGCCTTTGAACCGGTAATAATGGTATACTCACCGAACAAAAGTATTTTCCCATGAAAAGTTCTATACACCTCTGTCATACATGATGGACTTGATTCAAATCAATTAATAAAACTCAGCGTAAAAGATATGGTGTTCTTAATATTTCAGGCTGTTTTATGCTATGGTGTTTAATTCGCTCCTAACTATAGGCTATATCCATAATTTCAAAAACAATTTTTTCTTTGGCTCGTTCTAAAATAGCTTTCTCTCCAATTTTTTTATTTATTAATACCCTGGCTACAGGCGAAATAAAGGAGATTTTTCCTTTGGATATATTTGCCTCATCAACACCTACTATTTGAAAAGTTTGAATGTTTTTGTTTGCTTCTACTTTGAGAGTTATTACTGCACCGAACCTTATATCATTTTGTGGTTGCTCGTTTAGATTAACTATTTTTGCTTCAACAATTCTATTGTTCAACAGATGTAATTTTGCATTGATATGGTTCAACACTATTCGTTTCTCACTTTCGTTGGAACTATCCAGATTTTTTTTTTCATTGACCAGCATTTGTTTTTCGGCCAATAGTTCATTCATGCCCACCTGGGTCACATAGTTTGTTACTCCTTCTGGCAAATCTGCTCTTGGTGGTACTATGGGAATTTCTTCTTGATCGTCTTCTTTAACAAATCCTCTGCTCATGATTATTAATTTTCATAATTGTCTTCCTTTCAGGTAGCATAGATTTGGGCCACTATGATTTATTTATTATTGCTGATTGCTTAGTTCAATGTATTCACAAAGTATGGCTACATTTTGATTAAAAACCCCACTGCTTATTCTATCCATCACCAAATACTGACCATTCCAACGCTCTCCTCTTGGCATTCTCTTTTTAAACCGATCATTTTTTGTGATCCAGGCGCCGGAAGATTCCTGTGTTTCCAATATTTTTTTTACATCAATTGAAAGAACGTCTAAACGCTTAGCTACCTGCTCTTCGTTGAGTACATGGTGTTCTTCCTTCCACAAACTTTTGTTCCCTGATTTTAATGCCTTTTCATAACGTATACTGCTTGCCTCCAGTTGTGATTCCAAATTAGATTCATAACTATACCCGGTACGGCGCTCAGGATGCAGATCGTCCAGTTTGTCTACACGAATTCTTGAACGATCGTAATAAAGAGCTTTGTTCGTGCCGAGCTCTACAAAACGAGCCCATTTGCCATTTTCCATTCTTATTTCGTGAAGCCATCTCAAAGCATCAGGAATTGGCTCGAGCAAAGTTTCGTCACCAAGTACAAGATATAAATCAATTAAGGTATTGATATTCTTGATGGTTACTGAAGGACATACCGAAGGTGGTTCAAAGGTTCGTGCCCATGCAGGTTGAAGAAACTCATTGTATTGCTGAGCCCAACCTGGCTGCGGAGGAGGTAATTGTGAAATCATCATAAAGCGAGCAGCTTTGTGCAGGCTTTTTTTAATCGCCTCATCATTATTGTAATACTGATACGCCTCAAGCATTACACGAATGCAGTCATTAATTCCTCCATCATTGAAAGTTGCGTAATCATGGTAGTTCCCCTGTTCCGGATACTTATGAGGCCAACCACCATTACTTAATTGAGTCGTCATCATCATTTCCAAAGCCCGTTTTGTTGCTGCAGAAAGAAGGCTATCTTCTATCTGCCGATCCAAAGCCATTAAAAAGCTGACTGCTGACTGGCTTTGATTGTCATCAAAACTAACTCTCTCATTACTCAAATTCGCAAAGTTGATGGTGTGTTCCCATCCACCATATTTGTTTTGTCCACGAATCAAAGCATAAGCAGCTTCTTTGGCAGAATTCAGGGCTTGTTCATCGCCTGTTACCTGATAGGCTCGTAAAAATGATTGTCCAACAGCTGGAGTGCCCGGAGGCTGAACTTCAATTGTGTGTTCATCTTTTGGACCTTCACCCCAACGCAACGATAAATCAGGCGTTACATAATACACGTAACCACCATGCGCATTAATTGAATAAAAAAATGCTACACCTTTCTTCAATGAAGCTTCAGCCTGCTTCCTTAAATCAGCTCCACTGGCACAAAATGCAAAAAGCAAAAATGCAACGATCAATCTGGATTTTAGTATCATATTATCGAAATTAATATTT
>SDBV01007080.1_pt1 | contig 15397 bp, 11 predicted proteins | sample 2277081 | NCBI WGS metagenome assembly SDBV01 (sample SAMN10402039, study PRJNA504765) | marine sediment metagenome | isolation source: marine sediment core GS10_PC15, 223 cmbsf | place: Arctic Ocean: Southern Knipovich Ridge | collected 2010
GTGTCGATTTGGGAGCAGGTCGAAAACGTCGCCCAGATGCAGCATTACTGGGCCGACAACCAAGTCAGCGCGACCGTGACCTTCAAGCCGGAGGAGGCGCAGGACATCCCGCACATCCTCGAGCTATACGAAACAAAGCTAAAATCGATCAGCTTTCTGCCGATTACAGAGCACAACTATCCGCAGGCGCCCTATCAGACCATCACCGAAGAGGTCTTTGTGCAGGCCTCGGAGAAACTCAGCGCGCCCGACTTCAGCAACCTCAATACCGACGAGGCCGAAGACATCTTCTGCGACGGCGACAAATGCCAGCTGCCGCCACCGCACGAGCAGCCCCAGACCGAAGAGCTCCCATTGGTCGAAGTCGAGGTGATCGAGGCCGACGCCGAAACCGCAGCAACCACCGAACGCAGTCCCAACGATCCCGTCCCGGCAGAGTAACGCCCCGACGCAGTAAGCAGTACGGGCCGGAGCGCGGGGTGCGCGCTCCGGCCTTTCTTGATCGTGCAGCGAGTGTCTAACGAAGCGCGCCATCGCTCAGGTAATAGTCGATAAAGTCAACAACTAAGGGTGTAAGAGCCTTGATAATCAAGGTCTCGGTTTTCAGCGTGGCCGGTCTGTTGCTTGCGCTTTCGGCAGGGGCGCAATCCCTGCTCGGAGAAAAAGTGGAATTCCCCATCCCCAGCGGCAGCAACCTTACTGTCTCACCCAGCGGTAACCACTTTGCCGTTGTCTCGCGATTTGAATGCCTAATGTTCGCAACCGACGAAGAAGGCACACGTTGGCTTGGACCGTTTTCGGCTCCAAGAGGGGGCTTCATCGGCATAAAGGAAGCTCCGGAAAGCTTCCAGGTGTCCAGACGAACGATGCCGTTTCCCATCTGTAGGTGGACCCGGTTGCCCGATGAAAAAGAGGCTCTCGTCCTGAACCCTATCACGAATAGAGCCGTTGCTCTCTCTGGAAACAGAGTCCTGGAAATCACGACTTCATCGGAAATCGAGTGGCAACTGCTAGAGGCGGAAACTGGCCGCATTCGCAGGTCTGGTCCTGATACCCCTAAAGATATCGCGAAACGGATTCAGGCCACGTATCTGGCGATCAGAGGCCCAGATTCGGCAACCGGGGGATTCGTGGCTAAAGGCGCTTCCAGGGCCGCCAACCTACCCGATGCACCTACTGGTATATGCGATTTCTCTCCTCAACATGACCGCATACTGTACAGACCCACACGCGACGACCCGCTCACTAGTCTCAATTTGAAAACAGGCGAATTCATTCATTTCCCGATTCACCGGCGAGATAGAGGCCTGTCTAGGTTTTCGAGCGGTAGCTTTTCACCCAATGGTGAGCACGTGCTCGTACAATACAGCTACGGACACCTTGACCACTACGGCGGTGGCTTTCTGTTGCTTTTCACCGAAGACGGGAAATTTCTCGAAGAAGTTGCCGAGTTTCACGACGATGTCGGCCAGCCTGTCGGGTTCCACGAATGGCTCAATAACAATTGGATTGTATATTCCACGGGCAAGGAACTCGTATTCAAGAGATTCATTGCAGAGCCGTAACGTCCCGCGCTTTCGGTCAGACGCGGTAATGGCCGTGGTACCAGGTGATGAACTTTGCGACGCCTTCTTCTATGGGGGTTTTTGGCGCGAAATCGACGTCTTGCGATAGGTCCGTCACGTCGGCAAAGGTCTCGACCACGTCGCCCGGCTGGAGCGGCAGCAGGTTCTTGACCGCCTTCTTGTCCAAGAGACCTTCGATGATCTCGATCAGGTGCATCAGGTGGACGGACTCGCTGTTTCCGATGTTGTAGATGCGGTAGGGGGCCCTGCTGGTCCCTGGGTCGGGGTCGTCTCCGGACCATTCCGGGTTGGGCCCGGCCGGGCGGTCCATGGTGCGGATGACGCCCTCGACGATGTCGTCGATGTAGGTGAAATCGCGCTTCATGTCGCCCTGGTTGAAGACGTCGATGGGACGGCCTTCCAAGATGGCCTTCGTGAACAGGAACATCGCCATATCGGGCCTGCCCCAGGGCCCGTATACCGTGAAAAAACGAAGCCCCGTCGTGGGCAGCCCGTATAGATGGCTGTACGAATGCGCCATCAACTCGTTCGCCTTTTTCGACGCGGCGTACAGGCTGATGGGATGGTCGACGTTGTCATGGACCGAAAACGGCAGGCGGGTATTGGCCCCGTACACCGAACTCGATGAAGCGTACACGAGATGCGCGACGGGGTGTTGCCTGCAAGCTTCGAGCACGTTGGCAAAGCCCACGATGTTGCTGTCGATGTATGCGGCGGGGTTTTCGATGGAGTATCTAACGCCCGCTTGCGCGGCGAGATGGACGACGCAATCAAACGCATACCGCTCGAAGAGCTGGTTGAGTTCGTCGCGGTCGGTGCAGTCCAGCTTATGAAACGTGAATCGCTCCCGATCCTCAAGCCGGGCCAGGCGCGCCTCTTTCAGCGACACGTCGTAGAAGTCATTCAGATTGTCCAGGCCGATAACGCGATCGCCACGCTCGACAAGCGCGAGACTCACGTGGTTCCCGATGAAGCCTGCCGCCCCGGTGACAAGTACCGTCTTCAAAGCCCTGCTCTCCTCCAGCGTCTCCCCGGCCCTCAGTCCCTCAGCTTGACGCCTACCACTATCTACCCCTGGGCAGCACGTGCGTTCGTCTTGCCCATTTCTCCCAGAGGCCCGCCATTTCTTCCACTCGCTTGGGTCGTTCCTTGGCGAGGTCTTGAGTTTCGGTGCGGTCCGCTTCGAGGTTGTAGAGTTCCCAGGGGCCGCTGCCGCCCTTCGCGACGAGTTTCCAGTCCCCCGTGCGGACGGCGCGATTGCCCTCGTGTTCCCAATACAGGGCCTCGCGCTGAATCGGCTCGCCCTTGAAGGCGGGGAGGAGACTCTTGCCCTCCATGGCCGGAATGGCCTCGCCGTATTCGGTCGATAGGGGGTAGTCCGCGCGGGCAACGTCGACGCATGTGGCCATGAGATCGATAAGGTGGCCGGGTTGGCTTCGCAACTCGCCACGGGCCGCGATGCTCGAGGGCCAATGGGCGATCAGGGGTGTCGAGATTCCGCCCTCATGCACCCAGTGCTTGTACAGGCGGAACGGCGTGTCCGACACGTTGGCCCAGGGAAGCCCGTAGCTCTGGTACACGTCTTCGGGTCCGGGCATGTATTCGGGATCGTTGCCGAGCCGGACGGGGCGACCGTCGCGCGTCTTGTCGGGGAAGTGAGGTCCGCTCCAGTTGGGCGAAATCTCCTCCGCGCAGCCGCCGTTGTCCGCCAGGAACAGGAGGAGGGTGTTGTCCAGGCGCCCGGTCTCCTTGAGCGCGGCCACGATACGTCCGATGCCTTGGTCCATCCGGTCGATTTGAGCCGCGTAGACCTCCATCCGGCGCGCCTGCCAGGCCTTGTCTTCGGCCTCTTCCCAGGCCGGGACCATCGGGTCGCGTTCAGACAGTTGCCATTTCGGGTCGATGATTTTCAGGGCCTTCATGCGTTCGAGCCGCTCGGCCCGGAGGGCGTCCCAACCCTTGTCGTAGCGTCCGCGATAGCGGGCGACGTCCTCTTCGAGGGCGTGAAGCGGCCAGTGGGGCGACGTATACGGCACGTAGATGAAGAAAGGCCGATCGGGCTGGGACTTCGCGTGTTCGGTGATGAAGTCGGCGGCGTTCTCGCTGATAGCGTCCGTGTAGTAGAAGTCGCCTTTCGGCGATTCGAGGCGCGTGTTGTCCTGCGTGAGCGTTACGGGGTCATAGAAGCTGCCGGCGCCGTGAATCGTGCCGAAGAAGCGGTCGAAACCGCGTTGGAGCGGCCAGTTGTGATTGGGGCCGTCGATGAATCGGGTCACGTGCCATTTCCCGCTCATGTACGTGGCGTAGCCGGCTTCCCGGAGCACTTCGGCGATGGTGACGGAATAGGTGCTGAGGTCGCCGCGGTAGCCGCGCGCGCCCCGGTCGCTCATCATGTGTCCGATGCCGGCCTGGTGCGGGTAGAGGCCCGTCAACAAGCTTGCCCGTGTCGGGCAGCAGCGCGCCGTGTTGTAGAACTGGGTGAATCGAAGGCCGTTGGCGGCGAGGCGATCGAGGTTGGGCGTGCGAATCTCGCCGCCGTAACAGCCGATGTCCGAAAACCCCATGTCATCGGCCATAATGATGACTATATCCGGGCGATCCGGCGCGGCCGCGGCGATTGCGCCAAAGGCCAAGGTCAACAGAAACAGGATTACCGAGATTGCCGCCCCCTTCTTCATACGCGCTCCTTACCCAGATTTGTCAGCGTGCCCGTTGAATTCCAGTGATTGTAATGCCGCTTGCCACCACCGTCAACTGCGCGCCCATACAGGCAATCGCATGAAGCCGGCATGGAAAGGGAAGGTAATCGTGAAGGACCAGACGGCAGAAGCAATGCGCAGGTTGGAGATCTATTCGTCTGCTTCAACCGGGGACGGCGCGGCTCAACCATACGCTGCTGTGTCTGACCGCGGGAACGGCCTCGCCCCTTTCGGTGCGCGTTAGCCTTCGCCCTTGAAGATGACCGGACCTGGGGGAAATGTACGCGCTCCATTGGGACCCAGCCAGTAGTTGTTGGGATTATCGCCCTGGCCGCGACTCCTGCGCGCGCGGTAATCGAAGTCGAGTTCCCCGTCGCCCGTGCCCTTGTTCTCGGCGTCGCGCGTCGCCATGAAATACGTGGCCATGGCCAAGACATGGTAGTAGTAGGCCGGGGCGTAATTGTTCTGATTCATCAGGTTTGACGCGAACTCGTGAATCATGCCCCAGGTGTTTCCGGTCGGGCCTACGCTGATCAGAACATAGGCGTCGTATCTCGGCGGTGGAAACCGCATGGTCCCAAGGACATCGTCCGGTCCACTATAGTCCGGCCGCGGGTCGCTCGGCGCACCTACCTTGTACCAAGCGCTAGAGAGTTTTCGATACTGCCGCATATTTATTGGGAGATAGATAAGAGGACTCGGCTCCTGCGAATCGATTTGAATCTGGAGATCGCCTTGGAGAACCCCGGCGACGTTACTAGGGTCATAGAGCGCGTTCGGAAAGCTAAACCTCTGGGTCCCTGGGTCCTCCAGGTTTCCCAAAGGGGCGTATTCCAGGCGGCTAATATCGCCGTCGCGATCGGTATCAACCGCCATGGAGAAATTATCGTGAAGATCTGTGTTGTTGTGTTGCCCGAGATAGGCCATCCACGGTTTCAGAAAGAAGGCGTCCTCCATCTCAAAGTCGCCGCTCGTAAAACCAGCGACTATCTGGTCCGGGTGGACTCCGCGCATTTCCGGACTCACGTACCCGTATGCCGGCGGGTAGGTCCCGCCGTTAGCGACCATGTACTCAGTCAGGATGATGTGGAACTGATGGAATGTGGATTCCAGCTTTGTGATCTTGGCCCTTTCACGTGCCGGCCCGAAGGCGGCGAGGATGATCCCGGCCAGGATGCCGATGATGGCGATGACCACGAGGAGTTCAATAAGGGTAAAGCCGTGGGTCAGCTTGCGGGGGGGAGTCATAAAGCGAGACCTCCTGCGCCAGTGGTTTTTTGCTCTGCGGAAAGTCTAGCATGGGCCTAGGAACCGGTCAACCGTTATCCCTTGCAATTGAGGGAAATCATGCGTAGTATCGCCGCTTTTCGCGGCTTTGACACCACCGGGCGCTGGCGATATGAAGCGTGGCGGCACCGATTCGGGATTCTCATATTACAGAGTGGAGCGCAAAGGGATTGATCACAGAACTCAATAGCGCGCAACGGGCCGCGGTCGAGGCGGGTGACGGTCCCGCGCTCGTGTTGGCTGGCGCGGGTTCGGGCAAGACGCGCGTCATCGTCGAGCGAATCATTTGGCTCATCGACGAGGTCGGCGTCGATCCACGCAATATTCTCGCGCTCACGTTTACGAACCGCGCCGCGGAAGAAATGCGCTCGCGCGTGGTGGCGCGTCTGCACACGTCCCGCCTCGCATCGTGGGTCGGCACCTTCCACGCCTTCGGCCTCTATATCCTTCGCCGCGAAATGGCGCAGCTCGGCAGACAGAAGGCCTTCACCATATTCGACGACACGGACCAACTCGCCCTGATGAAACGGCTAATCAAAGAGCTGCCGGCCAACCTGCCGCGAGTCTCCCCTCGCGAGGCGATGCAGTGGATCGGCGCGCTCAAGCAGGACCTGAAGACGCCGGACGAAGAAGAAGACCCAGAGCTTGAAGAGGGGCCGGCCTTCCGCGCGCTCTGGGACAGATATCACGCGACTCTTAAGCGAGTGTCGGCGGTGGATTTCGACGACCTCTTGGTGTTAACGGCGCGATTGTTTACCGAACACCCGGATGTGATCGACAAGTATAAGCGGCGCTTCAAGCATGTCCTGGTCGACGAGTATCAGGACACCAACCACGCGCAATACGTGATCGCGCGCACGTTGAGCGGCGATGACGGAAACCTGTTTGTCGTTGGCGACGAGGACCAGAGCATCTACTCGTGGCGCGGGGCCGACATCCGCAACATTCTCGATTTCGAATCGGACTTTCCCGGGGCAACCGTCTACCGCCTCGAACAAAATTACCGAAGTACCGCGCCGATACTGGCCGCCGCCAACGCGGTCGTGTCCCACAACGCCGGCCGCCTCGGCAAGACCCTGTGGACGGACGTATCCGGTGGAGACAGCGTGACCTTCCATCTGGCCAAGGACGGCGAGGACGAGGCGCACTTCGTGGTCGACAGTATCGCGAAACGGGGCCTCGCGCTACGCGACGTCGCGGTGATGTACCGGACCAACGGCCAGGCGCGGCTCGTGGAAGAGGCCTTTCTCCGGAAGGGCCTCGCCTATACCGTTATCGGCGGGATCCGTTTCTACGCGCGCAAGGAAATCAAGGACCTTCTCGGCTACATGCGTCTCCTCGTGAATCCCTCCGACGACGAGGCGCTTCGGCGCGTCATCAACGTGCCCCCTCGCGGTTTCGGGGCCGCGAGCCTGGAGCAACTGGAGGAGCGCGCCCGCGCAAAGGGCTGCTCCCTGCTCGACGCGCTCCGCGAACTGGGACAGGACGATTCGGCGGCGCCCCGCGTACGGAAAGCAGCCGCGGAGTTCTTGAAGATCGTCGACGACGCGGCCGGGGAGGCCGAATCAAGCTCAGTCGAGGCGGTCCTTGAGGACCTGCTTGAGGCGGCGGCGTATCGTGAATTCGTTGAGAAAAGCGACGAGAAGGACTTCAGGACGCGCCTTGAAGTCGTGGACGAATTCGCCTCGGCCTGTGCGCAGTTCGATGAGAAGGGGTCCGGTGGATTGCACGAATTCCTGCAGGAGCTGAGCCTCGCCACCGATACGGACAGCTTCGAGCCGGGAGCGCCCGCGGCGGCCTTGATCACCTGTCACAGTGCGAAGGGCCTTGAGTTTGAGCACGTGTTCCTGATAGGTTTGGAAGAGGGTTACCTCCCGCACGCGATCGCCCTTGACTCTGACGAGGACATCGAGGAAGAACGGCGCTTGTGCTACGTGGCAATGACCCGGGCGCGAAAGACGCTGACCTTGTCGGCGGCGGAGTCCCGCCTCGTCTATGGCGAGCGCAAGGGCAGAACCGCTTCGCGCTTCGTCGACGAGATGTCGGATGAACATCTGGTGCGCACGGGTCCGGCTGAGCCGGGCAGGTCCGGCTCAGGTGCGACGGACGCGCGGCGCGCCGATGGCTCGAAGCTAAAGACGGGCACGAGGGTCCGGCATGCGAAATTTGGAAAGGGCGTGGTGATGTACACTTCCGGTACGGGCCCAAAGCTCAAGGTGCGCATCCGCTTCGAAAGAGGCATGTCGAGGCAGTTCATGGTCAGCGCGGCGCCGCTCGAGATCCTGGAGGGAAATACGAAGTGAGTTTGGACGAGCAGAGAAAGCGAATCGACGAGATTGATAAGAAGATCCTCGATCTGCTCAACGAACGCGCCAAGGCCGCGATCGAAATCGGCAAGATCAAGAAGTCAAGCAATTCTGTGTTCTATGTCCCCGAGCGCGAGAAGGCCGTGTATGACCGGCTTGAGGAGCAAAACTCGGGGCCGATACCCGCCGCCGGAGTGAAGGCGATCTTCCGTGAGGTCATCAGTTCCATTCGTGCGCTCGAAAAGCCCACGACGGTGGGCTTCCTGGGCCCGCTTCACACCTTCAGTCAACTCGCGGTCCAACGGATTTTCGGCGCCACCGCGGAACTGCATCCCATACCGACCCTAAACGATATTTTTACGGAGGTGGAGCGGGGGCGGGTCGACTACGGCGTCGTGCCGGTCGAGAGTTCGATCGGCGGGAGCGTCAGCGACACGCTCGACAGGTTTCTCACGTCCGATCTAAAAATAATAAATGAGATACTGCTGCACGTTTCGCAGAACCTACTCTCAAAGTCTCCCCTGGACAAGATCGCGAAGATTTACTCGAAGGACCAGTCCTTCTCTCAGTGTCGCAATTGGCTCCAGGCGAACTTGCCGCGCGCCGAGCTCATCAACGTATCGAGTACTGCCGAGGCGGCGCGCATCGCGGCGGATGAAGAAGGCGCGGCCGCAATCGCCAGCGTCCTGGCGGCAGAGCCGTACCAGCTCGACATCGTCGAGGAACGTATCGAGGATTCTCCGCACAACTACACGCGGTTTTTTGCCATTGGGCAGCAACTCGTGAAGCCAACGGGCAACGATAAGACTTCGCTGTTGATTTCCATCCGGAATACGCCCGGCGCGCTTCACGATCTGCTGATGCCGCTGGCGGAGGAGGGCGTGGACTTGACGAAAATCGAGTCGAGGCCGTCGCGCAAGAAGGCGTGGGACTACGTGTTCTTCGTCGATTTAGTTGGGCACCTCGAAGACCCTAAGATAGAGAAGGCCTTGGAGAGGATTGCCGATCACTGCACGGAACTGAAGGTCCTCGGCTCGTATCCTCAGGGCGATGTAGAGGTCTGAGTGTGGATGCGCGCGGAGAGGCCCTAAGGGTTTGCACATGTTAAGGGGGAGGATAGGGACGTGCTGAAAAAGAACCTCATAACTCTCGGGATCATTGTGCTCTTCATCGGGGCGGTGGTGCTCGTGAACATCTTCGAGCCGTCTCGTGTCAGAGAGCAGCGGATCGCTGAGCAGGAAGAAGTGGAGGGGCTGCTACAGACCGCCAACGAGATCGAGGCGATGAGGCCCCCTCGAAAACTGACCCTGGAAGCGGAGAGTACATACACCGTCGAGTTCGGGTGCTCGAACGGGACCTTCGTTGTGGAGTGCTATGCCGATTGGGCCCCCGTGGGCGTGGCCCGATTCCAAGAGGCCATCGAGGCGGGCGTGTCCGACGAAGCGCGCTTCTTCCGCGTCATCCCCGGTTACGTGGTGCAGTTCGGCGTTTCGGGAGATCCGGCGCTCGCCGCGGAGTGGCGCGAGAAGAATATCGTCGACGATCCAGTGAAACAGTCGAACACCAAAGGCACGGTCACTTTCGCGAAATCAAACGCACCGAACTCCCGAACAACTCAGATATTCATAAATCTGGGAGAAAACTGGGGCCCTCCAAATCGCCTCGACGCCGGGGGCTTCGCGCCTATAGGGCGCGTCATCAGCGGCATGGAAGTCGTCGAGAAGATCAACGCCGAGTACCGCGATAGGCCGAATCAGTCCCAGATTCAGATGCTTGGCAACGAATACCTCGACGAGAATTTTCCAAATCTGGACTTCATCTTTGAGGTGACGATCCTCAGTTCGGAAGAAACTGAGGAAGACTGACCGCACTTCGCAGAGATACCCTACCTTCGCCGCCGGGGACGGTCATAGAAGGCCGCAATTCGCTCCGGCGGGAGGCCCAAATAATACAGCACAATCGCGGCCTGGTTGAGAAGCATCGTACGCCACGGCCCAATCGTGCGCCATCGCCGAGCGCTGGTGACCGCGCCTGCCGGGACGATACCGACCCGGCCCCGCCGTGCGAGGCGTCTCACGAACTCGAAGTCTTCCATAATGGGCAAGGCGCGGTACCCACCGAGTTCGCGGAAGACCTCTTTTCGCAGGAAGATCCCCTGGTCGCCATACGGCAGGTGCAGCCAACGCGCGCGCAAGTTCACCGCGGCAGCCATAAAGCGCATGGCCGCCGTCGAATCATCGGTAGCGAATTCAAACGCGCCCGCGACTGTGCCCCGTCTCGATAGGCAGTCCAGGGCCATCTGCGCGAAATCCTCGGGCAGCAAGGTATCGGCGTGTAGGAACAGCAGGACCTCGGCCCGGGCCTTAGCGGAGCCGAAATTCATCTGAACGGCGCGGCCGCCTGAGGTCTCGTACACGCGGGCGCCGCAACTCCGCGCGACCGCCTGGGTATCATCGCGGCTCCCCCCATCGACGACGATCACTTCGACCGCATCGTTGCCCTTGAGCCTCTCCAAGGCCGGTCCGATGCGGCCGGCCTCGTTGAGCGCAGGGACGATCACGGAAATGGAAGGCCGCTCCGGCGCATGCCGTGCGTCGGCTTGCGCCCGGTCCCACGCCGCCAGGTCTTCGGGCCGGTCGACGTCGTCCAGAGGCGCGAGGAACGCGCAACGCAGCTTCAGTTTCTCAATCTTCGAGCGTGTCGCCTCAAGTACCCCGTCCGTTCCCCAATCGACATCCTGGAAAACCTCGGGGATGGCTTCGCGCGCGGCCGGCCCCCGCATGCCGACCAGATAGTATCCGCCGTCCGTCGCTGGGCCGAGCACAAGGTCGTCGCGCTTGAGGGCGGCGAAAGCGGCCCGAAGGATCCCCTGCGTGATTTCAGGGCAGTCGATGCCCGTGATAACGACCCTTTCAGCGCCCTCGGAGAATGCGGCCTCGAACGCGTCCGCCATGCGCTCGCCCAAGTCGTTGCCCGACTGTTCGCGGTATCGGACGTCTTCACCGAGCCACTCCTCCATCTGATCAGGGTCCGCGCCATCGAAGCGGACCTCAATTGGATGGCCGTGCACGGTCCGGGCCGTCCTCACCGCGTGTTCGGTCATTTCGCGCTGTAGGCCGGCGGCGCCCTCCGGCCCGAGTGCCGGAATCAGCCGGGTCTTCGTCTTCCCGGGTTCGGGATAGCGCGTGAAAATGATAAGCCGCTCCTGGCCGGCGAGCGGCCGTCCGCCGGAGAGGTAGTATTTGAGGGCGGACAAAAATATTGTTGAAAGGATCTTGTAGCCCGCACCGAAGACGCCGCGGACCGTGCCTGAAACCTTCGAGCGCCCGATGCGTTTGCGGTAACCAACCGGGACTTCAGTCGCGGGCACGCCTTGCAGCGCGGCCTTGATCTGCATTTCCACCGTCCAGCCGTAGTCGAGATCCGCCATCGCGAGACGTTGTAACGCCGTATAGCGTATGGCCCGGAACGGGCCCAGGTCCGTGTAGCAGACACCCCAGAAAAGCCGCATCAGATAGCAGGCGAGCCGGTTTCCAAACCGCGCCTGGGGCGTCAGCGCGCCCGGTTCGGCGTTGCCCAGGACGCGCGATCCGATAACCATGTCCGCCTCGTCCCGCAGGATCGGATCGACGAGCGACGCCATCTGTTCCGGGCGATCGCTGAAGTCGCCGTCGAGAAACACGACGATGTCCGGTCGGTCGAGCGCCTCGATCCCCGTGAGGCACGCCGACCCGTAACCCCGGCGCGGCTCATGCACCACGCGCGCGCCGTTCTCTTCCGCGATTGCCGCCGTGCCGTCCTTGGAGCCGTTGTCCGCGACGATGACCTCGTCGACCCAGTCCGGGATCGCCTTCAGGACCTTGGCGATTGAGAGGGCCTCGTCGAGGGCGGGGATGATGACGGACACGCGTGCATTGTTGCGCATGCTAGACGGCCTCGGCCACGGGTCTCGGATGCCAGCGCGTACACCATTCCCACAAGGCGAGGGCAAACACCGGGGCGTACTCTATCCAGACAACACGGTTGTGAAAGAAAAGAACGTTGTCGTGCGCGGTGAAGTAGAACTTAAGATAGTACATCGGCAGCATAAGCGTCAGGACAAGCATCGACGGCCTTGGACTCAGCGTCAGGAAGGGCACAATCCACAGATAGTACCACGGGAATTGCGTTGGGCTGAGCATAAAGATCGCCGCGACGACCAGGACGATCCGGTTGCAGATCTCCTGCTGCGGGCCTGGCGGCCTAATCGACCACAGCGCGGCCCAGGCTATCACGACTACGAACACGGCGGCACGCGCGATCAAGCCGGCGCGCCCTTCTTGCAGGCCGAGAAGCTCGGACGCGATCTCCGCCCCCTTCGCAAAGACCATGAATAGAGCGTCGTTCATTTCCCAGCGTTCGCCATAGGCCAAGAGCCCAGATTTGCCGGCCAGCGCCATAGTGGCGAAGATCGGGATCGCCAGGAGCCCGAGTAACAGCGCGAAAACAATCGCCGCGGCCACCCACCGCCTTCGAGAGGCCCTTATCCCACGATATAGAAGGCCGCCAATCAGGAAGGGCCAGATCTTCGCACCAACGGCAAGCGCCAAGGCCGAAGCCGAACGAACGGGCCTGTTGCCTAGGGCGAAGAAGAGGGCGAGCAACGCAAAAGGAAGAACGAGGACGTCCATATGCGCCGAGTTGATAGTCTCCTTGATGACGATCGGGTTCCACCAGTAGATTGCCAGCAAGTGCAGGGGCTTGCCCAGGGCCCTTAGAAGCAGCGCGAGCACCCCGAGCGTCGCGAGGTCGAAGCCGAACAGCACAACGCGCCATGCGCCGATGCTCCACGGCTCGATAAGGTACGCCAGCGCAAACGCGCCTTGAGCGACCGGCGGATACACCGTGGCGAGTTCTGGGTGATTGATGCGCTCGTACACGAAGCCTGATTCCCGTGCGAGCTTCCGCAGGGCTTCGGGCGATTCAGGGTCCGCACCGTTGTTCAGGACTTCGGCAGGAACGATGGCATAGGGATTGAAGCCGTGGGCCGTTACGGCGCCGTCCCAGAAGTAGCGGTAGAAGTCGTCCTCCTGGATCGGGTTGGAGAAGGCCATCACGGAACGGAGCACAACACCCGTGCCGAGGACCAGTACGATCAGGCCGAGACGCCCGGAAGATAAACGCTGCAGAGAGAATACGGCCAAGAGGTAGGCGGCCCCGCAGACCATGAGTATCGTCACGAGCAGCAGATACGGCCGATCGATGAGCGGGCCGCCGTACCCGAAACGCTGGGAGAGAACGCTGACCCATGCCATCCCCGCAACCAGAACGAGCCCCGCCCCGACAACGATGGAAAAGTGCTTTCGCTCGTGCTGAACTGCCACTATTCCGCCCGGCTACTTTTCGTTGAGGGTCCAGTCGTAGTCCAGAAAGGCAACCGAGTAGCTATCGGAAAGGATAAATTGGGCATCTTCATCGCTGACGTACCTGCTTACATACTCGAGCGCAGCGCCTTCCGTCTTGCTATGCGCGGCGACTTCTCCACCGGTATTGTAAATGCCGGCGAAGTCCTTTCCAAACCAGTCCAGAATGGGTGAGAGATGGACGCGCCCCTTCGCGCGGTCGATGCGAAAGCGGCTGTTTTTCGACAAGAACTTCCGCGACTGGTCGTCCAATTGCTCGTCGAGCCTCCCGGCCACGAAAGCTTCGTTGCGCAACGGCGGACAGCTCAGCGCCGCGCACACGATCGCCGCATGGATTCGTGGCTCCTTGAACTTCACGCGAAGGACATCGTGCTCGATACTTTCGAGCGTGATCGCCTCTCCCATGACGGTGTTCGTCAGTTCCTTCCAGACCCCCGGAATCTGGCGGATGCTGTTCGCCGGATAGCGCAGGCCGGCGATCACCCCGCCCTTCTTGATGGGATAGTGGTCGATGATGCGCTCGAGCGTGATGGCATTGTACGCGTTGATCCAGAACGCGAGCCGCTCTTGCTCCGGCCACGCCTCAAATTCCTTGCGTGACAGCCTGGCCATGCTGCCGTTGAAGGCATCGAGGTCCGATCGGTTCGCCTTCAGAGATCGGTAATCGACCAGGCCATCGTCGTCCACGTAGGTCTGGAGCATCGCGTCGTAGATTTCGTAGCCGAAGTCGCTTTCCTGCCCGTCCTCAATGCTCGCCACTTCACTCACAACAGTTTCCCCACGTGGCGCGGCGCCCGAAACGTCGCTCGCATCGCCGCAGCGCAAACTTAGTGCAGGCAACAGCAACATTGCCACGGCCATGCCCATGGCCCCGCCATAGCCGATTAAGTATTTCGCCGAAGAGCTTCGCATGGCCCGGATTTCTCTCCTAGACCAGCGTGCCGCCACAAGACGAGCCCGCGCCGGCTGTGCACGCATAGCAATGATCGCCTGTGACGATCCGCCGGGCAAGTAGCTCGTCAGGATCGACGTCGCGGACGTTCTTGGTCTGTTCAAATCCCGCTGAGCAGCCCAGCGCAAGGTTGAAGTCGCAGTCAAACAACGTGCCGTCCCAGCCAATGGAAATTTGCTGCTGGCACATCAGAGACCCGACCGTGCGCGTGTTGAAGGCATCGCGGAGGAGGTCCATATACTCGGCCAGACGGCTTCCCCGGCGCAGATCGCCCCGGAACCGTCCTATGGGGACATTCGTGATGGTGAAGAGGCGCGTGAACACGATGCCGAAGCGGTCGGCCAACTCCCGCCGGTAGTCGTCCTCAAGCTCGGATTGATCGGGCGGCAGGACCGGCCCGCCCGGATTAAAAACAAGGTCAAGTTGCAGGTCGGGATCGGCGCCGTAGCCGAGGGCGTTTAGCTTCCGGAGGACGTCGATGCTGGCCGTGTACACGCCGTCGCCGCGCTGCTTGTCCACGTTTTCCTCTTGATAGCACGGCAGCGAGGCGACGAGATGAATCCGATGGTCGCGATAGAACTCGGGAACGTCCTCGAAGCCTTCTTCGAGCAGGATCGTCAGGTTCGTGCGGACGATCACCTCGTGGCCCTGCCTGCGTGCGGCCAGCACGAAGCGTTTGAAATCCGGATGCATCTCGGGGGCGCCTCCGGTGACGTCGATCGTCTCGGCGGAGAGGGACTTGGCCAGTGCGAGCACGGCCTCCATCGTCTCCCAGTCCATCCGCTCCTCGCGCCGCGGCGATGAATTGACATGACAGTGCCGGCAAAGAAGGTTGCACTTCAGCCCAATGTTGACCTGGAGGGTCTTTATCCGGTCCGAGCCGTACAGGCCGGGTCTGCCTTCATGACCTGTGCGGTAGTCGAATTCCGAGAATTTCTCAGCTGTCTGTGGGGCTATCGCCACGTTTAACTCCTTGGGCAGCGCTTAGTTAAGGCCTTTCCCTTTGGTTCCCCTGCGAGATTATGCCTTTGTGGGGAATCTAACTCAATAGCTCTCCCTGCCTCCGCTCTAGCTCTTATATTCGCCGGCGTGTTAGATTCGTGTCATGCAGACCCGGGCAAAGGAGTGAAGCGCATGAGACGCCTTCCCATCATCGGCGTAATGG
>SDBV01007081.1_pt1 | contig 15395 bp, 28 predicted proteins | sample 2277081 | NCBI WGS metagenome assembly SDBV01 (sample SAMN10402039, study PRJNA504765) | marine sediment metagenome | isolation source: marine sediment core GS10_PC15, 223 cmbsf | place: Arctic Ocean: Southern Knipovich Ridge | collected 2010
GACACCCGCGACGATCTGATCGAGGCCATTTTGCACGACGTCGATCCCACCGACTCGCGTCCACGGGTCAACAAGCGTCCCGGCGCCGCCGTTGACGTTGATGTTCGGATCGACGAAATATGGGGTTGGGTCGGCCATGGGTCAGGTTCGCGGAATGACGTCTAGGGCTTCGTACCAGTTCAGCGTGATCTCGCAGAACGTCGCATTCGCCGTGCTTCGGGTGAGGATAATCATGTACTGGCTGTTTGGATTCAGGATGAATTCCCGGGTTCCACGCGACTGCCCGCCGAATGTGGAAACGGGATTTCCCGCTTGGCCGATCGTCTCGTAGTGCAGCGTGTTGGCGGCCGTGATCGTGATGTTAGCGCCGGCGGCTTGCACATCGGTATAGGAATAGGCTTTCCCAACGTCCGGCGTGGCTTCGATCGTGGCGATTGTTGTAGTTTGGGGACTGCCATCGTCCCTGTTGAACACAATCAGGTCCGTGCCCTCGCCGAGATCAACCGAAGGATCCTTGACGATTCGCAACACGCATTCGTCGTCGGCGCCGGCGTCCACGGTCAGGTGGATTCGTGCAACTGTGGCGGCGGGCGTGATGAACCCGATCGCGGTCATCTTGGTTGCCCCGGTCGCAGTGATCTCGTAGTGACACGTGAACGCCTTTTGGGCGTGAACTCTGTAGTGTGCCAATTCGATCTGTACCAACGCTCCAGAGACCGAATCGAGTGGTGTTAGTGGGGCTGGCATAGTTTCCTCCTATCCAAGGACGATGGTGCGAGTCTCGACGGCACCGCTCGCGTTGATGAGGTCTTGGTTTGCGTCACTGAGGGCTTGCCGCAGGAACGCGTAGTACTCCGTCCAACTGAAAGCGCGGCCACCCACGCTGTGCGACGGCACCGGATTAGTCTTCTGTGCCGTCATGGCCGTCGCCAGCGTTTCCGCCGCGTCGTCGCGGATCGTCCTCAGGCTTTGGATGTACGTCATGGTTTCTTGTCCGTACAGTTTGTCGGATTCTTGCAGGGCAGGGCTGCGAGCGTTTTCTGGATACCGTCAAGGTGGTTGTCGATCGTCTTCGCCTGTTTCTTGATGATCCAGGAAAGCTGCGCAAACATCATCACGCACAGCCCGAAGGCACCACCTTGCAAGACCAGGTTGTCCATCACGCACTCCCGTCGAGGTTACGCCCGAGAAACGATCATCAACCGCGGTTCGCGAACTCCGGCCACGCCCTTGTAGCTCGCCTTGAACCGCATGACCACGTCGTTCTCGAATTCGGCCACGGACCCCGGCTGCTCTTCCACGACGGTCAGGGGCCAGATTTCCTTCCACACGAAAGCTGCGCTGGGCGTGCCAAGGAACCACGCCACGTCGGCGTCGAGCCCAGTCCACCCGCCGCCAGCCGCAATTGCTGCAAGCAGCCGGTCGCGCAACCATTCGTTGCTCGCGATCGTCAGGTTCTGAGCCCAGCCCGGCATTCGAGTTGTGCCGATCGCCTGTTGTGCCGGCGCGGCGCCAACGGCACCTTCGCGGATCTGGGTGACGTTGATGATGCCCCGGGCCTGCCATTGCAGCGCCGGGGTGACCATCAGGACGGTGGGCGCGTAGCCGAGTGGCTCGTTGGTTGACGGGTCTCGCATCCGGCGGTAGAGGTTCTCGGCCACCTGGATGTCGGTCTCGTTGACCAGCGCCTCCGCGGTCTCATTGATGAAACCGAGGGCTTCGCCGGCGGTTGCCCCGTCGCCGTAGGTGAGTCGAGCCTCGCCCTTCCATGTGTACGGATTGACCGCACCGATCGCGATGTCGATGATTGACTTCTCACGACGGATGCCGAGTGCCTTGCCGAGCGATCGCATCCGCTCGATCAAGAATCCAGTCCGGTCGGCAATCAACGCCTCTTTCGTGACGCCGATGATGCCGCCCTTTTTCTCGGCTGCCGGAATGGTGATGAACTGCTCAGACAATCCAACATTCGGGTAGGGCTCGCCTTCGGTGACGTTGCCCTCGAAACTGTCGGTCACCTGGCTGATTCCGGGGATCTTCTCTTCGTCCTGTAGGTTGGACTGGAACGTTGACACCAGCGTGTCGCCGATGAACTGGTCGTTTTCCATCGAGTCCATGATGGCGTTGAAGAAGATTTGGCCGGTGATGTTCGCCATCGCGCTGGTGTCAACGGCCTGGATCGCTTCCGTGATGTGCCCGCCACGCCTGTGGTCGCGCTCCCACTGGTCGAGCGCGTCGCCTCCGCGGTCCGTCATGTGGCGGAACATGTCGCGAAGCGAGAAGTCGTCGGGCGTGATTTCCTTCTTGTCGAATGACTCTTGCAGGTGGTGACGAGTCCAGGGCAAGCCCTTCTCCGTGACCAGTTTCTTGAGGTCTGCACCTCTTACGAGAATTCCCATGGTGTATTCCTTTCTAGCGAAGTTGTTCGCATTTGAGGTAGTCGAGGTTCAGGGCCGCCGTAGCCGAAGAGGCAGCCGCGTTGGAGCCAACAAGCCCAAAGTTCATCGGCAAGGCGTTGGCGGTGGTGATCTGGAAGGCACCGCGCTGGAGATGCTTGGCTACCAAGATACCGTCAATCCAGAATCGCACCTCCGCGTCGAACAGCGTCGGGGCAACGGCGCCAACGCCCGGCACTACGTTGACCGGAACCCACTCGGCAACCATCTTGCGTTCGATGCCGTTGCCGGCCGCGTCGAACACTTTCTGATCGACGCCAGACAAGTTGTTCTGGTTGGCTGCCGTGAGCCGCGTGATCTGCTGCAAGGCACCGAAGCTCGATACACAGTTCCAGACTTCCGGGTTGGCGTAGGCGGCCGACACGCTCTCGACCGTGAAGAATCCGAACATGTCGTCATCGGCACGCGGGCCAAGTCCGGTGGCCTGCATTTCCGTAGCCGTGTCCATGTCTTCCATGCAGCCAAGGAAGATGTTCAGCTCTTCCGGCGTGTCCGCAGTGAGGCCGGGCGTGAGCTTTCCGACAAACCGAATTGGCTTGTTCGGAGCAAACATGAATAGCTCCAGGTCGGTCAGTAACGAGATAAACTCCTCGTCTGCCACGGTCCAGGTGAACAAGTAGACTCCGCCCACTCCGGCGACCGCCCCATCAGCAGTTTCGGAAATGTCACCAACGGCGTACGTTGGAATGAAGTCGTCCAGACCAACCGCTCCCGATGCCGGGACTGTTCTCATGCAGTCGATGAACACTCCGAATGCGTTTTCCTTGTGGAACTCTACTGGCAGCAAGTTCATGCTTGCGCTCCTTTCGTGTCGATGGTGGAGAAGCCCCGCACCACGTCCAAGAAGGCATCGTGGCTGTTGCCGATCGGCGTGGGGTCGCCGCCGGCCTCCGGGTCCGTGACTTGCTCCAAGGTACTTACCCGGGCTCGTTTGCCTTTGGCTTCTTTGAGTTGGGTTTCAAGCTCCGCAACCCGTGCCGAGAGTTCCTTCGGATCGGGTTCCTTGACCGCCTCCAGGACGGTGGTGAGCCTGACGTCGAGAGCTTCGAGCTTCTTGGTCAAGGCTTCGTCGCGTTCTTGCATTTCCATTTCTTCGGACTCCTCGAATAGGTTGGTTGTCGTGGCCGGGTTCTCTACCAGGTCCACACTGTTGACGCTGATGATTTCCAGCACTTCGGTTTCCTCGTCGTTCATTTCGACGACGACGTTGTGCGAGAGGCCGAACTCCCGGCCGTCCGATTCCAGGATGAACTGCGCCATCGGGTGAGATTGCTTGATGTGTAAGTCGCCGAAGAGTCCCGTCCCGATCTTGCCGTCGCTGCCCGCCCGAATGTTCATCAATGTGCCGATGTGATCGTCAAGCACCCGGGCGTTGTGCATCTTCTCGCGTCGAGTCGGATGCAGCATGTAGACCCCCGTGCCTTCGTAGAGTTGTCGGCTTCGATCGAGAACCTCTTGCGGATACCGGTGGCCATTGCGGCTGCGCGTCCCGACGATCTTGACGCCGACAATCACGCCGTCGACCACGGGTGCCCGGCTGTATTCGAGGACTTGGATTCGGATGCTCATGGCTCTACCCTTTCGCCCGCTGGTTGGCCGTTGGCATCTTCCCCATCTTCGCCGCCCTCGGCCTCCGCCTCGATGCCGAGCATGATCGCCGGCGGTTGGATCGGGTCTTCCTCCATGTCTTGGACTTCCTTTTCCCGGTCCAGGTCTTCGCGAGACGACCATGAAGCGTTGCCGAGGATGCCGTGATCGGAGAGAACCGCGTTGCGGTCGGTTTCCTCTTTCGCGTTCCGCGGGATCACCGGCGGCATCTCCACGGTCACCTCGAATTCGTCGAGGAACTTTCCGCCCGCACTTCCGATCAGCCCATCCATGGCGGCTTGGTCCAGGACGCGCTCCAGGATCTCGGCGTACTCTTTCCCGTAGACCGCCTGCCGGCATTCCATCGCGTGGACAAACGGGGCGGCGACGGCCAACTCGGAGGCTAGGTTGTTGTTGCTCGCATCGCCGGATACCAGCGACTCGGGCATCTGCCATCGCGCCCCGATGTTCCGCAGCGCCGCTTGCAGCACGAGGATCAAGGCCGAGCTTCGACCCTGCGCACCGAGCGGCCCGGCCGTGTAGGTCGTGCCCTGCGGCACTCCGACCACGGTCGGATGATTGTAGCTGACCGACTCCGCCCGGTGCCCGGTACGGGTTGTCATGCCCTCTTCGCCCATAGGCTCCGGCATGACGCCCTGAGGATGTTCCTTGATCCAGGCGATGTTCGCCTGGACCGTGGCCGACTCCCGCAGCGCCCGCAGCAGCTTCCGGACGCCGGGGAAGTCATTCATGTTCGCGAAGAAATCGGAGACGCCCCGCTTGGCCTGACGATCCACCCCGACTTTGAGGTGGATCACTTCGTCCGCGTCGTAGACTTCGTGCTGGCGTGTGGAATCGTTGTACTGCGAGACAAAGTTGTACTTGAGCGGCACGGCGGTATCATCGCGGCTGGTCAAGATGCCGAACCGCCACGATGCATCCCGCCCGGTGATGCCGAGCGAGCGATTGAGTTCGGCACCCACTGCCATCGGGTCGCGGAGTTGCTCAGGCTCCTTTGAGACCAGGTGCACACCCAGGCCGGGCTTGCCTTCCTCCATGACCAAGAGTGCTTCCCCGTCGCGCCGGCTTCGCTTGAAGATTTCCGGCTCCCAGACGTGCCACTTCTCCCGCTTGCGCCATCCGTCAAGGAACTCCTGCGCGGCTTCCTGCTCCGGATCGGACTGCGGCTTCGGTTCAGCCGGTTCTCCATCCGGAGACGCCGGGCTGTTATCAATGGCGGGCGCGGCGTCTCCGGGTTTCTTCTTCCGGGTCACCTTGTAGCTGAACCCGGTGTAGATTGCGAACTGTTCGAGCACCTCCAGGACGGACACGGCGGTCGGGCAGAACGCTTCGACCGTCCGAGCGGCGTCGACGATCATCCAGTGCTGCTGCTCGGTCCTGTAGTACGGGGGGTAAGCACCATCGCGGCGGCTTCCCGGGCGGGCTGAGTGGAACCCAATCGCGCCGGGATGGAAGAGGTCGTTGGGTGCGGAACCGAGCCCGGCGGACATTGCCTGCCCGCCTTGGAATGGATCGGACGATGCCCAGGGGTCGTGGCCGGCTTCGAGCAGGGCCACCGTCTGGGCGTTCGCTTCGAGACGGGTAAGGACACGCTGCTCTTGCCGGAGACGAAGTACAGCCACCTCCTCGGCAACCCGGTCGTGTTCTGAGAGCGTTTGCAGATAGGTCGGGGCCACGGCGAATCCTCCAACTGGAGAATTCTACCGGGGGGGGCTGCCTAATGCAAGGGCAGGTGGTGCCTAAAAAAGAAGCACCCCCGACGCCGGGCGGGCGGAATCATGGAAAGACCCACCCGGCGAGGGGGCCGCTATCAGTATGGGTCTTGGAGCAAGACCTGATTCTCTGCTTGTTCGTACTCGACGAAGGTCAATGGGATGGGCTCTTCCATCTCGCAACTCCAGTCAAACACCAGCACCTCGGCATCTGGCGGCAGGCGCTTCAGCAGGTCAATCAGCTCGGAGACTATCATGTCGAACTCCCGGCCGCCCAGCAGCCAAAGACAGCGAAGTCGGCACACTGCCGCTCGGTCAGCGTGTAGAAACCGCCGGTCGCCATTGGACGGCCCATCGCGTCCAGCCACTTTAGATCCGATTCTGTGTAGCCCGGCTTTTCGCCCCGGTCTTCACCCCAACTGTTCGGGCCGCGGAGAACCCAATCTCGGCCCTCTCTGGCCAACTGAGTTGCCGCGATCGCATGGCCGCCGCCGCCTGGCCAGTTCACCCCGATCAGGCAGGGATGCCCGCGCTGGATCGCCGTGGCCACCGCGTCGAAGTCGGCGTTGAGGTCGATGAACTCCAGCATCCGATTCTTGGCGGCCAGAGCTTTCCAATCGTCAGGCAACTTCACCGGCCACTTGGCCGGCACTTCCTCGCGGGTGCAAACCCCGACGTCGACCAGTGCTTTCAGATTCTCGTCCAGCGTGGAGCCGCTACCCCAGCGCGAGTGCTGGTCGTAGAGGTGCTCCGGCGAGAGCACCGGGTTGTCCGGGCGGCCGCTGAACGAGCGGACGATCATCACGGTTTCGCAGCCGCCGTTGCTCGTACACATCCCGTCCATCTGCGAGTAGATCACCGGGACGTGCCGGTTCATCGAATAGGGCAGCCACCAGTTGCGCGGAATCAAGTCAAACTTGTCCTCCCACTTCGGGAAGGTGCCGTCGCCGTAACACGTTGCGGTACGCGGCAGGGCACCGAATTCAAAGCCGGGTGGTATCGCTTGCGTCATTTCAATTCTCCGATAATCTGATGCAACTGAGGGACACTGATGGTCTTTATGACCTTGCCCTCAGCGGTCTCAAATTCGGGTGGCAACCAGTCTTCCCAAATCATCACGCGCACATTGACCTCGAACGCCGTACCCTCTGGAAGCGGGCCTAATAGTCGCCGGATTCGATCGTCGATAGCTGCCGTGAAACATTCGACAATGACTTTTCTCATTTCAATCCTCCGGGAGGTTTCGGTTTTCAACTTCCAATGTTTGGATGTACCTTTTCAAGTCTGCGATCTTGTCGCAGACTGGACAGCGATTGCCTTGATAGACGACGACGCTATCATGCTCCTCGCAGGTATTCAAACTCATTTCAAACCTCCGATCAGCCATCTAGTCGTTATGGCGATGCACCAAATCAGTTGGGCGTAAAACCCCAGAATGATAAGCACCGCGAAAATCCAATGCTTTGTGTTCGGGCTCACTTCAAACCTCCGATCAATTCGCGCATGGCTTCCACGCTCTCCGGCAGCGGCCGAACGTCAATCACGTTGCCGGCGCCATCGATCGAGCAAACCACCGGGACTTCCAACTTGGACGCGGCGGTCGCAGTCAGGGCAGCGGCCACCTCCGGCGCCGGGCTGTCGTCGTCGAAGATCCGCCACGTCAGGCCGGCCGCCTTCGCCGCCGCTTGCCACGTCGGGTCGTCCATCACCCGGCGTTGACTCGCCGTCCGGTCGTGTTGTTCCTCCAAAATCAAAACCCCCGCCACCTTCCCTGGCAGCGGGGGTACCGGAGGGTCCGCGTCCTGTTCTCCATAGTGGAACGTGACCACTGCGAATGGGTCCTCTCCCTTCGCTGGGATTTGCACCACGATCGTCCGCGGACCCTCAGCCACACCGGCGAAGAGGTATTGCTTGCCGACTTGCACGAAAAGGTCGCCCTCGATCTCGGACAGGTGCCAGACTGGCGATTCATCCTCCGGCAGTTCCGAGACCGAGAGCAACACAGTCACACCCGGCCGCAACTCTTGGCCGGGCGGAAAACTGGTCGCAGTGATTTTCAGTTCGCCGGCCGCGGCCGCGCCCATCGTCACCAACAGCAACGCGAGCAAAGCCAGCAAGGCGCACCAGACCCAGAAGGCGTGCCAGACGGTCGAGAGTTTTGGCCAGGTTCGTCTCATTGTCCGTGGCCTTTCATCGGAAGCTGTTGTGCTGCCTGAAGAGGCGCCTGTTTAGGTGTATCTTCCAAGGCGTCGTCGACCAGATCCTCAATGTCGACCGGCTCCATCGCCGCCAGTTCGTCCATCACGGCATGGGTCTCGTGGCGCAACGCTGAACCGCGAAGTCCTCCCCGTCGCAAGGTTCTTCTGATCGGGCCGGCAACGCGGGCGCCGCCGCGCTGCAACTCGCGTTCGACAGTCTCTCTGTCTCGGTTCTCAATGCACTCCCGGATCGCGTCCAGGAACGCCAGAATCAACATGCTCCAGTCCATAATCACTTCTCCTAAAAAGGTTACTCCATTTCGTGACGCCAGCCACTTAGCAGCGTCACAATCACATCCGGATCGCCATCGAGGATCAAGTCGGCCAACCAATCGCGTGCGTCCTGTAGGTCTTGTGACTTGCCGTCCCCGATACCTGCGATCATTTGGTCCAACTCACTCACGACATAGGGCCGCCAATCATCCTCGCGACAGCGGCTCATCACTTCTCCTTCTTGGGTTTGGCGGGTTCGCACGTTACGCACTTGAACCCGTGGGATCGTAACAGTTTTTTTAGGATTGCCCGCAGGTTGAGGAGCCGATCCTTCGCTGAAACGTCTGGGTCTGCTCGCAGTCGGATGATGAACTCGCGGTCAACTTTCACCATCATCCTCTTCCTCCTCGGGCTCGGGCTCCCCGTCGTCGTCGGGTAACGGCCACACCTCGGGGTCAAACGGCTCTTCGCCGTCCGGCTCATAATCGTAGTGCTGTTCGTAGGGTTTTTCATACGGCCCGTTGTCCAGCTTCCATAGGTCGTACTTCGGCAAGCACATCATGGGATCATCCGCTCCATTCTTGCGGGATCGATCCCCAGCTTTTGATACAGCCCCACGAATCTACACAGGATCTTATGCGCGTCGTCTTTCGGACATCCGAAACGCATAAGCGCCTTTGCTAAAAATTCACAACACGCCGCCGCTTCGCGATGCAGTTCCTCAAGTTCTGGTTCTGTCTGCTGGTAGATCATCGGAATGCCTTCATAGCCCCAGCGAAAACAAGAATCAGTGAGACGCCGGCCAACCAGCATCCAAGGAAGATCACGACCAGGGCACAAGCAACTCCGAACGTCGCCGAGAACCCGGCCGCGAACGCTGAGCGCCGCGTTGTCGTGGCAAACAGTGATTGTCGTTGTGGCGGGACACCACGCGTTTGGATCACGGGCAATGGGGGTTCGGGTGGGGATGTCATTCGGCACCGCCTTTCTTTTCGGCTAGGGCATCGCGCGCAACGCGCGCTTCAAAGTAGGCATTGCGCTTTGCGACGTTGGCTTTGTGCGCGGCGCGGTAGGCCTTGTACGCGTCGCGGTAGACCTGGTGCGCTTCGACGCAGGCCAAATCCGATTCGAGGTAGACCTTCCGGAGTTCCTTGATCGTGCTCATTCGGCACCGGCTTTCTGTTCGGTGTCCAAGGCCGCGGCTTCGTCGTAGGCTTTGGTCGCTTCGGAGTGGGCATCGGCCAATTTATTACGGGCCTCGCGCGCTTCAATAACGGCCCCGACCCCTGCGTGCCAGGTATTCCAAGCTACATCATACGCCGCCTGCCCTTCCTTCTTTGCCTCATGCGTTTCGCGCATGGCCTTCCGGAGTTCTTCGATCGTGCTCATTCCGCACCACCTTTCAGTTCGGCGACAATCGCCTTGGTATCCTCGATCAACGAATCGATGATCGACTTCGGATCAATACCGACCAACGGACAAATCGCATGCGCGGCCAACCAAGTCTTTTCCGCAGCGAAGCCAGGCTCGACTCCGCGAAGGAAGGCTTCATGGTTGACCTTGCAAAGGAAGCTAAGTAGAGTCTCGGGTGTCATTCGGCACCGCCTTGGTGTTTGCGTGCGATGATCACTCGATACGCTGACAATTCCTTCACTGTCGCGCGGTGGTTGTGGCGCAACTCGGCTTTGCCCGTGAGGTAGATCGCGTGCAAGTCCTCCAAGGTCTTGCCGTAGTCCGATCCCGCGTCGGCAATCGCTTGATCGATTTCCTCCAACGTCGCCCCGGGGTTCTCGGATAGTGTCATGCGTCACCGCCTTTCTTGGCTTCGGCCAGGGCGTCGTCTGTGGCGACCTCGTAGGCTTTGCACGCCTCAAAGTAGTCCTGTAATCTTTCCTCCCGGTCCTCCTCCGCGGCGAGGTGTGCTTTAGAAGCAGCGTTGACGGCGTCGGAGGTTTCGTCTCGGGTCTTCCTAAGTTCTTCGATCTCAGCCACAGATAGGCTCATGTGTCATCGCCTTTCTTTTTTATGGGTATAATAATTGCCCGCTGGTACGCGTCGAAGTCCACGCCGAGTTCCTTCGCCGTGCTGGCCAACACCTTGCCGAGCCACTTGTCGGGAGTCGTCTTGCGGGTGTCCAGCATCTTGTCGATCGCGTTGAGCAGCCAACCCATCGGCAGCACGCCGATCTCAACGCACGCCGCGGCCTTGGACAGCTTCTCGTAAAACGCCAGAGGAGGATTCCAAGCCTCCACGATCTTGCGCATCCCGTCGCTGGATGGCGTCCCTCTCTCGTCGACCAGTTCCCAGCGATCCCACTTCTCGCGGATCATCTTGATCACCGCCCTGACGGTCCCGAAGGTTTTCTTCCAGTCGATCTGCAAGACTTTCGATCGAACGATCGATCGATCGATCGAAAGGTCCCTTACAGTTCCCTTCCGTTTCCCGTCCGTATCCGTTTCCGTATCCGTTTCCGTATCCGTTTCCGTATCCGTTTCCGTATCCGTAGTCGATCGCTCGTCGATCGCTCGTCGATCACTCGTCGAATATGACCCATCAACCGGGGGGGCAGGGTAGCGAGGGTGAGGTCGATCTATCCGTTGATGGTGCCAGCCCGTGACCCACCAAAACGCCCTATCCTCAGCCTCAAACGTGCCGATCAGACCACCGAGCAGCAACTCCTCAATCAGGAGGTTCATCAATGTGGGGGTGACGTCATCGCCGGGGAAAATCTCCATTTTCAGCCGAGTGATCGACGCCGGCAGCACCCCCCTATCGTCGGCGAAGTTCCACATCCCAATGAACAGTAAACGAGCCCTCATCGACAACTTGACGATTTGCTCGCTGGTCCAAAACTCCGGCTTGATCGTCCGAATCCGTGGCATCACAGCTACACCTTGTTCAGTGCTACCTTGACGGCGACGACCAATTCGTCCAACTGGTGAAACTGATCCTCTCGCAATGTATGGGCAACGTAGGCCTCGTTGATGCCCTTGGCCAACTCCTCGACTCGGCTTTTCGAGTCGGCCTTGCCCAACTCTTGGATGAATTCCTCGGCAAGCTGGTGTTGAGCGTTCGCGACCTCTTCGGCCGAGGGCGCGTCGAAAGCGGGCTCGGCCTCCGTTACCGGCTCGGCTGGTTTGCGAGCGGCGGCGGCGCCATTGTTGACCAGTTCGCGATAGACAAGGTTGACGCCCGAACGATCCCCCATTTCCTTGGTCAAGTCGTCCAGCGTCTTCGCCGGCTCGGCGTCGGCCTGCATGTAGCGGGCTTCCTCTTCCGTGACCACCGTACCCATCGGAATGAACAACCGGCCGGCGTGGCGAAGACTGAAGATCCCGAGCATGTGCCGCGGGATCGTACCTGCCATGAATCCGCCCAGCTTCATGTATTCGTCCATCCGGGCTTTGTACCGGGCCGGGTACTTCCGCTCTTTGGAGTGAATGATAGTTTCGACCGAAATCAGGTTTCCATCCTTGTCCTCCTCTTCGATCCGCTCGAAACCGTCGTAGTGATCGGTCCGGTCCAGAATGCGAATCCAGCCGTCAACGCCGATGATCGTCATCAACCGACCTTTCTTGTCGCGGGTCACGTAGATTTCGCGGGCAAAGGGATCGAGTTCATACCTTACGATGAGCGCCATGCCGATCATCAGTTCTTGATTGGTCAGCGGCGGTTGGCCTTTGCTCACCGTCCAGATACCGCGTAGAACGTCGAAGACTTTATTGGTTGGCACGGCAAGGAAGGCGGCCGTGCCAACCGTGATCGACTCCTGGCGGGTCCGGATTGGCCCCTTCATCAGATTGCGGTCAGAAGTTTCAGTTGGACTCGTTTCTGCTGTCTTCTGTTTGCTTGAATCCGTGGCCATACGATTCCTCCAATCTTGTCAGTAAGTGTTTGATTCTGGCTTTGAGGCCCCTGATTCTGTGGTCATCTTTCTCGCGTTGCCAAATCGCCCCGTACTGAAACGCTTGGTGTGCCGCTTTCATGCAACGGAAAACAAACGGTGTCCGCAGGACTCCCTTGAACACTTCGTCGCAATGAACATCAGCGGCGCGGGTGAGTCGGGTCATTTCTTCTCCCTCCGCAGCACGCGGAACGTGCTCTCCTTCACGGCGTGCGCCTTGCGGGTTTGCTCGCGATAGGTGTAGCGCCCGGCGCCGGGCAGCACACCGATCGACGCTGTGCCCATGGCGGCCTTGATCTTGTTGGCAGCACAGGTTTCGCGTTCCTCCCATTCGCTGATCTTCTTCTTCGCGTCCACCAACTCGTCATCCCAGTCCTCAGCCTCGCTCGGCAGGGCGACCATTTCGCCCGTGTCGTGGGGGTAGAGGCGTTTCAGTGTCTCCCTGGTCGCCCTGGACCCGTCGATAGCCGGTGGCACCTTGCGTTGGACGCTGCCCCAAAAGTAACGAAGTCGTATACAGAGCGCCGCGATGAAACTTTCGTTGCGTTCAATCCGCCGCCACACCAGCCGGTTGCCGCCGAGCAAGCCCGCGGCGTAACCGAAAGCGTAGCCGGTACACAGCATTTGATGCTGAACCTGGACTTGCACGCGTAGCGGTGGGTCTTCGCCACGCCACTTGTTGGCCTCATACTCACTGACGTTCTTGGCTTCCCAGACGCCGCGCTCTCCATGGTCGATGACTTCGCCGTCGAGCGTGCATCCGATGTACCCTGCGTGTCCAGAGTAGACAACGCGATAGGGCGGGGTCTTGATTACCTCCATCGCCGTTCGGTCCTCGAAGAGGCACCGAATCGCGGGTTCGATTGCCGTACCGACTTCCATCGCTTCCGTGCTTGCGAGCGACTGCGGAACGCCCTCGGCTTTTTCCGCGTAGAGCGAATACTCGTTTTGGTTTTCATAACCCTCGTCGAACAACGACGGCGAGTCGGACGCCCCGACGAACTCCGGGCGATGTGCCAGCCAATTCCCCTTCGTCACGTAGTCAATCGTCTTCACTGGTCGGCCCTCCCATCCCATCTAAGGCGGCCTCGTGATCCTTCAGGGTTACGGGACCAAAATCGGTTTGATGGGTCGGCCCTCCCGTCTGCACGAGCCTGTCGAAACAGATTGTCAGCATCCGAACAAAGTATTCCATGTCCTCCATGATCGTCGCGTGGATTTTCTTGAGAGGTTCGTCCAAGGCGTCTGAATTGTCCACCGCCTCGATAGCTTCGCGGGTGAACAGATACTCGGTCTTGAAATACTCGATCCATCGCGATGGGTTTGCTTCGGAACAAATGCTTTGCGTGCATGGCGGCGTTCCGTCGACTTCGCGAGCCGCGGCCTCCGCCGATTCGTCCGGCGGGTTCTCGGGGGCACCGTAGGGTTTCGGCTGGAATACTGGACACATGCGGCCAACGTGATACGTCTTGCATTCACAGCCATCCTCATCTTCGCACTGACTACAGCGCTCCTTCGCGAGTCTCTCCGCCTCCGCCGATTCGGCCGCCGGGTTCTCGGGCTTGTCGGCATCTTTCTTGCAAATATGGGGAGAGCGCGAGGAAAAACTGAAAGCCTCACCACACTCCTCGCAAATAACTGAGGCCGCCGGCTTCTCCGCCTCCGCCCTTGATAGGCGCTCGATGCTTTTAACTGCGGTTTGTCCGGTGGCTTCCATCGCCTCCTTTTGTGCGCCCTCTACGGTGTTGTCGTCGACGAGGATTGCGCGGCCGTCGGGAAACCATACCCGCCAGCAGTAGACCGGCGGGTCCCCGGGAGGGCGTAGCTCCAGCAGTGAGTCGATCAGCCCGGCAACGTGCTCTTCGTCCACATAGATGCGCAGTTGGTCGACGTAAAGCCCAATCCCCTTTGTCACTTCCCTGCAAGTCCAAGGGCCTGTCGGATGACAGGAAATCGTTGAGTCGAGAACCAGCTCCAAATTGACGTTCATGATTCATCCCTTTCGGAAAAGCCCCGACCCGGGATGTACCACGCGAGGCCAGAGCCCGCCGTTCATGTCGCGGGTGAAGTAGCCAAGAGTGTCCGGGCCGGGGTGAGCGGGTTGTTGTGATGCGTGGTACATACCCGGAAGTCTAACGTGGCGAGGTATCCCGTCAAGATCAATCCACCGAATTCGCCCATTTTGCGCAAAGTTATACAGCGTGTGTCCGATTGCGCAATAGCGACTCAACCCGTGAAAACTGAAACATCGCTACTCTGACGGGTGCCGAGCCCACCCAAGAGGTCACGCCAGAGACGGATCATCATGCTCAGGCTGTCCGGCCCGTCGTCGAACTTGGCCAGCGGGAAGTCGCGAAGCTGCTGGGCCAGAATCCTGCCTTGCGGCGTGTCGCGGATCCGGATTTGGTGCCGGGAGAGGATCGGGGTCAGAAGCATCCGGATGTCGACCTCCTTGCCCTTGCCCGGGCCGGCGCTCATCGTCTGTGGCTGGCACCTCATGTTTTCGTATTTGTAGATCGGGGCGGTTGGCCCGGCCTTCTTGTAGACCTCGTCCGCAATGAATTCTTGAAATCCATTCACCTCAATCGCCACGGCATCCGGCCGGCGCTGCTGCATCATGGCCACGGTCAGGTCCACGATCTCGTTCACCGGCCGCCGGACAAGGATCGGGTCGTCGATATAGAGCGTGCCTTCCGGGTCGACCAGCCCCAGCAGCAGGCCCGAGAAGTCGCCCTTGCGGGCATCCTTGCCCTTGGAGGGGTCCAGCGACACCAAGGTGAACCGCGGGGTGAAGTGCGGAAGCTCGCTGTAGAAGAAAGGCTCTTTCCAGTAGGACGACGGCCACTCGCACAGTTCGGCCGCCCCGCTGGCGTCTTGCATGTAGAGACCATCCCAGACCCAAGGCATCCCTGCGATCTCGAGCGTCCGTTTGATCGACTCCAATGCCTGTAGGTCGTAGCGTTCGGGCCAAAGGGCCTCACCGGCCTCTGAGATAGCTGGGAACGTCACCTCGTGCCATTGGTCCCGTAGTGGGAGTTCGGCATTCGAGGCCAGCAGGCGGCCGCTCAGGTCATCCGGGTGCCGTCTGGACATGATCACCATGATCTTGCCGCCGGGCTCCAGGCGGTCGAGCACGCTGTTGTGGAATCGGGCGTGGATCCGGTCGCGGGCCTCCTCGGTCACGACCTCGGAGAATTCCTTGATGAGGTCGTCGCAAATGATGAGGTGGGCACCCTTGCCGGAC
>SDBV01007082.1_pt1 | contig 15393 bp, 10 predicted proteins | sample 2277081 | NCBI WGS metagenome assembly SDBV01 (sample SAMN10402039, study PRJNA504765) | marine sediment metagenome | isolation source: marine sediment core GS10_PC15, 223 cmbsf | place: Arctic Ocean: Southern Knipovich Ridge | collected 2010
GAGTCTCAACTTAAGTGCTACACCGCCTAGCCCGGAGAATGCGGCACAGAGGCTGGTGCGCGAGGCGTTGGCGAGGGGGAACTGATGGGAGAGGCGGCATGAGTAACCAGTCAACGAGAACCCTCGCGGCCGGTGTAATTGCTGACACCGAATCGGCACGCATGAATGGGCTATCGCACAGGATGCCTGTCTACCGTCAGCGAAAGCGGGACACATGGCGTGACTGGATCGCATTCCTGAGGGCGCTCTTCGCACTCCCCTTGGTGGAGGAGCTTAAGGTTTACGAGGCCCGTACCGGGCGCGAGTACCCCGCGGAGATACCGCACACCGAGGCGTGGCTCGTTATCGGTTGCCGTGGCGGCAAGCCATCCATAGTGGGACTTGTCGCCGTCTTTGTCGCTTGCTTCCGCGACTGGCGGCCTTACCTTCAATCCGGTGTGGCCGCCGTGGCGACGGTACGGGCCTCAGACCGTTCGCAGGAAGAGTCATATTCGACCGTAGCCGCACCACCATCGTGCACGTACCCATGTTGAAGCGCCACCTTATACGCGAAACCGCCGGGGAATTGGAATTCGATAGCGGCGTCTCGATTGAGGCGCACACTTCCAGCTTCCGGGGTGTTCGTGGCCGCACTGTGGTCTGTGCTCTCTGTGACGAGGCCGCGTTCTGGTGCTCTCCAACATTGCGATGCGCTGGGATTTTCCGTAATATTACATGTTTCTGGTGGATTGTCGCGGAGGAAATCTGAGAACCCAGGTTACTGCAATCCTTGCGCCTCTAATTGGTTTTGCTGGCTCTCGGCTTAGGAATGGTCTAGGATGTAGACTCAAAATGCGAGAATGAAAAAGGGTCGGGGGAGGCCCTTCAAAGTTGGGAAACGAGTAGATATGGAACACAAGATTGACACCACAAGCGGCACTTCGCCTATGGAGGGCATTCCCCAATCAAGACTGCGCGGTTGGCTAGGTGACAGAGGCGGTTGGTTCATAGCGGGTATCATAGTCCTTATTTCCAGCGGCTCATATATAGTGCTGCAGATCGCCCGTACGCCATGGCCTCCGTGGCCTCCATCTAGCATCGCGGGATCATATATCGCCTTGTTTCTTGTCCCCGTGGGCCTTGTATTTACCATATGGTCACGCTATTCGTTGCGAGTTGAGGAACGTAGGACGGTCGAGATTTCTGAAGTCGAGAATCTGTATTCCGAGATTACACAATACTCGCATTCGTTAGAAAACGATCCCGTGCGCACTGTGGTGTCAGAACTCGCCGAGGCGGAAAAGAAGAAACTAGATGGTATTGACCGCCCAATTCTTGAATTAGATGTGCTACCACTTCGGAAGTGCCTAGTTGATCTATATAGCCCTCTTGAGGAACTTGGAGCTAAGGCCAGTCACGAACTTGCAAATCTTGACGAATACAGATCCAATTATGCCGAACCACAAAGAGAGCTGGTGAGTCGAGTTAAGGACCACCTTAGCAAGCTGAAGGAGTCAAAACCTTCAAGGGAACAGAACAAAGGAAATTGCGATGACAAGAATGCAACAGAAGGAGATGAGGAGTCACCTGAGGCACTTGCACGGAAACTCAGAGCTGAGCTTAAGTCTCTTCGCGGTACCGTTGCTGAATACGATAGGGCATATGCCCTCGGAGAATCTTTGAGAATATGTGTCACACTTTTCTTGTTCATGACGGTTATGGTGACTCTTCTCATCGGAATTCTTCCTCTTGTGCATATCCAGGGAAACGGGAACATCACGATTCTACACTGGGCCGCTCTGGGTACTGCGGGCGCGCTTCTTTCGGCCCTTATAGCACTTTATAGTCTGGATTTGCCTGAACTCGGCGAGACTCAAGGAAACCCACTCCTTGCCGGCATATTCACGAAAGTCGCGGCGGGCGTTGTCGCCGCCGTACTGCTGTACAGTGCTCTTTGGGGGGGGGATTCTCGCGGGAAAGGCTTTCCCCACTCTGCCAACTGCATCGGCTGAAGTTGTGGATTTGGATAATTTGATGAATGTTGGCCTGTCGCTTTTTTGGGCTATATTCGCAGGTTTTTCACCCACTGTTTTCCGTAAACTGTCGGGAGTAGCAGAAGGTTCTTTGGGAGAAGAGAGCGAAAATCCGAGCGATGAGGAGTGAAGGCCATCGCGTAATACAAGCTCATCGAGCGCAGGAATGCCCCCTGTTATTGATGAAGTCGTCAGGAAGATTACGGCATACTTCGTGTCGCTTCAGTCTAAGTCGGACAATCAAGGTTGTTCGTGCAAACGGGAAGAAACTACGGAAGGGAATCGCATAGTAGTCGCTTCGAGTTCTGAGAATCCTCGAATTATAGACATAAATCTGATACTTTGTTGTGGCCAACTGCGCGCGAGAAGACTCTCGGGTGAGCATAGACTGCATACCTTGAAAATGAAACGTTTAGAACTTAAGACACCGGCCTTCGTGTATATAGAATCCGAGCTGATAGATTCTCATCGACGGGTCAGGTGCGAAAGCAGCGGTAGCGATTGCTATTTGCTATACACGCTTAAGCCATGTGCGGAAGCTTCTGTACTCGAAATCGTTTCGGAACACGCGACAGGGTTTGTAGTGAGTTCTCTGTTTGACGCTAAACTTGCGCGAGAGTCGTTGGCCGCTGGGTCGAGTCTACATGTTACTTCGCCCGCTTTTCGTCCTGATGATATCGATGAGATTCTCGATCTTTGTGATTACATTTCCTTCAACTCGTTGTCTCAGTGGGCGCGGTATCGGGAGATCGCGCGTGGTCGTGCCTCTTGTGGTCTTCGGATTAATCCTCAGTGTTCGTTTGTGGAGGATGCCCGCCACGATCCTTGCAGGCCACATTCGAAGCTGGGCATTGCGCTTGACGATCTGGTCAAGGTATTCGAAGAAACCCCAGGGGAGTTGTCGGGCATTTCCGGTCTACATTTTCACAACAATTCTGAGTCGGAGGATTTCGGCGAACTACTGAAGACAGTTCAGCACATCGAAACCAAATTGGGGAAACGTCTGTCTGAGTTGCAGTGGATTAATGTAGGAGGCGGCTATCTGTTTGAAGATCTATCGACGTTGCCCGCTTTGAAGGAAGCAATCGATCTGTTGCGTAGTTATGAGCTTCAAGTTTTCATGGAACCTGGCGCGGCGTTTGTGCAAAAGGCTGGATACTTGATAAGTTCCGTGCTTGATATCCTCAAGAGCGATGGAAAGAACGTCGCCATACTCGACACGACGGTGAACCATCTACCGGAGGTGTTTGAGTACCAGTATACGCCTGATGTCCAGGGGCACCGCGAGGGTGCGCCGCACGAGTACATTCTCGCTGGTTGTTCGTGTCTTGCCGGAGACTTGTTCGGCGAGTACGCGTTTGATGAGGAACTACAGGTAGGGTCGCGGGTCGTTTTCGAGAACGTCGGCGCTTACAGCACAGTCAAATGGCATACATTCAATGGCATCAATCTTCCGTCTATCTATGTGCTTACGAAGGATGGCGAATTGATTTTACAGAAGGAATTCACTTACGAGGACTATGCCTCGAAGTGCAGGGGGAGTGCCCATGAAATTACATCAACGTGAATTAGATATTTCCTGCGATTTGTCTCAAGTGCTTTCGAGTCTTCAGGAATACCTGAGCAGGCATCTTGAGGACGATCAGATTGCGGTCCGGTTTGCGGTCACCGAAATGAAGGACGATGTTCTGCATTGCGAACTGGGTGTCTTAGAGGACCCGGATCATACCTTTGGTGCGATACCGCGCGACGCGATTTTTCAATTCGAGAAACGGACCGTGGAAAACACGGAGGATTTCAACGCCGTCCTTCTTGTGCCGACAGGAATCGGCTCTGAGATCGGCGGTCATGCAGGGGATGCTACGCCTGTACTCCGAGCGATGGGCGCGTTTTGCGACCGAGTCATTACCCATCCAAACGTCGTCAATGCGTCCGACATCAATGAAATGCCGGAAAACTCACTCTTTGTGGAAGGGAGCGTCATCTCCCGGCTGTTGATGGGAACGGTCGGCCTTCAGCCGGTGCGTTCCAATCGTCTCTTGTTGGTCGCGGATGAGCCTGAAAACGAGAACTTCGTGAATAATATAGTGAACAGTGTGAGTGCGGCCCGCGCGACGCTAGGCTTAGACGTGTCCCAAGTAGTTCGGCTTGACCCTTCAATCGTCATGAAGGCCGAGTACTCGAGATCGGGTTCTGCTGTTGGGTATATCGAAGGCCTGGAGCGGCTATGGAGCGCTCTGGACGAATTTCGAGGGGAGTATGACGCGATAGCCCTGAGTACAGTTATTGGCGTGCCGATTGATTTCCACATGGCCTACTTCCAGAGCGAGGGTGACATTGTGAATCCATGGGGCGGTGTGGAAGCCCTGCTGACACATGCGGTCTCGTTGCTTTACAATCTCCCATCGTCGCACGCACCCATGGTTGAGACCATGGAAGTGGCTAATCTTGAGACCGGCATCGTGGATCCTCGGATGGCAGCCGAAGCGGTATCGGTATCATACACTCATTGTGTTCTAAAGGGGCTGCATCGAAGCCCGAAGATCATCAAAGACATAGCGGGCATGCAGCATCACTCGGTGTTGACCGCTGAAGATATTTCATGTCTCGTCATACCCGACGGCTGTGTCGGACTGCCTACCCTCGCGGCGCTCGAACAGGGAATTCCCGTGATCGCTGTTCAGGAAAACAAGAATATAATGCGAAACGATCTGACCAGTCTGCCCTGGAAACCGGGTCAGCTACAGAGAGTTGATAACTACTGGGAAGCTCTCGGAGTCCTAAGCGCCATTAAGGCTGGGGTATCGCCAGATAGCCTGCGTCGGCCCCTGGAACGCACACGCGTTGTCTCGCATCGTTCTTCTCGACCATCCTCCAATGAGGAGCAGGCAGGTGCTCAAGCTACTGAGGAGCCAGACCAGACACTGGCCGGAGAGTGACTGTCAAGGAATACGTCACCTGGCTTGGTTCCCTACGTTCCGGCAGTGGCGAACCACCCCGGGAAAACAAACAACCAACCGAGAATCCTCTCACTCCGGTTGGGCCATAAAATGGGGGCAAGCCAGGGCAAGCCAGTTCCTTCCGCCCCCTACTCAACCAGCCAAACATCTACAGCTTGTTCCTCAAGGGTGAACGCCAGCGATGTCTGATCCGCAAGATTCTGAAAGAATTGGAGCAATAGGTCGTCTCTCACATCGGGATCCAACGCTGGGTCGCTAAGCTCATCCAAGGGATGAAGCGATAGTGTTAAGTCACCGATGTCATCATTCTTGGCCTCATCGACTACTGGGAAGTCGATGACATGCGATAGGGACTCAATCAAGTCGGCGACCTTGGCGCCCAACTTGCCCATCTGGCCCGTCGGTTGGACATCGTACAAGTCCACGAATAGATGGACCTCGTTATCCTCGGTAATTCCTGGCAGAGGACTGAAGCTATACTGTCCGGAAACAGTGATTGTTGGACGCATAAGCTCCGTGCGTTGAAACGCAAGTTGAAGAAATGCCTGATCCAGAAGGATGGTTTCGAGGGATTCGAGAATCTCGGCCTTACCCGCGGATTCCCGGAAGATCCAATCGCCGGCGACGACTGTCTCCAGAATGTCCGTGTTTCCCGCGAAGTCGCCCTTCGCAAATCCCATCATGTTTAGCAGCTGGAATAGGGGCCTTCCGCCGCCGCCGAATGCCTGGGACCAAGGCTGCAAAGACTGGACCCACTTGAATAGGACCGAGCCGGGAGAGCCGGCCCCGCCCCTGCGGCTCTTCCAGTAATCATCTCTTTCTGGAATAAACGGGGGCACGATTAGGCGCAACACTTCTCCTTCATCAAGGCGGTAAACCGATTCAAAAGCGTATCGCCATCCGGTAACAGGAAAGTCGGCGCCACGATTTCTATCCCACACCTTGCGGCCAGGAAGCGCCCGCTTTAGCGTCATGAGGAGCTCATCTCCGACCGTCGCTCCTGTGAGCATCAGCTCTTTCAGCGAGCTCATCCTCTGGAGGTATGAAATACTCTTTTCGGTTATCCTGGGCATGTGAGAATAGATGACTTCCATGGAAGGCATGGTGCTGAAGTATTCGATGGCTTCATCGCCGAGGTTGTTCATTTCAATGCGCCGCAGCGATGGATGATTTCTCAGGTGTTTGAGTCCTGGGTAGTCCGTACCGGTCGCGTAGATGTGGAGCGTTTCGAGCTTCCGCATCCGCTGCAGCGCCATGAAGCCTTGAGCGTCGATGGGAACACCATCAACTCGCAGCTCTCTAAGAGTGTCCATACCCGCAAGGTGTTCAAGTGCAAGGCTGGTAATGCCGTCTCCGCCGATCCGCAGGCTGCGGATGGTTGGAGACGCAGCCAATCTTGCCATCCCCTCGTCGGTGACCTTCGTGGACGCGATCTGGAGCTCTTCCAGCGCGTCGAATCGGTCGAAAATATCAAGTCCTTCGTTTGTGATCCTGGACCCACTTAATAGCAGATGTTTCAGAGAGGGCAGGCGCGCCAAACGCACGACTCCTTCCTCGGACACGTCAGTCGCGTGCAGAGATAACCATCTAAGCGAGCGGAGATTGGGCATGCGGGCGAGATTCCCATTGGTAACTTCGCAGGCACCCATATCCAGCTCTTCAAGCTGCTGAAGATTCCTTAGTGTGCCCAGGCCGGAGCCGTCGATGGACGTCTCCCAGAATTCGAGAGCTCTCAGACCGGTCAGGTTCCTGAGATGTACGAGATCTGTATCCTTAACCTGCGACCCTTCCGGGTAGGTGCCATTGTTAAATGAGATCATATCCAGATCATCGGGTCCCAGTTTCGCAAGCGGGGATATGTCTTCTGACGCGGCCTTGCTAACGTGGAGCGCGACGCTTCGATCCGCTGGTACCCGGACTTCTCCCGTTGCCTCGCGAAAGTCCTCCCAGCCAGCCGTGAAGGCCGCCGGCCATGGACCGCCTTTCTCAATCCAGTTATCGCTGATGTTGGCGTCACGAATCTTGAGCATGCCAAGAGAACGATCTTCGGGAAAATTGAGGATTCGCTCCGCGTCTTCCGGAGTAGCAGTTGCTGCCGCCATCAGCATTTCCGGTCGGTTCGTCTCTTCTGCGACAGATGCCGAGGACTGCGTGTCTTCGGAAAGAACCGCACCCGCAACTCCCAACAATGGCGTGGCGGGAACGACATCCGCAATGCCAACTGTCGGGCTTTCCCTTACGGAATCTGCCCCTATTTCGTTTTCGCCTTGCAGATTATTCAGTATCCATAGGCTGCCGATCACGAACACAGATAGCGTGACGGCCCCGATCATCAACGGATACCTCCCGAAGGACAAACAGGCGCGTGTCCACGCGGAGAGGGCAACGCCCTCCGCTGCCAACGCGGGACTCATTCCCGGAACCGCCGGCAACACGGTAATCGCCGCCATCAGTTTCTTCGTGAGTTCCTTGCTGGGCTGATGCCGCAGTTCAATCCCCAAAACCTTCACGAGTTCTCGGCCGAGCACATCTCTCGCGCGTTGAAGCCTCTTTTGCGATGCATCATTGGAAATGTCCAAAATACTCGCGATCTCGCGCGTGTTCTTGCCCGAGAAGTAGTAGAGAATCAGGATTTCTCGTGAGATTTCTTCTAACTTGAGAACGTGCGTCCACAGGAGGTCGTGAAGCTCCTTGCGGGAAAGGTCGTGAGCGGATACGCCAATTCGCTCGTCGGCATTCTCAGCCAGGAAAGATTCGCGAGTGTGTTTCTTCTTGAGGTCCCGGCAGACGTTTTTGGCAATCGAGACGAGCCAGCTCCCAAATCTGCTTGACTCTCTGAGCTTTCCAAGAGATTGGAATGCCTTCAGGAAGGTATCCTGGACGACGTCTTCAGCATCGGCGTGATTTCCGGTGTGCGCCAGGGCCACCCCGTAGACCACCGGTTGATATCGATTGACAAGTTCGCTAAACCGTTCACGCCTACCGTTCAGTACTTGTCGAATAACGAATTCGTCTGGTCTTCGCGGGCCTCGAAACATGTCAGATTCTTCCCATGTTCTTCAAATCATGTCACACTATAGACGGCTGCGAGAAGAATTCCCGGACAGGCCGTATGGCCAGAACACCTATGCGTCCCCCTCAATCTCTGGGGAGCGGGCGTCGATAGAGGTAGTGGGCGACCACGTCCCGGTTGCACCGCCGCAAGCGCAAGGCCTTGTCGATGGCCTTGGCGGCCTTGTCTACGTCAAAATCTTCTTGATCGTGTTGAAGTGAAGCCCTGTCTCCCGTTGAATCTCGCGGATGCTCGCCCCATTTCGCACCCGCATGCGGATCTTAAGCCACTGATCCATATCGCGAAACACTCCTTGTTCCTCCCAAGCTTTAAAGAGGCCCATGTCTCAAAGAGCCGGGAGTCTACCAAGGGTGCTTCACTTCTAAACCGCCCCGCCTAACGCTTCACTTCTCAGCCGCCGTTTACACATTATTCACACCGTATAGTTGGAATACTCGGTCGAGGTTCAATGTCCATTTTCTGTAAGTCATTTCGACGAAAGCACCCCTTAACAGGGCTTTTGAGTTAGGCCGAGCTTTATGGCCATGCGCGATTCCCACTACGCAATCACAGTATCACCGACGGCCACTAGTAACCACTGGTCTCCGAACCGTTGGAACTGGTACGACGTGCTGCCGGTGTTGATGGTTCCAACATGAAAGTCGGCTAACTCGTATCCTTCGCGTACAAGCACATTCTCTGGAAGGGGTTGGTGATCGAAGTCACGTGTCGGAGTCTGCCCACCGAAGGGGATCGTCTCAAACGCGAATCGAAAATTATCGACGATATTCTGGGCGTGCGTCTGTGTTGTTCCGGATTGAGGGTTGCTCTCAGCATGACCAGTCTCTCTGCGCAGACTGTTGTACGCGGCGATGCTCCTGTCCGTTCCGATTCTGGCTAGTGCGACTACAGACATCGTGCGTACTTCTGGAGTTGATTCGGAGTTAAGAGCAAGCTCGCGAAAAAAGTCGGTCAGATCGTCGCCTTCAAGTTCAACCATGGCCGCCACGGTCCGCTCCAGTGCGCGCAGAACGCGAGAATTGAATCTGTTTCGATTCATCTCAGTATCTTTGAGACGAGGAAGATACGATTTCAATGCTTCGATGGCCTCACGACTCTCCAGCGATGCGCCAATTCCCGCGAGAAATCCCACATTCTCCCACGCCCATCGGGCGTCCGTGGGAAGACCATTAATCCTACGCACAATCTCGTCCCTGAGCGACTGTTTCATATCTTCCGAGAGTTCAGAGATCACGCCTTCTTGTTCGGCTAGACGCGCCTGGTAGGACTTTCGACTAGGCTGGGGATGGCGATTCACTTCGGACTCAAAGATCCAATTGGAAAACCTGCCTAGTCTGCACTCCTGCAATAAAGCGGCTGCGGACCCGGGGAGCGGCGTCCCGTGAGCGACTGTTACCGCTGTATCACGACCCGGCTCGACCTCGAAATAGAACGGCTGCGCACGCGCGGACGGATACGACGATATGCCGTATCGATAGGATCCGGGGCTCATGCGTGTGAGCGTCACCAATCCGCGATCGTCCGTTTTCGGTCGATACTGATAACCGTAGTTTGAAGGGTGGTGCACCCCTTGGTAGGGACCCAGTATCTTATCGGGAACAGGATCGCCGGCATGATCGACCACCTGAATGGTGACAGTCGCGGCCGGATAGATTATCAATGCGTCGGGCAACTCCGCGTCTGGGCGATACGGATTCTGACCGAAATACGTATAGGCACTGTTGTCTGTCCAGAGTAAAACGTTGTGCTTGGGCAGGCGGAACATCCCGTTTGTGCTTTGGAGGACCTGCTTCGATGCGCGGTTGTCGGGCAAGGCCATTTCCGGCTGGATGCCGTTCATGGCGCTGCCGTGCCCGTCGTGTATGGGGACATAGAAAATCTGATCCAGCGGTGCTCCCGCGGGATCGGTGATGCGCACCTCCCAGGGATCCGTTCTATCACGGATGGGATGGGGCCCGGCCTTTGCCATGGCGGCTGCACGTTGCACTTCGAGCGTGTCTTCAGCGGCCATGCGGCGGTACTCGCGCTCTCGACTGCGTACGTAGTCTCCGCCGTACATGTTGCGCACCTCTTCTGGACGAGCGGGACGGCCCGTCGCAACGGTGAAAGCTGATATGTTTGCGGGCATTGGCCCTCGTTTCATCGTAACCTTGAGGTACTCGTCGGGGACCTCGAAGTCCCGCCCACTCTCCCATACAATCGGCTGGTAGCCGGGGCGCGTGAACTCCAAGAGGAACGGTTCCTGGACGTCCTTATAGGCAAAAAATACCCCGTTGCTTCCCGTGTTTAACCGTTTTGTGTCGTTCCATCCGTCTCGCTTCCGTATCATCATCACCGTGGTAGGAAGAGGATTTCCAAGCTCGTCTTGAACACGTCCCTTTACGACCCGCCATTCGGGGCATTGGGCGACGATCCGCAGCGGAGGAAGTGATGATGCGCTGTCCAACCGAAACGTGCCGCCCTCTAAGCTTTCGCACGGCATGTACATATTGAACATACTTCCTCTACCGCCGCTGACTTTCCGTTCCTTCGAAATCTGATGAAATGTGTACGTTGAGGGTCCGGTAAACAGCACCGTCATCTCAAAGGTGCCGTCGTGTTCGGTTCCCACCATCCCCAAGGTCTTGTCTTCAGTGGACGAAAGCCAAAGATTGATTCCGGGAATTAGAACACCGTCCGGATCGACCAAGGTTCCACGAACCAGCACTTCTTTCGGCCCTGTTTCGAGATCATGTATGAGACGAATGTTGCGGGCGACATTGCCCACACCCACAGGATCGACCGTTGTACTCACTTCAATATTTCGATTTGGACCCACGCTGGCCGTGAGGGTGAATTCGGACGAAGGATTCTCCACATGAGGAAAAACAAACTCCCCATTCGAATTGGTCAAGGCGTGTGCGCCAAACTTTGGCAAGGGATGAAGTACAACCCACGTGTTGGGGATCGGAGCTCCGGTTGAATCCTCGAGACGGCCCGAAATCGCGCACCCGTCGTCCACATAGACGATGACCTCGGCGAACTCCCCGTCCCGTTTCTCGACTCTTTGCACTCCGCCGACGTGATACTGCGTCGAATCCAAGGGCGTGAATCTCAGTTGTTGCAACTGGTCAATAAGTGCCTCGATTTCGAATTCACCCGTGGTGAATGAATGATGCCTTCGGCGGTCTTGTTCTGGATATCGCCCGAGTGCTCCACTCACCATCTCCAGTTCTTCCGTGGACGTACCTCCCGCAAGGACCACGTTGCCCGAGACGGGCTTCTGGCTTCGAAGATGGAGCACCTTTCCCCGAATGGGACGCAATCGGGACTGTCGCTCTGCGGCCGTAGGCGGCGGCTCCAGTAGTAGATTCGCGATTTGCACCGGGCCCGGTTCAATGGAAATCGTGAGTTTTCCGGTGTATCGCACGTTATCGCGCATCGCTGAGCCGCGCAGCCAATGCCGTTCCCCACGATCCGAAAACGGAATGGACTCAAAATTCCCCTCCGCATTAGTCTTGACCGCAAATCCTCCGACATCGATCTGCGCGTTAGCCAAAGGGGCGCCGTCTGGAAATCTGACTCTGCCCTGAACGACTGTGCCCCTGGGGAAATCTACTTCAATCTCGGCGCGGTGGTGGTCCCATAGGTGGATCTTGGTCAAGCCGTAGTCTTCTTTATAGAACCGGATTTCGGAGAGACCATATCCGCCTGGATCTAGGATGCGGAACTCGCCGCGCGCGTCGGTCTTGCCCAAGGGGAAAGAGGTCCAAGCCAAGATTGTGGCATCAGCCACGGGCTCGCCGCGCTCATCGCGCACCCATCCCTGATAGGTAGGAGATGCCTTCAACGTCAGCGTTTTTTCGGTTTCCCGCTTATACACGCGCGACTGATCGGCATGTTCATCCTTGAACGCGTAGACCGTATGCTGTGTGTCGCGTGTCAGCCCGCGAAAGGTGAAGGTTCCATTCGCGTCAGTGAAGCCTCGTTCATGATTCTTAATCGTAGTGTCCAACGCGAAAAGCTGCAAATAATAGGGCCTGCAGACCAGCTCTGCCCCGGGTACCGGCTCACCGGATTCGTCAAGTACGGTTACCTTGATCGGCGCGGGTGCCTCCTGAGCACCGGCAGGCGCCATTACCATCGGGCAGCAGAGCGGCAATACAAATGCAAGGGCAAAAATGACCGTCTTCATCGCTCCCCCTCCTCAACTAATGGGCCCGACGTTATTTGCGACATGGGCTCCTGCGCACGTAAGCGGCTCTTCATGCGCTCGACCACATCGGCAATGTGCCTGTTCTTATCGTCGCCATTGTCTAATTGGGACAATGCTTCCAAGAAGGTGATCAGCTCGGGTGACGGACTCTGTTGAAGAGTGCTCACAATTTGATAGAAGGCGCGCATCGAAGCTTTATCCACCGTCCTCATGACCGCCTTCTTCAGGTAGGGCATATCGTCTCGCGCGAGTGTCTCGAGGATGGATCGAAACTCCGCGTAATCTGTTCTTTCCAGTTCAGGAAGAGTCAGGAGATATTCGAAGCGCTTTCGAATATCCAACTCGGAATCGGACAAGCCGTACTGCTGGAGATACTCTCCAATTTTCGCAGAGTAATCGGACCACGCCGGATCCTGATAGAGACGGCGTAGAACTGGCGCAGCGCTGTCGCCCCAACTCGACACATGTTTCCCCATCTCCTCCTTTGTCGCGGAATACTCCATGACAAGAGTCTCCTCTACCGGGGGCGCAAAACCCGGAGTGAGGCGTTCTTCCCAACCCAATGGCGGCAGGGGCAAGATACGCACGAAAGATTCAGCGAACACAGGCGGATATAGTTCGCGCTTGAATAGGGGCAAGACAACGAGAAGCACGACGCCGAACAAGACAACAATTCGCTTCATCTTGAAATCCTCGCGAGGTAATCGGTCAAGCTGATCGTCTACTTGAGTATACAACTCGGTACGCAAGCAGTAAAACGTCTCATTCAATATCTGATGGACCTGCAACTGTCCGCTCTGACGTTTCGATTCCTATAGCGTCAGAAGCCAACATAAACAGGGGGGGACATTGCAGGCGAACGAGCGGGCCCTTGAACACCACGAGCGACTATTCTCCGTCTACCACGATCGCGACGGCGCCAAGTTCTACATCATCACCGAGCACGACCGCTCGGTAACCACCGTCCTCTTACCAGAGGACTACTGAAACCCATGCCGGTTGGACCCCCAACCGGCTTTTTCTTGTTGCTCTGCTTCCCGTGGACCAAGCCACCTGAAGCCACGACCGGAAAGCTCCCGAGCTTCGCTCCGAAGCGAAAACACCCGATGTGTTAAAGAGAAATCCCGGCAGTTGGGTCATAATCCCACTCCCAACCAATCCCGAATGCCAGCCCAACCCTTGTTGTTGTATGTCCTCTTCGGGGTTGCTGGAATGTCGTCGGGTTTGGGTGCCTTGTCTGGAAGCTCTCCCCTGCAATACTGCTCCCACTCAACTTGGTTGCGTAGCCCTAGCTTCTGGACGAACGCGCGCGCTTCTGTGAAGGAACGGTACACGCGCAGGTGGCTCGCAACCACCCCAACGACCGGGCCATTCGTCCCACAGCCAGACGTGCTTGAAGAGCCCCCGATACTGGGGCGCATGTTGCAGAAAGTAACGGCACAACTTCTCGAAGGCATCGCCCCGAGCCTTCTCCGACCGTATAGAGCGAACCAGCTCCTCGACAAAGTCGAAGCTGCCCCGGGTAGGGGGTTTCCTATGTTTAGTCAAGTTCTTCTGGTCGCTCGGCTTCTCCATGTTAGGAGTGTATATTCTCCTCGGGTAGGTTTTCAGTTTCTTGTCTTTTCTTCATCGCCCTGGCCCCGGCAAGAATGAGAGCGTTCGAAAAACCGCTCCGTCGATCTCAATAACGCATATCTGAACCACTCCCGCTTGATTCGCAGAATTCACACGCCCTAGAATGGTCTGTAAGCGCCGTTCTAGGCCCTAGGAGGGTAGACTGCCTTCCTTTTCAACTCGTTTGCCCGTTTGACGACAGCACATTTGGAGATACCCAGAACCGGTGAAAATACTCACGCTACGGATCAGTTTGGACGAAAGCGGCCCCGAGATCTGGCGGCGCTTTCAGTTGACCGACGAGATGACGCTGTTTGACCTCCACAACGTCATTCAAATCGTCATGGGCTGGACAGACTCCCACCTCCACGACTTCGAGATAAAGGGAAAGCGCTACAGCCATCTCTCACCGCATGACGACGCCTACGACGATCCCCCTATCGATGAGGAGAACGTCCTCGTAAGAAACGTTTTGAAACGGACGGGCCAAAAGTTTCAGTACATCTACGACATGGGCGACAACTGGCAACACACACTCGTGGTCGAAGAGGTCACGGAATCACCCGCTGGACTGCCCCACCCCATCTGCTTGGCCGGCGAGCGGGCATGTCCCCCGGAGGACTGCGGCGGCACCTGGGGCTATCACGAAATGCTGGAAGCCGTTCGAGATCCCCTGCACGAGGAACACGAATCCTACCTCGAATGGCTCCGTCCCGACTTCGATCCCGACCACTTTGGCCTTCGCGATGTAAACGACATCCTGGAGCGCTTCGACGAGTACCTCTCCGGCTGGGACGAAAACGAGTAGTCCCCAGCCTCTTCCATCTGTTCAGGGTCCTGTGGATAAGTCTTCTCATTCACGCTTGATAATCCATTTTATCAAGCGTGAATAGCCTTTTCAGCCTTTTCAGCATGTCATTGGCTGTCCATCGCAGATATTCGTACGCATTGGCATCATTGAACTCGGAGCTTCGACCGATTAAGGTTCTATGATGCTTAGAATTATCCGACATGGCGTAGGAATATTTGCGAGAGACATAGGCTGAATATTTTGACCATAGGGGCTGGAGGATACACAATGTATATGGCGAACACGGACACATGGTACCTGGAGAGGGTGATCTGGCTCGTGGCGGGCACTCTTACGCTTATCGGGACTGTCATGGCTTGGCTCCACAGTGTGTGGTGGCTATTGCTCACGACCTTGGTCGGTCTTAACTTGATTGTGTTTGCATTTTCGGGCTTCTGTGTCATGGCCAATATTCTTCACCGTCTGGGCTTCATGCCGGTGAACGCGCCATCGGGGGAGACTTCGAGCCAGACCAGATCCTGACGGCCGCGCACGAAACGACCATGCGGGAGTAGCGCTCTTTCTTGCAGCGATGTGAGGGCTAGAGACATCTCCCGGGAGAATCCATGATATGGGGATGAGGCCAATCGAGTTTCCGACGAAGCATCCCAGATTCATTGCGCTGTCGATGGTCGCGATCGCACTGCTGTTTCCGGCGCTCGTGGCGTTGGTTCAGTTCGATACGGTTT
>SDBV01007083.1_pt1 | contig 15392 bp, 17 predicted proteins | sample 2277081 | NCBI WGS metagenome assembly SDBV01 (sample SAMN10402039, study PRJNA504765) | marine sediment metagenome | isolation source: marine sediment core GS10_PC15, 223 cmbsf | place: Arctic Ocean: Southern Knipovich Ridge | collected 2010
CCCCAGTAACGTTTTTCCCAGTCGCGTTCGTCAAGGTTCACCGCGGGTATAGACTTAGTATCATCTTCTCTCTGCATAAAATTTCGCAGTAGGGACGGAATACTATAAATAAGGATTCCCCCAAGGAAACCCTTAGACCCGATTTTTATGAAATTCCGGCGAGATATCTTATTTTTCATACCCTACTCACTCCGATGGCAATTCAAGCAGGTGACACCAGTACGCCCGATGTGATTTTCAGGGAAAGGCTTAATTCCGCCAGCATTATGACACACAAGGCACTCGGTGCGTTCCTCCAGGGTGTGTGGAATCTTGGGCAGTGTTGCCCCCCTGAATTCCTGTGGACCATGACATGACAGGCACTCGGTATGCCCCTCCAGGCTATGTGGAATGTGAGGTGGTATAATATCCAAGGGTTCATGCGGATTATGGCACGATTGACAGTCCGCACGCTCATCTAAGACATGTGGAACCTGGGGAGGCATCCCAGCTCTAGGATCATGCGGGTTATGGCAGGTTACACACTCGGCTTGTTCTCCCATCTCTTCCATATCCACTTGTGGAAAGTTGCTGGGTCGAGAAATAAGTTTGGCGTGGCACAATCCGCAAAGCTCTCTTGATGTATCCACAACCAGGCGTGCACTTGTTTCCAGATGTGGTTTTGCCGGACCGTGGCAATTCTCACAGTTAACCGTCTTATGGTCTGATTTTTCCCACATACTATACTGATTTTGGTGGCAATCAATGCAAACAGATGAACTTACATACTGGATGGGCAGGCTTGCCCACTCCTCCGTATTTTCCCCAGTATCCTTTGAGTGAAAGCCATACTCAGCCAGAAACGCTGGTATGGGTATTACTCTGAGCACCACAAAAACGAGCATAAGTACCACTAATAATAATATGCCAGCCCTAAACAAATGCCTCATTTTTACAGCCACTCAAAACTCATAGTTTGCTATCCTACCCCGTAATTAGTGGTCTTTGTTTATCTTGCTGAGATTTACTTGTGTCCCATCTATCGTTGCGGTGGGGTTAACCTATCAGATAAGGCACTGATAATATCCACCGGTAACGGGATGATGGTGCTGTTCCTCTCGCCAGCCATCTCGACCAGGGTTTGCAAATAGCGTAACTGTAACGCCGCCGGTTGAGCATGGATAACTTTAGCTGCTTCAGCCAGGGTTTTTGCAGCTGCTTGTTCACCTTGAGCGTGGATAATCTTGGCTCGCTTTTCCCGCTCTGCCTCAGCCTGTTTAGCCATAGCCCGCTGCATCGCCTCAGGAAGGAGAACATCCTTGACCTCGACCAGCGTTGCCCTGACTCCCCATGACTCCTCGCTTTCTTTGTCAATAATCTGCCGCAGTCTCAAATTTATCTGGTCACGATGAGCAAGCAGTTCATCCAACTCTGATTGGCCAAGAACGCTTCTGAGGGTAGTTAGGGCAAGCTGAATGATAGCTTCCCGGTAGTTTTCCACATTAATCACCGCCCTCACCGGCTCAATCACCATAAAGTAGACTACAGCATCCACCTTGACGGTTACATTGTCCCTGGTTATCACCTCTTGAGGTTCTAAGACAAAGGGCACAATACGAAGGCTAACCTTGGTCATACGGTCAACAAAGGGGATAATTACATTGAAGCCGGGGTTCCTAACTCCAATCAGTCGCCCGAAGCGAAGCACTACCCCACGCTCATACTGCTTTACAATCTTAATGGTGAAGGGTAATGTCGCTAGTACAACTAAAACGATAAGAGTAATAATCCAAGCATTCATCTTTAATGTCCTCCTTTTTACTTAGTGGTTTCTCAGGCTCATCACTTGACTACTATCATAGGCACCTCCATCATGGGGTGTTATTAACCAGCCATTGAGTAGCACTCCTTGAACCAATAACCTTTCTCCCTCGCACCAGCAGGTCGCGCAGGTCAGAGAACATCCCACTTAGCATTGGGGTTAGATGTAATCATATTCTCGGTAGAAAGACAGCGCTATCATAGCCTATTCCAGTTTTGGCGTCAACAACTACTCGCGTACTAACACCTATTTGGTATTATTCAGCCTTGAAGCGATCACCTTGAAGACTCTATCTCTTTATTGCTTGCTCCCTTTTTCCTTAAATGCCTCTTTTAGTGCGTCTATTTCCCGCCGCTGTCTTTTCTGTCTATTAAACAAAAGAAGTACATAGCCGAAAACTACCGCCCAGACTATACTAAAAGCAGCAAACAGATAGCCCGCATTCTCCATTTTTATGCCTCCTTAATTGTATGCCTAACTACGTAGTTCCTTTAATCTCTTTATTTCAATTTCATCGTTCTTCGTTGAAACTCGTTGCATCAAGAGAAGAGAATATAAAGTGGTGAAGGCGGCTATACTAACCAGGAGAGTTAAAAGCATAGAAGGAGCTAGTCCGCCCTGGAAAATTACTGGTCCGGGGTGCATCCCCCGCCACAGGGTGGTTGCCAGAGCAACGATAGGTATATCAACGAAGCCTATAATACCCACTACTGCGGCAAACCGTGCGCCTCGGGACTCCTCAGTGGCTAAGGAGCGCACCAGGAAATAGGCAATGTAGATGAACCAGAGGACAAGGGTAGCTGTCAACCGAGGCTCCTCCCAGGTCCACCACACCCCCCAGATTGGTTTTGCCCAGATAGCACCTGTAATCAGAGCCAAGGTGGTAAAGACAATTCCCAGCTCAGCCGAGGAGTAAGCGAGGATATCCCACTTGCTTTCCCTTTTTACCAGATAGAGGATGCTGCTAATAAATATAATAAGGAAAGCCAGCAAAGATAGCCATCCCATAGGCACCATAAGGTAAAAGATTCTTTGCACAATACCCATCTCCTTCTCTGTAGGGACATAGACGAAGACAAGATACATAGCAGCCACCATCAACGCTAAACCTAGCCCAAGTAGTATATATTTTTTCATAATCCCCTCTCCTTCACTGACGCTTTCTTCTCTATTCTTCAATAACGAAGGTAAAGATAAAAAATGAGACCACCAAGAAAACGGCGTCGAAAGCCGCTATTATCTGGAGCCAGGAGGCCAGGCCACTCCAGGGTTCACCGGAAAGTGCTAGCCCTGACGCCTTAACGGCACTGATGATTATAGGGATAACGATGGGAAGGAAAAGAATGGGCAGTACCATCTCCCGTGCCTTAGTATTAACCGCCAAGGCAGAAAATAGGGTGCCGACAGCAACAAATCCTACTGTAGTTAAAAGTGTGATGACGATCATCTGGAGTGAGAGAACCGCCAGATTGAAAAGGAAAGCAAAGATAACCAAAGCTATTACCTCGATAATCAGCAGGAAAAGCAAACTTCCCAGCATCTTGCCAACATAGATAGCCTCTCGGCTTACAGGACATACCATTAATCCCTCTAGGCAACCCTCCTCCTTCTCTACGATGAAGGAACGGTTGAGACTCAACACCCCAGCGAAAGCAAAGGTTGCCCACAGGATACCCGGGGCTACTAACTCTATCGTCTCCTGATTTGCGCCAAAGGCGAAATTAAAGATCACTATCACCAAAAGAGTGAAAACCAGCACTGAAAAGACGATCTCCTTGGTTCGCATCTCAGATAGAGTGTCCTTCCAGGTGATAGCTATGACCTTACGCCAGAAACTCACGCTCCAACCCCCGTACTACGCTGGTAGATCTGCTTTAAGCCGGCTAAGTCCAAGTCCTGTTTTAAGCCCTCGTACACAATCTTTCCCTTATCTAAAATTAACAGACGATTGCATAGTTCGAGTCCTCGCTCCAGGTTATGGGTCGTAAGGATAATGCTGCGTTTTCCTCGCTCCCCTGTTGGTAACGCTTCCCAGAGCATGGAGATGGCTTGCTGGTCTAATCCTGCTTCTGGCTCATCCAACAGCATTATGGTCGGCTTATGAAGCATGGAACGAGCGATGGACAGTCTTTGCTGCATACCCCAGGAAAGGGTACCCACCCGATCATAGAGACGAGAGGTCATTCCTACCATGGCTACTACCTCGTGAATTCGCTCCTTACGATTGGGCACATCATACATACGGCTGTAGAATTCGAGGTTCTCATAGGCGGTAAGGTTATTATAAAGAAAGGTCTGGTGGGTAACTACACCAATCCTACGTCGGACTTCCTCAGCATTGTCTTTGAAACTCAGACCGTCAACCAGAACTCTACCTGAGGATGGATTCATGATGGTGGCCAGTATCTTGATTAGGGTAGTCTTCCCCGCCCCATTAGGACCAAATATGACAACAAACTCCCCTTGCCCTACCTCAAGATCTATTCCTCTCAAAGCAAGGTGATTACCGAAGGACTTAGTGAGCCCTTGTATCTCGATTGGCCAAGTTTGAGAGGCGGAACCCTGGCCCTCCATTATCCGCTATCTCTCTTCTCTTTTGGCTTTTGTATTAGCTCAACCAACTGCACCTTTTTTTCAGCCCGCTGCTTTCGGTATACCTCCTCAGAGATTCTTCCGCCCTCAAAGTCATCATCCAGCTGAGCGAGTTCAATAAGTAATCCTTGTCTTCTCTGGTCAAGTGTATCTTCAGGGCTTAGTGGTTGAGCCTTCTTCCTTTTCAGCAGGTAGCCAAAACTAAAACCACCAGCAAGGACTACCATCGCCAGTGTTACCCATATGAGAGATCCCTGGTTACTGACCTCGGGCAAGTCCGAGAGTCGGGCTACTAGGGTATTACCCAGGATAAGGTCAGTGCCTGAAACGTGATTAAACCAGGTGCCATCAATATCAAACGGTTCTGCTGTGGTTAACTGGTCACTGATAACCTTACTACTTTCACCCTGAATCAGGAGGTCGTAGTTAACTGTGGGATAATTCACATTTCGAGAAAATGTATATGCTCCTGAATTGTAATCAACCCTGTACGAATAGAGTACCTCTGCATCTCCAGGTAGAACAGGCATGGTATCAACAAAGCCCTCCTCGCTACTATAGATACAGCACTCCATCAGCCCGGATTTGGGTTGTAGTTCGGTTGCCTCTTCAGGCAGGGAAAACCTTAATGTCTCCTTAGTTCCGTCAGTGTTGATTTCTTTTGACCCAATGTAAGTTCGGTCAGCTTCGTTAACAAATAACAAATACTCCATTACTAAAAGGCTACCTTCTTCGATATATATGATTGTGTGAGCCATTTCTACCTTGATTGCCTCATCGCTGGTGGTTGAATCAAAGACAGTAACCTCGGTAAATCTACTGGTCTCACTATCATCAAAGCTGAGCCATTCACTAGAATAATCTACCTCTTGGAAGGTGAGTGTTACCTGATAGCTATTGCCGGGCTCAGTTGACAGACTATCAAAGACAAAGCGTCCTTCACTATCGGTTTTGGTAATGGTTGAATTCAGTTCAGTATCATTCAGGTAGGCATTCAAGGTAATCTCCTGGTTGGCCACGCTGCTGCCACCCTCAGTTCCATTAACTACCTGACCCTCGATTATTATATCACCCGGTTCAGCAGCTAAGGCAGATGTAGATAGACTCAGGATAAATATCACCATCAGCAGGGCAATACGCTTAATCAATACTCTCTCCTTGGCTCAGATTGGTACCGCAACGAGAGCAGAAACGGTCGTTGTCTTGATACCTTACCCCACATTGAGGGCAGAACCGACCTTTGTTTTGGCGTAGCTCCAGAATCTGCCTTTCTATTTCCTCCTCTACTTCGCTACCCTTTTCTAAATCATTGATGTCTCTGAGGATGGAAATGGCTTTCCTCCTATACCTTATCTCCAGGTCCTGGTAGTCGTCCTCAGTGAGGATACCTGACTGGAAGTCAAATTCCAGTTCCTTGAGCATGGAATACGTGGTGTCCCGTTTGGAGTTTAATTCTCGAGTTTTTTCATCCTCAACCGAATTCACTGAACGCGACTTTCGCTTGAGGAGTGGATAGATAATAAAGGCAAAGGCTAACACAGTCAATATCAGGGTAACAAGAACGGTCATCTGAAACTCCCGTCTCCAAACTCATCCAGTTCCTTCTTAAGCTGGCGCTGGTATTCTTCATCCTCTTCCTCAGTCTCAGGCATAGTATTGGTTTGAGAACGCTGGCCTTTTCTTACCCATTTCTTTAGTGCCACGTAGACTACTCCTCCCCCACCCAATATAGCTGCAAAGGGTAAGACCCAGGCCACAAGGTTAAAACCCCGCTTGGGGGGTGATGCCAGCACCTGTTCTCCATACTGGGCAACAAAAAATTGCATAATCTCTTCCTCAGATTGACCTTGAGTCAGCTTTTGCTCAATCAAGGTAGTCATCGCTTCCCGTGAGCCGCATTCGGTGTGAGTACAGTTGCTCAGTATTAGGGTGCAGCCACACTGGCAGATAAGCTGGTCGGATATGTCGCTTACCGTGGCTGAATCAGCCCTTACCGGAGAGACGAAGAGAAGAAACAAGAGAAGGGTAATGCCAACTTTCTTTAGAACCATATCTATTCCCTCCCTGTCTTGTCTTGTCTTGGAGCTGGTAATTTCTGTCGCTCAGGCCAGAAAGCAATTAATCCCCCTAGAACAAAGACTCCGCCTCCAATCCATATCCAATTCACCAGCGGATTAACTAGAACCTTGAAGGCAGTATTACCATCCGCATCCCAGTCGAGCAGGATGACATAGAGGTCTTCAATGATGGTGGAACGGATGGCAACTTCCGTCACCGGCTGTTCGTAGCTGCGGTGAAAGTATTTTTCTGGAGTTAATTTACCAATAAATTTCCCCTGGTTGTAGACGGAGAGGGTAGCTATAACCACTCCCTTGCTCTCAGTTTCATACTCGTCTATGTTATCATAAGTGAGAGTGTAGTTTTTGATAGTCATCGACTCACCTGGTACAAGTACGACTTCCTTTTCTACACTGTAAAGGGAAGAACCAGCCACCCCCATGGCAATGAGGATAATGGCGATATGAACGATATAGCCACCATAGCGTGGCCTGTTAGCCCAAATTAATCCCCAGAATGCCTTCAGGTAGTTCTCTGCCCTCATCCGGTGGCGTGCTTTCGTGCCCCGGAACCACTCATAGAGTATGGTACAGAGGACAAAGCTAAACAAACAAAAGTGTATAATGGCATACAACTCACTTACCCCCAAAAAGAAAAGAGCTATCCCCAGCATCAGCGATTCCACCAGGGGCCAGAGGAAATTGCGAATCAGGTCTCTGATTGATGCCCGTCGCCAACCAATAAGGGTACAAATCCCGGTGAGTAGAATAATAGCTAAGAAGATAGGACCAGTCACCTGGTTGAAGAAGGGCGCCCCAACACTAACCTTGACCCCACGCACTGCCTCGGAGATGAGGGGGAAAACTGTTCCCAGGAAGATAGCAAAGGCAGCACCAACTAAAAGCAGATTGTTCAGCAGAAAAGTGCTCTCTCTAGAGACAAGGGATTCCATCTCTGCCTCACCCTTCAACTCTTCCTTGCGATAGTAAAGTAAGATCAGTGAGCCGAAGACGGTGATACCGATGAAGACCAAGAAGAAGATTCCTAGAGCAGACTCTGAGAAAGTATGAACCGAGGAAAGAATACCGCTCCGGGTCAGGAAAGTGCCAAATATGGTGAGGCTGAAGGTCAGTATTATTAGCACCATATTCCAGACCTTGAGCATTCCCCTTCTTCTTTGCATCATAATAGAGTGCAGGAAAGCGGTTGCTACTAACCAGGGCATAAAGCTTGCGCTCTCCACCGGGTCCCACGCCCAGTAGCCGCCCCAGCCCAGCTCTACATATGCCCACCAGGCACCGATAAGGTTGCCCACTCCGAGGAAGAGCCAGGCCACAAGTGTCCATCTTCTTATCGTTATTATCCACTCATCCCCGAATCTTCTGGTCAATAGGGCAGCGATGGCGAAGGCAAAGGGGATGGTAAAACCAACATAGCCAGCCAGTAAGGTTGGCGGGTGAATTATCATCCCCGGATTCTCAAGCAGGGGGTTAAGACCCATACCCTCGGCAGGGATAAAGGAGAGTTTATGGAAAGGGTTTGAAATAAGGAGCAATAGAATAAGGAAGAAAGCCTGGGTAACCATGATAATTGCAGAGGCATAAGGCACTAACTCTTTACCTGTGTTTCGCTTCTGAAGTACTACCACTGTAGCAAAGAGGGAGAGGAGCCACGCCCAGAATAGCAGCGAGCCGGCATTACCAGCCCATAAAGCGCTTAAGAGGTAAGGCAATGACAGGTCACGACTGGTGTATGAAGCGACATATTCTATCTGAAAATCATGGGTAACCAGAGCATAGACTAGAGCTGCTACCGATAGAGTAACTAGCCCACAGGTGACAAGAAGACCATTCCGGGCACTATTAATCAGTTCTCGGTGTTTTCCCCTCCCCCCAAATGCGAAGGCAATAGCTGAATATATTGATGCTATTAGTGCTAGGAATAAAGCGATGTAGCCTATATCTGCCATAAATTACTTTCTGGATTAAATCTCATTTTACAGGTATGTATTTAGAGGGACATTTCGGCATAAGAGTGTGCGCTTGGAAAATGCCGGAGGAATCAAGATTGCCTTCAACAACAACATTATTGCCCACCTTAAAGGTATCGGGAACTACCCCCTGGTAGACCACAGGCAGACTCTCTTCTCCCTCAATATCAATAATGGTGAATCTCAGTAAACCTCCCACTGACTCTTGTTCTAAAGAGCCCGGGGCGACCTCACCGTTCACCCGCACATTCTCGCCATAAGCTGAGCTTTCCTGCGTTAAAAATTCGCCGACCTCATAATAATAGGTCGCCGAGCCGGTAAAGCCCATAAAGCCCAGATAGCCTATGGCAGCAAATACTATTATTCCTCCAATGAGGAACCTTTTCTTTCTTAGCACCTTTCACCTCTTGGTCAAGTTTTTAGGGGATACCGTAGAAGTAGCCCTCTGATATTAGTAAGCTCTGACCGAATTACTTTAAACCCACCATTACCCGGCTGATTGATGGCACGAAGCGCAGGTTTCCTCCGTACGGCCCGCATGGTTGTCAGGCCACTTAGGTGCACCACCTATACCCTCCTCGTGGCACACAAGACAGCTAGTAGTGGCGTGCCCCACTGGGATATTAGGTGGCCCCGCTGTTGGTGGTGGCGGAGGAGGAGGTGGTGGTGGTGGCGGCGTTGTTGGCGGTGGTGGCGTTGTTGGCGGCGGCGTTGTTGGCGTAGTCGAGCCACCACAGGCGGTAAGCAGCGGCACTAGGACAAGTAGCGCTACCACCAGTAACCACAATACAGATTTACGCTTTGTCATGGTAACCTCCTTGCTTATTGTAACATATTGGCCACTAATAATTGTAGCACATATCACCCGACATGGGAAGAGGAGACCAGCTATATTTTGGCCTCCCCTTCAGAATACAATTTTTTTATTTAGGTGGCCTGTTATTGCATCAACTCGATACCTTTTTCAAGGATTGCCTTGGTCCACGCAGGATTATGGATTCCGAAGCTGTTGTCCTCGAATACTATCATCCAGTTCCACGCAGCCCCGGCTTGCTCTTCAGTATAAGTTCCTGGATTTGGATGCCCATCATGAAGTAACCCTGCAGCCTCCAGGAGTTCTCCTAACTCATCAAACAAGACTTTGATTTCTGTCTGAACCCCGTTACGGTCCAGAGTATCAAGGTCAGCATGACAGCTTTGACAGCCTGCCGTTGATGCCTCGAGGGTATGATTTTCATCAGCCATATGGCATACCGGGCAGCCATCCTCTACTAACGTATAATGGATACTCGTTGAATCTGGCACACCATAGGCGCTGATACCAAGAAGCACTGTGGACTGTGGTCCATGATGAGGACCCCAATGTGTAGAAGTAATTTCATAATCACCACCACCCTCTTCCGGTCCCAGGCGTCTGGGTTGATGGCAATTGGCACATAAATTACCGTCGCCCCTGTCGAACGTTTCCCCACTGGCTATTAAAGTCACCGGGTCAGTAGTCTCCAAGGCAAAATCAGCCTCGGTGTAAGTGGTGTGAATTTGATGACAGGTGCGGCAATTTTGCGGTGATGGATTGGGCGTCGCTTCTTCAAAGTCTTCTATACCTATACCCGTAGCGACCATTTCCTGGAAACCTTCGCTGGAATGACATGCAGTACAACTAGCTCTACCACCTGCATAATCATGAGCTCCACCCGTCATATGAGTCGTCGTAGCTGATTGTAGGCTTTTTGACAGAATCAGTGTCGTATCATTATGACAGTCAGAACATGTAGCGGCAGCATTCTCTCCTGGGGGACCTTGAAGACCTTGAGCACCTGGCTCACCTGCACAAGCACTAAATATAGTTAACGCTAGTACTACTAACAGCACTAACGCCGTACTCCCCCACCACCTTAGGTTTGATTTTTTATTTTTACTCATTTACACCTCCTGTCTAACATTAAATAGTAGTGTTATATTAAGACACATGAGGACATCAATCATCAGTTCTCATGAGCCTATAAAGTGGAACTTAATATATTTATAGAACTACGTACTTACTACTAGGTACTTACCACTACGTATTTCCACTTGGAATATATCACAGAAATTTTCGCTTGTCAACCCCTATTATTAAAAAAAACGCCCTATTTTTACGTCGCTAGACTGTAACGGCATGAGCCAGACTGGGATTAGGCGGGTCCAGAACGTTAAATCCCTCCCTCGTGATGAAGGGGAAGTCTTTTAAGGGGATGGCAACATCCAATGCCTATAGTAAAGACATGACTGGTTCACAAAAGATGTTTATTTGCTAAATGTAATTGTTACATCCATGTATACATCCCTAAGACCCCATGTTGATTTAGGTAGGATCTAACAAATAATCCACATTACGATGTCCCCGTTGTTATTAACCCTCCCTCGGTTTTTCAAATCCCGTAGAACTTTACTGCCAAATGTTATAATTTTGTAACTTTTCTGCTTTATATTTTATAACTTCTTCATCTTCTTTCCATTAACATTAAAATACAGAATGAAGGAGTAAAGATGTTATTTAATATTGCTAAAGTACATCCTACTTTGCCGAACATGGTAGTTGATAACAAAATAGGCCCTATGCTCGCAGTTAGGGAAGTAGCCAATCTTCTTCATGTCCACAGCAATACGGTAAGGCGATGGAGTGACCGTGGACTAATAAGGGCGTACCGCATTACCCACCGTGGTGACCGGAGATTTAAGGTGGAAGACATTGGACAGCTCCTAGCCGATATGAACGCAAACAGAGGTAATCCCCAAGCTGTCGTAAATATTAATGGATAATAGGCATCACTTGAGTATAATATTTGCAACCTCTTTTTCACTCAGCCAATAATAAGTATAAGAATCCGAACATTCCGATTTTTATGTAGTGGTGATTTTTACTTAATTGAAAAGGTAAACGGTATTGAATAATTGTACGCATCGCTGGACATACATCCTGATTATGGTCCTATAGTTGGTGGAAGTAGATAAGTTTTTTATAGCCTAAATAGAGAAATTAGTGTTATTCCCTCGAATGATTTATATCACATACTTAAGTTACGAAAATTTAGTAGAATTGAAATTAAAAATGGAGAATGACATGACAGAAAATGATTTTCCAGCACCAAGTGAAGGTTTCTTGCTTACACACACGCTAATAGTTAACGATAGAAAAGCCTCGTGCGAATGGTATAAAACTATGCTGAATGGCAAATTAGTGATGGACCCTGGCGAAGGTGATGGCCCTTGTGTCCTTAAAGCAGCTAACAGTTGGATTGTGATAAATGTTGGCGGTGGTGAACCTACGAAAGACAAACCCAACACTACAGTTAAAGTTAAAGATGACCAAGATGTTTTGAGCGAATTCCTTAATATACGAGTAGCGAATATTAAAGATTTCTATACATCTAGGAAAGAGCTAGGTGCAGAATTTATTACTGAACCAAAAGATTTTAGTCGCGAAATCCGTTGCTATATGAAAGACCCAGACGGTTATCTCATCGAGGTTGGTCAAGCAAAATTATAATATTTCTTCTATATTTTCTATCAATATCGATGCTGAAAACGATATCATGTATTTGTACGCATCACCGGACAGACATCCCGATGTTTGTTCAAATGAATGGATTCTAACGTTTAATTTTTCGCCTACGTAATCTATTATTACAGGAATCACATAGGGGATTTGCTATTGTGCTGATTGTGGTTTTACCGCAATAAAAGCAAATTACACCCTTGTAAGTTTTGTCTTTAGGTTGGACATAAGAATTACATTCTTTACAAAGGGGTTCATTTAAATCATAATCAATTCGGCTTCCGCATCTTATACAGTGACCCTTCTTAGGTCCAAAGAGTTCAGATATTGGGCGGCGTAAAAAGCTCTCTTGGTGTATTAGTTTCTTGGGAGGTTGTTTAGTTTGTTCTGCATGGAGAGGTTCTGTATCCCGGGTACCAGTTGGAATCACTTGAGATAAACCTAGAATACGCTTATATTCATCATAAGTATTATTATAAATGTCAGAGTCTTCAACCAAAGTAAGTAATATGCCCATTTCCCTGTTATTTCTCTCAGAAAAATCATATAGATTCATTGAAGTGATTACCATTGAGTCTTCATTGAAATAACACTTAGCATGAAGATTCTCAAGGAAATAAATAGAGCAGTGTTTAAGTTTTTCCAATTGTCTTTTGACATCAAGATCCATCATTTTGTTTTTACCGTAGATCATAGTAATCGAAACACCTTTTACATCTGCTTGTGAAAGATTTTGATATAAAGTGGCTGGCACTTTAACATATGGAGAAATTAATACTATATTGTTCCGAGCAGTATTAATGATTTCTTCGATAGCTGATATTGTACCTGCTGTAGTTAGAAATTTGGCCATGTTCGAATTATATTCCCAAGCTATTAATTCGTCAATTTGAGATACAAAATGACACGTGGTATGATGTAAAAACTTTGGGTAACATTGCCATAGGCTAATTTCTAAACCGACTGTAGTTCATTACATGGCAAAATACTAATAGATTCTTTACCCGAAGAATTATTATAGTACAAGACAATCAAACATCCCGATGTCTACATTATCACCGCCCTCTAAAATCATTGCTGTGTAATCTAGTCTATTGAAACTTATTCTTTGACATCACTGTCAATATTATTGCTGGTAATCCCAGAAACCAGGTAAGTAGTGCCCCGCAGATAGAGCCAATAAGTGCCAATCTCCAGCCCCTTCTCTTTATTGTGTAGATCCCGGCAATTATAGCTACTATGCTGAGACCAATGACAGGTATGGCTACCATAGCTTGAAGCTCTTGAGCTACTGGTTGTGTTATTGGAGTTAATGGTGTCCCAACCATCCCATACCATAGAATGCTAAAAAAGCCATCGCCTAACCAGCCGAAGATTAAAACAAAGATAGCTCCCAATAAATGCACGGCTCCAGAAATAATGTTCAATACTCCAGCAGCTTTTGTCATCCACACTCTCCTTAATCTGTACTAAACATGTTATAACGTTGCAGGTGACGATAAGTTAGCATGTTACAAGCATCACGTGGGTACAATATAAAAAGCCTCTTCTTGGGACAGAGGCTTTTATATCCACCTTGTTATTAGTTGCTATTACCTGAATGTCTACTGTACCCTCAAGTAACTTACATCTGTTTTGCATATTCCCCGGGATCAATAGGAACCTCTATCACCACCGGTCCCTTCTCTTTGAGCCCACTTATAATTGCAGTTTCCAGGTCTCCGAAGGAGTTGACCTTCACCCCGTGAGCTCCGAAGCCTTCTGCTATTTCGACCAAATTAGTGTTGCCGAACTCGATACCATAGCCAGGATAGCGTCTCTTCTTCTGAACAACCTCAATGAGGCTTAGCTTTTGGTCACAGAAGACGACACAAATCAGGGAGAGTTGCAACCGAACCGCCGTCTCCAAATCCTGAAGTACCATGAAAAAACCACCATCTCCACATATGGAGACCACATCACGGTCGGGAAATTGTAACTTGGCAGCCATAGCGGCGGGGAAGCCGTATCCCATTGACGACAGACCATTAGACATAAAAAAGGTCAGTGGTTCATAGGTTTTCCATACTTGACCCAGCAGCAACTTATGTGCGCCTACGTCAGTGGTTAATATAGCGTTTGGTGATAGGAGGTGGCGCAATCTAAGGGCTACATGGTAGGGGGAAAGTCCTTTGGAAGAGCTGGATGCTGGAGGCTTTAATTCCGTTATCATCTCATCTTTAAAGGCTTGCAGCTCTTTCTCTTCCCACATATGAGCAGGTTTATAGGAATCAAGGATCCTGGTGAGGATAATATCTATATCGCCAACAAGCTCCAACGAAGGGGCGTAATCATGGTCTGCCGTACTGGCAGTATCAATAGACAGTAGCTTCTTTCCCTTATGCCACATCTTGTCAGATTCGACGGGGTCGAAACCGATACCCACCAGCAAGTCGACTTTTTCGAGAAATTCCATAATCACCCTGTCCCCAGCCATTCCAGCGGCTGTGGCCAGGTACAAGGGATTAGATTCAGAGACAACTCCTTTTGCCTTGGGGGTTGCCATTACCGGAATTTGGGTTAGCTCAATGAATTTATTTATGATTTTAGAATTCCGCACGGGGTCAATGTTTATGCCAATAATTACCAGGGGGTGGGAAGCCTGTCTCAGTTCTCCCAGTGCTTCCTGAAACAATTCTTCGTTAAGAGACGAAGCATGTTTCTCAGTGCCTATCTCCCAGATCCCGGAATCTTCGTCTTGCTTCTTAGCAACATCCTTGGGGAGAGTAAGGTGTACCGGCCCCATTCTATCCTGAGTAGCTATCTCTATTGCCTTTTTCACCTTATCCCTCGTGTTTTTAGCATCGAGGACTATGTTCCACTTGGTCACAGGCTCAAAAATAGCCGGTATATCGATTCGCTGATGTGTACAGTAGGGGGTTGCTTCGTTTGACATCTGCCCGCTAATCGCCAGCAACGGAGACCTTTCAAGATAGGCATCAGCGACACCCAATAGAAGATTTATAGCTCCCGGTCCAAGGGTGGAAATGCAAACTCCTGGACGCCGGGTAATCTGTCCGGTCACTTCAGCCATAAATGCAGCTACAGTTTCGTGGCGGGTTAATATAAAGGAGATGCCTTCCTGGCGGCATGCTTCGACAAGATCGACTACTTCTCCGCCGGGAAGGCCGAAAATGGTCCTGATTCCCGCTTCTCTAAGCGTTTTAGCAACTACCTGGGCACAAGTATTCATTGGACAGTTATCCTAAAGTGACTCAGACTGTGAAATATTCTATTGCCCCCGGATAACAAAGTCAATCTGAACTGGGGGGAACTTGATTAACTGATTTGATTTCTTACTCTCATACAGGAGTAAACCCTTCATTCTGAAGAGCACCTTCTTTGAATCGGCTCAAACGTAAAAGTGAAATAGC